>Ga0209698_10000219_pt1 | contig 62084 bp, 44 predicted proteins | sample LitLauG_LLR_2012_FD_187203 | JGI IMG/M metagenome (GOLD analysis project Ga0209698, IMG submission 187203) | Freshwater sediment microbial communities from Pennsylvania, USA - Little Laurel Run_MetaG_LLR_2012 (SPAdes) (version 2) | ecosystem: Environmental > Aquatic > Freshwater > Creek >... | reverse complement strand
CACTGCTCAGCCAGCCGTTAGGGCGTTCACGGCCCTAGGGAGAGTTCAGTTCCACCGTACATGCAACGCTTCGTGGCCACGAAGAAATACTGTTGGGAGCGACGCGGTGGGCGTCCCTCCTAATTCGAAAGTAACATACACTGTCAAGGGGTTTAGGGGCTGAATATCTGTAAGTTATTGATATTAGGGAGACGAAATATTTAATTTTCGCGTCACCGACTTTGGAATGGCTACTGGCGAGGCGTGCACCGATGCCGATGTCAGCACGGCGCTGATCGGGATTTGGATCGCACTGCTATGGCAGGCCGGCCAACATCTCCGCGAGTTTCATGCCGCGCTGCCGTTGGAGGCGCGTGTCCGAGGCCGGCGCCTCGAAGCGTTTGCCGCCCTGACGCGCGCGATGTGTCCGATGAGGTGGTCCTGCCAAGTCTCGGCTAAGGCGCGCGAAAACGTGGATGCGTGCGGCACCTGTCGAGCTTTCAGCGGCCGACCGACCCAGCCTCCGCTAATGGGAACGAAGCGCTCCGACGGGATCATCTCCAAGGTGGCCACCAGGGCCGGGCGGCGTTTTTCCTGCGCCTCACGTGAAAAAGTAAGCCCTTGCAGCGGGGCGCAGAGTGTGGTACCTTTCATCAAACGTTTTGAGGAGGGATACAATGCCTTGTTTGCAGAGCTCTGGGATTTTGTCCCAAAGCGTAACGAGCCGCTTCGTTGCGGTTCTAAGAGTGTCCTGGGTCGTTCTGTTTTGCGCGTGCGCGGCTTTGGCGCAACGCGATCTCTCCACGCTAGCCGGGACGGTGAACGACACGTCGGGCGGGGTTGTGGCCAACGCCAGCGTCAAGATCACCCAACAAGCCACCGGTCAGTCCTATGAGACCATCACCAACGGGGCGGGCGAATTCGTCCGGCCGGCCCTGAAACCGTCCACATCGGCGACAGACACCTACACGGTGGTGGTTTCCGCGCCCGGATTCAAGCAGGCCGAGCAGCGGGGGATCGTGCTGAATGCCGGTGAACGCACGGGCATCCTCATCACGCTAACCCTCGGGGACGTTGGGCAGACGGTGGAAGTGACGGCCTCCGCGCCGATTCTCCAGACGGAGAGCACGCAGGTGGGCGCGGCTCTCAATGCCAAGACGATGACCGACATCCCGCTCGGCGGGCAGCGCAATTTTGCGTACCTGGCGCGGTTGTCTCCGGGCGTGGTGCCGGCCGAACCCGGCGCGCGCGACTCGGCCAACGGCGGCTTCTCGGCCAACGGCGTGCGCTCCAACGGCCAGAACAACTTCCTGCTGAACGGCGTCGACAACAACATCAACACCATCGACTTCCTGAATCAGACGGCGTACGCCGTGGGACCTTCGGTGGAAGCGATCGGTGAGATGAACATCATCACCAACGGTTACAACGCCGAGTATGGCCGTGCCGCGGGCGGCGTAGTCAACGTGAATCTGAAATCCGGGGAAAACGTGCTTCACGGCAGCCTGTTCGAGATCCTGCAGAATAAGAAACTCGACGCCAACCGCTGGGAAAACAACCTGGCGGGCGTGCCGCGCGGTCCCTTCGTGCAGAATCAGTTTGGCGCGACTGCCGGCGGCGCCATCATCAAGAACAAGCTGTTCATGTTCGGCGACTACCAGGGCACGCGCATCGCCGATTCGGGCGGTTCGGTGCCGAACCTGGGTTATTCCGGCTTTGCCACGGTGCCGACCGCGCCCATGAGGAAGGGTGACTTCTCGAGCGAGTTGGGCGGCGCGATCGCGACCGATCCGGTTTCCGGATCATCCATCAATCAGGGTGCGATCTACGATCCTCTCTCGACCGTGTATAACTCCAGCGGCGCACCGACTTCGCGGACTCCCTTTCTGGGAAATATGATTCCGGCGAACCGCATGGACCCGGCGTTCAACAAGATTCTGCAACTGTATCCGGCGACGAATCAGGCGATCCGAACAGGAACGTTTCCGGCTAACGACTTTTACTACGTGACACCGGGCGCGCAAATCACCGATCAAGGCGATGGACGCGTGGATTACCGGATCAGCCCCAAGGACAGTCTGTTCGGCTCGCTGAGCTGGTCGAACACGAGCAAAGCCGATGGCGCGATTTTCCCGGGCCCACTCGATGGTTCCCCATTCAATGGCGCCCAGGAAATCGACCTTAGCCGCAATGCTCAGATGAGCTACACGCGGGTATGGAGTCCGACCCTGATTTCCGAAACCCGGGTTGGCTTCACACGGCTGGTAACTTCCCGGTTGGGCGCCAACCCCGGCACCGATCTGTTCACCCAGTTCGGTATTGGCGGCTATAACCCGACGAACGCCTACGCCAACAACGGCGGGCTTCCGCAGATCAGTTTCAGCAACGGTTACCCCCAGACCGGCGCCAACGACTGGATTCCGACCAAGGAATTCAACAACGTCTGGGACTTCATCCAGAACGTGGCGGTGAATAAGGGCACGCACGCCTTCAAATTCGGCGCCGAAGTGCGGCCCATCAAGTTCCCCTTCTTCCAGGTGCCCGATCCCCACGGGAACATCGGCTACAACCAAAACGAAACCGCGTTCCCGCTGACGACCAAGGGATCGACCGGCGCCGCCATTAACACCGTGACGGGAGACCCGATCGCCTCGGCGCTGCTCGGGCAGATCGATAGCGGCGCCATTTCGACAACCAACTTCGTTTCTTCCCAGAAGTCGGCCTATGCGTGGTACGCGCAGGATGACTGGAAAGTGACTCCGAAATTGACGGTCAACCTGGGTCTCCGCTACGAACTGTGGTCGCCGATCGACGAGCGATTCGGGCGCCAGGCTAACTTCGACCTGCAGAGCTTGACGCTGTTCATCCCTAAGGGCCCGAATCAGGATCTGGCTCTGCCTCCGAACTTCGCCGCGGCCTTTCCCTCGATCAATGTATCGCGCGGGCAGGTGCCGAGCACGCTGATTCCCTGGGATAAATACGACTTCGGCCCACGCATCGGCATTGCTTACCAGGTAATGCCAAAGACCGTCATTCGCGTGGGGTTCGGCATGTTCTACGGCGGCGAAGAGAACCAGGGAGGCAGCCCGAACCGCGGTGAGGGCGTGCCGTTCAATGAGACGGTGCAACTGGCCCGCGCCAACGGCATCAGCAGCTTCATTGGCGTATCGATGCCGCAGTGCACCGGCTGCCAATACTTCCCGAACGGCTTGACCAGCGGATATCCGCTGAACGTCTTCACGCTGCCGGCGCCGGTTTCCTTCCGCGGCGTGCAGTCGGATTTCCGCAACCCGTTGGTGCAGAAGTGGAACTTCGTGGTGCAGCGGGAATTGCCGGGTGACATGGCCTTCGAAGTCGGTTATGAGGGCAATCATCAGGCTCACCAGGTGATTCTGTGGAATTCGGATCCTTCGGCTAACATCGGCACGACGAATTCGGCGATCACCGGCGAGACACAGCGTGAAATCCTGCCGCCTCCCAACTGCCCCTCTTGCGCTTCGATTGGCAACGGTCTTTCGATGACCTCGTCGTTCGGATACGGCAACTACGCGGCTCTTTCCACCAAGCTGGAGAAACGGTTCTCCCATGGATTGCAGTTCCTGACTGCGTACGTGTGGAGCCACGCTTTAGCCAACAGCGGCACCCCGTTGAGCGGCTCAGGCGGATTGGGCACTCCCGATCCGACCAACTTCGCCTCCGAGTATTCCAGCGCATCCTGGGACATCCGGCACAACTTCACAACCGCTTTTACCTACGATGTGCCGTTCGGCAGAGGGAAGGGCTTGGGGAACAGCCTGAACCGGGTAACCGATGCGATCGCCGGTAACTGGCATCTCAACGGAATCCTCACGCTGCGAACGGGCGTGCCGTACACGCTTCGCTACAACGGATGCCAGGGCGTTTGGGGAGCCTGCCGGCCGGATGCGGTTTCGGGCCTGAACCCCAATGCCGCGCCGGACAGCGGCCGCGACCCCAGCCTCTGGTTCAACATCAATAATGTGGCGGTTCCAGCAGCTCTCACCGGTGGCAACCTCGGTCTGCAAAGCCAGACGGGTCCGCCGACGCGGACGCTGGATTTCTCGGTGTTCAAGGATTTTCCGATTTCGGAGCGTTTCAAGCTGCAGTTCCGCGCGGAATCCTTCAACATCGCCAACACCCCGGTCTACAATACGCCCGACGGCAACCTGCAGGACGCGAAGTCGCTGGGCGGCAACGGCAATTTCGGCAAGGTCACCAGCACGGCAGCCGGCAGCGAGCGGCACATTCAGCTCTCGCTGCGGCTGCACTTCTGAGATTCGGGCAGGCCGGGAGGCCTGCCCCGTTATGATCTGGCTGGTGGTGGTTCTCTTTGCCGGGCAGTTGGAGACCACGTTCCACGCCGGCCTGGTGGCGCTCAACGCAAACGACCTGAGCGCTGCCGAATCGCAATTGGAAGCGGCGGCAAAGCTGGCGCCCCGCGACGCGCGCGTGTGGCTGGCCCTGGCGCAAACCTACCGGAAACTGCACCAGCCAGACCGGGCGCAGGCGGCGGCGCGGAAGGCGGAGGCGTTGACGAGCGACGCGGCGATTTTGCGCGGGCTGGCGATCTACTACTCGGAAGCCGCGGACTTCAGCAAATCGGCCGATTTGCTGCGCGCGGCCATCCGCCGCAGCCCCGACACCGAAAGCTATTACTTCGAGCTGGCGCAACTGTATCTGAAGCAGCAGAATTTCGCGAGGGCGCTGGAAGTGTTGGATTCCGGGCGGAAGAACTTCGCCAAGAGCGCGCAACTGGAACTGGCCGCGGGCGTGGCGTATTACGGCTTGCGGCGGTTTCCGGAGGCCGCGGATGCGTTTCTGCGCACCATTGCTCTCGACCCAGGCGTGGAACAGCCTTACGTATTTCTGGGCCGCATGCTGGATCAGGCCGAAGACCGGCTGGCGCGGATCACGCAGGTGTTTGCGGCGTTAGCGAAGCGCAATCCGGAGAACTACCTGGGCAGCTTTCTTTACGGCAAGGCCCTGGCGCTCCAGGACGCGGCGTTGGCGGAAGCGCAACTGCGCAGGTCGCTCGCCCAGAACGGCGAGTTCTGGGAATCTCACTTCGAGTTGGGGGTGCTGGTGGAGCGGCGAGGCGAGTATGAAGAGGCCAGCCGCGAGATCCGGCGAAGTATCGAACTGAATCCCAGCGATCCGGCGCCGCATTACCGCCTGGCGCGCCTGTACGACCGGTTAGGCAAAGCGGACGAAGCCCGGGCGGAACGCGAGTTGCATGCCAGGCTCACGGCTGCCGGCTCCGGCATGGCTGGTATAAAATGAGGCTGCGCACATGAATCGCCGCCGATTTCTCGCTGCCGCCGTGGTGACCGCAGGAGGACTGCGCGCCGACGATGCCAAGCGCAGGCTGCTTCTGCCAAGCGACGAGGCCGACGAGTTGGGTTTCCGGCTCATGTGGTACAGCCCGGTTCCAGCGATCGACCCCGCCGCGTATCAACTGAAAGTGCACGGCCTGGTGGAAAAGCCGCAGTCGCTTTCGGTGGCACAACTCCGCCGCTTTCCGCAGGAGACCCAGAACACGCGCATGAAATGCGTGCAGTGCTGGTCGTCGCGCACCACTTGGGGCGGATTCCGCTTCGGCCACCTGGTGGAGAACGTAAAGCCGCAGCGAACGGCCAAAGCGGTGCGCATCGAATGCGCGGACAAGTGGTACGAATATTTCACGATCGACGACCTGCTTTCTCCGCGTGTGCTGCTGGTGCTCGACATGGCCGGGAAACCGCTGGCCGACCGCCACGGCGCGCCGCTCCGCCTGATTGACCCGGGCCGGTACGGTTACAAATCGGCCAAGCTGATCACGAGCATCGAATTTGTTGCGGAAGGGAAGGGAAGTATGGCGTGCGACATCGGGCCTTACTATTCCCCGACCGGCGAGATCAAGTCCGGCTACGACCATCCACTGGACCTGGGTGCAAATGTGCGACGCAAAATCAGCGGCGGGGAGATCACGGAGTACTAAATGCGGGGCCTGACCAAGCGGCAGTTCGTGGAGCTTGCCGGCCTCTCCATCGCCAACCGGATTCTGCCGGGAAGGCTGGCGGCGCAGGAGGCGGGGCGTCGCGCGTCCGGCAGCAGGGCGTCCAACAAGGTGATTGTGGTGACGTTTGGCGGCGGCGTGCGGTATTCGGAGACCTTTGCGCCCGAGGGCTTGCAGAACATCCCCCGCCTGGTGGCCCTGCGCGAGAAGGGTTACTTTTTCAAAACCTGCATCAATTCCGGTGTGCTGTCGCACTTCAATTCGACGGCCAGCATCCTCACGGGCAACTGGCAGCGCGTGGACGATTTCGGCTTCCAGCCTCCGGCGGGTCCCACGCTGTTCGAGTATTACCGCAAGCAGTCCGGCGCCGGTCCGCTGGATGCGTGGGCGGTGGCCACCAACAAGAGTTTCGCGTCGATGGGTTGGAGTTCCGACCGCGCCTTCGGGCAGCCTTACGGCGCCAATGTCGTGCTGCCGAAGCAACTGCTGCTCGAAGCCGTGCAGGAAGTGGTGAAGCGTGGCACGGAAGGCGGCGTGGCCAATCGCGAAGATGTGCTGCGGCGGCTGGAAGGCGTGCTGAGCGAGGGCTATGAGGGCGTGGGCTGGACCATTTTTCAGGCCGGACGCAAGCTCGACAAACAGGTTCGCGAAACCCTGGTGCGCGGGCTGGTGGAGTACATCAACGGTCCCGAGGCCCCCACCTCCGGCGACGAGTTGACGTTTTTCATTGCGCGCGAAGTGATGCGCGAGTTCGCGCCGCGGCTGATTCTGGTGAATTTCTGGGATATGGACGTGGCGCACTGGGGGTCCTACTCGCTGTACCTCAACGCCATAACCCGCACCGACCGCCTCACCGGAATGCTGTGGGAAGAGGTGCAGAGCAACCAGCACTACAAGGACAAGACGACGCTGCTGGTGCTGCCCGAACTGGGGCGCGACGGCGACCAGAACGCGGCCAACGGTTTTCTGAATCACCGCAGCGGCGATCCCTCCTGCCGGAATACGTGGCTGCTGGCGATGGGCGCCGCGGTTTCCCCTGGCCAGACCGACCGGCCGGTGCACCATGTGGATGTGGCGGCCACGGCGGCCGAACTGCTGGGCGTTCAGGCAGGCGGCTTGGCGGGCACGCCCATGCGAGAGCTTTTGCTGTAATGGCCGCGAACACGCCCAAGGTCTCGCCAGCTTTGCAAACCCTGATCGACAAGGGCCTGCTGGACCGCTTGCCGCGATCCTTCGCCGCGTTCTGTTTCGACCAGATGAAAGACTGGGATCTGCTGTTTTCCGCCGAGCACAGCTACTTCGAGCGTCTGTTTGGGTTGCTGGATCGCTCCAGTCCACAAGAGGTGGAGCGGATATTTCAACCGATGCGCGAGCTGGAACCGCGGATGGGGATGAACGACAAGACCTGGCCCCGCGGGCAGTTCACCCTGGAGCAGGTGGATTTTCTCAATCGGAATCCACGGTACCCGGAGTGGCGCGCGGCGGTGTCGCAAGTCTTTGCACAACTCGACCCGGTGCTGGATGCCGAGATCGCGCGCAGCGGGCACGCGCGCCTGGCGATCGTGATCGCGCCATCGCAACTGCCTGCCGATCCCAGCCGCATGTGGACGCGTTTGCAAGGTAAGGGCCGGCGGATCACGGTGGAGGCGCCGGAGCGCGCGGAGGAGTTTCTGGCGCTGCTGCTCACCGGCCAAGAGCAGGGCCGGGGAGCGCCCACCATCGGCGAGTTATTCGCCGCGGGCAAGAAGGGCGGAGCCCATAGTTCCTGGGTGGTGGAAAGCGGTGCGGGCGTTTCGAGGCTGGGAGGCGGTTCCCCGCTCGTGGTCAAGTACAGTTACCAAGGGCTGGACAGCTATCGGAAGCGGCTGATGAAGGAGGTGCAGTCGGTTGTGGATGCGCGCGAGATTGCCGGTCCCCGGCAACTCAGCGCGCGTTTGAAGGAGATGAAGATTCTGGCGTCCGAAGGAGAGGCGGCGCGCGACTCGATTCTGGCCGAATTTGCGCGCGCGATTCTGCTTAGCGGCAATGGCACCCTGCTGATCAACAATACGTTTGTGGAGTGGGCCACCGTGCAGGCAGTGCGGCGCGCGCGTCCGGGGTTGGCGGTGGTGAGCTTCGGCATCCGAAACAAGGTGAAGCCTTTCAGCAGCCTGCTGATCTATGCCGACCAGGACGCCACCAATCCGATTCCGTCGCAGATGGACACGCTGGGGACGTACGTAGACCTGGAAATCTTCTACCAATACATCTGGCAGGAATTCGAGAAATACGCGGAGTATCGAAACAATACGGTCTACCTGTTCGTGGGTGACGGCATGGAGGAGATGCTGGCGATCGGCCCGCCCGATTTTCCGCTGTTGAGCGCGAGCCGGCCGATGAAGGTGGCGGCGGTGTTTGGCCACTTGAAGGACTGGCTGGGTGTGTAGGGTGGGCCCGTGGTCGGCCGGAAGTCCGACGAGGCGCCGGCAAGGCTCAATCGAATAGGGACGAATGGCGAGCGCCCCTCAAGCACTCCCGGGGTTTGGGAGAGCGGCCAACGGGCCGGTCGAGGCAAACGGCTTGGGATAGTTGGGCACGGAGGCCCCGGCTGCGGAGATGTGACTTCCAAGGGGATGAAGCCCGTCACCCGTCGGATGGCCTACTTCTTCGAAGTCGCCGCGTTGCGCGCATTAATGAAACCGTCGACGTTGCCCTTATCAATGAGTGTCGCTCCCGTGTCTACAAACGCAGGAACCGGGGACAAGGAATCCTGCGACCAATTGGCATCGAGAGACGGTAGGGGATGATGATGCAGGTCATCGAGGGCCTTGATTCCCAGGTACGCCATGGTGAAGGGCTTTTGGCCGACGGTGGCGGTAATCCGCCCCTTCTGAATCGCCTGGAGCGTTCGTTCGTCGGTGTCCATGGCGACCACGACCTTGCCCGCCACGTTTCCGCGCTCCAGTACTTCGGCCACCTCGGGGCAGGCAATTGCCTCCAGGCACACGAAGGCATCCACGTTGGCCTTATGCTCCAACATGTTCTCGGTTTTGTCGAACGCAATGCGGGGGTCGCCCTGGATATCGACGATTTCGGCAATCTTGATTTGGGGATAGCTCGCCAAGGTATCGCGGTAGCCGCGCAGACGCTCGATGAGGTTGCTCTGCTCGGGCATGGTGAAGACGGCGACATTGCCTTTGCCCTGGAGGCGGCCGGCCGCAACCTTGGCGCCCATCACGCCTGCTTTGTAGTTATCCGTGCCGATGAACATGAGCCGCTTGCTGGCGGGGGCGTCGGAGTCGATGGTGATCACCGGGATCCCTTGAGAGACCGCGGCATCGATGTCCGGCTGGATCAGCTTGGGATCGCTGACCGAGACCAGGATGCCGGTGGGTTTTTTCTTCAACAGGTCGAGGAACTGCTCGTGCTGCGCTTTCGGATCGAAGGTGTCCGGCCCGGCCACCTCGGCCTGCACCTGCAGCTGGCTGGCTGCACGATTCACCCCAGCCAGGGCCTGCTGCCAGTAGGGCACCTTGATATTGGTTGCGATGAGGAAATACTTCTCGTCCACGCTATGCTGGGACCCTCCGCAGTTCAGCAGCGGCAGCAAGCAGGCCGCCGACAGCAGGGACAAAAGCGACTTGGCCATGAATTCCTCCTGTGGGGAGTATACCGCACCGCTGGAGCCGCGCCTTCAGCAAACTCAAATTGTTTGCAGCGCCGAAACCTGATGAGGCGGCGCGGCCGGAGAAGGCTATTTCATGAGTTTCTGGTAGCGGAGCCAGTCGCCGAAGCGCTCCATCCAGCCGTCGGTGGGCTGGTCGTGTTTGGGCATGCCGAAGCCATGGCCACCGGCGGCGTAGGTGTGCAACTCGGCGGGTTTGTTGGCGGCTTTCCAAGCCAAAAAGAGCGAGGGGCTGGAGGCCGATACCGGATCGTTGTACGCGTGCAGGAAGAACACGGGAGGGGCGTCGTCAGGAACCTTCAGTTCGGCGGCGTTTTCGCAGCAGGCGTAGATGGAGCCGACGAAGGCGGGGCGGTTGGCAGCGGTGTGATCGAGCGCGGCCTGAAGGGCTACGTAGCCGCCGGCAGAGAAGCCCATGATGCCGACCTTGGCGGGGTCGAGGCGCCATTCAGCGGCATGCTGGCGCACGACTTCGATGGCACGCAGTCCGTCGGCGGCCGCCAACGCGCGAATCTGAGTCTGGGGACCGGGGGCGGCGCCGCGGCCTGGGCCTGCACGACCCGCTCCGCCCCGGCCGGCCGCGGCGCGAGCCTGAGATTGGGCGAACTCTTCGTCGGTTCCCGTGTCGGTGAGGCGGTACTTGAGAACGAAGGCGGCCACGCCGTGCCGCTGGAGCCAGTCGGCCACGAGGGTGCCCTCGGAGTCCCAGGACAGCATGCGGAAGGCTCCTCCGGGCGCGACGACCACGGAGGTTCCGGTGGCGGATTCCGCGGCGGGGAGAAAGACCGTGATGCTTGGCTTGACGACATTGCGGACGGCGTTGAGGCCGGTATTGCCCATCTTGTACTCGGCCTCCTTTTGGGTCCAGTTCTCGGAGCCCGGGGGACCGTCGGGCCATAGCATCACGACGGTGGTCTGGGCCGGCAGCACGGCGGCTGCGAAGAGCAGGGCGGTGAAAGTGGCGGCAGGTGGCGCCGGTCTTAGATTTTTCCAAGGGCTCATCTGCCCGATTCTACCTCACGGGCCGAACTGGCCGCAGGCACTGAATCAGGTTGCCGGGGGATCAAATCGGATAATATAGAGAGCGGAGGAATGGGTGAGTGGTTGAAACCGGCGGTCTTGAAAACCGTTTGCGGGGCGACTCGCACGGGGGTTCGAATCCCTCTTCCTCCGCCAGCATAATTACCACAACCTGTTCGCGCTCCTCATTCTTAAGCGTCTCCGGAACGATCTCTACGGTGGGGTGGAGGCACTGGAACTTCCTTTGACCCTGTAACACGCCTTCCATCCCCGACGGCTCTCAGTTCTTTACAGCACGGAATTCCAGAAGGGCGCCAACGAGGGACCGCAAACACTGGGGCTAATGCCAAACTGGAGCAGCACGTCTTTTTCACCGGACTCAAAGTTTTGCCAAGGATGGATCCCGGGGAATCGGGTTGTATCACTCCTTCTCGACCCGCTTTCATCCATCCAATCAGTGTTCTGCGCGGTGATGCGGTTGTACGTTTGGCAGAATCGCCGAAGTCACCGCCACTAGTTATTCGGATCTCTGTCTGAGCCAGCAGAGATCTTGATTAACGCCTTTGTAGTCGAGCCAACAAGGAAGAAGAAATAATTCGCATTGTTGAGGTTCGGATTACACACGTTAGGATGATTCGTATAGATCGTTTGAATCGTATGGGTAGTAGAGGCGTAGTATGCAAGCGCTACTGGATTGTAACCAACGGTGTTAATGACAGTGTATTCATTCGTCGCAAGCGGGCCGATCTGCGTACACGTCGCCGATGTCGTACCAAATATAGACTTCAATCCGTTGGGATCATAGAGGTAAGCAGTCGAGCCGAATAACACTGGACTGCCTAAACCTAAGGGCGTCACCGTAGCGAGCATATTTCCGCGAGCATCAACAGGATTTCCAGGAACGACGGACGACACCCCCGAGTCCCCAGAGTGAGTAGGTTGATAGCCTGGAATGGAGGCGAAAGTATAGTGATACTGTGGCACTAAGACACTTTGTTTATAGTTTTTCCCTGTTAGCGTTGTGAGCAAGCCGGGTCCTGGCGGAGTTGGAGGCAACGGTAAGACAACTACAGTAGCCTGCGCAGTAACGGTCCCATAGCTGTTAGTTGCAGTGAGCGTATAGTTCGTTGTGAGGGTGGGCGAAACGCTTACGGTAGTCGGACTGCCATTCACAGAGCAAGGAACGGTTCCAACACCATTATCGATGGAGCAGGTGGCGGAAGGATATCCGCCTGCCAAATAGGGTATCTGTATCGGAACCCCTGAGAAAGTAATCATTGGAAGGGGACCAGTAGACCCAAAAAACGCAATGAACGGTCCGTTGGCGACCTGAGCGGCGGCTTGACTCGCGCCGAGCGTCAGAGCGAACGTGAACGTCAGTAGTAAGCGTGAGTGTGAACTGTGTGGCATTTGCTTGGCTCCCTTCAAGTTCTCAACGGCGGAAGATCGTCGCTTTCCAGTCGCTGTGACATAAGTGCGAACCGAGCCGCCGCGCTTTTTCGACACAGCAGCCTCATTCGAGTCTATAGCTGGTCCCGCCCGGTGATTGTTAGATTATATGGCCGGTTTCCGTAAGGCGCTACTCGGGGATTTACCTGATGCTCGGCTTGACGACATTGCGGACGGCGTTGAGGCCGGTATTGCCCATCTTGTACTCGGCCTCCTTTTGGGTCCAGTTCTCGGAGCCCGGGGGGCCGTCGGGCCATAGCATCACGACGGTGGTCTGGGCCGGCAGCACGGCGGCTGCGAGGAGCAGGGCGGTGAACGTGGCGGCAGGTGGCGCCGGTCTTAGATTTTTCCAAGGGATCATCTGCCCGATTCTACCTCACGGGCCGAACTGACCGCAGGCACTGAATCAGGTTGCAGGGGGATCAAATCGGATAATATGGAGAGCGGAGGAATGGGTGAGTGGTTGAAACCGGCGGTCTTGAAAACCGTTTGCGGGGCGACTCGCACGGGGGTTCGAATCCCTCTTCCTCCGCCATTTATTTTCAGTGGTTTACCAAAGCTTGTAGGCAGTGTGTGAGAAATTGGGTGTAGAATCGGCGTATGGGAGACGCCATCTACGCTCACGTCAGCCGTAGAGAGATCTTCCCACCGCCACCGCACACGGACCCGCAGAGAGGGCACTCCCGTCTGCAAGCACCTTCGGAAGAGAGCAGCCAAAGATCGGAATTGGCGGAAGTGGGCTGATAAGCTGCGTGACCACTCTGGCTGCGGCTGTCCGATCTACGCCAGAGTTCTCATTACGCATCCAGTCACGAAAGAGGTCTTGAAAGAGTACAACGACGTCTTGAAAGGCATCACCACCCTTCAAGCCGCTGAAGAACTGGTTGAATCCTGGTTCCTGGATTGCATCAGTGGCAGACCAAAAGACGCCGGGAAGACTGTCGCAGAAGCCATCGCTTACGTCATCAAAGAGCCGGAAGACGAGATCAGGCGCAAAGTCCAAAATCGGTCCATCGGCACGGAGAAGGACGCCCTTGAATCAATGCGGAAGTATCACGATGTCTTCGAGCCAATGGTAAGTTTTCTGAAGGGCGAGTTCAACGTCGTGAGCCTTCGGAAGAACTACACGAAGACTCAGCCGCTCCAATATGAAGAGTTCGCAGACTGCATCAAATGGTGGAACAAACGGACAGAGAATGACCGGGCATGGAAGCAGAGATGGCTGCGAAAATTCCGATAGAACGTGTTGGCGAAAATCATGAAGATCGTCCTCACGGAGTTGAAGAACGCTGCGGGGAAGCCAAGCAGAGACTGTTTGAACGTTCCGAACCGAAGCTGAAGCTGATGTGCCGTTCTAGCCGCTTGAAATGCTCGAACCGAAGTTGAAGGTGTTGGATCGTTGAGGCGAATGAGATCAACGGACTTCTTCAAATCGTTCTGGACAAGCAAGCGTCCGAGCTGCCGCGGTAGCTCTGGAATCCGAATTGATCGGCGAAAGCGCTCAATCCATTCGAACAGGTTTTGAACAGGTCAGAAATTGAAAACCAGAGGAATGTTTACTAAAGAATGGAGCCACCCGCCGGGATCGAACCGGCGACCTGCTGATTACGAATCAGCCGCTCTACCAGCTGAGCTAGGGTGGCCCTTGCTGATTTAGTACAACTTGCGGGCGGTGCAGACAGGAAATTGGATTCAATTGGCCTGTCCGTCCTTAACGACTCCCGGTTTTGATTTTAGCAGATGATCGAGCGATTTGACAGCGACACGAACGCTCTCGAGAACGGATTAAAGGTAGTGCTCCGATGTGGTTTTGGCGTTCGTATGACGCAGGCTACGTGGCCGTAACACTTCCCTCAATTCCGCGGATCGTTGAGATCCTTTGAGCCGTGCAGCGTCGAATTCAGCCAGAGCTGTTCGTCGAGTACAGATTCGAGATTGCCTTCAGCAATCGCCCTTTGGATCTCTCCGGGAAATGCCGCTCACCGCCACCAAGGGATTTAACAAACCACGGCTGATCGAAACAACTGCGTCAGCCCAGCCAGGAAGCCTCGAGCGAGTCTTTGAAACCGGTCTCAGACACCGCCTCTGGTCAATGGAGCCGCAACGCACGGCCCAGGACAACCCCAGGAGCGGACAAAGCATGCTGGGGCGCGCCTGTCGAGTGCAACCGGGCTGATCTGTAATCGGATCTGCGCCGGCTTCTACCTTCCATTTTTGGATGAGCGCTAATAAAACGGCTTCCCAAAACGGGCCGCCTCGTCACACCTCCGACTCGGATGCCACCGACAATCAGAGATGCCCGGATTTGGCGAGTGAGTTCCTTGCGGATGATGCCCTCAGGGTGGCCCTCACCTCCGCGGTTGCGCTTCATTTGTTGCTCGGCACGGCGAATATTGCGTTTTGGCCCATTTCGGCATAGCGGGAATTGTCGCCGCCGGCTACATCAAGACCATATGTAAGTAACGGTAAACCACTGCCGCTTCGTGCCCCAACTGCCGCATGCTGCTCACGAGAGGAAAAGATAATGCATATCGCTGAGATGCACGTGGGGCCGGAAGGGTACCTGCTGCTGTTTGTCTGTGTCTTTGCTGAACAAATCGGATTGCCGCTTCCCGCTACTCCGGCGCTACTGGCGGCCGGAGCGCTCGCGGCCACCGGAGGCCTCAGCATGCCGCTGATCATCGTTGTCGCTGTGGCGGCATCGGTGTTGAGCGACTTTCTTTGGTATCACGCCGGCGGGTTAGGGAACAAACGGATGCGTGATTTTCTGGGGCGCCATCCGGAGTCACGGATTTTGCGGCGTGCGGAACGGCTGTTCGCGCGATACGGCGGTTCGTCGCTGGTGTTCGCCAAATTCGTTCCGGGTCTCTCACTCGTGCTGCCACCACTGAGCGGCACGTACGGGATCAGCGCGGCGCGGTTTTTGCTGTTCGATAGCCTCGGGTCCTTTGTATGGGCCGGCAGCTTTGCTGGTATCGGCTACTTCTCTGGCAGTACGATGCACGACATGGTCATACAAATCTCGTGGCGGTGGTTCGGCTGGCTTTTGGCGGCGATAGCGTTTAGCATCGCCGTCGTCGGATTCGGACGCGCGCTCTTGAGAAGGCGTCGCGCCGCCGCGGTGAGCTTCGGCAAGGGGACGTGTGTGGAGTCCAGTTAGCGGTCGTGCCGGTGGCGTGCGGTTTCGCGCAGACCGCGTTATCTACGGTAAATTACTCCTCCCGAATCGCGGCTTGCCCGATTCTGTACGTGGAGGCAAACGATGCTGACGCTGAACGAAATTGAACCTGCCGGACAAGGCGAGGCCCTACGGATGAGACCGATACTGACGTGGGAGGAGGCTTTCGCCGCGGGTCCCGATATCTGCGGCGGCAAGGGGTACAACCTGGGAAGGCTTCACCGGTACGGATTCCGAGTGCCGCGAGGCGGCGTGGTCCCAGCTGCGTGGTACCAGGAGGTGCTGGCCCTGACGTCGGAGAGCGCACGGGCCTTCCTTCGATCCATTCCCGCCGAACGCGCCCTGGAGCCCGAGGTGCTGTCGGCGCTCGGCGAGATCAGGGATGCCCTGGGGTCGGCCGAATTGCCGGATGAATGCATGAGCAGGCTGGCTGCGTTTCTGGAACAGCAGCAAATCCAGGAAGCCTCGGTTGCGGTGCGTTCGAGCGCCACAGCGGAGGACGGCGAGCAGGCTTCGTTTGCGGGCATCCATCACAGCTCTCTCAATGTCAGCGGCGTGGACGATGTAGTGCGGGCGATCTTGCGCTGTTACGCGTCGTTGTGGACGCCACAGGCGGTGGCATATCGCCGCAAGATGAATTTCGCGGACGAGGAAGTCTTGTGCGCGGTCGTGATCTGCCAAATGGTGCACGCCGAGGGCTCGCAGCAGCCGATGTGCGCGGGAGTCGCATTCAGCTTCGATCCGGTAAGCGGCCGGCGTGACCTGATCGTCATCGATGCGGCTCGCGGGCTGGGGGAAAAGGTGGTGAGTGGGACGGTCGAGCCGCAGCGGATCGTTTTTCGTAATCGCAAGGGCCGGCTCTGTCCCCATTCCCATAGCGGCGGCGCCGCTCTACTTCCAGCCGAGTGCGAACGCGAACTCGCGAATCAGATTCGCCGGTTACACTGGGACTTCGGCGAGGGTCAGGATCCGCAGGATGTCGAATGGGCATTCGACGGCAAGAACATCTGGTTTCTCCAAGTGCGGCCGGCTACGAAAGCGCAGCGCTTTCTGCCTGCGCCGGTGTCCAGGTTGCCGCGCCATTGGTCGACAGCCAACATCAAAGACGCCGTGCCTGGCGTGGTTTGCGCGATGTCGTGGAGCTTTCTCAAGGACGTGGTGGAGTCCGTGGCATTTGCGGGGCCAATCTCGGCCGGCTACCAACTCGAGACCGGCGCCGAATTAGTGCGGCGGTTCAAAGGCCGCGGATATTTTGAGCTGACTCTGATGCAGTGGGTGATGTATGACGCGCTGGGAGTGCAGCCGGCGCAGTTGGTGCAGTCGATCGGAGGACATCAGCCGGAGATAACCGTACCTGCCGATCGAAACCCGGGCCGGGAGCAGCGCAGGCGGATGCAGGCCGGTTTGCGGCTGTTGGGAAAGATCTGGGGCATCGATCGAGAACTCTCGAGGTTGATCGGCAAACGCGACGCCGGCATCCGCCGCGTAAGGGAAACGGACCTTACGCGGCTTTCGCTGGATGGCCTGAGGGCGCTCTGGGAGGAGATGGCCCTGGACAACGATTCACTGGACCTGGCAGTGGGCGTGGCCAATGCTGCCGAAGGGCCGTGGGAGACGGCATTCGAAGCACTGTTGAAGCCCAAATTCGGCGAGCAGGCTCGCCCACTGATGGGCAAGCTGCTGGCCGGGACGGGTTCGGTCACCAGCGCCGAGCATGGCTACGCCATCTTCCAACTGGCGGCTGCGGCGCAAGCCGATCGCGTGGCCCTGGAATGGCTCGAATCTCAGGGACCTGCAACCGAATGGGTCAATCTTCCACAGCAATCGCCGTTTCGTGCTGAGCTGGCGCGCTTCCTCGACCACTTTGGTCACCGCGCGGTTTACGAAGCGGACTATCTGAACCCGCGATGGGTAGAAGATCCAGCTTATATTCTCGACCAGGTTCGCTTCGTGCTGGCGAACCCTCAAACGGCCGGTGCCAGGGACGCCGCACAACGCCTGCGCGAAGAGGCCGAGGTGACGGTGCGCCACGGCGCCGGGTGGCGGGCGCCCTTCGTCTTCTGGCTTGCTCGGAAGCTGCGGCAGGCCATGGCGGCTCGAGAGAAGGCGAAATCGGCCCTGGCCGCATTGGCGCTCGTGTCGAAGCGTGTCGCACTGGAGATGGGCCGGCGCCTGGTTGAGGCCGGACACCTGGATCAAGCCGTGGACATTTTTCATCTCACGTCCGCGGATTTGCTGTGCTGGATGGAGGGCTGGTGGGACGGCAGAGGAGCCCGCGAGTTGGCTGCGGACCGCGCCCGGCAGCGAGAAGCCTGGCTAGCCGAAGAGGCTCCCCCGGATGTGATTACCGAAGAACCCGATGGACGGGTGAAGCCGGTTGCAGAGCCGAGTCGACAGGAAGGCGAGACCTGGAAAGGAATTGGCGCGGCGCCTGGGCAAGCGCGTGGCATGGCGCGCATCATCCGCCATCCGAGCCAGGCGAATGGCCTGCAGCCGGGCGAAGTACTCGTTGCTCCTTCCACCGATCCCGGTTGGACCCCGTTGTTCCTTCGCGCATCCGCTATCGTGATGGCCAGCGGCGGCTATCTCAGCCACGGCGCCATCGTGGCGCGGGAGTACGGAATCCCAGCCGTCGTAAACATTCCGGGAATCCTCACGCAAGTGCGCCAGGGCGATGTGCTGTTCGTGGACGGAGATTCCGGCAAAGTAGTCCGGGAGTAGCCTTATGCCAACGCGATCAGTCAGCAACCGTTTACCGCTTGCTATCCTGAGTCTGGCTGCGATCACTTCCGCGGCTATGGCGCTTCGGCCGGCGTTTGATCCTCCAGCCGTCCATGCGCAGTCCTTGGGATCGACGCTTTACGTGGAGCCCGGCGTCACGATCATCCGATCGCCGGATGGCTCGGGACAAGTCCAACTCCCAGATTCGAGAAGATCGGCCGGACGGTAACGGCGCAGTCGCGTCCAATACCGTTTGGGGTAGCGTGTTCTCGCCTTTGAGGGGGCTGCAGACTGAAGAGCTTACGATTGTCGCGGCGGCGAAACTCTTCGCACCAGGGCCGCGACCTTCCTTTAGTTAGGGTGGCGCGCTTTTACCGGCCAATCGCAGGTAAGAGTAAGAGCACGCGGGAGCGTGTCGAGGCGCGGAGGAATCTGATAAGCTTGCTCCTTCGTGTTGCCAATATTCTGGAAATCTTCGACGGAGCGTGTGGTCATGCACGCACAGGCTAAAGGTACCGTTCTCGACCAACTCGCGATCCGTCGGCGGGACCGATTCTTTTTCTCGGGATTCGCAGTCGCGGCGTTGTTTTGGGTGTTTGCCGGATTCGCGCCGACATATTATCTGCGCGGCTTCACTGGCGCGGCAGATCTTCCCCTCGTGGTCCATCTCCACGCAGCGTTATTCAGTGCATGGACCGCTCTCTTCGTTGTGCAAACCTCGCTCATTGCAGCAGGCCGCACCAATCTGCACCGCCAACTCGGCGTTCTTGGCACCGCCCTCGGCGTCGCCATGCTCGTGTTCGGTTACGCGACGGCCATTGCCGGTGCGCGGCGGGGATGGACTGGCCCCAACAACCCGCGTGATTCTGTCGCAGCGGTCGGCTTTCTCGCCGTCCCTTTTCGGGACCTTCTTCAGTTCGGCGGGTTCTTCGGAGCGGCGATCTACTCCAGAAGACAGCCGGAAAAGCACAAGCGCCTCATGGTCCTGGCGATGTTCAACGGAGTTCTGCCGGCCGCAGGGGGTCGGTTGCCGCTGCCGTGGGCGCCACCCGTGTGGCTGTGTCTTCTGGTAGCAGGTCCCGTGTATGACCGTCTGGTGCACGGCCGGGTCAACAAGGTGTACTGGTGGGGAATCGGTATCAACGCCGTCGCGATCGCCACAAGCGGCTTTGTGTTCACCAGGCAACCTGCGGTCTGGCGCACCGTTGCCGGGTGGCTGATTCGATAGCCGCTGCGACGCTACGCAGACTGGCCCCTTCGGTTTCACGCAGCCCGCCGCCGACGAATCTGCCGCTGTTTTCGCGCTCCTTCCGCGTCCGGTCCCGCTCGGCATGGATCTCCCGCTGATGGCCGGCGAGCAGATCCTTCGGCGTGAGGTAGCCCGTGGCGCTGTTCAGTCGTCCGCGCAAGAAGAGGACCGGCCGGCCGGTCCCCCATTCAAGGCGAGGTGACGCCCGTCCGGCAGCTGCAATGCTGCCTGACCCTCAGGCCTGCTGAAGCCGTTCCTGAGAGGCCACCTCCAGTTCGATCGCCTGGGGCTCCTGCTTTGGTGTGGGCTCGGTCGCGGCCGCGTCCCATTTGACGATCTTCAGGTCCAGCACGCAAATCGCGTAGAAGACCGGCACCTGCAGTTTGGTGATGAAGGTGGCGATCGCCAAGCCGCCGATCTGGGCGTAGCAAAGCGGCTCCCAGAGCGGCCCTCCGTGAAGCGCCAGCGGAACCAGGCCGAAGATGGTCGCGCCCACAGTGATCAAGACCGGACGGAGACGCACGATGCCCGCGTCGAGTACGGCCTGCACGAAGGGCTCGCCTTCCGCGTGCTTCTCTTCTATGAAGTCGAAGAGTACGATGATGTGGCTCACGATGACGCCCACAAGGCTGATGATGCCCAAGAAACCCATGAAGCCGAACGGTTGGCCCATGATCCAGAGCGCCAGGAGCGCGCCCACCGACCCGAACGGCACCGCCGCGAACACGATCAGCGGCTTCACGGCGTTCTTGAACTGGAACGTCAGAGCGAGGAAGATGGCAATCACCGACGTTGCCAGAACCACCGAGAGTTGCTGGAAACCATCAACCTGCTTTTCTTCTTCGCCGCCAATTTCCATCTTGTAGCCCGGCGGAAGCGAGGCTTCGATGTTTCTCAGGTTAGGCCGCGCGGCCTTCATCACCTCGGATGACAGCACGCCCTGTTGCGGCGCGCCGAAAACGGTAATAGTCCTGGACTGATTCCGGCGCCGGATCACCTCGCTGCGAAAGCTGTAATCGAAGCTGGCAACCTGCCGGATGGGCGCCTTCTGCCTTCCGGTCTTCGACGCCACGTAGAGGTTGTTCAGATCCTGCAAACTGCCGATCTCGGTCGAACGGAGGCGCGCCACAATGGGGATCTGTTTATCGCCTTCCCGGAGCGTCGTCAGCTGAGTTCCGGTGACGGCCCCAGCGGATGCGTCGGCAATGTCGCGATTCGTCAGACCGGCCAGGTTGGCGCGGTCGGAATCCACATTCATCCGCACTGTGAAGCGGTCTTCCCCCCAGTTGTCGCGGATGCGGCCAACCAGCGGGATGTCGCGCAGCACTTTCTGGACGCGCTCGGATGTGGCGCGCAAAGTGGCGCTGTCATCGCCGGAGATCCGGATTGCGACCGGCAGTCCGACCGAGTCGCCGTTTTCCAACTGGCGCACATCGACGCGGGCGCTGGCGACCTCGCGGTCGACGCGGCTCTGGATGTACGGCAGGAGCAGGTGGGTTTGCCTCTTGTCATGGAACAGCATCACGACCTGCGCATAGTTGGTGTGCGGCGACTCAGGAGAGAGCGAATACCAGAAGCGCGGCGCACTGCCGCCAACGAAGGTCGAGAGCGCCTCCACCGGTATCTTTTGCGCGGCGGAGACCTCCTGCACGATCTTTTCGACCTGCTGGGCGGTCTCACCGGTAGCGGAGAACGACGCATCTTCCGGCAGGAAGACATCGATGAAGGCCAACTGCGAAACGTCCTTCGGCATGAACTGCTTCTTGAGTGAACCGCCGATCCATCCGCCGCCAGCCATCACGAGCACGGACGCCGCAAGCGCCATCCACCGATGCCGGATGGCCCACACACCCAAGCGGTAATACCATCCCATGAAGCCTTTGGTGCGGCGTTCCTCGATGGAGGGTTCGGGCCGGGGCTTCAGGATATAGGAGCCGAGCAGCGGGATGAACGTCATCGACACAATGCGAGAGGAGACGAGCGAAATGGCGATTACGACAGGCATCGAGTACAGGAACTGGCCCATCGACCCGGTCAGGATCAGAAACGGCAGATAGGCAACGATGTTGGTGACGGTGGCGTAAACGATCGCCGTGGCGAGGCGCGTCGGTCCCAGCCAGGCAGCGACACCACGGGGCTGTCCGGCGGCCATCTCGCGCTTGATGGCGTCGCCCGCCACCACCGGATCGTCCACCAGAAGGCCGAGAGCGATGATCAGGCTCGCGATGGAGATTTGTTGCAAGTCGATGCCCAGCACGTGCATCATTCCGAAAGTCATCAGCAGCGTGAGGGGAATCGAGAGGGCCATCAACAAGGCCGAGCGCCATTCCCAGAAGCCGATGAGCGAAACCAGCACCACGAGAATCACCGCTTCGTAAAGGCTGTGCATGAAAAGGTCGATGTTCTCTTCGACCTGCCGCGGCTGATCGCTGGTCCGGGCAATGATCAGGTCCTTAGGCAACTGTTTGCGCAGGTCGTCCAAAGCCGCGTCCACCTGTTTGGAAAAATTGTTGATCTGCTGGCCCGCGCCCATCTGCACGCTCATCGTGATGGAACGCGTCCGCTGCCAGTTGCCGTTGGCGTCGCGCCACGAGTAGAAGTTCAGATAACGCGCGGGGTGATCGTAGCTTCGGACCACGTCGGCCACGTCGCGAAGGTAGAGGGGAGCGCCTTGCGGCGTCGCGCCGATACCCACGTCGCCGATCTCGCGCTCGCTGTGGAACTCGCCGGACGGGGCGATCAGAACGTTCTTGCCGCCTGCATCGAATTCGCCCGCCCCGCTGGTGAGATTCCGCCCCCGCAGGATGTTGCTCAGGTTGCCCAGCTTTAGGCCATATGAGGCAAGCCGTTCCTGCGAATAGAGGACGTACACTTTTTGCGGCAGGATGCCGGAGCGGTCCACCTTGGCGACCAGCGGCGCATTCACGTCCTTGCGGCCCGCGGCCAATAGCGCCTTCTCCATGGTGTCGGTGAAGGCATCGAGCTCGCGATAGCTGTACTTCTCGCCGGCGACGGAGGCCAGCTTTGCGCGCACCTCGGCGGGGTCGCGAATCACAAATGGCTGCCAGACATCGGGCTCCCACTGCGATTTGGGATAGCGCTCGCGCAGAAAGCCATCGAGGAAGGTGAGAACCCGATCGTCCTTACCGGCGGCCTTTATGTCGGCGCCGACGCACCCGGCGCCGTCCACCAGAACAGGGTCGAGCGTACTATCGGCGCGGCGGAGGTACTCCACAAAGTCGATCGCGCCCATTCGGGTCAGCCGCGACTCTTCGCGCACCGGAAAGCAGAACAGCAGCGACGCGCGCTCGGCCGGTTTGCGGTGGGCCGCACGCGTGGCTTCGATCGCCCGTTGAAGCCTGCCCGCACGTACTTCGATGTCGGCGGGGCCGGCCTTCGGGCTGGCCACCGTGAGCATGAGGGTCGAAGTATCTCCGAAGTCGCGCTGGTACTGGATCGGCCCGGCGCCTTCCGGCAAGTTGTGGATCGAATCCAGGCGTCCGCCAATATCGTCGAGGACGGAGCTGACATCCTTCAACTGATCGGACAGGTAAAACGTAATCGCCGACGTGTTGCTGCGCGAGATCGATTCGATCTTGGAGACCTTGCTGTTGGAGGCGATCACCCTTTCAATAGGCTTGGTGACCAGTTCCTCGACCTTTTCGGCGCTGGCTCCGGGCCATTGGGTGACGACCATGGCAGCTTTGATCGGTATATCCGGGTCTTTCCGCTGCGGCATGTGAGTGTAGCCGTAGATTCCCCAGACGATGGTTCCAAGGAGCAGGACCCAGGTTACGTGTGGATGCTCGACGCAGAACCGCGCCGTGTTGCGGCTTTCCGGCACCTGGCCGCCGCCATTGTGGGTAGTTATTTTTTTCACGGAATCACCTCCACGACTTGTCCATCTGTGAGCATCGAAGCGCCCGCGCGAATTATGAGTTCGCCGGGCTTCACGCCGCTGGTCACCGCCAGAATGTCTCCAAAGGTTGGTCCGAGGCTCACTTTGCGCGCCTTCGCCACCTTGTTTTCCACGACCATGACCATGAAGTCTGCGGGGTTATCGTGATCGCGGATCACCGATGCCACGGGAACGACGGGCACCTTGTCAGCAGCGGCGCCTGAATCGGTGAGCGTAAGCGAGGCGATCATGCCAGGCTTCAGAGCAATGCTCGGGTTCGGCATGCTGATCTCCACCTGGAACAGACGCGTCTCGGTGTCGGCGACCGCAGCCACGGCAGTTACTGTTCCTTGAATCTCGCGGCCCGCCAGGGCCTCCACCGTAATTGCAATGCTCTTCCCCGGTTTCAATTGGACCGCGACCGTGTCCGGCACTCCGAAAGCGGCCTTAACGGTATTGATGTCCGCGAGGGTGTAGGCAACCTGCGACGGCCCGGCTAACATTCCCATCTCCACATTCCTCTGCACTACCGAGGCGGTGAAGGGTGCGAGGAGTGCCGTGTCACCTTGGTTCAGGCGCGCGGACGCGATACTCGCCTCCGCGGTGCGGGTTTGTGCCGCGGCCGATTCGATCTGCGCCCGCGCCGCCTCCACCTGGGCGCCCGTGACGTCGAACTGCGCCTTGGCCGCATCAAAGTCCGGCCGCGTCAAGCTCTGGCTTTCGATCAATGTCCTGGCGCGAGCGAAATCGGCGTCTGCCTTGATGTGGGAGGCCTCCGCCTGGGCAAGCTGCGCCCGCGCGCTTTTCTGCGCTTCGCGCGCCGCGGCGAGCTGGCTCTCTGCCTGGGCCGTCGAATTGCGATAATCTTCTTCGCGTACGCGCGCCAGGACGGTCCCACCGGCAACGATGTCGCCGGGCTCCAGGCCCCGCGACCCAATCCGGTGAATGTCGGTAACCAGTCCGGACACGCGGAATGCGAGGCTGACCTGCCGGCCTGGCAGGATGGACGCCGAATAGCGCCCGCCGCCCTTCGGCTGATACAGGTCGACTGCTGTGACACGCACGGGCGTCACAGGCTTCTCCAATGTCGGCCCCTCGCGGTGGCACGCAGCCAGCAGGAGGAACGGAATCACGAGGACGGTTCGTTTCATTGATTTTCTCCCAGTGCACGCTCGAAATCGGCGCGCGAATTCCAGACTGACAGCAACGCTTGTTGATAGTCGCTGTTGGACTGTTCCAGACTGACTTGGCCCTGCAAAACGTCTTTCAGCAACACGGATTGCACGGCGAATTTATTCTTGGTGACTCGAAGGCTCTCGATCGCGGTCTGCTGTGCCAGGCGCGTGACGCGGAGCTGTGTCTGGCTCTGCCGCAGTTGCCGGTACTTCTGATTGACATCGGTCAGCACGGAGTTGATGGCGTCCTGTGTGCTGTTGTGGGCCTGCTCGACGGTCGACTGCTTCTGCGCCGCTTCGTGCTTCTTGCGGCCCCAGTCGAACGGCTCCCAGCTCACGTTGAGGCCGACACTGTTGCTTCCGGTTGGAAAAAACTGGCCGTAGTTCAGGAATCGCAGGGTGTTGAATTCGGCCGCGACATCCGGGATGTACTCGGCCTTCTTCGCGCGCAGATCCTGCCCGGCCTGTTTCTCGCGCAGTTTCGCCTGGCGAATCTCCGGCCGCTGTTCGATGGCCCTCTGCCGCGCTGCTGCAGGGTCAATCGTGTCGCCAACAGTGTCGAGTACGGGCTGCACCCGGAACGCGACCAGCACATCTCGTCCGAGCAGTTGGTTCAGTTGCTCGTTGGCTGTCGCCCGCTGGTCCTCCAACAGAGACTGCGCTTGTTCGGCCTTCGCCAGGTGCGTCTGCACGTCCAGCAGTTCCGACTTGAGCACGACCTCGCCGGCTACGTAGTTTTCGGTGAGCCGCCCGAGTTCCTTATAAAGGGCCACAGTCTCATACGCGCTTTCCAGGCCCGCTTCCACCTGTTGGATCGCGTAGTAGGCGCGTTTGACGTCACGGACGACCTTTTGTTGATCGGCCCGTGTTTGCTCGCGGGCCAGTTCCAAGCCGGTGCGGAGCGTGTCGAGATTCCGCCGGATACGGATCAAGGAGGTCAGCGGCTGCGACACCTTCCCGACGATCATCCCGGTCGGTTCCAGCGGGGTCTGCAGATGAACATCGTTCCCCGGCAACGGCCCCGTCCCGGGGTAGATCCCCAACACACCTTTTCGGAGGGTGAAATCGAAGCTCTGTAATTGCTGCGCGCCGAGCCCTTGCAGGCTGAAGCTCGGGAGCTGGTGCGTCCAATTGGCCTGCAGATTGTCTTGGGACTTCTGGATGTCCAGGGCCGAACTGCGAAGTCCGCGGTTGTTGTCCAGGGCCATCGCCACCGCCTGGTCGAGAGTGAGTATCTCCTGACCTCGGCAGCAAATGGCGAAGAACCCGAGAGTGGCGATTCCAATCGTTGCTTTTTTCATGGCTCTTTCCCGATGCGATATATTGGTCGAATCCGTTCCTGACAGGTTCAGATTAAGGTGAACCGCCGGTTCGAGTCGTGATCCGCGGGTGAGGAAGGGGTGACGGTTCAGTGACGCCGAAAAAACGTCCGGTTACGGCTCTTCGGCTGGACCGAACCAATCAGTGCGCCTGGCGAGGCGCGGACCAGATCTCGTTGTCCCCAAAGGCCTTTTCCGTGCTGCTGTACCTTTTTGAGCGGCCCGGCCGGCTGGTCACCAAGCAGGAACTGCTGGATGCTGTGTGGCCCGACATCCACGTGACGGAAGGCGTTTTGAAGCGCGCCGTGCTGGAAATCCGCAAGGCTCTTGACGACCCAGTGGAGGAGCCGCTCTTTATCCAGACCTTGCACCGGCGTGGATACCGGCTGCTCTCCGCGGCCTGCGAGGTCCCGGAAACAAGCAAACACGACCTGCAGCACGACGGCCTCGTGGGCCGCGCGCGAGAGATCGAGCAACTGGATGCCTGGTTTGAGGACGCCCTGGACGCGTCCCGCCAGCTGGTCTTCGTCACCGGCGAAGCAGGTCTCGGAAAAACCACGCTGCTGGAGCACTGGATGAGCTCCGTTCGCTCGATGCATCAGGCAGGCGAGGCCGGAAGAGTGGTGTTGGCGAGGGGACGCTGCCTGCAACAGTTTGGGAGCGGCGAGCCTTACCTGCCGATGTTCGAAGCTCTGGAGCAACTCGGCCAGGCACTCGGCCGGCGCCTGGTCGAAGTATTGCGTTCTCGCGCGCCCACGTGGTTGATGCATCTGCCGTCGTTAGTCTCGCTGGAGGATCGCGTCAAGCTGCGCGACGAAGTGTTCGGTTCGACGCGCGAACGCATGTTGCGCGAGATCACCGATGCCCTGGAGAGCCTGTCCTCGGAAACTCCGCTCGTGATTGCCCTGGAGGACCTGCATTGGAGCGATCCTTCGACGGTATCTCTGCTGTCATCCGTCGCCCGGCGCACGACTCCGGCTCGCCTGATGATTCTCTGCACGTACCGGCCGAGCGATGTCGGTGGAAGCGGTTCGCCCCTTCTCGTTGCCCGCAACGAGCTGGAACTGCACCGGCAGTGCAAGGTTCTGTCCCTGGCGTATCTCTCCGAGCAGCAAGTGGGCGAGTATCTGACCACGCGCTTTCCGGAGATGGCCGGCGCCGCGACGTTGGCCGCGCCGCTGCATCAGCGAACGACGGGTAACCCGCTCTATCTGGTCTGCCTGACCGATGAGCTGGAGCGATTAGGCAGGATCGAGGCTGCTCCCGGCTCAATTGCCGCGATCGTCCCCGATACCCTGCAACAGATGTTCGAGCATCAGGCTGGTCAGTTGGGCCAACCGGAGCAGGACGTGCTGGCTGCGGCGGCCGTAGCCGGCGAGTCTTTCGCTATTGCGAGCGTCGCGGCCACGCTCGGCGTGGATTCAGCGAATGTGGAATCGCTGTGCGAGTCCCTCGTCCGGCAACAGATGATTCTCAAACACGGTGAGGTCGTGCGCTTTCCCGATGGGATGGAGTCGCCGGGCTACTCGTTCATCCACGTCTTGTGCCGCGACGCGCTTTACCGCAGAGTTCCCGCCGCGCGACGCTCCCGTCTGCATGGATTGCTGGCTCAAGCCGAGGAAAGGCTGTATGCGGCCGATCCCAAGCGCGTTGCGGGAGAGCTCGCTGGCCACTTCGAGATTGCCGGAAACATCGACCGGGCCATCCGATATCTGCGCCTGGCTGCCGAGGTGGCAACTGCGCGGCAGTCCAACCAGGAGGCGGCACGCTACCTCGAGCGAGCGCGCGTCCTGGTCGAACGGCTACCGGAAGAGCGCCAATCCGAGAGCCGCATGGACCTGCTGGAGCAGCGTTCGTTGATGCTCATGTCCACCTGGGATTTGCCGGGAGCCGTGGCCAGTTTCCGGGAGCTTGCGGATCAGGCCCGTTCAGACGCGGCCGCGGATCGCCGAATCCGGGCGCTCCTCGAATTGACCATCGCCGCCGGGATTATCAATTACCGGCTTGGGGTAGCCGCGATCGAAGAGGCTCGAAACGCGCAGTCGTTGACCGCCGACCTGAATTGCCGTGCGATGGTCGATGTCTATCACGCCTTTTTTCAGATCTACATGTTTGGTTGGGATCAGGAGTATGCGGATCTGTTCCAATCCGCTCTGCCGCGCGTCAAATCACTCTCCGACGTCAGAGTGCAAAGCCGCGTGAATTGGATGGAGTCGGCTGTATTGACATTTGCCGGTGAGTACGGCGCCGCTTGCCAAAAGGCGGAACAGTCCCTCCAAACTTCACGGAAGGCAGGCGTCTACTTCGATTATTTTGTTGCGCTCCTCCACCTTAACTGGGCAGGCCTGCATCGCGGCGACCTCGGCCTGGCCATTCGAATCTCCAAGGACGGCGCGCAATCGGCCGCGAGGAATGGCAGCCCACTGCCCCTGTTATGGTTCTCCGTGCGTGAGAACTGGGCTCGCATGGCGGCGGGTGATTTCGAAAGCACGCTTCCGATTTACGAGCAGCACGCGGCAAGGCTGGGACCAGACATGCCACCCCATCATCACCCGATCTACATGTGGCTGGGAATTGCGCGTCTGGGAAGCGGCGATTTCAAGGGCGCGTGGGAAGCCCTTCAGAGATCTGCCGCGTCACGCAACGAGATCGGGTTCATGGTCTCCTATCCGCTTCTCGATGCCCTTGGCCGGTGCGCGCTCGCACGCAACGACCTCCACAATACGCGGGCGCTCGCCAACGAGTTGCTGCAACGTGCCACCCAGCATCACCAGCCCGACTATGTCGCACGTGCGCATCGGCTGCTCGCCGAAGTGGCGGCCGCGGCGGGCGACTACCAGAACGCGACGGGCGAAATCGAGCGTGCTCTCGAATCGCTCCAAGGACACGAGGCCTGGTGTGTTGAGTGGCAGGTCCACTCAACCGCTGCCCGCGTCTTCGCCAAGCTGGGCCGGTATCAGGAAAGCCAGGATTCCCTCGAACTGGGCCGCCGCGCCGCCGACCTTGTGGCCGCGACACTGTATGATGAGCCCGAACTTCAGCAGAAGTTTCTGGCGCGCGTGGCCGCAGACCTGGCGCCGCCGCTCTGATCGCGGCATCCGCCCGAGTTGTCAGGCTGGCACGCCCGCCCTCCGGGAGTGCGAACGGGCCAGGGTGGACTCGCCCATCATTCGCCTTACAAAAATGCAGAATTCGGGATTGTGGTCGAAAGCAGCCTCAATCACGAACCACTCGCGCTGCAGCACGGGCCCATGTAACGCGCGCTTGATTCCGCGGCGCCAGGACTGCCACAGTTCCGGGGCGACATAACCATGCTGATGCAGATGGTACAGGTCGGCAATGATGTGAAGGGACTCGAAGCAGGCCTTGGTAAGGTCTTCGCTTCGCGGCGGAATCTCATCGGCCACGCCGGTATTCGCCATCCACGTCTGCGCCGGGAGACGCCTGAGCAGCGCATTGAGCCGCGACGAGAACTCTATGTACATCTGCGCATGCATCTGTCTGCGATGGCTGCGTAAGGCCACCGCCACGCCCAGGGACCCGACCAGGATGGTGCAGAGCTGGGCGCACTGGAGGAAGGTCTGACTGCTCATGATATTTGAACTCCTGCCATTCTCCGCGGCCGTGGCTCCCAACCGAACCACAGCCACGGGACGGGTGGGCTCATCGCTCCCCACCGAACTGGAACACCGGCCCAACGCTGAAGCGGAGATTCTTCTGGGTTTGGCCGTCGCCGAATTGGGTCAAATACAACCCCGGCGAGAAGCGCATCGCGATTCGCTTGCTGACCTTCACATCGACATTGCTGCCGACGAGGCTGGCGAACGTGGTCTGATCGATGAGGTTCGAGGTCGTGCCCGGTACGTACCCGTAAGCGGCCCCAAACAACGCATGGAAGCTGGTTTGGATGCGGCGGCTGTTGAGCAGGCGAACCTGCGGACCGGCCATGAAGCTGTACTGGCGAATGTCCGTGTTGAGTGCGCTCAGCGTGGAACCATCAGTAGCTGTGTACGTGCCGGTGGCTGTTCCGTAGTAGCCCGCGAAGTCGGCCGTAAGCCCGATTCGAGACCATGGGTAGGCCGTGAAGGAACTGTTCCAGCCGTTCATGGTCGCGGTGTTCGCTCCGTTGTCGGGCCTCATCTTCGTCACCGAGTAACCGCCGAAGACTTCATAGTCTGCGGCATGCAAGCCCTGCTGGCCGGCGAGTGCCAGTACACAGGACGCCATCATCAGTCGAATGCGTAACGTTTTCATACTCGTCTTCTCCTCTTTCAATTCGTGTTTGGTATTAGAACTTCTGCCTGACACGGTCAGAATATGGTCAGGCTGCCCATCGAGTGGTGACGCCGCGACGCCCAAATCGGCATCGAACGGTGATCCGCTATGCCGCGGCGGTCACTGTCCCGCTGGCGCCATCGACCGTGATCTTCTGGCCGGTCGTTATATGCCGGGTAGCGCCTGGCACGCCCACTACGGCAGGGATGCCGTACTCGCGGGCGACCACCGCCCCATGCGAGTTGGCGCCGCCCATCTCCATGACCAACCCGCCGGCAGTCAGGAACAGCGGAGTCCACCCCGGGTCGGTCGAAGGCGCCACCAGGATCTCGCCCGGCTCGAGGTGCGCGCCCACCGGATCGATGATGACGCGCGCGATACCGGTCACCGTCCCGGCGGACGCCGGAGTGCCCGCCAACCCTGCGGCGTTGCCGTGCGACACCGTCACGGCTTCCGGCTCCGTTCCATCGGAGAGCAGGACCCTGGGCACCTGGCGGCGGCGCATTTCCAGGTCATATGCCTGGCGATGCTCGGCAACGAGGTCGCACATGTCGCGCCCGCCGATGGCCGCACGGACCTCGGTGAGATCCAGGAAAAACACATCGTCAGCGGCATCGATTCTTCCATCCCTCGCCAACTCGGCGCCGATGCGCGCGAGTTCTCTCCGCATCGCCGCGAGTACGATCACCATGTAGTACTTGGGGATCTCGCGCACTCCCGCCAGATCGCGAGCGCGCCGGAGCGCAAATCGAACCAGCCTGGCGCCGAATCCCCCGCGGCTTCCGGCGCGCTGCGCGAGCGTTTCGATGGCGGCCTCGGCTTCGGCGGCGCCGCGGGCAAAGATCGCGTCCGGCGCCATGTCGGGGTTGTCCAGCCGAAGATAGTTGGCCAGCACGCCCAGGATGTGGGTCGGGTCGTCTGACCAGCGAGGCATCCCGATATCGATTTCGGCCACCGCGCGATGGCCGTACCTGGACAGAAATTGCGTGATCCCGAGCTGCGCCGCCTTCGGCAGACTTCCCTCGCGAAAACGTCTGCACAACTCGGCCGGCGTCTCGCTCAGCATCACTCGGGCTGACGCCTGGTCCGCGCGAATGTCGCTGGCCAGCTTCCATAGGCAGAGGTCCATCTCGGTGGTCACGTTGTGGGGCAGACCGCGCAGCACGGTTTCCAACTCGCGCACTTCGGTGCTCCCGCCGAGTAACTTGGCTGCCAATGCCAGCATTCCGAATCCGGCGAGCGCCGACGGCATGGTCTTAGGCGCCAGAGAAACCGTCTCTGTGAGGAGCACTCGCTGAACGAAATCGAGGCGCTGGCTCGGGCTTGCGCCCGCAGGAGACTCCAGCCGGTCCGCCAATTCCGCGCCGATCCGGTCCACCCGGGCGCGGGCCGCCGCCGGCCGAACTAACGCTCTCAGCAATTGCAACGGTACTCCGAACCGGGCCGCGAGGCGCAAGTTGCGGCGCGCGAACGGCAGCAGGGACTTCCGCGTCAACGGCACGCGAGGGTCCTCGAGCAGAGGACGCAGAATGGCCGCAGAACGGGCTTCCATAACGTCCAGGAAGAGAGGCAGCAGCTTGCGGCCGACGCGTCCGTGCAGTGCGCCTGTGGCATCGATGAAGATGCGCTGCCCCGCCTCCGCGTATGCCGGCGGACCGGCCAGAGGATTGTTGGCGCGGATCCCCATCAGCTCCGCCGCCGACGAGGCGAGCAGGCGGAACACGGCAAGCCCCATCGGCGTCAACGGCCGGTTGAGACCTTGGGCAACGGTGAAACAGACGTACATGCGAAGATCCGAGCGGCTCTCGCCCGGCCAAATCTCGGGCGCCTGCGCGTTGACGGGTTGCGGGAACAGGGTCGTGATCGGTCGGGCTTGCGTCAACCAGAGCTTGCCGCGAGCGTCGATCGCCCACTCGGTATCCTGTGGAGCCCCAAAGTGCGCCTCGACTCTCTCTCCGAGTGCGGCCAACGAACGGACCTGGCCATCCGTGAGGCACGCCTGGCTGGCAGCCGGCGCACTCTCGACCTGGCGAGTGCCTCCGCCCTTGATCGATCGCACCGAGAACCTTTTGTCGCCCAGACGCCGCTCGACGATCCCTCCACTCGCCGGGTCGACCACAAAGTGATCGGGATTCACCGTGCCCGAGACAACCGCTTCGCCGAGTCCGGGGCTGGCATCGATCACGGCCTGATGTCGCCGGCCTGTCACAGGGTTTGCGGTGAACAGGACCCCGGCGATCTCCGCATCCACCATCTGCTGGACGACCACGGCCAGACGGACCGCGCGGTGGTCGATGCCGTTTGTGGAGCGATAGATCACCGCGCGCTCCGTCCACAGGGATGCCCAACAGCGCTGCACGGCGTCCAACACAGCAGCCTCACCGGCGATGTTGAGGTAGGTGTCCTGCTGCCCGGCAAAGCTGGCATGGGGCAGATCCTCGGCGGTGGCCGACGAGCGGACGGCGACCGGAGTTCCGGCGCCAAGCTCACGGTACGCGGCCGCGATCGCCGCGGCGACGTCGACGGGCATAAGCGCGCCAAGGAAGGCTTCCCGCGCGCGGTCCGCCAGGACCTTCAATTCCTCGGTCCCGGCCGAACGGAACTTGTCGTAATCGATGGAGATCGCGGCCTCGGCTTCCGCGTACGCGTTCGTAGTGACGCAGAAACCGCCTGGGACCGGCAGGCCTGCGCGGATCATCTTGCTGAGATTGGCACCCTTTCCGCCTACAGCCGCCAGCGATTCGGCCTCGCCGCTGGCAAGGCCGATTACGAGCGCCGCGCGCCCTGTTTCAATTTCGTTCTGTGTTTGCATCTTTCGCCTCCTTGAGCAGATTGCCGCAATTGCCGCCGCCGCAGGAGTAATTTACGGTAGGTAACGCACTCTGCAGGCAGTGGACAGAATTCATAGGATCTCCGCAGCGGCACAAACCGCGAACTGACGGGCCTCGGGGTGCGTCACGCCGCCAAGCCAGCCCGCGCCTATCCCTTGAGCCCACACAGCCGGGCGGGGCTCGGGCCGCAGTCTCGGCCTGATTTCGACCACTACAGCGCTCGCAAGTTCTTCCTGCAGCGCAAACATGTCCTTAAACTCGCGCAGGAATGTTCGGGAGAGCAGGTGATAACCCGTGGCGACGTCAATCAATTGCGCGGTCACCCGGATCTGGTTGCCGGCCTTCCGAACGCTGCCTTCCAGCACCGTCCGTGCTCCGAGCTCGACGCCAATCTCACGGATGTCCTTGACTGCATTCTTGAAGCAGAAAACGGACGTCCGGGCCACCACATGCAGTCCTGGCACGTACGCAAGGACGTTGATCAACTCCTCGGTGAGACCGTCGCAGAAGTATGCGTTCTCCTCATCTCCGGACATGCTGACAAACGGCAGCACGGCGATCGATGGATGATTCGGCTGCTCCCTGCTTGCGACGGACTCCGTGAGCGCCTCGATTCGGGTGAACACCGGTGTGTAACCGCCTCGCGGGATCGAAATCACGCAGGCATCGTTTCGTCCTTCGCTCGCGTAATATTCGGCCAACTTCGCACGGAGCTTGGCGGCCTGCACACGAACAATCGGGTCGATTCGGGGATCGAAGCTGTCGCCCCGCTCGAACACCTCCACGCCCAGCCGGTACTCCTTGAGTTCGTGCGATTTGCCTTCCAGGCTCAGTTGGACCACGAACCGCAGGAAGCGCGTGAGGAGGACCGACCGCGAGAAATGGGAGCTGGAAAGAACCAGCTCAGTTTGCGCTGATATGGTTTTAGCGAAGGTGCTGTCGAAAGTGGTCATGGACGCCTCACTGTTTTCGGGTTTCGAAAATGGCGCGCGGAAAACGGGGAGCCTGCCTCACGCGTTCCGCCTGCCACATATGCCGCCGGTCGTGGGCGGCCAGGAGCGCCAGGGTCCCGCCCAGACTGACGATCGGGACGTAGATCGGCTCGACAATCCGGAGGCGCCGGAGGTCCAGACCGAAGGCGCGGCGAACCGCCTCCGAGTAGCGATGCCGAGTTTGAAGGAATTGATCCACGAGCCAGTCCGGGTCCACTGCCGCTGCGGGAATGGTGAGCGCCGGAGCGGCAACGGCCATGGTTACAGGAGGCTCTATCCACCGGAGGGCGTCGGATTCTGCCTGCTCACACCGGGGACATTCCACCAGGGCCGAATCCAGGAGCGCGCCTCGGCCGATTGCATCGTCGATCTTGGGGAGATACAAGCCCAGCGTGAGGTTCAGATGGTCCAGGCACTCGCCGATCGACCAGTGCTCCGCATCCGGCCTCCATCGCAACTGCTCGATCGAGAGCGGCAACACCCTGTGGTGGAACCACGCCTTGCTGGCTTCCACTTGCACCAGACATCCCTCCAGATCGATCCTCGTGCCGTTCCGGGCGCTCGCTTTGGTTTGGTTGCTCATTGCTTTCCTGCCTGACACCCTCAGAATACGGGCGACGTGCCGTGAGAGTCGTGACGCTCGGGTGCCCAAACAGTGATTGAATGGTGATCCCCACAAGCCGCCTGGAATCTTTTACTTGGGAGCACCTCCCAGGGGACGGGATAGCGCCGGCAACAGGTCGCGCATTCATATTCGCCCCGAATGGGCCACCTCACGGACTGGTGCTGCAGGCGGCACCACCACTCGCCCAACCTGTCGAATTGAAGTTGCATTTTCATCAACATCGCCTGTCTCCTCTCAAACGGCCATTTCCTGAGCTGCTTCGATGGAGCTGGCCATGACTGCCCCCATCGCCTGGGATTTCCGATGTCCCGCTATATTCCGTGTCAGCTCGATCAGTCCGATCGCCGTGGCGGTCTTCACGGTCTCGCGGTCCGCATTGAGCAGAATGCCGATGTCCTCGATGGCGAGTTTCTCGAACACACTAAGCAGCAGCGCCCGCCGTGGAAGCGGATCGATCGCCAACAGCGCTCGCTCCAGCTCGGCTTTTCCGGCCACGGGGTCGATCCGGCGCGCGCCGGATCGGCCGATCTCGGCCCGCAGGCGCTTGTGCCGGGCACGAAGCTCAGTCACGCTGCTCTCTGGGATCACGTATCCAAGAACCTTGGCGATGTAGATCTTACGTGACCACGTGCTCATCCAGCCCCCAAAGAACGGATTCGCGGCGTCGGGCATCTCGATGGTTTCGATGACGGCCTGCGCACTCCGTTCGCGATCTCCAGTGAGCAGGTACGCCAGCCAATACAAGTCAAAAAGCCGGTCGGTAGCCATTTCGTGTTCCTCACTCCTCTCGGAAATTCTTTCGACAGGGTCAGAATACGGTCACGCGCGGCATCGAGTCGTGACTCCGCGGTTCGTAAACGGTGATGTAGTGGTGACTGGTTTCGGATAAGATGAACCAATGCCGCCATCGGCCGAGCCCGCACCATCCGGCGCAGCTCCGGAAAACGTGCGGTCGCAGTTGAACCGAATACTGGCCAGTGGCATCTTTGCCAACTCACAGCGTCTCAGCAAGTTCCTGCGGTTTGTTGTCGAGCGCACCATCGCGGATCGCGGCGACGAGATCAAGGAATACTCCCTCGGGGTGGAGGTCTTCGAGCGCGATGCCGATTTCGACCCCCGAATCGACCCGATCGTGCGCGTACAGGCCGCCAAGCTGAGGAGTAAGCTCATGGAGTATTACAGCGGAGAAGGCCGGGACGATGCCATCGTAATCTCGATTCCGAAGGGTGGCTACGCGGCTGTCTTCACCTCTGCGGCCGCCCCTCCGAAGAAGCCTGCGGAGGAAACGCGCGCGTCGGTCGCGGTGTTGCCGTTCGTCAATATGAGCCCGGAACCCGACAACGACTACTTTAGCGACGGTTTGACGGAGGAGGTGATCAATGCGCTAACCACCGTGCCTGGCCTGCAGGTGGTGGCTCGGACGTCGGCTTTCCGGTTCAAAGGCCAGAACCACGATGTTCGCGAGATTGGGGCCCAATTGAATGCAGGGGCGATTTTGGAAGGCAGTGTCCGCAGGGCCGGCCTGCAGTTGCGAATCACTGCGCAGTTGATCAACGTCCAAAACGGGTATCATCTCTGGTCGCATACGTTCAAGCGCGAAATGAAGGACATCTTCGAGATCCAGGAAGAGATCTCGGGAGCCGTTCGAGAGGCGTTGGCTCCGCTTTTCGACCGAACGGCGGCGGAGAAGCACGCCGCGGTCAAGCATCACCGCCCAAACACCCGCGCGCATGACCTGTACCTGAGAGGCCGATACGCCCAGGCGCGCCGCATCGGTGGCAGCGTCACCGAGGGCCTCCAGCTCTTTGAAGAGGCGATCGCGGCAGATCCTGAATTCGCCCGCGCGTATTCGGGCTTGGCGGATGCCTGGTTCTTGCTGGCATTTTGGGGCGTGGTTCCTCCGAACACAGCCATGCCCAAAGCCAAGGCCGCGGCCCTGAAGGCTCTGGAGCTGGACGACGGCCTGCCCGAGGCGCATGCCTCGCTGGGCGTCATTCAAACCAGCTTCGAGTGGCAATGGGATGCGGGCAAGCGGAGCATCTTGCGCGCACTCGAGTTGGATCCCGACTACGCACCCGCGTATCAAGCCTTTGCCGCACAGGTTCTGCTGCCGGTGGGCGAGATCGAACGCGCCATTGAGCTCCAGCGGAAGGCCATCGCGCTCGATCCGCTGTCACCGAGTCCCCAGGGTACGCTGACGTTTCTACTCGGTTTAAGCGGGCGAATCGAAGAGGCGATTGCTCAGCATAAGTCGACGCTCGCGACGAATCCGGCTTACTTTTTTTCTCATAGCAGCATGGCGATTTCTTACGCCACCGTTGGAATGACCGCGGAGGCCGTCGCGGAGATTACCAAAGCGTTCGAGGAGTCCCGCGGCCACTTTTCGGTCCTCTCGGGAATGGCCTATTTCCACGCGATCAGCGGAGACAAGGAGCGCGCGCAAGACTTCTTGCGGCAGGCTCTGGAGGCGCGCGAGTCGAACTACATCCCGGCTGTGGAAATCGCCGCGGCATATGCCGGATTCCAGGATCGTAAACAGACGTTGGCATGGCTGGATCGGGCGTTGGAGGAGCGATCCATCCAACTATTCTTTCTGAACGTCGACCCACGTTACCGCTGGCTGCACGGCGATTCGAAGTTTGCGGCGATCCTTAGGCGTCTGGATTTGCCGGCAGTCCGGATACCCGCGTGATGGTTGGCTTCCGTCAGCATTGGCTGAAGCCACATCGTCAAAACGGACCGGCCGTAGAACCAAGAAAGAGTTGGGTGAACATGTACCGAGACGATGTCGGCAACCTCCGCTAGCGCCGAATCAAGCCCGGAGTGGATGGCGCCAGCGACGGCAGCAGCGCCTCCCCGGCCATCTTGGGCGGGTTTGGGCGGTCTGCCTGATGTTCCATCCGCGGCCCGGTAGTTACTCCGCGGCAAAGCGGTAGCCCACCCATGGTTCGGTGAGAATGTACTTCGGCTTGGCCGGGTTGATCTCGATCTTCTTGCGCACCTGGTTGATGAATACGCGGAGGTATTCGGGCTCGTCGCCGTAGTCCGGGCCCCAGACCGCCTGCAGGAGTTCGCGATGGCTGACTGGCTTGCCCGCGCGCGCCACCAGGAAACGCAGGAGCTCGAACTCTTTCGGCGTGAGACGGACGTCTTTTCCGTTGGCGTGGACGCGGCGGGTCTCGAAATCGATCTCCAGGTCCGGCGAGCTGAAGCCGCGGGGGCCGCCTTCGGGCGAGGACGTCGCACGGCGCAGGGCGGCGCGAATCCGCGCCAGCAACTCTTCGATGCCGAATGGCTTGGTAACGTAGTCGTCGGCGCCGGCATCGAGCGCGGCTACTTTGTCCTTTTCGGTGTTGCGAACCGAAAGAATGATTACCGGGATGTCCGAACCGGACCGGATGGTCCGGCACGTCTCCAGCCCGCCGATGCCGGGCATGTTCATGTCCAGCAGTACCAGGTTGGGCATCTCCTGCGGAATCCGTTCGAGAGCCTCCTCGCCGGAGCGCGCCTCAATCACTTCGTAGCTGTGGCCCACCAGCGTGGCCTTCATGACGCGCCGGATCTGCGGATCGTCATCGACTACCAGAATTCTCCCGAAGCTCAACTTTCGCGGCCTCCGCCGCTGACCGGTAGCGAGAAGTAAAACACGGACCCATGGCCCGGCTCGCTTTCCACCCAAATTCGTTCCCCGTGCGCTTCTACAATGCCTTTTGCGATCGCCAGGCCCATCCCGGTTCCTTTGGTGTCGAAACGGTGGCGCCGGCCGCGGAAGAACTTATCGAAGATTCGGCCACGCTCATTCTCTTCGATTCCCGGACCCCGGTCAGCGACTCCGATTACGATCTTCCCACTCTTTTGTTCCGCGGAAATGGTGATCGGCGCGCCATCCGGAGAATACTTCAGCGCATTCTCGACGAACTGCTTCACCACCTGCTGCACGAATTCGGCATCCGCCTCAGCGTCCGGCAGGCCCTCCGGAACGCGCAGTGCGATTGGCCGCCCTTTGAGCGACCCGGGCAGTTCAGCCAGCGCTGCGGCGATCAAGTCGGCCACCGCGGCCGGTTGCTTATCGAGGTGCAACTTGCCGGCTTCGATCCGGGCCATGGCCACCACTTCCGCCGCCAGATGATTCAGCCGGTCTGCTTCCTCATTGATGATGGTGAGCAATTCGCGGTCTCCCCCGGACGAGACGCCCAGCAGGCTGGTCACCGCCGCCTTGATGGAAGTAAGCGGCGTCTTGATATCGTGCGCCAGAGAATCGAGCAAGGCCGATTTCAAAACTTCGCTCTGGCGCGCTGCCTCGGCCTGGCTGGCGTCCTCCAGGGCGCGCGCTTTCTCAATCGTGATGGCGATGAGGTTGACGATGGCGCGCACCGTCTGTTCCGAGGGCAGCGGGCCGATCAGCGCCATGCTTCCCATCGGCCTGCCCCCCAACCGAACCGGCGCGGTGGCGAGTGTCCGCCCGCCATCGATCGACAGCCCGTCCACTTCGGCGGCCACCAGCAGGTCATGGTCCGAGACGGGGTTGCTCTCCGGGCCGGAGCGGAAGAACTCGCCCGTCGGCTGGTAATAGAAGGCCGCCGCTCCGCATTCGAAGACCTGCACCACACGGTGAACGAACTCGCGAATGGTCTTGCGAGTGTTTCCGGTGAGCATCATGGCTTGCACCAGCGTGTACAGACGTTCGATTTCGAGGCGCCCGGCCTCGGCCTCGGCGGCGCGCCGCCGCGCGCGGGCGGAGAGTTGGCTGGCGGTGACGGCGGTCACGAGGAAGGCAAAAAAGGCCACCAGGTTCTGCGGGTCCCGGATGGTGAATGTGCCGACCGGCGGCAGGTAGTAATAGTTGAAGCCGAGCACCGCGACCACTGACGCCACCGAGGCTTCGGCCAGGCCCCAGCGGGTGGATACCGCGAGGATGGCGAGTAGCATCGTCAGCGCGACCGTCGTGTTGTAGTCGGTCTGCGGCTTGGGCAGAAGGAAGTGGTAGCCGGCGAGGATTGCCGCGATAAGGAGTATGGACGCGGCAAAGCGGAAGGGCTTCATGCGTGAGGCACCAAGGGTATCGTAGCGCGCGGCGCTGCTTCCCATACACTGGAAGCTGATGTTCGAACCTCGCCTGGAACTGCGCGGAGTCTCAAAAACTTATGCCAATGGCGGACAGCCGGTGCCGGTGCTGCACGATGTCTCACTGATCGCCGAAGCGGGCACCGTCACCGCGCTGGTAGGCCGCAGCGGCTGCGGGAAAACCACGCTCCTCAATCTGGCCGGCGCCATGGACTTCCCCACCGCGGGCGAAGTGCTCATCGAAGGCCGGTCCACCGCCTCGCTCTCCGAATCCGAGCTCACCGCGCTGCGGCGCAAGCGCGTCGGCTTCGTGTTTCAGTTCTTTCAGTTGCTCCCCACTCTCACGGTCCTGGAGAACGTGGAGTTGCCGCAGTTGCTATCCGGGGCCCGCAATTCCATCGAGACCGCCCGCGACCGTCTCCGCTGGGTCGGCCTCGAAGACAAGGCCGCCAGCATGCCTTATCAACTCTCCGGCGGCCAGGCTCAACGCGTGGCCATCGCCCGGGCGCTGGTGAATTCGCCCGACCTGTTGATCGCCGACGAGCCCACCGGCAACCTCGATACCGCCAGCGGCGACCAGGTGCTGGCCCTGATCCGCGAATCCGCCAGCCGCTTCGGCGCCGCCGTCCTGATGGCCACCCACAGCGCGGAAGCCGCCGCCATCGCCAGCACGCGCGTGAGCCTTCGGGACGGGCGTATCCAATCCATCGAGCGCCGATGAAGCTGTTCCGAACCCTCATCCTGCGCCCGCTGCGCCGCGACCCGCTGCGGACGGCGTTGACCATTCTGTCGGTGGCTCTGGGCGTAGCCGTGGTGGTGGCGATCGACCTGGCGGGCGACGCGGCCACCGGTTCCTTCCGCTCTTCCATGCAGACGCTGGCTGGCCGGACGGACTTCGAGATCCTTGCCAACGGCGGCGTGGATGAACGTTGGATGGCGCCGCTCACGGCGCTGCCGCTGGACGCTCGATGGGCGCCGGTGATGGAGGCGCAGGCGGAGCTCGCCGGAATCGGGCCGGTGCCGCTCTACGGCGTAGATCTGGCAGGCGCATCCGGCATCGCGGTCTCGCGCGCGCTCGCCGAACGAATCCACGCAGCCGAGAAGTCCACAGTCGCATTGACCATCGCCGGCCGCGTCCGTGAGTTTCCCGTGGCCAAGATCGCCGATTCCACCTCCGAATTCGTGGCGATTGATATCGCCGACGCGCAGCAGGCACTGGAGCGCTACGGCAAACTCGACCGGATCGACGTCACGGTCGATGCTTCCGAGGACTTCGGCGCGGTGGAGGCTGCCATCCGGCGCACGCTGCCGCCGTCATACTTCGTCCAAAAGCCGGGCACGCGCAGCGAGGAGAACCAGCGCATGCTGCGCGCCTTCCGCTGGAATCTGCGGGTGCTGAGCTACATCTCGCTGGTGGTGGGCGCGTTTCTCATCTACAACACGGTCTCGGTGAGCGTGGTGCGCCGGCGCGCCGAGATCGGCATCCTGCGCGCGCTGGGCGCGTCCCGGGGCGGCATCTTCCGTCTCTTCCTCGCGGAAGCCTTGCTGTTCGGACTCGTGGGCGCGGTGCTTGGCGTTGCGCTCGGCCGGCTGCTCGCATCCGGCACGGTTCGATTGATCGCCGGCACGGTGAACGCGCTCTACACCACCAGCCGTCCGGCGCCGGTAGAACTCACGGGCGCGGAAGGTTGGCTGGGCATCCTGACGGGCGCGGCGGTGGCGCTGCTCTCGGCGCTGGCTCCGGCGCGCGAGGCGATGGAAGTAGCTCCCACCGAAGCCATGAGCCGCGGTGCGCACGAGCACCACGCCCGGCTCCGATGGCGGCGCGGCCTGGCTTGGTCGGCGCTGCTCGCGGCGATGGCGCTGGCCGCCTCGCAGGCGGAGCCCTGGTCCGGCTACCCGCTGGGCGGCTATGCCTCCGCCGTGCTTTCGATCGCCGCGGCTGCCCTGGCCACGCCGGCTGTGGTGATCGCGGTCAACCGGCTCACTCGCCGTTTCACGCGGCGGCGGGTCGAGGGGCTGCTCGCCGGGCGCAGCCTCACGGCTTCGTTACCGCGTACCTCCGTCGTAGTTTCCGCGCTGGCCACGGCCATCGCCATGATGGCCAGCGTCGCGATCATGGTGGGTAGCTTTCGTGAGACCGTGACGGCATGGCTCGACATTCAACTGCGCGCCGATCTCTATGTTCGTCCAGCCGGCACCGTAGGCGCGGATACCCACCCGCCTCTGCCCGCCGAGGTCCCGGCGATTCTGGCGGCCACGCCCGGTGTCGCCGCCGTGGACGTCTTTCACGCGCTGTTGTTTCACTACCGCGGTGAGCGCGCCACGCTCGGCGCGGGCAACATGGAAGTGGTGCGCCGCTATGGCCGGCTGCGTTTCTTCGCCGGCCAGGACCGCGACGCCATCCTGCGGAGTCTGCCCGGCCGCGACCGCGCCATTGTCAGCGAACCCTTTGCCAACAAGCACCGCCTGCGCGCGGGCGACACACTAGCCGTTCCCCTGGGCGAGCGCAAGATCAGCCTCGCGATTGCCGGTGTCTATTACGACTACTCCAGCAGCCAGGGTTACGTGATGGTCGACCGCTCGACACTGCTGAAATATCTGCCGGACCAGCCGGCCACGAACGCCGCTGTTTATCTGGCGAACGGCGCCAGCCTGGCCGAGGTGCAACAAGCCATCCAGCGGCGCACCGCGGGTTACGCCGTGTCGATCGCGCCCAACGAGAGCCTGCGCCGCAACGCCATCGCCATCTTCGACCGCACCTTCGCCATTACCTGGGCGCTGGAGGCGGTGGCCATTGTGGTAGCGATGCTAGGCGCGGCCAATTCGCTGCTGGCTCTGGTGCTCGACCGCCGCCGCGAACTGGGATTGCTGCGCTATCTCGGCGCTTCCGCCGCGCAGGTGCGGCGCATGATCCTCACCGAGGCTGCATTTCTCGGCGCGCTGGGCTTACTGTTGGGCCTGATACTGGGTTTCGCGATCTCGCTGCTGCTGGTCTTTGTGGTGAACAAACAGAGCTTCGGTTGGACCATTCAGTTCCATCCGCCGCTGGCGCTACTGGCCGGAGCGCTCCTGCTGGTCTGGTGTGTTACCGTGTCGGCCGGGATGTATCCGGCGCGCGTGGCGTCGCGGCTCAACCCGATCGACGTGATTCACGAGGAGTAGCGGGCGGGGGCTTTCCACAGCGCGCGTCCGAGCGAGCGGTGGACGATCAGACGCCGCCCGGTACTCGACGATTCCCCCACGGGCGTACAGAGCCGCTCACCGTCGACCCATTCGAGCTTTTGCTGGTCTCGGCGCGGGTCCAGCGCTTCCGGGGAGGGCCGAACGGGCCGGTTGATCCGGGATTTCTGTGAGGGCGCCGGGAATGGCGTCCTGGGTCTATTTCGAAGAAGTAGGAGACGTCGTCGCGGGTCAGGCGGCGGTGCAACTCGCGCACGAGTATGGCAGAAAAACCAGCGTCTGGAATTGTACAATACGGCCTGATGGGCGATGCCTCGATCGAGACGCCGCGGCTGATTCTGCGCCGGTGGCGGCAAGCGGACCGCGTGCCGTTCCACCACCTGAACGCCGACCCGCGCGTGATGGAGTTCTTCTCGGGTTGTCTCACGCGCCAGGAGAGCGACGGGATGGTGGACCGCATCGAGGCCCACTTCGATCGGCACGGCTTCGGCCTCTATGCTGCTGAACTGCGGCAGACGGGCGAGTTCATCGGTTTTGTAGGGCTGCTGCGGACGCCTTGGGAAGCCCACTTCACGCCGTGTGTGGAAATCGGGTGGCGTCTGGATGCTGGGCATTGGGGCAGGGGACTGGCGACCGAAGGCGCGGAGGAGTGTCTGCGATTTGGCTTCGAGGTCCTGGGGCTGCGGGAGATCGTGGCGCTGACTGTCCCGTCGAACCTGCGGTCGCGGCGGGTGATGGAGAAGTTGGGGATGACGCACGACCCGGCGGACGATTTTGAGCATCCACAAGTACCGGTGGGGCATCCGCTCCAGCGGCATGTGCTGTACCGGGTTGGGGGTAGGGGCAGGGGTTAGTGGTGGAAGCAGCCAGGCACGACGACCGCGGCATCCTGGAAGCGCTGCTTTCCGACGGCCGTTTTCTGCTTTCGCTGACCGGCTTCGTGTTGGCACTCAGCGGGGGCTTTGCGGTTTTTCAGTCTGTCACGGGCTACTTCCTGCCTCAGGATGTGCACGCGCTAGGTTTCGATGCCCGCAACCTGGCGGCGGTGAACCCCCGCGTGGTGAACTTCATGTTCCACGACCGGGTGGCGTTTGGCGGGACACTGTTGGCAGTCGGGTTTGCCTATTGGTTCCTGGCGGAGTTCCCGCTTCGCGCAGGCGAGGCCTGGGCCTGGTGGATCTTCTGCATCTCGGGTGTCTGCGGCTTCGCCAGTTTCCTCTGCTATTTGAGCTACGGTTATCTGGACAACTGGCACGGAATCGCGACCCTTTTCCTGCTTCCGGTGTACCTGGCGGGACTATGGCGGGGACGGCCCGCTCCAATCGATTGGCGCGACGCGTGGCGGCCCGGACAACCGGCCAGCCCGGGACGCTGGGGTCTGGGATTCCTGGCGGCCGGGATCATCGCCGCCGGTGCCACGATCATGATCGTCGGGATGACCAGCGTGTTCGTACCGCAGGATCTGGTGTTCATGCACATGACGCGGGCCGAACTGCAGAGCATTTCCCCCCGGTTGGTGCCCGTGATCGCCCATGACCGCGCCGGATTCGGCGGAGGTTTATTTTCCACGGGGATCATCCTGCTCTTCCTTGCCCGGCAGGCGCCGCTTACCAGGAGCATGGTGCAGATCGTTGCGCTCATGGGCCTGGCGGGGTTCGGCACGGCGATCGGAGTTCATCCGGCGATCGGGTACACCGATCTGGTTCATCTGGCTCCGGCCTATCTTGGCTGCCTGATGTTCACAGCAACGGTAGCCAGGCTGGCTTACGAATACCGAACGGCCAAAAGCTATTCGTAGCGCAACGCCACCATGGGATCAGTGCGCAGGGCGCGCCGGGCGGGAAGGTAACAGGCCACGGCGGCAACGAGCGCCAGCAGAACAGCCACCGCCGCGAAGGTGACCGGGTCGACGGCATTGACACCAAAGAGCAGGCTGCGCATAAGTTGCGTGAGCGCCAGCGCGGCCATCACTCCAATCGCGACACCGATCAGCGCGAGTCGCAATCCTTCACCCAGGACCAGACTCATGACGTCGCGCCGCCGTGCGCCTAATGCGATGCGAATGCCCAGCTCGCGCGCGCGCTGCGAAACCGAGTACGAGACGAGGCCATAAAGGCCAACCATGGCCAGAACCAGCGCCAGCGCGGCGAAGCTGCCGATCAAATAGGATGGGTAACGGCGGAGAAAAACGGAGGGCGACTGGGCGATGATCTGGTCCATGGTGATGGGCTGGATCAGCACCAATTGCGGATCCGCTTCCCTCAAGGCGGCGCGGACCGTGCCGATGGCGGCGGCCGGGTCGCCGGGAATGCGCACCAGGTAGTTGATGAAGGTGTCCGGGTCCTGGAGGAAGGGCAGGAAGAGGCTGGGCTCTTCCTTGCTGTCGAGGCCGGCATCGGCGATGTTGCCCACCTCGCCGACGATTTCGCGGTAGGTCTGCTTGGGCGAATAGGTGAATCGGATGCGCTTGCCGATGGGATTTTCGCCGTGCAAATACTGCTCGACCCACGCCTGGTTGACGATGACGTGCCGGGGTCCGGTTGCGGAGTCGTCGGAATCGTTGAAGAAGCGGCCTGCCACGAGGGGAATCCTCATCATGGAGAAATAGCTGGGAGAGATGTCGCGGATGCTGGATTCGTCTTCTTGGCCGGTAGCCCGCGGCTGTCCTTCAATCAGGAAGCGGATGGTGTTCCCGCCGCCGGTGAGTGGGACGACGCTGTTGGAAGCGACTCCCAGGACACCGGGCAGGCTGCGAAGGCGATCACTAAACTGGCGATCGAAACGGATGGCGTCGGGATCTTTAGGGTAGGACTCCGGCGAAAGAAACACCGCAAAGGTGAGCAGATTCCGGCCGTCGAAACCAGGGTTGCGTTTGAGAAGCGCGGCGAGGCTTTGCAACATCAGCCCCGCACCGACGAGAAGCACCAGCGAAAAGGCAATCTCGATAACGACGAGGGTGTGACGCAGGCGCCGGCGAGTTGCGGAGACGGAAGCGCGGCTCTCTTCCTTGAGCGTCTCGCCCGCGCCCCGGGGAGAAAATTCGAGCGCGGGCGCCAGGCCGAAGGCGATCCCGGTGAGGAGCGCGACCGTGCAGAGAAACGCCAGGACGACAGGGTTGGCGTGCGCATCGCGCAAGAACGGCATGGATACAATCTGTGCCTGTGGGATGGCGTCGATGAGCAGCGCTGTTCCCCACCGGGCGAACAGGAAACCGAGGCCGGCTCCGGCGGCAGCGAGCATCAGGCTTTCAGCCAGGAGTTGCGAAATCAATCGGCCGCGACCGGCGCCGAGGGCGGCGCGAATGGCGAATTCCCTCCTCCGTCCCGTGGCGCGAACCATGAGGAGATTGGCGACATTGGCGCAGGCGATGAGCAGAACGAAGCCAACCGCGCCAAACAAAACCAGCAGCAGCGGCTGGACTTGGCCGACAATGCGATCGCGCAGCGGAATCATCACGATGCGAATCGCATTGTTTTGCTCCGGGAAGGCGGCGGCCAGATTCGTGTTGATGACGTTCATTTCGGTGCGGGCTTGCTCAGCGGTCGCGCCTGGGGCAAGGCGGCCCAGGACGCGTATCCAGCGGAGATTACGTCGGGTCAGCAGGTCCCCGCCAACGTGCAGCGGCACCCAGATCAGCGCGTTGCCCCGCGGCGCGAATTCGAACTCGCGTGGCAGGACGCCAATGATGGCGACACTGCGGGCATCGAGCCTGATGGAACGGCCGACTATATGGGGGTCGCCGCCGAGCTTGCCTTTCCAGAAGTCATAGCTGATGAGGGCCACGTTGGGGCCCGAGGTGACGTCCTCGCCAGCCGCGAAATCGCGGCCCAGGAAGGGCTTGACGCCCAGCGTGGAAAAGAAATTGGTGGTGGCCTGTACCGCCGGGACGGTTTGAGGTTCTCCCACGCCGCGCAGCGTGAAGCCATCGGGGTTAAAGGCGCAGAGCGATTGGAAGGTTTTGGACTGGCGAGCCCAATCCAGGAAATCCGGGTAAGAGGCGTTCCAGAATTGCAGGTCCGCTTGGGTTCGCGCCTGGGCCAGCGTGATGAGGCGGTTTGGCTCGGCGTAGGGAAGGGGGCGGAGCAACGCAGCGTACACAACCGAAAATATGGCAGTGTTGGCGCCGATGCCGAGGGCCAGCGTGAGCGCGGCGACCGCGGTGAAGGCCGGGGACTTGCGCAGCATGCGGAGGCCGAAGCCCAGATCTTTGGTGAGGGTTTCAAGAAAATGCGTGCCCATGGATTCGCGACATTCCTCCTTGAAGCGTTGATAGCCGCCGAATTCAGTGCGCGCGCGCCGCTCGGCTTCGGCGCGGTCAAGACCGGAGCGCTCTAACTCATTGGTCCGATGTTGGAGGTGCGAGCGAAACTCCTCGTCCATCTCGGCCTCGAGGCGCGACCGATGCCAAAGGCTGGACGCGAAGGAACGAAGCGTGCGACTGAGTTTCACAGACCCTCCTAAGATAGTTAGGAGGCTATCACGACCTCTCCTAAGTTGTCAAGGAAGGATTCCGCCGTGCGGAACAGGGCGTTATCGGGCGGAGGCTGACCGCGCTATCGTGGTCTTCAGCATGCCGAAATTCCCGACCCTGCTTTTGCTCCCCGTGCTCGCTTCCGCCGCCGACTACGACATCCTGATCCGCAATGGCCGCGTGATCGATGGCGCCGGCAATCCGTGGTTCCGCGCCGATGTGGCGGTGAAGGATAGCCGCATCGCCGCCATCGGGAGGCTCGCCAACGCATCGGCTGCGCGCACCATCGACGCCCGCGAGCGCATTGTCGCGCCGGGCTTCATCGACGTCCACACCCACGTCGAGGGCGGCATTGAGAAGAACCCGCGCGCCGACAACTTCCTGCTCGATGGCGTGACTACCGTGATCACCGGCAACTGCGGCGGGTCCGAACTGGACCTTGCCCAATGGTTCGACAAGCTGGGCAAACTGGGCCTCGGGATCAACGTGGCCTCGCTGGTGGGCCACAACACAGTGCGCCGCGAGGTGATGGGCACGGCCAATCGCCTGGCCACGCCGGAAGAGATCGCCAAGATGCAGTCGCTGGTGGACCGCGCCATGCGGGACGGCGCCGTCGGTTTCTCCACCGGCCTCGAATACCTTCCCGGCACGTTTTCGAACACCGCCGAAGTAGTGGCGCTTGCCAAGGCTGCCGCGGCGCACGGCGGCGTCTACACCAGCCACATGCGCGACGAGGGCATCCACGAGATGGAAGCCATCACGGAGGCCGTCAACGTCGGTAAGGAGGCCGGCATGCCGGTCGAGATCTCGCATCTCAAGATTGACCGCCGCCGCGTCTGGGGCGCCAGCGATCAATCGTTGGCGCTGATCGAAAGGTTCCGCCGCGAGGGCGTCGACGTAGTGGCCGACCAATATCCGTACGACCGCGCCAGCACCAATCTCGGCATCCGCCTGCCCACGTGGGCGCTGGCCGAGGGCAAGATCAAGGAGCGCCTGGCAGACCCCGCCACCCGCCGCAAAATCATGGAAGAGATGAAGCAGAATCTCGCGGCTATGGGCGAGCCCGATTACGGCTTCGCCACGGTGGCCCGCTTCGCTCCCGAGACCGCCTACGAGGGCAAGACGATTCCCGAGATCGCCGCTCTGAAGGGCCGCGCGCCGGGGGTGGAAAGCGAGATCGAGACCATCTTCGACCTGATGAACGCGGGTGGCGCCAGCATGACGTACCGCCTCATGGGCGACCTCGATATCGACCGCATCATGCGCTATCCCTACACGGCGATCGCCAGCGATGGCGGTGTCACCGAGTTGGGCGTGGGCAACCCGCACCCGCGCTCGTATGGCACCAACGCCCGCGTGCTGGCGGAATATGTGCGCTCGCGCGGCGTGCTGACGCTGGAAGACGCCATACGGCGGATGACCGGCCTGCCCGCGCGCACTTTCAGCCTGCGCGACCGCGGCCTGATCCGCGAAGGCATGGCCGCCGATCTGGTGATGTTCGATCCGGCGCGCGTCGAAGACAAAGCCACCTATGCCAGGCCGCACCAATACTCGCAGGGCTTCGACGTGGTGCTGGTCAACGGCAGGATTGCGGTGGACGATGGCAAACTCACCGACGCGCGCCCAGGCCAGACGCTGCGGCACAGGTAGCTCCGGCTGCGAGAGCCTCGCGGGCCGGGTCGGGATGGCTCGCATTGCAAAGCGTATACTGAAGACGGATTCGGGTTCCCATGCGGCTGTTCCTGTGTCTTCCGCTGCTGCTCCCTTGGCCCGGCTCGGCTTGGGACACGGCTCCCCACCAGGCGATTACGAAGGCCGCGCTCGATTCGCTGCCGGGCCGGGTGCGAGCACGCTTCGGCGACGAGGCCGCGTCACTGGCCGAGGTGTACTGCATGTATCCCGACCGCTACCTCGAAATGGTGCGCTTCGGCTTCGTCCGCAAGAGCGCCGGACCGCGGAGCCCGGAGGAGATCCGGATATACTGTGTCCGGCCCGATGGCCAGGCCGTGCACGGCGCCACTGGCGACCGCGACAACGACCTCGCTTCGCTGGTCTACCTCTTCGAGCGCATCATCAAGTGCTTCTTCGAAAGCCGGCCCACGGAAGCTGCCAGGTATGCCGGCGTGCTGTCGCATTTCATTGCCGACAGCCTAAGCCCGCCGCATGCGGATGATGTCGATGCCGCCGTCCATGCGGCCATCGAGCGGTCGGTTCCCGCCTTTACGCTGGCCGGCCGCACGCCGCAATCGGCGGGCGCGCATCTGCTCCCGGCTGCGGCGGCCATCCTCGATCGCATCTACGCGGCCCAAGACCTGAACCGAAAGGACCTGCCAGCGATGGTGAAGGCCGTGGCCGATCGCGATGAGAGAACCTTGGACAAATACCGGCTCGCCGCGGCCGTCCAAGCTGCTGGGATTCTGGCGGACGCGCTGTCGACATTATAGGTGCACGCATTCAAGAACACAGGCCCGGAGGCCTGTGCCACTCTTATTTCGGTGCCGGATCGCCGTGCTCGATATAGTTCTTCAGCCGCGCGATCTGTTCGCCCAACACTCTATCCACCACCGCCGCCCAGGTATTCATGCCGTCCTTCAAATATCCGTGAACGGAGTAGGTCACGTCCAGCCTGGTGCCCCCTTCCACCGGCGCGAATCCGAAAGTCATGTTGCCGGTTGCCGCAATGGATTGCAGCGGACCCAACGCGCCGTTCAGGATCAGCGCCTTTCCCGGCGCAAGATGGACCACTTCCATGTGGCGTACGCCGCCCTTGTTCGGCAGTTTCTCGCAGAAACAGCCCTGTGGTTTCTCCTCGATGCTCAGGTTATGAGAGTCGTGCGAATAGGTGTGCACTGAGTCCCACCAGTCGCCCACGTTGCCGACGAGTTTCCGGTAGACTTCGTCCGGCGCCGCCTTGATTTTGGCCGTGATCTTCAACACGAACCCGTTACTGGCAGAGTCCACTACCTCCGCCGCCGCCCAATTCGGCGCCAACGCGAGTATGAACACGGGTGAAAGGAGAAGGCTTCTCATCCCTGCAATCTTAACTCACCGCCAGTTCTTCAGCGTCGGCCAGACGTTGCTCAGCGTCACCGCCTGCTTCGGCTCCCGGCAGTAGAAGACGTCGAAGTGCTCATACGGCATCGAGTAAGGATGCTCCACCCGGCCGACTTTCTCAACCACCCGGTACAGTTGCTCCAGCTTCTCGCGCCGGTCGTCCATCACGATCATGCTTTCCCCCGTGTAGCCCCTCGGTCCCCACAGCCAGTAACTCTGATGCCCGCTGATGGCCTTCGGCAGTCCGTAGCGCGGGCCGAACAAATCGATCGCTCCGGCCTGGCCGTAGTTCTGTCCGAAGATTGCCGTCTTGGCGCGAGCATCCGGAGGCAGGGCGTTGTAGGCGCGCGCCACCGTGGCGGCCATCTCCTCCCAGCCGAACTGATCGGCGTACAACTGGGGGAGCGGGCCCAGCTTGAATGTCTCTATTCGCGGCTGCTGGATGTGGATGGCCGCGGCATAGCGGATGTACTGCTCGGGGGGCAGCACCGGGACCACCGTGGGCGCGATGGCGGCGCCCATCAGAACCATCACCGCGATGTAGACGCGCTTGATCCATTGCAAGCGCGGGCCGGCCAGCCAGCGCTCCCACATCACGCTTCCCGCTGCCAGCACCAGCGGGAATGCCGGAAACAGGTAGTACACGCGCGGATTGAGCGCCAGGATCAACGCCGCTGCGATCAGCCAAGCCCAGCCAAGCGCGCGAAACGGCTTGCCGTCGCGCCGGAAGAAGTACCACAGCCCGGCCAGCCAAACGGGCAGGCTGAGCGGCAGCATCGCCAGCGCCTCTTCACCCCAAAAGGCGAGAAGGCTGAGATCGACGTTCCGTCTCGACAGCCGGATGTTCCGCTGCAACTCCAGGAACGGGAAATGGTGTTGGATGTTCCACAGCAGATTGGGCAGGAAAATCAGCAGTGCGACCGCGCCGCCGGCCCAGATCCACGGGCCGCGCAGCCAGCGCCGCTCCGCCGTGAGCAGCAGTCCGGCCACGAGCCCAAACCCGAAGATCAGCATGGAATGCTTATTCTCGAGCCCGATTCCCGCCAGCACCCCGAACCACAGCCAGAGCCTGGCATTCCCGGTGCGGATGATGCGGATCAGCACGTACGCGCAACCCATCCAGACGAGCGGCTCGAACGGGTTCATCGACAGCCAGTTGTCGACGGCCAGGAATCCGGGCGCCAGCAACACACACAACGCCGCCAGACCCTGCGCGAAACGGCCGCCGCCCAAATCGCGCGCGATTATCCCGGTCAACACCACCTTGGCCGTGCCAGCCAAGGCTGGCAGGAGATGAATGGCCGGCAGCGAATCGCCCAGCAGCGCGTGCACGACCCAGGCGATGGCGGCAATCAGCGGAGGTTGATCCACATAGCCCCACGCCAGGTGTTGGGCGCAGGCCAGGTAATACAGTTCGTCCACGAAGTAGCCGTAGTGACGCCCCGCAAACAGATGCACGGCCAGCTTGATGGCGGCGGGCACGGCCACCACCACACCCGCGCCTAAGAGCCACGGCGCTCCGGAATCCCGGGACCGTTCATTGGCAGGCAGCAGACACCTCCGACCAGACTATACCATCGCAAGCCAGGAGGCCTACGCCACAGGCTGTCTCAATCCGCGATCAGGTTGACTTGCCCGATCCCGCCTTGCACGTTCACGCGGATGGTCACTTTCGACTTCCCGAGCACATCGCTCTCCCAGTGGCCGCCTTCCTTACGCAAACCGCGGACGTTGATGGCACCGATCCCGCCGCTGGCCTCCGCCCATATGCCCACATCGTTGGGTAGCCGGACGGTGGCCTCGCCCACCCCGCCGTTCACGTTGACCGAGTAATCCTGCTTGGGCTTGCCGTGCAGATCCATCTGCAGCTTGCCTACGCCCATGTCGATCTCCACCGAACGCAGCGTCAGGCTGCCGACATCCAGGCGTGCGTCGCCGGCGCCGAAATTCAACTTGAGATCCATCGGGACCTTGTTGTTCAACTGCAGGTCCCACTGGTATTTGTTGTTTCCCAGGTTGGCATGGTGGCTGCTGGGCTGCTCGACGGTCAGAATGCCGCGCTTCCCCGCGCTGTGCTCATACCGCACCTTGGGTTTCCAGCCCGGCACGTTGTAGCTGAAGTCGGCGCGCAGCAGCTTCTGCGAGCCGTCGGTGACGCGCAGTTCGCCGGCGCCCATATTGAGATTCACCTGGACCGACTCCGCGGCGTCCAGTTCGATGGTGCTCGAATCGTACTGCAGCGCGGTGTGCCCGGTGTCAACCACACATCCGCACAACCACAGCGGGCCCGCCAACACGGGCAACAATCTGGCGTTCATGGGATCTCCTGGAATGAGATACGGACAGGTTGGATTGGTTGTTCCGTACAAAAGAGCGGCCGGCCCGGGAGCGTGGCTGGAGTGCGTTATGATGGCTCGCAGGCCTCCACATGGACACCACTTATGGCCGCGCGGTAGCCTTGGCGGTCCCGGTTTTTCTGTCGCTGATAGCGCTCGAATGGATCCTCGACCGCATCCGCGGCACCCGCTACTACCATTTCGCCGACTCAGTGAACAGCCTGAGCTGCGGCATCGTCAGCACCGGCGGGCGGGTCTTCTTTGCCTTTCTGGGCGCTTCCGTGTACGCATGGCTGCTGCTGCACGCCGCTCCGTTTCCGTTGCCCGCCGGCCACTGGCTCACCTGGCTGTTCGCTTTCATCGCCTACGATCTGTGCTACTACTGGCAGCACCGGTTGGGCCACACCGTGGGGCTGTTCTGGGCCACCCACTCGGTGCATCATCAGAGTGAGGAGTTCAACCTGACTACGGCTTTGCGCCAGCCGGGCACAGGCGCCTTCACCAACTGGATTTTCTACGTCCCGATGGCACTCTGCGGAGTGCCCATGAGTGTGTTTCTGCTGGTAGGAGTGGCGCAGCTCTTCTACCAGTTCTGGCCGCACACGCGCCTCATCGGCCGGCTGGGCATTCTCGACCGCTGGATTCAGACCCCGTCCAACCACCGTGTCCACCACGCTCAGAACGACCGCTACCTGGACAAGAACTATGTCGGCGTGTTTCTGCTCTGGGACCATATTTTCGGCACGTTTCAGGAAGAACTCGCGAGCGAGCCCTGTATCTACGGCGTCCGCGGCCAACTGAAGAGTTGGAACCCGGTGTGGGCCAACCTGCACTACTGGTGGTTGATGGCGAAGGATTCCTGGTACGCCCGCCGGTGGCGCGACAAGCTCTACGTTTGGATCGCGCCGCCCGGCTGGCGCCCGGCCGATGTGGCTGCGCGTTTCCCCAAGTCGCCTTACGATCCGTGCCGCGACTTCGCGCGCTTCGACCCGCCGCGCAGCCTCGCGCTGAGCCTCTACGTGTTGGCCCAGTTTTTGGCGATCCTGGTGGCGAACAGCCACTTCCTCGAGCTGTTGCCGAAGCAGAGCATGGGGTGGAACGTGGCCTACTTCGGGTTCATTTTGCTCAGCCTGGCCGCGCTGGGCGGGGTGCTGGAAAACCGCCGCGAGTTTCTGGTGTTCGAAGGCGTGCGGATGGCGGCTGTGGCTGTGGGCGTGCTCGCGGCCGGCGCATGGTTCGGCAACTTGCGCGACGCGCGCGTGGTGTGGGCGGTGGCCGGGTTTGCTGGGGCATCGGCCGCCGGTTTGTGGCTGGCATGGCGTCAGCAAGCCAGCGACCTCACTACGGCTCCGATGGCGGCGACCAATCTGGCCACCCGGCCGTAATCGCGCCACCGCGGGCCAATCGGTTTCAGCGTCGGAAACTATACCGCCGCCACCGCGGTCCCTTCGACCCGGTTGGCACGCGCCTGAGCAACCGGCATCCGGTCGAGAGGATCGCGGTGGTGCGGCAGCGGAGCGACCTGGCGCTTGAGCCGCTGTCAGCGGCAAGTTCTCAAGCGAGTCCGCCGCGAGTTTCTCCTCGAAGCCGGCGGGCAGGCGCCGCGCCGGGTGGCACCCTGCCAGTAAACGCCAAGCACGATGGGCAGGGCGCGAACAGAGGGCGGTACAAGAGCGTCACGGCAGTGAGGGTGAAGATGGCGGCCGGCACCATGGCGGTGAGCGCACCCCCGCCGCCGATCACGCCCAGGAACCAGGCGGGGACGCTTCGGCGCGCGATGGTGAGGAGTGGTAGGCCGCCGCGTGTAGTAGGCGTGAACTGTTTTCCTTTCAACAAAAACTCACTTCCGAAGCCGCCGCCTAAAAGGATGCCGGCGGGACTGAGAAACAGATAGCTCCGAAAGAAATCAGGGCGGCCAGGATGGCGCGGGAGCGGGCCGTGTCACACCGGTTCCCTACACCTTGACGAACCAGCCGCGGCGATACATTGCGTACGCGAGCAGATACATCACCAGGGTGTAGGCGATGGCGTAGAGCAGCGACGCGTCGATGGGAGTCGCGAGCGGCGCGAACAGGCTCTCGAACAGCCAACGGTGGAGCGTGATGGTGTGGCCGTTGGACGTCCAGCGAATCCAGCCGAAGGCTTCATCGAGAAATTCCGACGCCAGATAGACCACAATGGCGTTCCTCCCCATGATCACCAGCGGTTTGACCACGCGCTGGTAGCCGCTGCCATCGACCAGCCAGAGGAACAGGGCGAACATTACGAAGTCCAGGCCCGCCATGAACAGCGAGAAGGAACTGGTCCACAACTTCTTATTGATGGGCAGCCAATGGTCACAGACCAGTCCGGCGGCGATGAGCAGGTTGCCGGCCACGAACAGCCAGGTGGTCCGTTCGGCGAGCGTCCGCTTGAGGCGGAGGATGTGACCGGCCATGATGCCGAATAGGGCCGTGGCGATGGCGGGAAGCGTGCTGACGATGCCCTCGGGATCCCAAGTCCCGGTGGAGCGGTAGTTGTGCGAACCAAGCACCAGGCGGTCGATATAGTGGGCGAAGTTGCCCTCGACGTCGAGCCGGCCGGATCCGTAACCGGGAACGGGCGCGAACGCCATGATCAGCCAGTAGACGGTGAGCAGGCCGGCGATCCACGCGATCTGGCCGCGAAGGTCGGTGGTCAGGTAGATGGCCGCGGCGATCAGGTAGCAGAGGGCGATGCGCTGCAGCACGCCCAGAATGCGCTGGGTGCCGAGGTCAAAGCCGGGAGAGACGTACACCAGCACGCCGAGCACGAACAGGATGGCCGAACGCCGCAGGGCTTGGGTGAGGAGGCGCGCGCGCGAGGCGCCGGCGGCCAAGCCGCGGCCCAGCGAGAGCGTCATGGCCACACCGACGATCCACAGGAAGGAGGGGAAGACGACGTCTGTGGGCGTCCAGCCGTGCCATTCGGCGTGCTGGAGCGGGGCGTACACGTGGCGGCCGTCGCCCGGCGTGTTGACCAGGATCATGAAGGCGATGGTGACGCCGCGGAAGGCATCGAGAGAGACCAGGCGCTCCCCGGCGGCGCCGGTGGCCCTGGAGGTTTGCGCGAGCGGTTCGGTGGAGGCTTGTGCCATAGGGTGCATTCTCAGGCGTTTCAGAGCTTCACGGCGTTTGCCTTGATGAACTCTTCCACCTTGGCCGTCGGCGGCCCGATGTAGTGATAGGGCTCGGCGTAGTCCAGACTGAACTTCTTGCCGGTTTCCGCATCGCGGTCAAGCACGAAGCGGCGCGTGTATTCGCGGTTGGCCGTCTGGTCGTCGTCGCCCAGCAAGGGCAGCCGCAATCCCTGTTGGCTGAGGCGGCGCCGCAGTTGTGCGCCGTTTTGGCCGGCGGGTCCCTGCGCGGTGTTCAGGGTGTTCACGGCGATCTTCCGGTCCATGAAACCGGTGATATCGACGACACGGTTGACGTACTGGGGACCGCGCGCAAAGTAGTACTTCTCACTCACCGAGTGCGGCGCCAGGCCCGCGTCGGCATGTTCGGGGTAATCCTTGCCCGTGCCGGACATCCAGCAGGCTGCCTCCACGGCGCTGGCAGTGCAGTAATGATCCGGATTCTCCTCATAGTGCGCCCAGGGGTCGTAACAGACGACGGTGTCGACCTTCAGCAAGCGGAACAGGAAGATGAGCCGCAGGCGCAGTTCGAGGGGAGAAACGCCATCCAGCATGTGATTGCGGTAGTAGAGGTCGTAGGTCTTCTTCAGCCCGAAGGCTCGGGCCACCGCAAAGTTGTCCCGCTCGTTGGCCAGCACGCCTTCGCCAACAGTGCCCGGGCCGGTATGGTCGTCATTGGTGATACGGATCAGATAACCGGTGTAGCCCTCGTCGATCAGCTTCAGGACCAGCCCACCGGCGAAGATGGGAAGATCGTCGGCATGCGGTTGGATGGCGGCGAGCACCTTGCCGGTATGTGGTTTGCCGGGTTGAGCGCGCTCGATTTGAACATCGTTGGCCACGAACGGACCGTCCTCCGCCATCGCTGCCATGCCGGGAGCGGCGAGCGCGCCTCCGGCGAGGCGCGCGATAAACTCGTTGCGCTTCATCTGCTGGCCTCCTGAACAGTCATAATATACCGCCCGCCGGTGGGCTAGAATCAACTCAAACCACCATGCGCACCTTAGTCTCCGTTCTCTTGCTTGCGCCGAGTTTGCTTCAGGCCCAAGGACGAGGCGCCGCGGCGGTCACCGCGGCCGGCGTTGGCCGCGAATTTGTCCGCGAGAACTACACCAAGTTCGAGTACCGCATTGCGATGCGGGATGGTGTGAAGCTGTTTACCTCCGTCTACGTGCCCAAGGATGTCTTCAGCGATGGCAAAGCCTACCCCATCATGCTGCAGCGCACCGGGTACAACGTGGCGCCCTACGGCATCGACCAGTATCGCGCCACGCTGGGGCCCTCGGAATGGTTCGCGCGCGAGAAGTTTATCTTCGTCTACCAGGACATCCGCGGGCGCTTCCAGAGCGAGGGCGATTACGTGGTGATCCGGCCGCACAAGCCGGTGAAGAGCGGTCCCAAGGATACCGACGAGAGCACCGACACCTACGACACCGTGGACTGGCTGGTGAAGAACGTGCCGGGCAATTCCGGCAAGGTAGGCATGTACGGCATCTCGCAGCCGGGTTTTTATGCCACGGCCGGGATGATCGACGCCCATCCGGCGCTGGTGGCGGTGGCCCCGCAGGCGCCGGTCACCGATTATTACATGGGCGACGACTCGTATCACAACGGGGCCTTTATGCTGGCGCACCGCTTCGCCTTCTATCAGGGCTTCCGGCTGCGCGAGGGCGATCCGGCGCCGCCGCAGGCGCCGACGCCCTTCCAGTTCGGCACGCCGGACGGCTACAACTTCTACCTGGAGATGGGTTCGCTGGCCAACGCCGACGAGAAGTACTTCAAGCACCAGCAGCCGCTGTGGAACCTGAATATCGACCACACCACCTACGACGAAGTCTGGCAGTCGCGCGCCATCTGGAAACACCTGACGAATATCAAGCCCGCGGTGATGCTGGTGGGCGGCTGGTACGACACCGAGGACCCGCAGGGCCTGCTGCGCCAGCACGAGTTCATGGAGAGCCACAACCCGCCCGCCGTGGACATGCTGGTGATGGGGCCATGGAATCACGGCGGCTTCGCGCGCGGCGATGGCGACCGGCTGGGCAACATCAACTTCGGTTCGAAGACGGGCGCGTATTACCGGGAGAAGATCGAGCTTCCGTTTTTCCTCTATTACCTGAAGGGCCGCGGGGATGGCAAGTTCCCGAAGGCCTACGTATTCCAGACCGGCACGAACCAATGGCGCAAGTTCGACACCTGGCCGCCGGCAGCGGCGAAACCGGTGACGATCTATCTGGACGCCAAGGGCAGGCTGTCGTGGCGGCGGCCCGAGGAGGCGGCTTTCGACGAATACCTCTCGGACCCGAACAAGCCGGTGCCGTACATCGTTTCGCTCACGGTGCGGGTGCTCGGCAGCTACATGACCGAGGATCAGCGATTCGCCGCGGCGCGTCCCGATGTGCTGGTCTACCAGTCGCCGGTGCTCGACCGCGACCTGAGCGTGTGGGGGCCGATCGCGGTGGACCTGAAGGTTTCGACCACGGGAACCGATTCGGATTTCGACGTGAAGGTGATCGACGTGTATCCCGGCGACGCGCCCGATTATAACGCACCGGCGCCGGCGCCCGCCGCGCCCGGTGGACCGGCGGCTGTGCCTGCGCCCTCGTTGATGGGCGGATACCAGCAGTTGGTGCGGGGCGAGCCGTTCCGGGGCAAGTTCCGCAAGAGCTTCGAGAGACCCGTGGCGTTCGAGCCGGGCAAGCCGGACCGCATCACGTTCCCTCTGCCCGACGTGGGCCACACGTTCCGCGCAGGCCACCGGGTGATGGTGCAGATCCAGAGCAGTTGGTTCCCGTTGACCGACCGCAATCCGCAGAAGTTCATGGAGATTCCGAAGGCGCTTTCGACCGATTTCGTGAAGGCTACCGAGCGGGTTTATTACGGCGGGGCGGACGGATCGCGGATTACGATTCGGGTGGAAGAGTAAAGTCACTTCCGTTTCAGGACTTCGTTGAGGGAGCCCTGGCGGTAGCCTTCCAAGTCGAGCGTGACGTACTTGAAGCCTAGCGGCTTGAAGATCGCCGTGAAGCGATGCGCCATGTCCAGGGTGAGAGCGCGCTCCAGTTCGTCGCGGGCGATCTCGATGCGCACGACCTCGCCATGGAAGCGCACGCGGAACTGGCGGAAGCCCAGCTCCTTGATCTGCTCCTCGCCGGTCTCGACGGTCTTCACGTTCTGAATGGTCACCGGGGTGCCGTACGGAATTCGCGAGCTGAGACAGGCCGAGGCAGGGCGGTCCCACGTGGGCAGATCGGCGAGCCGGGAGAGTTCGCGGATCTCGGCTTTGGTCAGACGCGCGTCGGCCAGCGGGGCAGCTACCTGGTGCTGTTTGGCGGCATTCTGGCCCGGACGGTAATCGGAGAGATCGTCCAGGTTGACGCCGTAAACGATGTGCTCATAGCCGCGCTCGCGCCCCACCTGCTCCAGGCGGGTGAACAGCTCGTCCTTACAGTGGAAGCAACGGTTCGGGTCGTTGCGCACGTAGTCGGGGTTGTCGAACTCGAAGGTCTCGATGTACTCGTGGGCGATGCCGAAGCGGGCCACGAAGGCTTCGGCGTCGCGTTTGTGCGACTCGGGAATCGAGGCGGAATCGGCGGTCACGGCCAGGGCGTTGTGCCCCAGCACGTGGTTGGCGGCCCAGGCCAGGTAGGCCGAATCGGTGCCGCCCGAGAAGGCCACGATGAGCCGTCTCATGGAAGTCAGGCCGCTGAACAGGACCTCCTGCTTCCTTTGCAATTCGACCGGGTTGAGGACGTTCAAAAGGGCGGACATCGCATTTACATTCTACTGGATTGGAAGGGTGCCCTGATCATCGCCGTTCGTATCCTCTGTTTCGGGGATCACCGAAGCCGCGGCCACCTTGTCGCCCTCTTCCAGCGTTACCAGCCGGACACCGGAAGTGGAGCGGCCTGCCTGGCGAATGGTGGACGATTCGATGCGGATCATTTTGCCGTTTTGGCTGACGATCATCAGGTCGGAATCGTCCTTCACCGACAGGATCGCCACTACCGCGCCGGTTTTGTTGTTGGTCTTCATGTTGATGACGCCTTTGCCGCCGCGCGCGGTGAGGCGGTAGTCTTCGAGCGGCGTGCGTTTGCCGTAGCCGTGTTCGGCGATGGACAGGATGAGGCCCTCTTTTTCGACCACCTCCATGCCCACCAGGAAATCGCCATGGGCCAGTTCCATGGCGCGCACGCCGCGGGCCTGGCGCCCCATGGGCCGCACCTGGGTTTCCATGAAACGAATGGCCTGGCCGCGGTGCGAGCCCAGGAAGATAAAATTGTCGCCGCGTGTGATCTTGGCGCCAATCAGCTCGTCGCCTTCATCCAGGCTCACCGCGATGATGCCGCGCGACATGGGGTTATCGAACTCGGTCAGCTCCGATTTTTTGATGACGCCCTGCATGGTGACCATGACGATGAATTGATCGGGGACGAAATCCTTGACCGACAGAAATGCCTTGGCGGTTTCATCGGGCTGGAGATTGATCAGGTTGGTGATGTGTTTCCCCTTGCCCGTGGTCGTGGAGTCGGGAATCTCGTAAGCCTTCAGCCAGTAGACCCGGCCGCGGGTGGTAAAGATCAGCAGATAGCTGTGGGTGGAGGCGACAATCAGGCGCTCCACGAAATCCTCGGCGCGCGTGCCCATGCCGATGCGGCCCTTGCCACCGCGGGTCTGGCGGCGGTAGGTATCGACGGCGGTGCGCTTGAGGTATCCGCCGCGCGTCACGGTGATGGCGACGTCTTCCACCGCTACCAGGTCTTCGAGGTTGATCTCGCCGGTGTCTTCGATGATTTCGGTGCGGCGCTCGTCGCCGAACTCTTTCTGAACTTCCTTCAGCTCCTTGACGATGAGCGCGCGCAGCACGGTGTCGGAGCCCAGGATCTCGACGTACTCGGCGATGCGGCGCTGGATGTCGGCCAGTTCGTCGAGGATTTTCTGCCGCTCCATGCCGGTGAGCCGCTGCAACTGGAGCTCGATGATGGCCTGCGCCTGCCGCTCGGTGAATGCCAAAGCCGCGCTCAGCGACTCGCGCGCCTCCTTGGGATTTTTGGATTCGCGGATGAGGCGGATGACCTCGTCGAGGTGGTCCAGCGCCTTCTGGAATCCCAGCAAGAGGTGCTCGCGCTCGCGGGCCTTGCGCAGTTCGTACTCGGTACGGCGGCGGACCACGTCGACGCGATGATCGATGAAGAATTTGATCATGTCGAGCAGCCCGAGCTCGCGGGGCTGGCCGTTCACGATCGAGAGCATGATGATGCCGAAACCGATTTGAAGCTGAGTGTGCTTATACAGGTTGTTGAGGATGACCTCGGCCTGCTCGCCGCGCTTGAGCGGGAAGACGATGCGCATGCCGTCGCGATCGCTTTCGTCGCGCGGTTCGTTCATGCCCTCGAGCGTCTTGTCGTTGATCAGGCTGGCCACGTGGGCGATGAGCTTGGCCTTGTTGACCTGGTAGGGAATTTCGGTGACCACGATCTGCTCGTGATCCTTGCCGGTGCGCTCGATGGCGGCTTTGGCGCGCAGCTTCAACTGGCCGCGGCCTTTGGTGTAGGCTTCCAGAATGCCCTGACGGCCGAGTATGTAGCCGCCGGTGGGGAAATCGGGACCTTTGACGATTTCGAGGATCTTGACGAGCGGGGTTTTGGGATCCTTAATCAGTTGGATGGCAGCGTCGATGATTTCGGTGAGGTTATGGGGCGGGATGTTGGTGGCCATTCCCACGGCAATGCCGGACGAGCCGTTGATGAGCAGGTTGGGCACGCGGGTGGGGAGGACTTCCGGTTCCTGTTCGCTATCGTCGTAGTTCGGGCGGAAATCGACGGTCTCCTTGTCGATGTCCTCGAGCAGAGCGGTGGCGATGCGGGAGAGGCGGGCTTCGGTGTACCGCATGGCGGCCGGAGGGTCGCCATCGACGGAGCCGAAATTGCCCTGGCCCTCGACCAGCGGATAGCGCATGGCAAACGGCTGCGCCATGCGCACCAGGGAATCGTAGATGGCCGAGTCGCCGTGCGGATGGTATTTGCCCATGACTTCGCCGGTGATCTTGGCGCACTTGCGCGTGGGCCGATTGGGAGTGAGCCCCATCTCCGACATGCCGAAGAGGATGCGGCGGTGGACGGGCTTGAGGCCGTCGCGGACGTCGGGGAGAGCGCGGCCCACGATCACGCTCATGGCGTAATCGAGGTACGAGCGCTTCATCTCGTCTTCGATATTGATAGGGATGAGATTCTTATCGCCGCTCGCGCCCATTCCGGGTAGGGGAGGCGTGCTTCCGGGAGGGGGTGCCGGCGGGCCTTGCGGTGGTTCTTGATCTGCCAAAAGTGACTCCTGGGTGTGGGGCTTAAGTGCTTATTTTAGCAAGGATGCCGGGGCCAGGGGCCGGTGGTTGGTGGCCGGTGGCTGGTGGTCGGTTGGGGCCAGGGACCGGGGGC
>Ga0209698_10000218_pt1 | contig 62092 bp, 52 predicted proteins | sample LitLauG_LLR_2012_FD_187203 | JGI IMG/M metagenome (GOLD analysis project Ga0209698, IMG submission 187203) | Freshwater sediment microbial communities from Pennsylvania, USA - Little Laurel Run_MetaG_LLR_2012 (SPAdes) (version 2) | ecosystem: Environmental > Aquatic > Freshwater > Creek >... | reverse complement strand
GAAGTTGTAGATCTCGCCGTTGTAGGTGATCCAGACGGTGCGGTCCTCATTGCACATCGGCATATGGCCGAGAGGCGACAGGTCGAGAATGGCAAGGCGTCGGCTTCCCAAGCCGATGTAAGAGCCGTCGGGAAACTTCCGCTCCCAAAGGCCGGAGTCGTCGGGGCCGCGATGCGCCTGAACCTGCGTCATCCGCGCCAGTGTTTCCCGGTCTCCACAGTTCACTACACCGCTGATTCCGCACATTCCTTGGTTAGTTCCTTTACCTTTCCCCGCGTGTCCTCATTCTCAGTTCGTAAATCTTGGCCTTGGTATGAAACATCTGCACGGCCTGGAACCCGCAGTAGATCAGGCCGGGCACACCGTCCAGAAACCCCAACCGCAGGAAATAGCGATAGACGAAAAGAAGGACTGGGGAGCCGGGCAAGGCATAGAGTTTCTTCTTGAGCCAGCGACGACGCTGGGCTTGGGTACCCAAGAGAGACGGCCGCAGGTCCGCGCCGTCTTGCTCGCCTTGCAGCAAGACACGCGCCTCCCAGTTCGAATACTCGTCGTGCTTCTGGATATAACGCGAAAGCGATTCCACGTTGTGATGAATCAGAAGATGTCTAAGGCGGGATGTCGAACCTGCCACCACAACGTGCTCGTGAACTTCCATGTCGGCCATCGAACCGTTCTGATCTCGTAAACGGCACTCGTAGCGGCCCTTACCCCGGCGAAATAACGCAAGCTTCCAGAAGGAGGCATCGCCGTGGCGGAGAAGTTGGCCGAGAAAATACATGCGCAGGGAAACGTAGTAGCCGTTGAGATCCGGATTTTGGATGGCGCAGTGGATTTCTTCAACCAGCTCGGGTGTGAGCGCCTCATCGGCGTCGATCAGCAGAATCCAGTCAAACGCGAGCGAGAGATTTTCCATCGCCCACTGCCGCTTCTTGGGCCAGCCTCCCTGGTAATGAAACTGCACCACTTTGGCGCCTGAGGCACGCGCGATCTCTGGGGTCGCGTCCGTGCTTTGCGAATCGATGACGTAGACCTCGCCAAAGTCACGCAGAGTTTCCAGGCAGCGGGGCAGATTCTTCTCCTCGTTGCGTGCAGCCACGATCACGCTAACCGGCACCTTGCCAGCCGGCGCCGTCTGCGTCTCGCCGAGTTCTTCGACCTTTTGCATGAAGACAGAAGTTACAAGTGCAACTCGCACCAGCGTTGCAGGACGTAAAGAGACCATGGCCGCGACCACGAAACCCGTCCCCGCAAAAAATCATTCCAGATCTGTTGCACCTGAGTTCCGTCCAGCAACCCCGCGAGCGGGCCGCCGGCGACACGATTCGCAGCAAGCACCGGCTCGACCTCGGATCGAAGCTCCTGACGCATCCATCGCTCAAAAGGCAACGTGAAGCCATGCTTCGGACGATGAACAATCTCTTCGGGCAGCGATCCCGCCAGAGCTCCGACCAGAAGTTTCTTCGGCGTGCCGTTCAGCTTCCACCGCCCGGGAACAGCCAGCACAGCCTGCGCTAACTGATGATCGATGAGGGGGACCCGGACCTCCAGGCCCTGGGACATACTCATAAAATCGGCGTCCCGCAGCAGCGTATTGAGCATATAACAGCGCGACTCGAGATAGGAAACTCGATTGATTGGGTCGAGCAATCGAGCGCGTTCGAGGTTCAGATTCAGCGAGGCGCTGGCAGTGGCGGCGACTTGAGCACCCGGCGGGAACAACAAATCTTGTTGAGCAGGTGTGAACAACATGCGGCTGAGAAAGTAGGGATGCAGAATCCGGCCATTGCCGCCAGCCAGCGAAGCCAGCTTACGATTCTGATCGTTCTCTGGAGAGAGCGCGACAAACGCCGATGCCAGCGGGCCACGAACCAATCCGGGAATGTGATTCCAGAATTGAGCGAAGCGCTCCATGCGCGGGACGGTGCGGAAACTGGAATATCCTGCGAAGATTTCGTCTCCTCCCAAGCCTGAGAGCGCGACTTTCACGCCAGCCCGCCGCGCCTCCCGCGAAACGAAATACGTATTGACACCGTCCATCGTCGGCAAGTCCATCGCGCGTAGCGCATCGGGAATGGCCGCCAAAACATCAGACTGGGAAACGCTGATCTCGTGATGATCGGTGTGGAATTTCGCGGCCATGGCGCGAGAGTGTTGCGCTTCGGAAAATTCGCCTTCGCGGAAGACAATTGAAAACGTGCTCGGCATTACGCCGCCGCGGCTGAGGATGCTGACCAGCGCGCTCGAATCGATGCCGCCCGAAAGAAAAACTCCCACGGGCACGTCGCTGACCAACTGCAGGCGAACAGCCTCTTCCAGAACCGGCTCCAGTTTCGCCGAGACCTGCTCTTCATTTTCGGATAAGAGACTGATTGGGACGTCTCTGGGTTCGTTGTCGGCGACAAGGTCCCAATACCGCGACTTACGCAGACTTCCGCCTTCCCACGTCAGCGTGGAACCGGGAGGAACCGCGTGAACTCCCTCCACTAGCGTGAGCGGATCGTAGGCCGATCCGAAAGTCAGGTAGTTCACGAGTCCGGCTTGGTCCAGGCGACGCGGAACCAGGCCGGTGCCCAGCAGCGTACGGACCTCGGATGCGAAAAGAAAATAAGAACCAGACTGAGCGTAGTAGAGGGGCTTGACGCCCATCGGGTCGCGGGCCAGAAACAGACGGTGCCGGCGCGCGTCCCAGATGGCGACGGCAAACATGCCGCGGAATTTCGCCAGACATTCCTCGCCCCACCGCGCATAAGCCCGAAGAACGACTTCGGTGTCGGATTGGCTGAAAAACTTCGCTCCTGCTTGCTCTAGCTCGCCACGCACATCGCGAAAGTTATAGATCTCGCCGTTGTAGACGATCCAGTTGCCGGTCTCGGCATCGTGCATCGGTTGATGTCCGTCGGGCGAGAGATCAAGAATCGCGAGACGCCGGTTGCCCAATCCGATTTCAGCCGAACAAGGCATTGACTCCTGCAGAAGAACTGTACCCGAATCATCCGGCCCGCGGTGCGCGAGCGATTGTGTCGCGCGCTCGAGCACTTCCGGCGCGACGCGGGCGTTCTGCCCAACAATGCCAAAGATTCCGCACATGCAGGATGTGACCCAAACCACGGGTGGCGTCCAATTAAACACCAACAAGGGCAACTCGGAATGGTGCGTTATAGTCCGCTTACTAACGCCACGGGTCCACCGGACTGCCCCGACTCCGCTCTAAACTGTTGCCTCGCCTGCGAAACGATACCTCGTCATTTACTGTTCCGGAACTTCGCGCTAATCCAGTTCCTCAAGCCCAGGCCTGTCCGCAGTGGACGGCGAGGGAATGTTCTGACTGGTGGGCCACCTCTCGGGGCTAGCAACATCTCGCTCTTGTTCCCCCGTTCGCGCGAAGAGGCTTGTCCGCGGCTTCACGACCTTCGGCCGAACCTCAAGCCGTTCCGTCCATAGGTCGATTGTCGTCGCGTATTCCGTGTGATCACATCCAATGATCGCGAGACTCAGCTTGAGCCACTGCCCGTGACGTAGCTCCGCGGGCATGAAGCCCCCGATCCCCAACAGATACCCTTCCACCCGACGCCTGCTTGGCAAGGTCCGACGCTCAAGGAGGACGTGGTTAATGACCTGGTCGTACTCCAACTGGAGTCCAAACTTCCCCGGGAACTGATACACCGAGTAGCTATAGTCCCCTTTTGCGCGGCCTTGGGAATAGATTCGTCGCGACGTCAGCCAGTCCCACCTGCTGTCACCCCAACCTGTCCGCAACTGCACGTCGACCCCGTAGATGGGTCTTGAGGTCTGGTTAGTGACGGCAATGTCGGCCATGAAGGCAAAGCGTCCGTCTTGCAGCTCGAATATCTTTGAGTCGTAGATGCCGCCGACTCGCTCGATTTCCACTTGCTCGCGCTCAACCTCCGGAACCGCCACCGACAGGTCCACCGGACTTCCCAACTGCGCCAGTTCCTGGAGCGATTCTTTCAGTTTTGAAGTACTCAAACCGGTCTTACGCATAGAGTCTCCTTAGCTCGGCTCAATTGGCTGATCCCGCAGTTCAACCGCGCCGATGAAGATGTTGACGTACATTCATACACACGTACATTAGCCTACTCCGTGCCGCTGTGTGCGACAGTGGCGACACCGGCGCACACCATCCTCAACTGAGAGCACCCGGTAGTCGGAGGCCAGCTGATGGATACGCTCACGTACAGTGTCAGTTAGAGCAATCTTATACCCCTCCGCAACGCGCTCACCGTGGAGTCCGAGCTCCCGCAGCACCAAGCCGGCTCCCTTCGCCGACACGGTGGACTCCTCGTGCCGTCCCTTCAGAAGAACGTTTACCTTCTCTGCTAGTTCACCGATAAAGAAATGCGAGGTGTCTGGTTTGTGGCAGAAAAAAAGTGCAGATTCAACAACCACGCACTTCGGATCGAAGAATCGATCTCCTGCAACCTCGCGGCTCTGCTGCAACATCTCCTCAAACACCGAATTGGTTAGCTGCGGACAGTCACAGATGGGCGCTAGCCAGGTGTGAGCATGATCTCGCATCTCCGGAACGAACGCCTTGCAGTCAATCCTGCTGCCACACACTCGTTCGCAGTGGACCATGCGGTAGCGCAGCAACTTCGACTGGAAGGTTTGAGCGATGACCTGTTCTTCCGCATCTGCCAAAAAAGGGGGCGGCTCCTGTGCGGGAGACAGCGACACCTTGAGTCCATCCTCTACCACCAGAGAACCCTCGCAGGAAAACGCCTTAGCGCCGTAAAGATCCAAACGGCCACTTCCGCGAACGATGCAGAAGTGACGCCGGTTCGAGGCGAGGAGGGCTCGTCTCACGCGCCGACCGATATCCCGCTGATTAAGCAGAAGAGTGGCGCCCAGGCGTTTGGGCAACGAGGCTAAGCCTGCGAAATCGACGTCCCCCAACAGGACCGGACGGCGGCAAACACACCCAAGGAGGCGCAAGACTTGGCTGACCGCACTATCCGGTCCGAATAAGTACAGGACGGGCGCCACCACCATACAGTCGCAGAACCAAGTCGCCAACGCAAAAGCCACAAGCAGGTCCGCCACCTCAGCCTGAAGATGGGCATACGTAGACAGAAAATCCCGGAGTGAGAAAAGCAACTTCGAGGTGGATCCGAACGGCAAACTCGGAGGGGCAAACCGCACTGATTGCACGAGACCGCTGGCCGGCGTCCTAGAGACGTAGGATATCCCGCCGTGTTCAACCCTCTGGGCTGTAGTGGTCCGGCGACCATTCCAGGCGTGAAGGCGGAGCTGGCCAAGATGGTCAGTATCCACAACCGACTCCAAAATCATTCCTGGCAACGCTTCTCCGAAGGTTTCAATGGTAGGCACGCGCATTTCTCCGAAAACACGATCGAGGATCGGGGTCACCGTCACGCAGAACTGCGAATGGAAAAGCCCGCGCTGGAAGATTCCAGGATCCCACGCCCTAATATCCCTGATTTTCGTGAGCTAGACTATTAGCGAGAATCGAAAAAACTGCATCAGACTATCAGTTCTTCTCTTCCTGTTGATTCTTCAGCTCGGCAGCTTTCCTGGCCTTTGCCCACCTTGCAAGAACGGCTTTTCGGGCTAGCGCGTGTCTTTCTTCGGCTGTGAGTTTTGCTGTGCGAGCCTTGCCGCCCTTTAGTCCGCCAAGACGTCCTAGAGCTACCGCGTGGGGGTTCTTCTTCTTCGCCATGAGTCTGACCACAGTTATCCCAGACCTTAACGTAATTTGCAAATTCTGAAACCAGTTGAGGGATTGTCGTGCTGAGATCAAGCAGGTCCTTGACATACTACAGCGCTCTAGTATAATTATCTTTCGTTACTAGAGCGGTCTAGTACGAACAATAGCTTCAACAAGATGTTTGGCTTGGAGACTCCCGTGAGGAAAAAACCTAACAACACGGAATCAGAGGTAATCTTGGCTCGTGCTATCTGGGGTCCGCTATCAGAGCCAACTGAGAACGCGCTCAGGCAGCTAGTCGATCTGTATTTCTTTTCCGTCACCTTCGGAGACCTGATGTATCTGGGGGGGCGGTGGTACGTCACACACTCCGGGTTGTTGGGCCTTTCACGGCGAAAGGGGTGCGCTGGGATTCAGGTCCGTCCCGTTCCAGCTTTTTGTGATCCGTCTCGGACTCGTTGGACGTTTAAGGCCACTGTTTACAGTTCTCGCAATTCTCGCGGATTTGTCGGATTTGGCGACGCTGATCCATCCAACGTTTCTCCCTTAGTCCACGGGGCCGAAATGCGAGTCGCCGAAACGAGAGCCGTCAACAGAGCCCTGCGCAAAGCCTACGGAATCGGTATCTGCTCCGTCGAGGAGATCGGTTCCTTCGTCGGCCAACCCGCTTCGCACCCAGAGTCCAAGAAGCTGCCGAAGCCTGCAAGTGGCAACGGAAACCACGGCGGTCCGAAGGTTCGCGACCGGCTCTGCCAGATCATTCGCCAGCATCAGCTCGATGCCAATTTGGTCAAGGCCTACGCGGTCGACTTCTGCGCGGTCAAGGCCCTCCGTGATGCCACTCGGGACCAAGTGGAGAACTTCGTCGAACATCTCGCCGATTGGGCCGAGAAAGACCGCAATGCCCTGCTCTGCCAGCTGAACAGCTACATGCCAGCAAAGGACGGTACCGCATGAGGCGACGATTTCAAGGCTTGCATCAGGCGGATCAGTCTGCGACGAGCGATATTCCCGATCGCACGTACCTGGTGAGCGTGCACCGAGCCCAGTATCTCTGGCACGCTCAGAAACCCTATGACCTATTCTGCTTCTCCGTCCTCGAACCAGAGCAATTCGCAGGAAAGACTGTTACTGGACGCGTGTATTGCACCGCGAAAGTTTTGTGGAAGCTCAACTGGTTCCCCCGCGACATCGGCTACGACACCGAGTTCCTTGGCCGGGATGAAGTCGACGACAAGAACCTTGTCGGACTCCGCGGCGTGGTCAAGATCAGCCACACGGTCATGAACGGCACTACGCTACTCAACCTTGACGGTTTTGCCCTGGCCATACAGTGGGGAGAATTGTCTGTCGTCTCGCCTGCGACCGCGAGCGGCCCGGAGGACGTAGGATGAACTACAGCTACACCCAGATCAGCCAGTACCTGACCTGCCCTCGCCGCTACCGCTTCCGCTATCTTGACGGCTGGAAGCAGAAGGACAACCGGGCCGCGATGCTTTTCGGCCGCGCCTTCGAGCAGGCTCTGGGCGCCTACTTCCGGCGGGAAGATCCCGGGGAAGTCCTCTTTCAAGAATGGTCGGGCTGCAAGGATCAGGACCTGCAGTTTTCGAACCACAACACGTGGGATCGCATGCTCGAACAGGGCATCCTGCTCCTCACGCGCTTTTGTCAGGACGACCGCATTCGTATCCGCCAGCCACGCCGCAACCTGCAGATCAAGGTAACCAAGCGCCTCTCTGGCACAAACGACTTCGTGGCCTACGTCGATGCCATCGGCCAACTTGACGGCGCCCGTTGTTTGCTGGAGTGGAAGACTAGCTCCAGTCGCTGCCCTGAGGAACCAGTCGGTCTCTTGGCTCTCGATCCCCAGCTCGTCTGCTACTCCTGGATGACCGGCATCGCCGAGGTTGCCCAAGTTGTCTTCGTCCGCAGGCGGCTGGTGGAAGTTCAATACCTACGAACCACAATCACCGAGGAGCAGTGTAAGGAGTTCAGGCAGCTGGTCGAAGACACGATCCGCCGGATCCAATCCGCTCAGTTCCTGCCTCACAGCGGCATACGGTTCCCGCAGAATCCGTGCAGCAGCTGTCCTTATGTGGGGTTTTGTCTGGGACGGCAGGATCTCGCCGAATCCACTCTCATACGTCGGCCAGGAGCAAAAGACCTTGGTTGGCTTGACGAGCTTACTTACTAGGAATCCGCCGATGCCACCGAAGCTCAATCGCCAGCGAGCCCTTTTCGTGCTGACCAAAATTGACGAGATTCTGGCCTGGGAGCAGCGAAAAGACGCGGAGCGCGACACCAAGTTCATGGAACTGGGGCGCTACCTGTGCGAGGTGCGGGCGGGACAGTACTGGCGGCTTGAAAACCTGAAATCGTTTGACGAGTTTCTGGAGAGAAGGTTTCCGGAATCCCGGAGAAAGGCTTACTACCTCATGTCGATCCACGAGCACCTGCCGCCTCAGGCCCGAAAGGAACTGAAGGAAGTGGGGTGGACGAAGGGATTGGAATTAGCGAAGGTGGCGCGGAGGTATGGGAAGGAGTTCGACTGTGCAACCTGGTTGCACAAAGCCCGTGGGATGCCGAAGGATCAATTCCGGCGGGAGGTGGAGAAGGAACTGACCGGGAAGGAAACCGAAGCGTCGGAACTCGTCTACTTCAAGTTGTACAAGAGCCAGATTCCGGTGATCGAGCGAGCAATCGAAACAGCGGCCTTCATGCTAGGCTCCGACCGATCGCGTGGCTACTGCCTAGAGATGATCTGTGCCGATTTCTTGGCTGGCGCCAACCTCGACAACCAAAATCCAGAAACGTTGCTCTTTTCGATAACGAGATTCTTCAAGTTTCTGCCACACCAGCAGCAGCAGGCATTCCTGCAAGAGATTCTGCCCAAGGCTTTGTGAACAGGATTCGGCCGAAGCAACCGCGCCTGCGACTAGCCGCCGACGCTTACGAGCTACTGCGCCGGCATGTCCTTCAGCGGGATGGCTGGAGGTGCCAATTCTGCGGCGCAATGCAGCACCTTCAGGTCCACCACAAGAGATTCCGCAGTCGCTCGGGCAATGACTCGGAAGAGAATCTAATTACACTCTGCGCCGCATGCCACGATGGGACTCACCGCCGCTGAAAGTTAAATAGCACGATCAGTCAGTTTTCCCCATTCAGGAGCCTAATAGAAAGACGGGTGATCGACACTAAGAGCGGAAGGCGTTGCTTTTGAATGGAATAGCAGGACCGACCTGTTGCTGGCGGTGGATTTCATGCGGATATTGCCCCATCGGGCCGGCTCATTGCCATGATGACCGAACCACGCTCCATTCTTACAGCGTCCCCGGAGCCTGCGTCGCCAATTAGAGCCAATCTCCCCGCTGTCTGGTAGGGTTGGGTCCGCGTGACGAGGGGGGCGCAATCGAGTGTCTCGGGGGCGCAGTCCAGAGCTCCTGTTGCAAAATCGCCTACTCTGACAGTGTCGGCGATGTGAAGTGCACTGAAGCGTGCGAACCCGTGCACGCCAAAGAGCGCGCCATTCCGCTCTAGAACAATTCTCTATAGCCGGTTGGCGGCAGAATGTTGACGACGTGAAGACGGTTGGTTCACACAAGTCTCTGACGATCGCCAGCGAACTGCTGGAAGGGTTAATCTTCAGGTGCCACGATTTCGTCGTCGTCGGGCAAATGCACCTCCTTCCACCGCAAGATGAGGGACTTGATATCCGGTAACCGCAGGCCTTCAGAATCCGCGTAATAGACAACAAACACCCGACCATCGCGACGCAAGATGGGCCAGCAATAGCCGCCGTCGATGCTTAAGCCCGTGTAAGTGTCTAAGACAGTTCGGTCAGTAAACCTCTGGCCACCGTCGTTGGAGGCGAAAACGACCAGCTCGTTGGCAGCCGGACTACGACCGAAGAGTAAGAGAGCATCTTTTGTCTGGAGCAGCTGAGGAAGTTGGAGCATTCCCACCTGCGGCGTATAGTCGATCTGGGCTCCCCAGGTGGATCCCATGTCATTGGAAAAGTGTGCCCATGTATGCGTACCCGCATCGTCACGACTCATTGCGAGGAGAGTTGTGGGTCCCACTGTTGTGAGCGCAGTCTCATTGATTCCCGCATCTCCCGCCTGACGAATTCTAGACCTCTTGACCCAGCTGTGGCCATCATCGGTGGACACCCAAAGGCTCGCATCATCCGAACCATCCTCCAATAGACCGTAACCGGCCGCGTACATTGTGAGCCCATCAATCAAATACAATGTCGGAGTAAATAGCGTCCTGTTCGGGGAATCAAAGAAAGTAAAGTCGCTCCACGCAAGCCCCCCGTCAGTTGAGCGAGCATAGGCTGCACCGAATGTGCCACTATGGTCAGCCCTAACCGAATTCGATCATTAGGTCGCCTGCCAATGGGGTTTTCGCTAAGGTGGGATCGAGACTCGTAGTATTCCACTGGAACAGCTCTGGACCCCACGTAGCACCGTGGTCGCTACTGTGGCGCAATATTATCCAGGGACTATTACTATGACCGATCCCCTTCCGGTAACTTAGAACATAATCTCCACGCCAAGTTTCGACTACTGCGGGAGTGCTGTTGTAACTATGATCCGTGGAACCGTCTTCGACAATGCGCCGATTCGTAATGGTGAGGCGATGATTTTCCCTCCTACAACGGTGCTGGCCCTGAGAAGCAACATACATCGGCTGCTGCGCTTGAGATGGAAAAAGCGCGACTGCGGAAAACCAAAAAAGCCAAAATACCTGTTTCATCGTGTCTCCTACCCAGTTCTAGCCCAAACAATCACGTACAGCTTGACAGTCGGAGCGGATGTGAAATAGGTCAACTGCAGGAATCAGAAGGGGATTTGGCCACTTCCGGCCAATCCTGTCACTCGCTGTCGTCGTCACTTGAGAAACGTCACAAATGTGTTCTTGCAAACGACTGGGCGTAGTTTCCTAATCATTGTAACTTCTCGACCGAAATGCGCATGGCATGGCTTCCACTCCACTAGTGCACACAGAATAGGTCGTGGAATAGGTGATCGCCGCCGACCAAATTGACTTCTTGCCGCTTCCAAAATTCGAGCGTCACCCAAAGCCAAGCTATTCCCGCCGGAAATGCCCGCTCCAGATAAGGGCACACGGATTGTTCTGGCACTGGTTTCGTCCATCCACCGTATCGTAAGGGTTGCCGCCGCGTTCCCGGGAGATACGCACGCGGTCGTCGAGTCAACGTAATAACTGATGCTGTACTGGCCAGATCGACAAGCCGAGGACGCACACACATTCGTGGGTGGGATAGCTGGGTTCTGCCCGGTCAAGGAAACCGCCGCTCCTTACGTATTCTCCCCGGCTCCTCCCGAAAGGACCTCTAGTGAGTCCGACAATTTCATCACGAGCCATGCAGCTCGGTTGTTCTACCCTTTTGATACGGATCTGCTGCGCGAGCGCACGGCCAGAAACGTCAGCCACGGTCGCTTTGCGCACACGTGGATGGGCCACGGGCTTTAGCTTTCTGATAGATTCGTTCTTGCATAACATGAATCTTCGTGGATTGGCTGAAAACTTAAGCAGAGGAGTGGTTTTGCGGCGCCGTCTTCCCTCGAGGTTTGGGCGTTTGCCTGTGTATGTGACGCCCGAAGCAGGTTTGCGGTACTGGTGGGATATATCGCGAGTCGATTCCGTGCTGTACAGCATGGCAGAAGAACTTGTAAAACCGGGTTCCGTTGTTTGGGACGTGGGCGCCAATGTAGGTCTTTTCAGTTTTTGCGCCGCTGCGCTCTCAGGCGCGTCGGGTTTCGTGCTGTCAATTGAGCCGGATTTCTGGCTTGCCCATTTGATGACTCGATCCTGTCAGGCATTGCCCAGAGATCGGTGTTCGGAGGTTGGAGTGCTGTGCGCGTCAGTTTCAGATTCAAGCCGCATCTCCAAACTAGAAATCGCTGAAAGGGCCAGATCTTCAAACCACTTGGTCGAGGCGATTGGTTCGACCCAAGCGAAAGGCACCCGCGGAGTCCAGTCTAGCGTTTCGCTCACCCTGGATTTTCTCCTGGACTATTTTCCGCCGCCCTCGGTATTGAAAATCGATGTAGAAACACACGAGGTCAGCGTTCTGCGCGGAGCGACACGGGTATTAAAGGATGTCCGGCCGACGATTTGGTGTGAAGTTTCGCACGAGAACTCCTCAGAGATTACCGACCTGTTACACGCCGCCCGATACGAGCTTCACGGAGCAGCAATGCTACCCCATCCACGCATAACTCAAGCATGGTTCCACACGCTGGCGGTTCCGACCGCTTCTTGTTAGCAATCGGAGAGATTTGATTTGTTTCACCCGGCGTACCTTTGTTGAAGACGGGTGCAACTTCATGACATAATCGCAGCGATGCACAGCACTCTCAGGCCTGCTGAGGAGGCGATGAAGCGATGGCACTGCGGCTCGGTTTACGGCGCATTGTGCTTAATCGGCATTTTCGGTGTCGTCGTTAGCTTCTCGAAGGTCGGAGTCAGCGGTTTTTTCGGCGGGGCTTGCTATGGCGCCGTATTCATGTTGGCGCTCAATTTTCTTGTCGGCACGATAAGAACCAGCCCATTCGCACCGCAGCGCACTTTCTTCATTCGCTCAGGCTCTCTCATGGCTCTTGCCCTCATACCGATGATTTCCAAGCTCGTTAGAATGTGACGAACGCTTCTAGAATTCGATGGCCTCCCGGTTGAGGTGGCCAGTGTTTTCATTTTCCCATTCCCGGTGGAACGCCGGTGAGGAACCGCTACGGCTGACGCTAGTCAGCACAGACTACCGATGACAGATTCGTCCACAAAAGTAGCGTATCTCGATCTGAAAGCGCAGTATCGGAGCATCAAACCTGAGATCGATACCGCGATCGCCCGGGTGCTGGAGAGCGGTCAGTTTGTTCTCGGCTCTGAGGTGGCAGACTTCGAGCGGGAGTTTGCGGCTTATTGCGGCATCTCCCACTGTATTGCAGTGAACTCCGGCACGAGCGCTCTTCACTTAGCTCTGCTCGGGGCGGGCACGCGTCCCGATGACGAAGTGATCACGGTGCCGTTCACCTTTGTGGCCAGCGTCGCAGCCGTCGCTTACACCAGAGCACGGCCGGTGCTCGTAGACATCGACTCTCAGTCGTTCACCATAGATCCAGCGGCGATTGAGGCCGCGATCACCCCCCGCACAAAGGCGATCCTTGCGGTGCACCTCTACGGCCAGCCGGCCGACATGGATCCCCTCATGGACGTAGCCCGGAGGCACGGGCTGGTCGTAATCGAAGATGCCGCTCAAGCTCACGGAGCGAAATATAAAGGGAGGCCGGTGGGGAGCATTGGCGATCTGGCGTGCTTTAGCTTTTACCCTAGCAAGAATCTCGGCGCCTACGGAGAGGGTGGGGCGGTCACCACCGGCAACGCCGAATTCGCGAGCACCATTCGCATGCTGCGCGACTGGGGACAGGACCGGAAATATCATCATGTGTTGCGGGGATTCAACTACCGGATGGAGGGCCTTCAGGGCGCCATTCTGCGTGTCAAGCTACGTCACCTGGAGCAGTGGACGGAGGCGCGCCGCGCGCACGCGGCCAAGTACAACGAGCTCCTAGTGGATTCAGGAGTCGAAAGGCCGAGAGAAATGCCCTGGGCCCGCCACGTCTATCACGCGTACACCCTGCGCAGTCCGGATCGCGACGGTTTGCAGGCCGCACTGCGAGCGGATGGAATTCAGACTGGCATCCACTATCCAGTGCCGGTGCACTTGCAGCCCGCTTACGCCGAATTGGGTTATCGGCGCGGGTCCTTTCCATATTCCGAAGCAGCGGCAAACCAGGTCCTTTCGGTACCGCTTTACCCCGAGCTTTCCCAAGAGGCCCTTGCCGAGGTAGTCGCTGCTGTAAGGAAATCTACCTCGCGCAAAGTGCAGACCGTGGCCTACTGAGCACTGCCCCCTACATCGCGATACCATGTGACGGACCGGCACATTCACCTTGGAATTCACGGCATATGAGACAACGCACAACTATTGAGAATTCCTCGTTATTCGCTCCCAACTATTTCCGTTCAATCCGTTGGCTTCGGTGACTTATTTCGCTGCTGGTGATCGTCTAAGCCATTCAAGTCCTCGAGGCGTTTCAGTCCAGTCCGGATCGATGGTGACGCTATCGACTAGTTGACGGCAGCCGCCTCGGCGGCGGGTGGCGAGGGATCGGTATCCCTCAGCAGCGCAAGCATGCGTCCACTGGGCTACCCAGTAATGATCGCGGCTCTCGATCGCATGGGGATTGCAAGGCCAGAGAGTTTGGTCGTGCTCAACTGCGGGGGGCTCTTGGTGGGATTGGTCGCCGGTTAGGCTATCGCAAGGATGGCCCATAAATTGGACGAACATTTGGCCTTGCGCTCATGCCTGGTTGACCGTTCTGAGTCTCTCGAAAAAGGAACCACTCCGTTAGTGGCGGGTGATCATTCGTTACCTTGGGGCAGAGTACTCGTTGTTATTAGAACCCCCTTGTACACGGCAAGTCCGGCGTTGTCTGCGGGACGGACTCCAGACCAAAAGTCAGCAACCCGACTTGCGGAGCTGCGCCCACGAACGTCAGCATGAAAGCGCAGGGCAAACAAACGGTGAACATTGCCAATGAGGGTGTCATCGGAAGCAGTACGCCAAGCGCTCAATAGAGTCGGTCCCGGCCAAGCATTTGCCGTGTGATCTTTGTCAAGTAGCCGGGTTCGCTTAGACGGCGTAGGAGGAAATATTCGTTGCCCGGACGATCATCCCCTAGCGCGGGCGCGTTCGGACGATCCTGGACGATCGTGGCCACCGGGACTTCGCGGTCCAAAATGAACTGAAACTGCAAATCCGCGGAAGGCTCGGGTCCCCACTCCATTAGGTCTCGCATCGCTCCGGGAGGAAGATGCTGCGCCAGTTGCGCGGCGGACATCGAGAAGATGGGACTCATGCTAGCGAGAAAGTGGTAACCGTTACCCACGAAAGAATGGAAAGCCCGAACATTCGGAAACGACTCTTGCAGAGCGCGAGCCACCGACGCCGTAGTCTCTGCATCCCCTCCGGGAAACCACTGCTGGAGAATGCCTCCCGGCCGCAAGTGCGTCTTGGCGATGGCATAGAACTCCCTGGAATAGAGCAGGCTAGAGGCGGCGGCGCCGGTGGGAGGAGGCGGGTCAACGAGAATTACGTCATATTGCTCCGGCGAACGTTTCAGGTAAGAGCGCCCATCGTCAATCACAATGCGGGAGAGCGGAGAGTTCACGAGCACGGGGGCATCGGGATGATAGAACGAGAACAGCTTCGGCACGCTGGGGATCAGCTCGACCGCCGTCGAATGAATATTCCAGGAAAGAGCCGAGCGGTAGCTCGTCCCCATTCCGAAGCAAACGATGAGGATATTCTCCGGGTGGTGCGGCAGAAACGCCAGCGGCAGGTGCGCCATCATCTTCGTAGAGGGCGTCAGGACGGTCATTCCCACACCATTAACCACGAGGCGTTTGCCGCGTCCGGAGCCGGTGGCGACGACGGTTGCCGTGTTGTCTCGCAGGACTCTACGAGGCGAAAACTGTTCTTCAAATCCTTGGCTGAAGACGGTCACGGCCAACGAACCAGCGACGAGGACCGAAGACGCTGCCAGCGCGCGGCGTGAGGTATGACGAAACTCGGGCAGCCCCGAGGCCAAACCCGCGACGAACCAGGGGAGGCTAAATAAGCAAAGCGAGAATCTCTCTCCGACGCTGGGAAGCAGCAGAAAACCGGAGATCAGGGGGCCCAGGACGCAGCCGACGATATTCATCGCATAAGCGCTCCCGGCCTGGTCGGGGTCACCCTGTGAATACCGGTCCACCATCATGGGGGTTACGAATCCAACGAGGCAGGAAAATGGACCCACCCCCACAAGCACCCGAACGAGTGCCGGCAGCGGCAGCCGAGGATCAGCACTGAAGAAGGCAAGCGACACCGAAAACCCAATCGCCACCCACAACTGCCAACTGTCAGCATCGCGCCACCCTGCGTTTCGGCGGTAAAGCCAAGAGCCAAGATAGGTGGTTGAAAGATACAACCCCAGGATGGCCGCAAACGCATAGACCACCGTGCTCAGCCAAGGCGTGTAGAGCCTGATCCATATCACCTCGGCGCCCATGCTGGTGAACCCTGTTCCAAACAAAACGCACAGCAACAAAGTTCGTGCGCCGGCATCGCTGACTTGCGCCCTTGAGCGCTTGGGTTCAGGGCTGGACTCTCGCTGCATCGCACGAGCCCGGCCAAGCGTCAGCACCAAGGCAGATGAAGCCAGCAGAAAGTTCAGCGTGGCGCCCACGTACAGAGTCCGGTGAAACCCCAACCCCTCGATCAAGGCTAGTGGAATCATAGCCCCGGCCACCGCTCCCAATACATTCGCCAGGTAGAGGTAACTGAAGGACCGGTTCGCGCTCTCCCCAAAACTCTTCCGGATAGCGAGCATGGCGACGGGGAATGTCGCCCCCATGCACGCGCACCACGGCACGAGGATCAGGGCAACCAAGATCCCGGAAGCCACGTAATACCCTGAGGACGACGTCGTCATCTGGCTGACGGTCTGTTGAAGAAGGTCTCTTGCCGAAAAAAGCTCCAGAGGCACCGTGAGAGCGGCGACGCCAATCATCAATTCCGTGAGCGCGTAGAGGCGCAGCGGAGGGAAGTGGATCCGCTCCTCATACTTGCGGACGACGTAGCCGGCCCCCCAACAACCCAGGCCCAGCCCAGTCATGAAGGCCGAAAGCACGAGCGAGACCATCGCGGTGGTCACCCCGAATTGCGCCATGGCCAAACGGAGCCAAATCAGTTCGTAGAGAATGCTGCAGAATCCCGAAACAAAAAAGAACAGAAAATACCAGCGCATTGAGGTCCTTCGGGCGGGACAGTCTATCGCACCCATGGTGGGACATTCAAGTTCGGGGAAGCGTCGGTAGTGGGTCATTTTCAAACTGACCCACTATCGCAGCGTCCGGCGAGCTGGCGAGCATCATTGTTCCGCTGGGCAGTGCCACTCGTAGCGCCTCAACAAATGAAGAGCCATTTCATTCACCTCGCCCGTCGCCGGCGAACAACCCACGAGATAGGTGGCCCGCAACTTGCCATCGCCGTAGCGGTACGGAAATTTTGGTCCAGAGAATGTGAGCCAAGTGCTGTAGCCTAGGGCGACAAAACCAAGAGCACAAAACAGGACGACGTAACTCAGCAAAATCGGCCTGGGCATACCCCTTAGGAGGGCGGTCCAACCCGCGTGGATTGCAAGAAACACGAAGGGCAAGCAAGGAAGCCAGAATCGCGGGTCCGTGAACGGCCATGAGAGGATTAGCGCGCTATAGCCAAGCAAGTAGAAAAATGTCCAGGGAGAGGACCTGCGCAGCACTAAGACGCCGATGGCGAAAAGCAACATCGCACCGCCTCCAAGCAGCGCCATGAAGCGTTGCGACCATGCCGGGAGTCTGGCAAAGGGGATGTTGAGCACCAACTCAGCGAAGTCGTGGGTGTGCAAGGAAATGGTCAGGGCAACGAACCGCACAATCCCCATGTTTCTAAGATAACCGGTGTTGCTAAACAGGTAACGCCGACCAGCCCAAATGCCCACACCCAAACCGGCAAGCAGAGGGATGATGACGGGAAGGATTACCGCCGAGCGCTTCTCCAAAGAGGACCACGCCATGAAAGCAAAGGGAACAAACAGCGCCAAGCCAACAAAGCGGACTTCCACCGCGCATATGCATGGAAGAATCGCGATCCACTTATGGCGGCTTTGGAAAGTCATAACCCAACAAGCACACGCCGATAGTGCGAAGAACAGAAAGTCACTCATCCCTTGTGTGATGTTCTTGACCACGGCAACGGACAAGATGGTGAGCAAGCACGCAACAATCACCCGATTACGCTCGAATCCGAGCCGAATCAGGGTGCGAAAGGTAAGTAGTAGTCCGGTCGCGAACAAGATCAGATTCGAGAGTACGAGCGTTGCCGCCGAGAAAAGACCCGCCTTCATGAGCAGGAACACAAATACGGAGTAGCCTTTTGGGAAGCCGAAGGACTGTTGCAGCGCAGCCCTGAGGTTCTGTTTAGCCGTGTCTGCCAAGCATAGGTAGTAGATACCATCGGTCGTCAGCCGGAGAGGTGTGAGTAATTGTATGGCGTAAAGGACGATGGCTGCACCCAGCGCGAAAAAGAGGGGGCGACGAAACGGAGGATTCATTTCAGTCTGCGACGGTTCGGTCATGTTCGTTGTTTGCTACCCATCACTAACAGAGAACTCCCGAAAGGATAAAATCGCCAGACCCAGTATAGCGGCTCGTTCAACCATATCGGTGGAACTTCTGCCGGGACGGGTTGCAACTCCCGACTGTCTCTATCAAGCGGACACGGAGTTTGACCGGGCACGTCCAGTTGCAGAGACAGCACTCCGCCACTATCCACAGGCCTGCCGACGAGCGACCTCGCGGAAGGTGTGTTTCGTGTAGTGGACGAAGTGACGGTTTAGAAAATCATCGTTTGTCCAGAGTTGCATGAAAACTGCCCCCGAGGCCTGAATGCGATCGCGATGGGGATTTGCTGGATTTACTAGCTCCGCAAAGGGTTCAATCCCTCGAAGGATCCAAACTCGGGAGCGATCAAAGAACAGACCATCGACAGAACGAACGTCTAGTGGCCTGTCGCAGAGTAACCATTACTAGACTGTTAGCATCAAAGCTGTCATGGCGATTGACAGCGAGATCTTGCTCACCAAGCAACAGCATTCCGACCTAAGCAGCATCGCCCAGTCCCGTGCTCTGCCAGCCGGATACGTGTTTCGCGCCAAGTTGATCCTCATGCTGGCAGAAGGCTCCTCCTTCAACGCGATCAAGCGACAGCTCCAGACCACGGCGCCCACCATCGTTCGCTGGAAGCAACGCTTCCGGCAATACAAACTGGAGGGACTGGACACCTATCATCCCGGCCAGAAGCCCCGTGTGCGGACTCCCGCTCTGCGCGCCCGCATCCTGTCGGTCACACGGAGAAAACCTAGCGACGGGTCCACGCACTGGAGTTGCCGCAAATTAGCCTCCGTGCTGGGTGTCAGCAAAGACGCCGTGCATCGCGTCTGGCAGGAAGCCGGCCTGAAGCCGCACCGTCTCGAACGCTACATGGCCAGCGACGATCCCGACTTCGAAAGCAAAGCCGCCGATATCCTCGGCCTCTATCTGCGCCCACCGCAGCACGCGGCCGTGTTCTGCGTCGATGAGAAGACCGCCATCCAAGCCTTGGATCGTCTCGATCCCGTCCTGCCGCTCTCGCCGGGACGTGCCGAACGCCACGGCTTCGAATACTACCGCCACGGAACGCTCTCCTTAATATGCGGCGCTCAATACCACCACCGGTCGTGTCCACGGCAGAACTGCTGCCCGCCATACCAGCCGTGAGTTCGTCGCCTTCTTGCAGGAGGTCGTATCTTTGTGCCCGCCTCGGCAACAGATTCACATCATCCTCGACAATCTCTCCGCCCACAAAACTCAAGCGGTCCGCGAGTTCCTCCAACAACATCCGCGAGTCCGGTTTCACTTCACGCCCACTTACTCGTCCTGGCTCAACCAGGTCGAGATCTGGTTCGCCAAGATCGAACGCGAGGTCATCGCCCGCGGCATCTTCACCTCGGTTTCTGACTTAGCTCGCAAACTTCGCCGCTATATCAACGCCTACTCCGCCAACGCTCGGCCCATCCAGTGGAAGTACTCCGACTCCAACCGCCGCGTCCGCAGTAACGAACTCACTGCGACAGGCCACTAGGATAGACGGCGAGCCGGCTGGGAGCCGAACGCACCGAAGTGTGTCGACGATGAATTTTGTTCGGGGGCGCCACCACCACTTGCCTTTCGTAAAGTTGACGATACCTCTCACCGTACTGGGGATCCACTAGTCCTCGTTGAATCGCTTCGAAGGTCCGGTCTGTTGGTTCCTGCGAGAGTCGAGGGCCGGGTCCGCACCTCCGGGGGATTGCCCCGAGACGTTAGCGCTTCGAGGCGTGCGTGCTGGTTGACAATCTTGCTAACCACATAGTGCGGACGCGCCTTGGTTTCCTCGTACACCCGCCCCACGTACTCACCAATGATCCCCAGGAAGAACAGGTTGATGCCAGAAAGGAATGTTATGGCCAGAATAAGGGCGGTGAAGCCCTGCGGAGAACGCAGGAAGAATTTTGCGTATAACGCGTAGAGCGAATACAGGGAAGACAAGGCGATGGAAACGGCCCCCAGAATTGACGCGGCCCGCAAGGGGACGATGGAAAAGGCGAAGACGCCGTCGGAAGCCAGTTTCAGCAACCGCAAGAAGCTGTACTTAGTCTCTCCTGCTTGCCGCGCAGAACGTTCGATGGGTATCCCGATCTGGCGGAAGCCAACCCAAGCGCGCATACCACGCAAGTAGCGGTGATGTTCCGGCATTCTGCGAATTTCCTCGATCACACGGCGCGACATGAGGCCGAAGTCCCCGGCGTCCAAGGGTAAACAAATCGAAGAGAGTGCGGCCAGCAATCGGTAAAAGAGGTGGTAGCAAAGCCGCAGCCACCATGGTTCCTTGCGTTTTACGCGCCGCACATAGACCACGTCATAGCCCTGACGATAAGCATCGAGCAGGGCAGGTATCGCTTCGGGTGGATCCTGCAGGTCCCCGTCCATGAGCACGGCGACGTCACCGGTGACCTGATCCAACGCCGCCCCCAGGGCGGTCTGATGGCCGAAGTTACGGGAGAGCAAGACTACCACCAGACGGGAATCTTCGTGGGCAGCCTGTTCCAGCAATGCAGGCGTCCGGTCGGAACTGCCGTCGTCCACAAAAACAATCTCATGGGGACCGCCAGGAATCCCGTCGAGAACCGTGGTCGTACGACGAAGGAGATCTGGAACTGCCGCTTCTTCGTTGTAAACCGGGATCGCAAGGGAAATGATTAGTTGTTCAGTCATCTCCTTGGCCACCTCTGTAGTGAACGATTGCCTTCATCGGAGTCGACTCAAGCCTGGTTTTCTAGGACGGCCATAATGGAAGTCCCGAGCAATCTCTGTGGGAGGGGCTCACATCTCGCCACGAACATCAGCAGGCTGTTGAGGATCCGTCCCCTAGAGTCAAACCCAGACTTCCCGGACTGATTGATTGCTTTGCGCAACAGCAGAAGCGGAGCGAGCGGCAACCCCCAGTAGGTAAGTGTGAGCACCTTAAACCCATTTCTTTCGGAGACCTTGGCCAATTGACTCGCCGAATATCGTCGAACGTGACCTGCAGCGAGATCGTAGTCGGAACGAAAAAACTCGTGCGCAGGAACGTTGACAAGAAGAGTCCCAGAGACTGCCAGATGGAACTTGAGTGATTGCAGAAAGGCGGATTCGTCCTCGATGTGTTCGAGCACATCGAAGAGGAAAAGAACATCGAAATGAGCGCGGAACTCTGGATTGCACTGATGGATGTTGTAACAGTAAAGTGGGCTCTTGCGGCTGACATTCTTCTGCAGGGCGACTTCATTTAGTTCGAACCCAGCGACGGAGATCCCGTAGTGGTCCTCAAGTTCCCTTTGCAGTAAGCCGTTGCCGCAGCCGATCTCGGCGCAACGCCTGGCATTCCGGATCGCGGAATCCGCGAGTTGCCTCATAACCTCAAAGCGGCGTCGAATCCAAAAGTGGTCGCCAGTCGCGATGTCGAACCACCAATCGCCCATATTCACTGGCATCGGATCGGATAGATATTCGATTGAGCGACGTCCAGCGTCTACTGTTCGCATTGGCTCACCGAGTCGCTTCCTCCGCGGGCAGATGGATTCCAGCAACCAGAACATTCCGTTGCCCGATCATGTCCTTGATCTCCCCTTGAAATACACCATATTCCAAAGGGTCGTCCCCAGCATAGTCACGGGATAGAACTCAACCACCACGGGCTCGAAGAACTTGCCGAAGATGGATTGCCAATCCTCCTCGGAGCGCGCAAACTTGCCCCGATCCCAGCGGGCCAGCCGGCGGGCAATTGACCTATCCTTAGGCATCACCAATTCTAAGGCATGTATGTTGCCGTCCTTCGTTAGCAAAGATCGCAGGTGCGACAGAATTCCCAATACGTCCTTCGTATTCAAATGATGTAGGAAGCTATTCGCCAAAACAAAGTCGAATCGGTCTTCCGGCCCGGCGACATAGCATCGCACATCCGCCACCAGGAAATCTCGCCCGTGGCGCCGCCGCGCATGTTGGATGTACCGCTCGTTAATATCAACACCGACATAGGCAGCCTGACTAAAGTGTTTCGTGTTTGTGCCTGGACCGCAACCTACATCGAGCACACGACGGACGCGGCGCAGGTCATTGTTCGACAAGATAGGCGCGAACTTCTGTTCTGCAAAAGGAGTTTGCCATATCCGGTACACTAAAGTGCGCTCGAGCATGTTCGCCGAAAAGCTCATAAGCACCACCATTGTGTCATTCGTCCACCGTTGTCCTTTCCGATGGGGAGCGTCAAGACCGGATTCCCAACTTTTCGAGCGACCTAGCCCGTTCCGCGTTTGGATGCCTGATCAGGCTCACAGCATTCAACGTGCCAGAATGATATCAGCTGACCTGACGACAAACGCCCCGCAGCACGAGCAGAAAAGGCGCGCGGCGCAATCGGTTTGCTCGCATCGCATGCGGGTGACACTCCGATCGGCTATTCTAAACCCCTATGCTTGTGCGTTACGGTCACATGTACTTCGGACTCCTGGTACAACTAGCGGTGGTTCTGGGCGTTTGTTTGGTAGCGTGGTGGGCGCCCGGAATTGGCAACTCCTGGTTTCGGGCCGTGGAGGATCTCAGCAGCCGATTAGCCACTCGCAAGCAACTGGCGATCGGCGTGGTGTTCATCACAACTGTCGGGGTTCGCTTGCTGCTGTTGCCGCTGCTAGGAGTGCCACTGGCGGGTACCCATGATGAGTGGAGCTATCTGCTCATGGGAGATACGTTCGCGCATGGACGGCTGGCCAACCCGACGCATCCAATGTGGCTGAGTTTCGAGACTTATCATGAAAGTTCACTGCCTACCTATTCCTCAATCTTTCCTCCAGCTCAGGGATTGGCGCTGGCAGTCGGCGAAGTCCTGGGGCATCCGTGGATCGGCGTGCTGCTGAGCGTGGGCGCGATGTGCGCGGCGATTGTATGGATGCTGCAGGGATGGATGCCGGCGCGCTGGGCCCTACTAGGAGGAGTGCTGGCAACCCTGAACCTGGGGATCGTCAGCTATTGGATGAACAGCTATTGGGGAGGCGCGATGGCGGCGATCGGGGGAGCGTTGGCGTTGGGTGCACTGCCCCGGATTCAGCGGCACCACCGTGTCCGCGACAGTCTGATCATGGGCATGGGGCTAGCGATTCTGGCCAACAGCCGGCCGCTTGAAGGGCTCGTCTTTTGTCTGACAGTGGCGGGGGCAATGCTGCTTTGGCTGGCCGGAAAGTCCTCGCCCCCGCTGCGGGTAACGGCTCAGCGCGTGGTGGGGCCGTTGCTGTTGGTCCTGTTTGTGACAGCAGCATTTGTCGGTTATTACGACTGGCGTGTGACAGGGAATCCGTTGCTGCTGCCACATTCGCTCAACCTTCGGACTTATTATTCGACACCCATTTTCATCTGGGAGCGACTGAGACCGCCTCTCCATTACAACAACCGGCAATTCGACGATTTCTACAATGGCTGGGTGCGAGACAACTTTCGTGGCACAGGGCGGGATATCCTGCGCGTTAGTTGGGAGAAAGCGCGGGCTTTCCCAGCGGCGTTTTTGTGGACAGGTTCGCTCCCTATCCTGCTGGTATTGCCGTTAGGGTTGCGCGATAGGAGAATGCGGCTGCTATCGGTGGTGTTCGCAGTCTGCGCGGTTGGATTGTTCCTGGTGGTGTATTCGATGCCGCACTATGCGGCGCCGCTTACCTGCGTCATCTGCGCGCTGCTGGTGCAGGGCATTCGGCATTTACGGACGATCCGATGGAAAGGGCGGCCGGTGGGTATTGCGTGGTCGCGGGCTGCGATTGTGTTGCTGGTGGCAGTGACGGGCAGCAATCTCTATCACGTGGTGCACGATCCTGACCATCCTTACGCGTGGTCGTGGGATCGAGGCCGCGGCAGCGAAGGACGGGTGCGCGTCGAACGGCAACTAGCAGACCAGCCGGGTAAACAGTTGATCATCGTGCGCTATGCCCCGAACCACAATCCGCACGGTGAATGGGTGTATAACCTGGCGAACATCGACGGAGCGAGGATCCTGTGGGCACGTGAGCTCGGCACCGAGCAGGACGAGAAACTGCTGTCGTATTTCAAAGACCGAAAGGCATGGCTTTTCGAGCCAGACAGGGATTCGGCTCATCTCAAACCCTATGCGCCGCCCTTTGCGCGGTGATCAGCACGCTGGGAATGTTCCATAGGGATAGCCTCTTCCTCCCTTTTCCTGACCTGTCAATCAAGCCCGTTGACCTAAGTGGCTGTTATCGCTGAACATTGAGGCTCATTGGCCTCCACGGAGAGAACGCATGTACAATACTCGCGGCCCACTGCGGTGGATGCTGCAAATCACGTTATTGGTGCTCGTGCTCGTTGCTGTAGGATCGATCTGGCTGCTGAGCGTGCGCGGAACAAGAGCCCAGACCGGCCAGAACGAAACCGCGACGCGGGTGGGCAATCGCAATGGGCAGGCGTCAGACTGCGGGTCTCGAGGAGCGTCTGAAGCTGTGAATGTGACTGAGTGCAACTGGTCGGCCAGTCCCAGCGATGACCTGAGCGTGGCCGGAGCGCACACGATCAGCCTGCGGTCTTGCCCGCCGGGGGTGAAGGGTTCCGAGGCGGAGTATTGGATTTACGTGGAGAGCTCCCGAACGCCGGAGGCGGTGAGAGTGACGGGAGGAACCTGCGCGGGTAATGGTGAGTCGGGCACGCTGAAATTCACCACGAGTGCGCGGCATCCAGTAGGATATACGGTCTCGAGCGCAACCAACGGCCTACAGGAAGCTTCGATTGCAGCGCGATTCACCCCTACGAATCCGGTTGGAACGGCGCAGGGGGGCAAGCTCGTCGTGCCTCCAGGAACGGAGTTGAAACTGTACGCACGCGCGTCGATACGGTCATCGGGTCAGACCATCGATTTCGCCGGGTCTATCTTCGAATGTTATATGGAGGACACGTGCGTGTTCGTGGGCGATCCAGCGTCTCCCAGTGCCTTTGCCAACATTACATTGCTGAGTCCCAGGGGCAGGCCGATGGTATCGGGCGGAATGTATCCAATGATCGAGGTGAACGGGCAGTCGACGAAGATTTTCAATGTTCGAGCCCGCGTGGCGCCCCCAGAGAACAGCTTCGGCACTTATGTGCAGGTGGATGATGATCAATCGTTTCTGCTGGACGGCCTAGTCGCGGGCATGGGGTATGGTGTCCGCTGTGACGCGGAATATTGTGGTTCTTACGTCAGTGCGCCAGGTCCGTTTAACAAGTGGTCGGCGGTGGGCTGGCTGAAGAACCTTGATATCTCACCGCAGTGCCGCGGGAACGGTGTCGATTGGCAGTCGGGGAACACGCTGCACATTTCCGACAGCGTGATCCAAGGTTATGCGCAGTACGGACTCCGCGGAGGTCTGCGCCGCGGCGGGTATGGGAATATCAAGATGACCAACGTATACATGGAAGTTGGGAACTGCACGAATCCGGCAGGAAACATCGGTATTGCGGGCGTGCTCGCGCAGGGAGGACCGGTGTCGATTGCAGGAGGGGAAGGGCCGCAAGGAGCGTTTCCCCTCTACGCGAAAACGGGATCGATGGACTATCGCTATTACATCGTGGCCAACCATAGTTCCTATGGAAGCTCCAATCCGTTGTACGTGGGAAACGCGTTCTCGAGCGGAAAAGGATCAATCACGGTCACGGCGCCGGACGTACCGGGAGCAGCGACGTTTGATTTGTTGAGGGTGACTCCGTCCGGAACAGAACAGGCCCCCTACGGAACAGGGGACTATGCCGTGGCTAAGAGTGTCGCGCGGTCGACTGCGTGCAAGGATGGAGTTTGCACCTTTGAGGACGAAAATGGCCCGTTGCGTTCCTACTCCGTTGCGACCACCCCGACGTACTTTCCGATGCTCACATTTTGGCCCGGCCCGATCGTGCTGGGGTCCGGAGGAGACTCTCCAAGCTTACTGGCCGCTTCTCGGCTCGAGATTGATATGGCCCCTTCGACTGTGGTTTCAGAACTGGGCTCGCTGATACCCGCCGTGGTTGCGGACAGCTGCTCGCTCGGCGGTGTCCACTGGACATCAACCTGGATCAGCTGCGCTAGTACGCTCCACCCCTACACCGGTGTCCCCATTGGGTTGGGTCAGTTGCAAAACCGAAAAGGAAAACTCATTTTCATGGGACCAATTTCCACGTCAGGACACATTCTCACCTTGATTGACTCGAATCCGCAAAAAACCATCGCGCACGCCATAGCACGTCCTCCCAGCGATCCCAGTGACTCCTATATTGGATTCGATTCGGGGGACGGCAACCCGGCGCATGCGGGCATCAGCATGGGCGCGCCGATATCGCTGTCTAACTACATCGGGAATGCAGGCGACGGAAAGAGCTGGAAAGAGCGTCTGACGACGAATGAAAAGGCATTCGCCGTGCCGGTAGTGATCCAGCCCGGAGCCACTTTGACGCTCGGTTCGGGATCCGCGCTATCGCGGATTGGCGTCCATAGGGCAAAGATTGAGATGGCCAAGGTAGGAGCGCAGAGTTGCATTGACGTGACGGCTGCCGTAAAAGGTCTGGACCAGTCGGATGTCATTACAGGGCTTACGCCTCCCGCACCCTTGGGAAACCTATCGGTTAGCGCGTATCTGGGCTCGGCAGGGAACGTTTCCCTGCACTTTTGTAACGCGAGCCAGGCGCCCGCCACGGCTCCCGCTGGCGTGTATTCGTTTGTGGCGGTGCGCTAGGCGTAGGCCGCACGTCAGCGGTATTGCACATGCTATTCAGCCCTTCAGCGACCGACCAGAATTCGCCCTTTGGAATCTCGCACTAATGTCTGAAGAGGACTCTAGCAGCCTGGCGAATCCCGATTGCTGATGCAGCAGCAAGAGCCGGGGAAACGACCGCCAAGCCCCAGATGAACCTTCGATCGGTGGGCAGGTACCGCCTGAGAAACACCAGGACCCATGGCAACAGGGGCAGCGCGAATCTTGGGAAGTTAGACCTGGACCAGCCTGGAGCGCTGTAGGTGTAAAGGGCTATGGCGTACATGATCACGAAGGAAGCCTCGGCGGTGTGTGCCTTTGCACATTCACGCAATTCCCCGCTTCTGATCGCGACGACCAAAGCAATCAGCACGAAGACAATCCAACCCCATGTCAAAACCAGGTTGGTCCAGGGTGCACTCCCGGGAAAGGTATCTTTGAGGACGGCCAGGAAGGGAAAGCTGAACGGCAGGCTTCCATGCCAATCGTTTTGCTTGTAAAGAGCCACATTGGCAAAAGGATTGCCGAGGTAGTGTTTAACGGGCCATGAGTAGAGAGCGCCGATGGCCGCCGCAACACCGGTAGCTAACGCAGAGTCACGAAATCGTCGACGATGCAACAGTTCAATCCACAGTCCAATCAAAGCAAATATGCCGAACGGGCGAACGACGGTTGCGAGCGCCCCCAGCACCGCCGCCACCAACCAACGGTTGCCTCTCAGTGCGAGGAATGAGCCCAGAAGAAGGGCGAGGAAAAGAGGCTCGGCTCCTCCCAGCCAGGAGCGCTGGAACCAGTCGAAACTGAGGAGTGCAAAAAAGATGGCGATCCAGCCATCCCATAGCAAATAACAGAGGGCAACGCTCACTAGGGAGGCTGTAACGCAAACGATCACCAAGCTAACGGACTCCGGCAAGGTCGTCACCATTGAAACGGCGCCCACGGCGTACGGCAGTCCCCAGAATTGCTTCACTACGACACCGGAAAGCTGCCAGTGGTGAATCGCGGCGGCGAGTCGGATGTAACCGGGATTGTCCCCGAAGTCCTCAACCCGGGACCAGAAGCTTCCACCGAGTAGAAAAAACGTAGCCAGGAATACGCCGTACGATACGAGCACCAAGATCAACACGCGCGCCAACGTCAAAGGCATAGGCCGGGCGAGCGACTTACGGGAAGGGGGATGCGGAGGCAGGGGCATTCTTGATGAGTGAATCAGGTTCATGGAATCATCCTGGCGGCTCCGAACGAATCTCTTAGGCCGCCGCCTTCTGCCTCTGTTCCCACAGAATAGAGAGGTCAGTCACGATTTCGCCTGGAACCGAGACAGGAGACAGAAGGAAGTCCCTGTAGTCACTCCGTTCGAAATCAAACCGGGAAACTCGAACGTAGCCAGACGGCGTGATCCAGTATGGCGAATAGTTGAGAGACGCGAGCACCTGGCGAGTTCGTTCGTTCCGATGCTCTCGATTGCGTGGTAAAATTTCGCAGACGACGAAGGGGCGGTCTCGCCTGATGATGCGCTGCATGCCTGCGAGCACATCTCCCTCAAAATCTTCGACGTCAATTTTGACCAAATCGACCTTCATCGGGTGGCGAGCCTCATAATCATCAAATCGTATGGTCTCCACCTGGTGGCCAGGTGAGTCATGTCTAACTTGCCAGCTGTTGGTGGCCAGAGTCCCCGTAGACTCGTAGTCCTTTCCTTCAGCCTGAGGTACATAAAGAGTAGCGCGTCCGTTTTGGTTGGCTAGGGCAAGGTTCTCACAAACGACACGCTCGTCCAATCGGTTCAGTGCAATATTTTTCCTCAAACCTTCGTAGATCGGCAGCAGAGGCTCAAACGCTACCACTCGCATGCTGGGGTTCCAAAAAGCGCCTAGCATCGAATAGAAACCGTAATTCGCTCCGACATCGATAAATGTGGCGGATCGTATAAAGAAGAACTGTAAGGTCTCCGAAGTCTCGGGCTCGTATCCATCGAGTCCGTGCCAGAATAACGTGCTAGCCAGTGCAATCCCTGAGTTCCTCGCGATACGCATAGTCTGACCGTTCGGCAATCGAATCGTGACGCCGTTTCTTCGGACTTTCTTCTGAATCTGCAATGCTAGCTCGCTGCAAAGTGAATATAGCGGCCTCGCGATCCCGGTGAGGAACAGACTGCAGTAGTAATTCTCACGCCAGCGCTTGAGAACTCGGCTAGTAGCAAACACGATCCAGCCTCCTTTCCGGCTGTTGTGTCATAACCCAGCAGTCATATAAGCTAAATCTTTTCATTTCTTGCCGCTCGTGATTGAGGAGGCGGGAAGCCTTCTTGCTAGATCGGGCATGATCCCCCTGGTATCCGAGTGAAATCTTCCTATACTGGCTGAGTGTAAGCCCTTTCAAGTCTGGATTGCGCAAGATCGAGAAGTTGCTGGACGTGCTTCTTCCAAGAAAAATCCCGTGCCCTCAGCTGTCCCATGGCGCTGGAACCCCTTGCCAGCTCTTTGTCTTGCAGCAGACGACAGACCTGATCTGCAAGAGCTGCGGGGGACATGCATGGAAAAAACAGCGCTGATACGCCGCAGATCTCGCGATGAACCTCCGTGTCAGCGGCAGCGATGGGAAGACCACTGGACATCGCTTCTACCAGAGGATGAGCGAATGACTCTGCGTAGGCGGCTGTCACATAAATGTCGGATGCACGATAGAGGTGATGCAGCATGTAGTAGGGGATGGAACCAAGCTCAATCACATTCTCCGCGAGTCCCAATTGCTTCACGAGAAGAGCCGCGGAGTCCGCACTGTAGGACCCTGGGTTGGCCTCCGAGCGCAGCTTGCAGGTAAGGATTAGGCAGACTCTTTTGGGCGCGAGCCGGTCGCGCAGCAAGGGTAGGGCCTGGATGAGGGTCTCGAAGTTCCGGTAATAGTTGTAATGGCTGACAAAGAGCAGCCGCAGGGTTCCTTCCGTTGCTTCCAGTTCGTAGCGGGCCGTTTCCGGGAGCGGAGTCTGGTCCGCGAAGAACGATTCTGGGTCGAAGCCATGATGAATCGCGATCACGTCCACTCCAGTCCAGTCCCGCAACTCGTTCGCAAAGGCCCGGCTGGGTGCAACGGTGGCGTCGGCCCGTCGAATCGACCAGCGAGCGAACTCCGCCTTCAGCTCGGTGTCCAGCCAAAGGGAGTAGTCGCCGCGGCTGCGCAGGTCGCGCACAAAATCTCGGGAAGTGTACAGTGCGTTCCGGCTGAGCAGAATTTGGGGCACGGGAGGATTCCATAGCGCAAAATTGCCCGTCGAAAGCAATATGTCGGCGCGAACCTCCCGGATGAGTCGAGGTAGGTGCCGCTGCTCAAACCAGAGGCGCGAAGCGGCCCCATCGGGAGTTTCCTGTTCGATGAAACCTACGTGGCCAGTGTTTGCCAGTTGACGGCGAAGCGCCGAGCTGAGAAGCACTGTGACTCGGACATCCTCTCGCACCGCTAACTGCAGCAAAACATTGCGAACGTAGGTAAGGCCCCCTCCTGCGCTGGCCGCGAGGGCGTTGATGAACAGGTGAATCATCGATTTGCGACAAGAGGCCCCGGAATCGGGTGATGGATTCGCGGGCAAGCGGGGGAGGCGCCGCGCACGTTTACCTCGGGGGCGCCCGGCAGCAGGTCTCTGAGAAGGAACGCCATGGTCCAAAAGAATACGCACAGATGGTAGCCGACAGCAAACAGCCAGTCCTCAAAAACAGCATGCACGAGCCCGGCAACCAGCACCATCGCCATAGGAATTCCGGGATGGTACACGTTGGCAGTCCTTCTCATCCACAAACACATCTGCACTATCATGCGCACTAACAGGAACAACAGGAAGAGAAATGGAACTACCCCGGCTAGCCCCATGTACTCGGTTAAGCCAAGATAGCTGTTGCCATGCTCACGGAGCGCACCCACTCCGGTGTACGTCCCGCCGCCCGGGTTGACACTCGTGTCGGTCGGGACCTTCCCCACGTCGCTGGTGCCGAAACCGCTGCCCAACCAAGGGTGTTCCTTGATCACCGCAAGGGTCTGCTTCCACGGATTCTTTCTGGACCCTAACAGGCCCTCCTCCCGCTGGCCCTTGTATATGATGTTCGAAGTTGTGGCGACCACAAAATCGCTAAACTGATCCGGTCTGACGACAGCGACACCCGCGAGGAACAAAACGCAGAAGAAAGCAACCCGAATGAGCAGGCGCTGACGCTTGAGACAAATGCAAAGCGTCACGACCACGACTGCAGCCGCCAGCATGCTGGCACGGGAGAGGGAGGCGTAGAGCAAGAAGCCGCACATTAGTAAGAGGGCGCCTCTTCGGTACCTCTCCGGACGGGTCTGGGCGACCATGAATCCCCATAATAGGAAGGGAGTTATCGCGACCGCCAAGACGGCGCCCAGTGAGTTCGGGTTTCCCAGGACAGACAGTCCCGCCAGCGATCCGAGGGCGCAGAGGAAAACCACTACCTCAGAGGCCAGAAGCAGACCGCGAATGAATCGCATCTCCCGGCCGACCATTGCCAGTCTCGCTCCAGTGGAACCGTAGAGGAAAAGCAGGAACAGGCTTGCGACCTTCAGCAGGGCAATCATTGGAACGGCAGACATCATCGCCGAGGCGAGGGCCGCGAGGACGCAAAACAGTGCTGCGAGATGCAAGACCGTGAAAGCGCGTTGCCGACTTCGTAACCACAAAATAGCTCCCACTGGAGCCCCCATAGCAAGGACAACCCAACGCACGGACGTTGCCGAGTATGCAGACTGTCCCAGGTCCGTACCGGCCCACATAAAGACCACCATAAGCAACGGGAAGAAGACGACCTCGAAGTGCCACAGGCCGGCCACCACAATCTCGATGAGGATGAGACCTTTCAGGTAAGACGGGCTGCTGAAATAGCTCAGATATCGGTAGAGAAATAACAGCACTAGCAGGACAGCCCCTACCCAGAGTGCGATCTTGAGGCGGGGTCTCATGACTTCTCTCCGCAAGCGACGATGGCCGCTTTGGCGATACCTGCGGCACAGGCCTCGGGTGAATACGCCAGAACGCGTTGCAGACTTCGTTCTCCCATCTGAGCTCTTAAGTCACCTCGTTTGGCAAGAAATTCCATCGCACAGCCCAGCTTCGCTACATCACCAACCGGAACGATAGTGCCGTTCCAACCATCTTCGATTAGATCTCTGATGCAACCGGCTACGTTGGAGGCTATCACAGGAAGGCTGCAGGCCATCGCCTCATTGACAACGAGTCCCCAAGGATCGCTGTGAGTGGGAACTACCAGCGCGTCCGCCAGAGCATAAAACTCCGCTAATTGATCCTTCTGGACAAACCCTGAGAATTTCACAGTTCCTGGCCGAATGAGCGCTGCGTACCTAGTTAATTCTTCTTTTGCCACCCCGTCCCCCACGAAGACCAGTCCAACTGCCGCTCGAATCTCACCGTCCAGTTTCGCATAGGCCTCCAGGAGATCAAGTACCCCTTTCACTCGGATTAGCCGGCCGACGTTGAGAAAATACCGCTCTGGTAGTTCAATCCGTCGGCGTACAGCGACGCTGTTCGTCCTTGCAATTTGCGCCCCCTCTGCGAAAAATGCATTGTCCACCGCGTCGGGCGCCTTGAAGATCAACGATTCGGGGAAACCAAGTTGCTGCAGGTATGACTTCGAAGCTGCCCCAGGAACCACAAATCCGCTGCATAGCTCGAGAAATTTTCGCTTGAGACCCTCCACCGCCGCGCTCCCTCCACGATGGTCGGCGGCGGTGCTCTCCGTCCATAGCAGAAAGGGAATGCTTCGCCTTCTCGCCCAGAATGCCGCTTGCCACGAGGACAGGTAGTTGTACCCGCCACACACGATCACGTCGGGTCGAGCCTGATTGAGCGTGTTATTCACACCGCGATTCACCAGCAGGCTGAAATTCCCGAGCCGAAGGCGGAGGGACGGAAGTACGTAATACCGGAATCGGATTTCATTTTTCGGAATCGTCCACTGCCGCAGTGTCGGGTCGGTCTCCGCAAGGAACAAGACATGGAGATCCACCTCCCCCTGCGCCGCAAGAGCGTTGAAGACCGGAACTCGATAGGGCGCGATGATCTCGGTGATGATCACCAGCCGAGGCTTCATCCCGCGCACTCCTGATAGATGCGGTGGAGTTGGTCGGCTTGGTCGGCGAGAGTGAATCCGTCAAGGATGGTTTCCCGGCCCCGGTCCGCGATGGATTTGCGCAGAGACGTGTTGCTGAGGAGGGTTGACACGGCGTTGGCCAGTTCCTCCCCGTCGTCGACACCCACCAGACAACCGTTTTCTCCGTGCCAGATCACTTCTTCGATTCCCTGCCCTCGGCAGCCAATCACTGGCTTGCCCGAGGCCATGGCCTCCAGATACACGCAGCCCAGTCCTTCATAGCGGCTCGGCAGCGCAAACAGAGTACATCGTTGCATGGCCGCTGCAACCTGATGGCGAGGCTGGCGTCCCAGGAAGCGCACGCGCTCACGGATCTGAAGTTGCAGCGCTAAGGCCTGCAAGCGGGAGCGTTCCGGACCATCTCCTATGATCTCCAGAGTCAGCGCCGGAAACTTCACAACCAACGATCGCGCCGCGCGGAGGAGCAACTCGTGCCCCTTGATCGGAATGAGGTTGCCCACGGTGAGCACGATCGGCGCCTCGGAAGACGACTCACTCCCCGGCGAAAACAACTCTGAATCCACACCGTTGTAAACCACGGAGGTGCGGCACTTGCCTCCTACACCCTCCAGAACTTGCTCGCGAACGCGCTCGCTGACGCAAATCACCCGCCGGGACGAATGGTACACACGCCGCGAAATGCGCCGGCACCACTCACCCGCCCGCCCGCTGACTTGCGTGGTCCCGAATGCGTCGAGTCCATGCACCGAGACTACGTACGGCAGTCCGAGCTCGGCACTCAAGAGCAGTGCCGCATGTCCGCAGGGCAGAGGCGCATGCGCATGGACCAGATCGATGCGCTGCGAGCGCTGCAGATCACGCACTCGCCCCACTATCCGCGCGAAAACGAAAGCCCCGGCGGTCGGCAGTCCAAAACCTCCCGGCAGTGAAAAATAACGAAGCCATGTCGCCGGAACAGCGGTCCGCCGCGCCCGAAGCCTCTTCCGATAAATCGGCTGCACGGCGAAAACGTTATTCTCCACGCCGAGCTTGGCAACCCACTCGAGCGGCTCGGAGACAAAGCAGCCAGCGGCATCGTCGCACTCACTGGGATAGAAAGGCGTCAACGTCAGCACGCGCATGGGCGGTCCGGCCGGTTGGAGTGTGACCAATGGGCTCATCAGCTCTTTGTACTCTCCCGCTTCGACGCCAGCTCCATAAAGATTTCTTCCCAGCGGCGGGTGATCGGATCCCAATCGAAGCGCTCAATGTGCGCTCGCGAAGCACGACCCATTTCCTGGCGTAGTTCAGGGCTGGCAATGAGTTTGGCCAGCTTTGCGAGAAGTTCATCGTCGCTGCCACCCAGGTATCCGGTTTGCCCGTCCACCACGGTCTCGGGACGATAATCTCTGCGTGCAATGACCGGCAGACCGCAAGCGGCCGCCTCCGAGATGACCTTTGGAGAACCTTCCCAACTGGATGGGAACAGGAAGATGTCCGCCTCGCGATATTGTTGCCGCAGACCCGAGGCACTCAGAGCGCCGGTGAGCTGTACATTCTCCAGCCGCTCCCGTCGGACCATTTCGTCAAGCTCGGAAGCCATGATGCCCTCGCCAACAATGACGAAATCAGTCGTAGGAAACTGTGCGGCCACCCGGATCAACAATTGTGGCCCCTTGAACGGGCGCAAGGACCCTACAAAAAGCACGCGCACGCGAGGGTTCGCCGGCCGATCCCACGCCGGAGTAAGAAACTTCGTATCCACTCCCGTTGGGACGATCTCGCTGGGGAGCCCATATTCTTTTTCCAGGCTTGCTCTCACTGACGATGAATTGCTGAATAGGAAATCGCTGCGGAGGATGGTCCGCTCCCAGAGGCGAATCAACTCGGGCTTGATGGTCGGCTCGTTCCGAAGGTCAGACTGGGATTCGACTGTGCCGATCACGATCCGCCGGTCGCGCCTCTTCGACCGCAACGCCAAATACAACCGCGCGGCAGGCGAAGCCTTGACGTAAAAAAGAATGTCACGCTTTCCTCCAATGAATTCGGCAAAAATTCTCGGAGTCTGGCGGCGCCGAGGCAGTTTGATCAGACGCGTGTTTGGCCTCTGAACCAGCCTGGGGTCCGGTTGCCCGAGAACGAACGTGCTGACATGAAAACGATTCGGATTAAGCCGGCTCATGATCTCGCGCGCGTTGCTCATTTGCGCATTGAGCGCGTCCTCGTCAGCAAAGCTATCCACCAGGAGGGAAATGAGATTCATGCGTGGGCCCGCTCAGACTCGAGCCGAAGCTCGCGCATACGCGCACGTACGCGTGCATGCACATCGCGCTGCTCGGCCGACTGCTGCAGGTGTTGCCGCGCAATCTCCAACAAGCGGCGGCGCTCCGGCTTATGGGCACCGGGCGAGAGAGGCGCCTGCTCGCCCGGGTCGGCTTCTAAGTCGTAAAGTTCATCCTTCAGAGGATCGAAATGCAGCACCAGCTTGAAGCGCGCTTCCCTGACAGACAGCACCCGTGGACCGAGACGATTCTCCGGCCGGAAAGGATTGGTGCAGCCTGCGACACACTCCGAAATCGCTACAGCACCGTAGGTTGCGCTCTGTAGTATCTGGGGCCAATAGCTGGCGCCTTGAAAAGCAGAGGGAGCGGACAACCCAGCCGCGTCCAACAATGTGGGAGCGAGATGAAGAAGGCTGAACGGGGTCTTCCCTATTTCTCCTTTCCTCGCGCCCGGCACTCGCAAAAGCAATGGCACGTGAATCAACTCTTCGCGCAGGTGCGACGGCGGATGATATCGCCCGTCATGATCGAGGAACTCTTCGCCATGGTCGGCAGTCAGGGCGAAGATGCACCGATCCCAGCGCTGAGACTCTCGCAGCGATTCAATTAGGCGCGCCAGCTGCGCATCGACCCAGCGAATCCCAGCATCGTACAGCGCGATTATCTTGCCACGATGTTGGGCCAGCCGCCGTGATCCGAGATCAGACCGGTTCCAGTAAGAATTCAGATAGCGCGCGCCGTAGGGCGTGACCGGGACACCGCCCATCAGCGCAAGCGCTTCGTCCTTAGGGTAGTAGGGCGAATGCGGATCCATCAAATGCAGCCACAGAAAGAACGGAGCGTCGCCAATCGACTCGAGCCACTGGCACGCTTCATCGACGATCACGTCAGCGGCGGGAAACGGTCGCAATGAATCGAGCGAGTTCGCCGTTGGCGTCACGCGCTGGCAGTATCGAAAATACAGTTCGTCATAGACAATTCCCAGGGACCCAAGCGCAGGACGCACTTTCTGAAGCCTCCGGTTCAAGCGGCTCGCCCAACCGTTGCCGGGAACGGAGTTTGCCCCGTTGTTCGCCCCATCGCTTGCGCGGTCAGCGGAAAGAGGCATCGGTTCCTCGTCTAGAAAGTCACGGAACACGTCGAAACCCTGCTCATATCCGAACCTCGAGGAAATATAGGGATTCGCCGCGCCGATGGATGCGGTGGCATACCCTGCCTGCTTCAGCTCAGTCGCGAGCGTCGGCTCGTCCGGGGCGAACCCCAGGACGTCGCGCCCTAGCGCGAGCGGATATCTAGAAGCCAGGATTGCCGGAAGAGAGTAGTAAGTTGGCGCTCCGGCGACGATAGCCGCGGGAAAAACAAAACCCTCGCTGGCGAGAGAGTCTAGAAACGGAGTAGTTGGGCGCTCATAGCCCATAAAGCCGACATGGTCGGCCCGCAAGCAATCCACCGTCACCAGTACGATTGATTTCTGTCCCATCTATGCTTCCCGTTGCCGTGCCAGACGAGCCTTCGTGAATTTTCTCTGGATGAAATTCACCTGCATACTCCCGTGCGGCGTGTTGTACGAGCCCTTGCTCACCAGTTCGTGAAGATCCTCATCGTGAAGATACAGCAGATCGGCGTGCTTCGACTCGAGTGCGGTCAGAAAGGCATCCAGGAACCGGAGCGTGGGGCTGCGAAAATCTCGCACCGTTGAGTGGAGATTGATCGAATGCAGCGAAACAATCGCGGGAATTCCATTCTCGAAACAGCGTTCCGCCTGCCGAAGACAAGCCTCGACCGAAAATGCCGGATCGACCCCCGGTTCAAAATCTACCGTCCGAGAGAGCTGCAGAATGTCGTGGCGATCGAAGTGCGGAGGAATGAGCGCTCCTGAACCATTCTGCGCCACACGAATTCCATGTTGCGCCCAGGCGCGGTGGGTGTCGTCATTGGCGCGATATCCAGGAGCACAGGCCGACTTCGGAAGCGACGAGAACAGCTTGACGAATGCACTCACCGTCTGCCCAACCAAATGCTGCTGTGTTTCCGCGGGCAGAAACCTCTCATCCTCGGGTCTCTCCGGATCCCAATATTCATACCCGATCCACGGCATACGCCAATGGATATAGGGCGTCCCGGCTTGCCAGAGTGTGCGTTGAAGATTGGCACGCTCGCCGTCTATGTTTGAGTTGCGCTCTACCGCCGATTTGCAGAAGTGTGTAGTCCCGTGCAGAGCCGGCTGGAAGACCCCGTCGGCGATTCCTTCGCGATAGGCTTCCATGAGCCCCGGGCGGGTCCACCCCATGGGAAGGCCTTCGGCCAGGGGCAATAGATGAATCTGTCTAAAACCATCCGCGCTCATCTTTGAGAAGTCCAGATTGGACACAACGAAATTCATCCCGACGCAAGGATAGCGTTCGCAGGAATCTCGATGACGACCCAACAAGGCGCACAACGCAGCAAGATCTTCGGCTGTCTCCAAAGTGTAGAAGTCGTAGGGATGCTCGCCGAGCGCTAACCCCTCTGATCGCAGTTGCTGCAATCCTTCCTGATCGCGCAACCCGACGCGGCCCCAATCATCGCTCTGCAGAAGCACAAGCGGCCGATCAAAGTGAAACCCAGCGATGGGAAACAGATCGTGGCCAAGCTGCCAGAGCTTTCGAGCAAAGGTCACCTCGCAGCCACCCTCTGCTTGCGAAGAACTAGCATTTCGCAGCCGCCCTCTGAGATAGCTCCATATTTCAGAACTGCCGACAAAACCAAAGGGCCGACAATAGGCAGTTGCGTGAGTTTCGCCACAAGTCGTGTTGATCCCGCCGCAAAACCGACGGCAGCTCTCTTTCTCAAGAACTGCTCTCGGTGCAAATCCAAAACTGCGTAGTCCGGGCCGAGCGCGGCCAACAGCTCTCGCAAACGGCGGTTTGTGGTGTAGGTCAGTTGATTGAGCATTGCCGGACTACGCCCGCGCAGCCGAAGGTATATGCGGCCTAAGGTTTTCGGCAGTAATGGAGCCCAGAAGATCTTGTAGTGAGGTTCGTAGAAACGCAAATAGTTCGGGCACGCGATATAAATTACGCCTCCCTCGCGCACCACGCGAGCTGCTTCCCGGACGACCATGATTTGGTCGACTACATGCTCGATGACTTGGTTCATGACGACAAGATCAAAACAGCCATTAGGAAATGGCAGCGCTTCTCCGATGCCGCTTACAAATACGGGCGCAACGAGCCTCCGCCGCGCAATCTGTATCGATGTGATCTTTGCGCCCTGCCCAATCCGATCCGGTTCCAATCCGAACGCTCGTAGGCCACGCCGTCTGCAAGTCGCCACGAAACTGCCAACTCCCGAGCCGAGGTCGAGTATTCGCGCATCAGAAGAAATCGCAAGGTACGGCTCGACTTGGCGCAGCGGTCCTTCCGCATCGCCATGGATGAGGTCTTCGACGATCTGTCGTTGAGTAGCCTCAGGCTGAATTCCGTTCCAGTTCTCGCGGCGGTATTCGAGAAGCAATGCTCGCAACTCGGAATCCGCAATAGGTACGGCGAGTTGGATCGGCTGGTCATTCATTTCTTTGCGAACGCGCTGAAGTTAGCCGCAAATTGATCATTCGAACTCCTGAAAAGGGATTCTAACGACGCGGCTGTGATGTTCAACACGGGGATCAGTGTGAATCGGAGCAACTTGACGATGAAAGCAGGCTTGACAAACATGACCAGGCAAACGCCGGCTGTCCGAAAGACGCCGGCGACGCTTGATCCTTCTGCCACAACTTCCACGTCGCGGAATGAACGCAGCAAACATCTCAGACTCCCGGGCAAAAACCGCCAGCTGTCATGGTCAGAATCGCGCGGAAAAACCGCAGGCACACTCAACACCAGGCGACCGCCGGGTTTAAGCACACGATGAATCTCCGCAATGACCGCTCCAGGCTCGGGAATGTACTCTAGCACCTGAGTGCAAATCACCAGATCAAATTGGGCGCTCGCCAAGGGTATCTGCTCTCCTCGCGCCACGATGTTCACCAGCGGCGTCCGGCGCAAATCGACCGCCACGTAGCGGCGGAGGCGCCCCTCCAGCAGCGGGCGATACGGCTGAATCCGTCCACCCACATCGAGCACATCCAGGTCCCGACTATCCACTCGCGCGAGCCATTTCCGGAAGATCTCGCGCCGCCGTCGCAGCACCAGCCAACTGGGATTGGTCAGCGAAGGATACAGCCGGTCTCTTCCTTCGCGATTGACGACATCCAATCTCTCCATGAACGAGGCCGGTTTGTGGGGTTCAGAGATAACCAAGCTCACGCAGCCGCTCTTCGACCAGCCGCTGCTCAGCCTGGTCGGCGATTAAGGCTTCGTTGCGCGATAAATCGCGCAGAACAAAAACCAGTAAATCCTCGAGACTGCTGAAGACATGGCCGAATTTTTTCTCTATCGCCGCGCACAAGTCCGCCGGAAGCCGAACGCTCCTCATCTCCGTCATCGCTCCTCTCCCGCACACGCGAACGCAACTCGAATTCGGGACGAGATTGCCGTTGCAATCAACCGGTCATCGGCGTCTAGGCCACCGATGAGAACGATGCCTGAGAAAACGCAATAAGCCAAACCGAACGTAATCCCGATGGCAAGCCAGTCGTGATGAAAAATGTACGAACACTTCTTCAGCGCCAGCGTTACGGCAAGAGTGGCTGCGGTTGGCAGTAACAAACGGTAATACCCGCGGTTGTAAGGAGAAATCCCCAGCGCCTGGCGCACCTCCAGCAGATTCCAGGCGTTCATGCCCACGTTGGTGATCGCCCCTGCAACGGCGGCACCCACGATCCCCCAAACGGGAACCAAGGCAGCGCTGAATCCGACCATTATCACCGCCATCACGATTTGCACTTTGACCAGCCGCTTTTCGTTGCCCGACATCAGGAGAAGATAACCCACGGAACCGACTCCGCAGTTTACCAGTTGCCCGAGCGTCCCAATGATCAGAATCGGCCAACCTGCTTCAAAATCGTGCCCAAAGATGCGCATGAAAGGGCGCGCAAAGACAATGATTACAATCGCGAGAGGCAAGGTCAGCCCGACAACCCACTTCGTGAGTGACTGAAACAAACGAGCCAGCAAAGCATGGTCCCCCCGCGTGTGCAGATTAGAAATCGTCGAAGCAAATATCTGATTGACCGAACTCAAAACCACAGGGACATAAACCACTACAGCCGCTGCCACCGAGTAGATACCGACCTCGCGCGCCCCCCGGCAGAAACCCAACGCAATCTTGTCGACCTGATTCATGAGGAACTCGAGAAAGCCGACGCCCAACATGGCAACGGAGAAAGACCACACGGCTCTTTCGGGAGAAGAACCGGATTGCCCCGAAAATCGCGCTACCGTCGGTGTCAACGACCGCACGGCGACGAGCAACATCAGGCATACGATGGTAGCACTCAGAATCTGCGCCACGAGGTAACCGCGAAGGCCCATTCCCACCGAGATCAGTAAAATGGCGATGACCATGTTCAGCGGGCTGCCCACAAAGTTCACAATTAGTGTTCTCAGTCTTATGTCGCGGTATCCTGAAAGCACTTTGCCATAGAAGGCGTTCAGAACGCTGAATAGCATGATCAACGCAAACAGCGGGAGGTACCGCACCAGCGCCGGAGCATTGTAGAAGCGAATCGCGAGGAGTCGACCAAAGGTCAGCAAGACCCCTGCCAGTAGCACATTCGCCGCCAGCAGCAGGCTACCTCCACGCCACAGTAGTGCATGCAACTCCTTGAACTTGCCGGCCGCCTGATAAGCCGCCACAAAACGCACCGCCGATTGCGGCAATCCCAAAGTGTTAAAAATGCCGATGAATCCGATCAAAGTTATGCCCAGAGCGTAAAGCCCCAGCGCCTCCGCTCCCAGGACTCGAGCCAGATACACCTTGAAGACGTAGCCGAAGGCACTCGCAAAAATGGTGCCAGCAAAGAAGATTCCCGACTGGCGCGAAATATGCCCGACCTCGGAACGGAATTGCTGGGCTCTAGAGGCGACACTCTCCGGCGACTCCCTGACGACTGGATCTGTCATGAAACCGGCCTCGCGCCAGAATCATCGTGGGACTTGGTCAACCACCGCTGCAACATCACCGGATCAACGGTCCGTGAAAGATTTGGCTTGATCGCCAGCCGACTATGAAAACCTGCCAGCCGGATCGGAATTTCCGAGAGCTGCTGTGCGTTTTGCAGCACTTCTCCGACCCCAAACCTCGCGTACTGCTGCACGTACTCGAACGGCGACAGCGACAGCCAACCGCAGAGGAAGCAGCATATGCCGTTTTCCAGGCAGTCGATTACAGTGGTCGATTCGACGGTGATGGCGAACCACGCCCGCGCCATGAGTTCCGAAGTAAGGGGACCATCCACCACAATCACCAGTTTGCAATCCTCGGGAGTGAGGATGTCCCGGACCATTCTGCGGCGCTGCGAGAGACTTTCGAACGGATGCAACTTGATGATGACCCCGTGCCCGCTCTCGCGGGCCACACCACACAGCGACGGCAGCAGTTCGCGATAGACCTCTTCCGGACGCATCCCGGCAACTTCGTACGGCTCCGAGAACAGAATAACCGAAGACCCGGCCGGATGGTCCCGTTCTGTTACCAAACGGGCGTCCCCTGATGGTGGGGACCCAATCACCACTTTGTCCGGCGTAAGTCCGCAGACTCGCAATAGATAGTCGCGCTCCATTTCGTTCTTTGCGAGGTACACGTCACTTGGCAATTCTTTCAACACATACCGGCCATCGAACGCTCCATGGTGAAAATCCACGGTCGGTAGATTCCGCCTGGCAGCGAGCAAGACGGGCAGCCGGGTATATAGATTGCTATCATCGCCACAAAGAACCCCGCATACTGGTTCATGCTCAAGCACTTCACGCCAGGCATTGCGGACAGCCAAACCATCACGAATCCATCCCGGAAAAGAGTTCGTCAATCCAGCATTCAACAGCACCCGCAGGTCGGGGGATGATTGCAGGTCTCCTCTTAGTCTCACCCAGCGCTCAATTAGGGATTGGACCTCGGCCATTGAAGACTTGACCGTCGCGTAAGCCGCCAAGTCTCGCACTTGAACATTAGGAGGCGGCACGAAGCGCTTTGCGCTCTGCCGCGTGGCAACCAGCAGACAAGGCTGCCCCGGAAGCAATCGTGCATAAGCGGCCGCCATGCGCGAAACGTTTTCGTAGGCGCTCGGCTGCAACACGACAGGTTCGGCACAACTTTTCCCGCGTGCGGCAAGATATGAGCGGCAGTGATATCCGGAATCGTACTTGTCCAGAAAAATCTGCATGATCTGGGCCGGGGAGAGACGGCGAACCAGTTTCACAAAGTGCATCGCGCGAGTCGCCGAGCGCGCCAGGACACTACTCCCAAAGTTCTGCACTGAGCGGTTGAGCATAATCGCCAGTATGCCGGCGACGCCGCCGGGACGCGTGGACCAAAGCTCGGCAGACGGACTGATCTCTTTTGCCACTGATAGCAGCGCGAGCAGGGTTAACGCGTCGGGCGCTACTAAAAGCGACATCAATTCCCACCAGTCGATTCCCTCCTCATCGATCAAGTGACCTCGGCCGGCGGAGAAAATCCGCCGCACTTTTCTCGCATCTGCAATCCCATCTCGAAAGGAGTCAGAGCGCAACACGGGACAGCCGTGCTGGCGGGACCACCTTTCCTCTGAGAACCGGGAAGACTTCCCCAAATCGACGATGAGATCCCAATACTGGGCTGACCAAGGCCCTTGTTCCGGCGAATCTTCGGGCTGAAGCAAGAGTACGCGCATGGTGTCACTGACCGCTCCGTCAAACGCGAGCCGATACCCCCGCGGTGGGCGCCACATCAGCTTTGGGAGTCTTGCCTTTGATTCGCTCCCACCCCAGAGCCCGCCGTTGCACCAATGAGTAGCGACGCTGAAAACCGGCTTTCTCCAGGCCTCGAAGCGAGGTAACGTTGTTAGCCGCGCTGAAGATCCACGGCTTCTTCCCCTTTTCCCGCATTCGCCTGGCGATGAGGCTCACGGTTTGCCCGTAGTATCCGTGGCCGCGCGCAGAGACCGGAGTCCAGCAGTCGAAAATCATCGCGCAGTCCACTGATGGCGCGTCTACCTTGGCGTTTAGTTCAGAAAGAAAGAATCCATCGAAGTCTGTCACCCAAGCAAAATGCAGGGAAGATCCTCTGGCATCGACCAACACGAATCCCTCAGCGTTCCCTTCGCGCAGGCGCGAGGCGCAGCGCAACACGTATGCCAGAGTTGAATCGTCGTCGACATATTGGCACGCCGCCGAGGCCAGTTGATTCAGATCGAGTGGCTGCAGTTTCGCAGTGACCAGATCTGGAAAAGTGGCCCCACTCCACTCAAGAAATAAGACCTCTGTTTCCGATGAGAGCAATGCCCCAACTCGCTTTGCCAACCGGTGGACCGTTACCTTAACCCCCTCGCGTACCAATCCCTCTCTCAGTCGTTGCCAGCGCGGCACGGCTGCACGTGCTGCTTCCTCGGTCCTGGGAGAAGTCTTGATGATCTGAGCCGCCCTATAACGCAACACCTCGCGTGCGTGCTGCGCCGCAGATGCCCTCAGAGTCACGTACAAGGTTTCCCGGGTTTGGTTGGCGAATCGCTCTTTGTATTCCTCTGCGCCCAGCCCAAGGTCGACTGTGTTCAAGACCGGATTCTCTGCTGCTTCTTCGATCAACTTTGCCAGCAGACAAAACCCCGGAGAGTATTTCTCAAGGTCACTGTCGAATGTGGGCTGGTACCAGAACCAGGCATCCTGAAACTGGAACCCATAGTTCCATGCAAATGCGTTCTTGCCCGACATCATGCGCGTCAACGTCAGCCAACCAGGCTCGGAAAGCAACTTGGCCAACTCCTCCAGAAAGGCGCGACGCTCGGGGCGAGTCATGTTGCTGATCCGTCCGGTGGCCAGAAAACGCGCCACGTGAGACAGCATGAACTGCGGCAAGATGGGTCTGATCGCGTCCCATGAGCGGGCGTGATCGAGTCGCACCGGCCCTTCTCTCCCCATGGCCTTGAGAGATCGGCGCACCATTTTCCTTCGTGGCAATAAGAGCTTGTTCTCACCGGGCCGGCGTTCCAGTTGGCCTAATGAAACCTGCTCGCATTCGTAAGCAGTGCGTGCAAAGCAACGATAGCCGTTTTGCACACTCGCGTTCTTGAGGGCGGCGACCGTATTGGAATCGGCAGGCAGGTTGGTAAGCGTAACCTCACCTATCCGTTGCTTCCTCAACTCAGCCAAGACTCCCGCGACGAAGGCAGTCTTCTGCTCCGGCAGGCTGAGGAAATCGCAATAGTCGCCCGTCGCGGCACAAAGAAAAGACACGCCGCTAACGCCATCATCGGCGGCAAGAGCGACGACACCACACAGAAAGTCCTCTTCGTAGGCCAGAAAAAGCAGCGGATGCAGCGTAGCGTGATATGCGCGTTGCACCGCCAGCGACCACTCGTAGGTATAGAAAACCTGCGGCCGATCCACTCGCTGCACCAGCGCATTCCACTGCTGGCGTAGCTTTGCATCGTCCGGGATTTCTCTGAGCAGGATGAGTCGCAAGGTTCGATTCACTTCTCGCCAGGTTTGGTGAATACGTAATAGTACCAATCCGTCGCGTAAGGATGGCTCGGTTGAGGAAAGTCATCGCCGAGGATCCGCTCCGGGCGGAGATGCAAGCCGTTCAATTCGGCGATCACGCGACTCGGGACCGAATAGTGTGTGAGCAGCCCTCCGTGGGCGGGATCGACAAGATTCCCCTCGCCGCGCCAGAACACGAGCGATGGAATCCTCCAAAGGACGCGCCGCAAGGTCGCGCTGGCCGACAAACCGAATGCCAGGACCGACCGCGCGGATGTGAGAATGGCAAACAAGAGCGAATACAGAACTTTCGAACCAGCCGACAATCGTTGCGACATCCGCCGCAGTCGCTCCCGGTTCCAGTGCGGACGAATGAGTACCGCCCGGGCATTATGCGAAGAGAAGATCACAACTCCCCTGACCTTGAGAACCCGGTGAATGTGTTCGAAGCATTTTCGCCGGGACTGCTCCGGGAGTACATAGTCGATTCCGTTGAACGCGAAGACAACAACGTCGAATGATGCATCCGGAAAAGCCGAAAGGTTCGCGGCATCCGCGACCACGAAATCCAAGCCCGGAAACTTGGTTTGGCAAGCCCTTACCATCGCCGCGGCGTAGTCGACGCCGACATATCGCGAAGCTCGATTCGCAAGATAAGGTGTGGTGCGCCCGCCTCCGACACCAAGATCCAGAATTGCGGCACCTGGTTGAATGTATGTCTCAAACAGCACCCGCTCGCAAGGTGTCAGGTAGTGCAATGCCGCATAGTGGGCAGCGACATCCGGCGCATCGTAGGTAAGAAAGTTCGTTTCTGGGCCGCGGTTAGTCATTTCGTAACCTGGTTCTTTCCCCTCCCTAAGACTGGCGAAGCCCGCCCTGCAAACCGCTGCGCCCGCGCGTAGAAGCCAGACACGTGGCCTTCGAACTCAGCGAGATTCATCCCAGACGTAACGTGAACCCGCGGTAGCGCATAGGGCGGCAGATCCGTGCCCAGTCCGCCGCCAAAGTTCAGAAAAGCGGCTTTGTAACCAGTTTCCTGCACCATCGCCAACACTTGCGGTATGACTGACTGCGGATCTCCGAAGGGATAGGCAAACGCCCACACTGGCTTTTGAAGAGCAGACTCGATCCTCGTCCGGCTCTCTGCGATTTCGGCGAGTGCCAACTCCGGTGACACCTGCGACAGCATGGGATGGCTCAGCGTGTGCGCGCCAATCGTCATTCCGGCCGAGGCCAGTTCCTGAAGTTCCGCGCATGTCAGCAATCCAAACCGGCGGCATGATGAGGGATTTCCTTCGTCAAAGTATCGCCGCGCATCCAACCCAAATTGAATCCGCAAGGCGTGAAGAAAAGATGCGCGGCTTGCCCCGTCAACCTGCGAGAGCCGCTTTACGGAATTCCACCAGATCGCGCGTCTCTCGTCCCGCCCGTGCAGCTCGCCTCCGATCGCAAGACCTTCATACGAAGCCTCGTAGCGACCGACTGGCGCACGTAGAAGCAGCAGAAACAACTCTTCGTACCATAGCATCGTTCGCAATTGCTCGGCGGACGCCCCCGTCACGAAGAACAGACAACGGACTCCTTCCTCGCGCAGAACCGGCAACATGTCAGTCAAGCAATTCAAGAGCCCGTCGTCACAGGTCAAGAGAATTGCCCGTGCCGGTAGTTCGCACCGGCCGTCAAGCCATGCAAGCGCGTCCTCCGGAGAAATCACATTGTAATGCGCCTTCAGCAGCCGCAGTTGCTGGCGCAGCATCTGCCCGGTGATTAGGTTTCCATCTAACGCCGCATCGAGCAACTCATATCCTCGCGGCAGCACACCGTGATACGTTACGATCGCAAGTCCCGGAGCGGAGGTGCGGCGAAAAATCCCGGCCATCGACAACGAGGGATATAAAACTTTCTTCAGGAAAGGACTGACAATCTTCATTGCCGCTTGACCAGGTCCCACCTCAGCGGAGTTCCGCGCTCAATGTCGCAAGCGGCGTGCCGTCCCAACACTTCCGGGAGATGACGCGTATGCAATCCATGCGCCGGACGAATGGAGCGAATGTTCTGGGCGGTAAACAATTCACCGCGTTTCACATCTTGCACGACGAACAGCGACCGCCGGAACACCCGGCTGTTCGCCTCCCTGGCACTGAATCCGAAATGGACCTCGCCTAAGGCTTTCTCCGCGACCCGGACCGCATCCACCATCGCTTTGAACTCATGTGGCTCCAAGGAAAACGCACTGTCTGGCCCCGGTTCTAAACGCGACAGAGTGAGGTGCTTCTCGATAATGCAGGCGCCAAGCGCAACCGCCGCCACAGGGACTGCCGTACCCAAGGTGTGGTCCGAGAGTCCCACTGGGACGCCGAAACGCCGAGCCAACTCGGGAATCGTGCGTAGATTCATCTCATCGGGCGGCGCTGGATATGCGCTCGTGCACTTCAGCAACGCGATCTCTCCGGCCCCGGCTAGCCGAGCGGTTTGCACTGACTCCTCAATTTCATCCGCGGTCGACATGCCCGTCGACATAATCATGGGCTTTCCAGTCCGCGCCATCTTTTCGATGAGCGGAAGATCCACCAGTTCAAACGATGCCAGCTTGTACGCAGGCACGTCCATTTCCTCCAGAAAGTCGACTGCTGTAGCATCGAAAGGGGTCGAGAACAAATCGAGACCAAGATCGTTCGCCGCCCTTTTCAGCCTTGGCTGCCACTCCCACGGAGTGTAGGCCTCACGATACAGGTCGTAGAGATTGCGCCCGTCCCACATCGTACCTTGCACGCGGAACTCCCCACTGCTGCTGGCGATGGTCATCGTATCCGCCGTGTAGGTCTGAAGTTTGACGGCATCGGCGCCCGCGTCTTTAGCGGCGCAGACGATCTTCACCGCCTGGTCAAAATCCTGGTGGTGGTTCGCCGACACTTCCGCAATAACGTATACAGGATGTCCCGTCCCGATGGTTTGCTGGCCGATTTTGATATGCCCCAATATGCTCACCGTGATTGTGGACGAATGGAACGCACTAACTCGAAAGCCTCCGCCGCCCCACACCCGGCGACGCTGCCCCAGCGCATCGCAATAGCCCGCAATGCCTCGGGCGATCGCGGATGTGGGAACTTGCGCACCTCTGTTTCGTAGCATTCCATAGCGGCGATCTTGGCAGCGAGCGTGTGCGTAACGTCTATGAAAACGTTAGGCCGGAACGGTGAGTTTACTCGCTGAAAGGCCCATTCCGTCGAGGACGGTATCTCGAAGGCATAGATATCCCGCACGTTCTGCCCGGCTATGGGGCGAGTTGCGGTCAGAACTGCCCGATGGATGACTCCATGGTCGACATTCAGATCGCCACCATGGTGCGTGTAGATGACATCCGGCCCCGTGCGTTCCACGAGGTCTTCGATGACCTTCACCACTTCCAGCAGGGGCACTGTGTCCAGGCGGTTATCCGGCAACTTCTGCAGCGAAAGGTTCTTCACGCCGACCTTGGCTGCCGCTGCATGGGCCTGCCGGTGCAGAACCGCAAGTTGGGATGAGTCCGCGTCGGTCCGGTCAGAGTGGCGCGAGCTCATACCCTCACCCAGGATAGCGAAGTGCACATCGTGCCCTTCAAGTACCAAACGGGCCGCTGTGGCGCCACACCCTAACACTTCATCGTCGGGATGGGCCGCGATCACGAGTACTCTCACTTAGCCCTCCGCTTCTCGCCGCTTCGCGTAATTTTGACGTCCGCGACGACGCGCCCGTCGTAGAGAGCCGGCCGGCTGAATTCGAAGCGGAAGCCCAAGTACTGCATAAACGCTCGCGGATAGCCTTCCGCATCGAGCATCCGAATGAAATCGTGCAGATCTTCCAGAGACGACGCCGTTCGGATTTCGCTTTCTTCCGGCCTTCTGCGCCTGAAGTTCACAGGCTTGCCTTGCTGTGGCATCGGTTTCGGTTCACCTTGGATCATATGTTCGATCATCTTTGCCGACAATCTCCCTGCGCGCAAATAAATTTCTTCCGCACGGCCTTCAAGGGAGAGCGCCCGTTTCAGGTAAACCGGGCCCGCGTCGAACTCCCTGCCCATCCGCAGCGCCGTCAGCACGGTCTCACGGTGACCACGAACGATCAGGTTCTGAAGCGGACTGCCACCTCGGCCGAAAGGAACATCGGTCATGTGGAAACAGACGCACTCGTAACGATCGACCAGTTCATCTGGAACTTTCCATGACCAATGCAGAAAAAAGAGGTAACGAGGGGACATCTCGTCCACGCGGTCTGAGGAGAAATTCTCGGGCGACCCGACATAGTGCCACTGGCCCTGCAATCGGCTTAGGTGTTCATCGAAGATCCGACGGTTCCACGGATTGCAGCCGAGCACTAAATAGGTTTTCTGCCCCTTTGTCGTGGGTCGTTTCATGAATCAGGCCGGCTCGTTCTTCTCGTAAACGAGGTGAATCGCTGTATTACCGCGAATCTGCTCAATGCCGATTCGCTTGAATTCTGCATTTTCAAAAGCCCTTACGGACGCAACGTTCTTTGCCTTAACGAAAGCATGAACCCGGGCTGTATGATCAAGGTCCAGAATCGCTTGCACTCCGAGTTTGATCAACCAACCGGCCACGCCTCCGCCGCGGATTACCTTCGCGACACTTACGTCTACTTCCCAGTCGCCATCGCTTTTGCCATCAAAGCGTATCTGCCCGCACGGAGTTTTTTCGCCGTTCTCCGCTATGAACAAAAGACTCCTCTCCTGGCTGAGCTTCTCCGCGAACCAAGCGGCGTGAGTCTCCCACGGAATCGGAGCCGACGAAAACGCCGCCCAACGGACCTCCGGATCGTTCGCCCATTCCCACAGGAGGCGGCTGTCCTCGGGTCGGGCGCGCCGCAGTTGCAAGTTTTCTGCCCCGTGCAGAAAAGAGACTACCCGTCTCGCCCCACTGCCGTCCACCAATTCCCGGGATCGTTGGGACGAAGAATGCCTGAGATCCCGGGAGTTGAGCAGCCGCCCCAAATTATCCGCCATATTCTGGGTGGAGAATGTCCGGTCTCCTACGTGGATTGCGCATCCCCTCTTGTTCATTTCCCTGGCGAGCACAGTCTGATTGTCGGCCACATCGACGAGCAACGCGGGAAGGCCCAGCAGGCAGAGTTCCCAGCAGGTGGAGCCCGCAGCGGAGACAGCCACATCGGCACCGGCCATGAGTTCCGCCACATTCGAAACATCCCTCTTTATCGTGATCTTCCGCCCAGATTGTGCCGCCGCTTTCCGTAGCATCGTAAAATGCGGATTGCTGCCACCCACCACAACGGTTACCTCCATGTCAGTGCATCTCACAAGCTTCAGAGCATCCATGACGCGGGCAGTCAGGTTCCCCGGATCACTGCCTCCCATCATCACTAGCACGCGGCGGCCGACAGACGAGACTTTCCTCTTCCAATCGCGCCAAGGAGCGAATTCGCGTCGCAGCAGGCAATACCGGGGGCCAAGGAGTAACCGGGTCGGCGTTTCCCGGTGGATGTAAAGCGCTTCGCTGGCACCAACGTTTTGGTCCAAAACAAGATCGGCGGAATAGTATCGGGCGTGGCCGTAGTCATCGAGAAACAGAACTTTGAATCCCGCGAGCTTGAGAGCCAGCTGATAGTCCGCCCCGAACTGGTAGCCGTCCACCACGATCCAGGTGGCTTGCTGTTCTCTCGCCAGTGTCACGGTCTCCAGCGAATCATCTACCGTTCCGGCCGTTAAGGGCGCGAAGGGAAAAATCTGGCACGACTCTGCCGTGAGTCTCGCCTGGATTGTAGGGGTGGCTTCGGCCATCGCGAACAGCGCACGCCCTCCCGCATCTTGCCAAGCCTGGGCCAGCGCTAGGCAGCGCATGACATGGCCGGTGCCTATCGTCAGACTGGCGTCCGTCCGGAATAAAAGATTCATCGCACCCGGAATACTGGTTGAGTTATGGGGCCTTCCAGAAAGCGCTCTGGGTTGGGCTCCTCGAGCCACGATGCGAGTGTCTTCAGGACTTCAGCATACACCTCAAGAGTCTGGTGGATCGATGATGAATCGTGAGCCGCAGTGAGGTTGTGAGTCGCCAACAACAGCACGCCTCGTTTGACGGCTTCCTGCTGGAACAGATTCTTCAGAAGCGGACTGTCAGCGCCGTTCTCGTCGCTGAACTTCAGCAGCGACCACTGTGGGCGGGCGATTACCCGAAAACGCTGCCCGAGTCCAGCCTCCTTTGCCATCGCGTTGGCTCCATCCTGCAATGTGCGTCCGTTCGATTCCATCCGCGCCAGTGCATCAGTTTGTTCGAGAATATCGAGGACCTTCATCGCTGCAGCCATCGATGCAACTTCGCCCGCGAACGTGAAGCTGTAGAAGATCTCGTCAAAAGTCCGCATGACATTGGAGCGGCCCAGCACGCAAGAGATCGGGAACCCATTCCCCATTGCCTTGCCGAAGCAGGCTAGGTCGGGCACCACCCCGAAGAGTTTCTGCGCGCCTCCCAGACCGAAATGAAAGCCAGTGCAGATTTCGTCAAAAATGAGCAGGGCCGCATTGTTGTGGGCAAGGTTCTTGACGCCCTGCAAGAAACCGGGCGATGGCTCGACGAAATTCACTGGCTCCATAATCACGGCAGCAAACTCGCCCCGGTGTTCCTCGAAAAGTTTCTCAAGGACCGCAAGGTCGTTGTAGGGAAACGGATGCGTCAGGTTCCGTACAGCTTGAGGCACCCCGGCGTTACGCGTCGTGCTGCCGATATACCAGTCCTGCCAGCCGTGGTATCCGCAGCAGGCGATGCGGTCACGGCCCGTGAAGGCGCGCGCAGCTCGAACAGCGCCCGCGGTGGCGTCGGATCCATTCTTGCCAAAGCGCACCATTTCAGCGCACGGAATCAGCCGGGTGAGGCGCTCGGCTAGTTGCACTTCGAGCGGATGCGGCAGGGAAAAACTATGGCCCTCCGCGAGCTGGGCCGCCACCGCCCCATTTACTTCTGGGTGAGCATAACCGAGAATGTTGGGCAAGAGTCCTTGCACGTAGTCTATGTACTCGTTGCCATCCACATCCCAAACACGACAGCCCTTGCCGCGCTTCAGAAAGACCGGAGCCACGCCCTGCACGTATTGTGTATATCCCTTGCTGAACGTCTGCGCACAACTGGGGATCACCTTCCTTGCTCGCTCCAGCCACGTCTGCGACTCTGCGAGCGGACGCCGCGGCGCCGCTACGGCGGCCGCCTGCTGGTAAAGACTCTTGTAGTACCCCTCATTCATAATGATTCCTGCCTGAATGGTCGCCAACTCCGGCCTCTCTTTCAACAAATCGAAAACCTCCTGAAATCCGAATTCCCCATTCTTAGAGAAGGCTTCATACACCTTCTGCACAAACGCCAGATCTTCGGGATAATCGACGGTCCACCGGTATCGCACCGGAGACACCGGGGCCTCGCTTTCCACGTTTGCCGTGGAGAATTCGTCTGTCCGCAAGTAGGGCGTAACGTGCTCGCGCTCTGAAGGCTTGTTGGCTTCGCGCCAGGCCTTCTCCAGCGCAGCAAAAGAAAACACCTCAGTATCCAGGCCATCCGGATACGTGTAGCGAATGGTGTTGCACACATAATCGCAGTCGCCGCGATCGAAACGAGCCACAACCTTGTCAATGACCGCGGGGTCAATCAGCGGACAGTCGGCTGTGATGCGAACGACCGCGTCAGCACCATTCGCTCTGGCCGCCTGGTAAAAACGGTCCAGCACATCCGGTTCACTCCCGCGGAAACACCCAATTCCTTCGTTCGCGCAAAGCCGCGCTATGGGATCGTCATCTGGCTGGTCGGTGGTCGCAACCACCACTCTGTCCACATTCCTGGCCCTGCGTACGCGGTTCACGACCTGCCAGAGCATGGGGCGACCGGACAACTCCTCCAGAACTTTACCCGGGAACCGCGACGATCCCATTCTCGCTTGGATCAAGGCCAAATTCACTTAGCCTCCCCGCAAACGGCAACCGTCCTGCCCTGTTCGGAAGAAGCTTTGGCAGCAAATACGACTCGCATGAGCGCAGCCGCGTCTGGGATAGGCAACGTCGTTGGTCTCTTTTGCTCCAGGCAGTCGAGGAAGTGTTTGATTTCGTCGACGTACATTTGGTTCACCTCCCACGACTCAGGTTGTGGGTAAGTCGTCCATTCCTTGGCCCCGGCGTTATACCAGCGCACTGCCTTGCCATTGAAGTCCCAGAAGATTGACCCCAATTCTCCCACGATCTGGCAGCCGCGCTCGTAGGTTCGTTGCACGTAATCAAGATGAATTTCTGAAATCGCTCCGCTCAGGTGACCGCACACGAGGATCGCGACATCCTCGGTTTCGATTTCAAGCGAACTTAGATGCCCAGCGCAACAAAAGACCGACCGCACTTCCCCGAGATACCACCGCGCAAGATCGATCTCGTGGATGCAATCCATGATGCATCCCCCACCGGTCTCGACTCGTGCCGCGTAGTTGCGGCGGTAGTCCGTATTGGGGCGCCATTCGGGCAAGTAGGACCCACTATGAATTCGGGCAAAGAGAATCTTTCCGAGCTGTCCCTCGTCGAGCAACTGCTTCACCTTTACTGGTCCCGGATGGAAGCGCATGTTGCACCCTACCAGGGAGCCGAGTTTCGTCTTCTCAGTTAGATCGGCAAGTTTGGACACCGCCCCGGCCGTGTGCGCGAGCGGCTTTTCCACGAATACGGGAACGCTGCCTCGGACAATCTGCAACGTCTGCTCGGCATGCAGGTGGGTCGGAGTCGCCACGACAGCGAAGTTCGGACCCCAAGCGAGGCCAGCGTGCAGGTTCGGGAAGATGGTGACAGAAAGCTCGGCAGCGATTGCTTCACGGCACGCGACATCGACCTCGACCAACCCCAGAAGCTCGGCCCCAAGCTGCTTCAGATTCCGCAGATGTCGCCTTCCAATAGAGCCGCCGCCCACTACCAGCCCTTTCATCTCCCCTTCCCGGTTTTATGCGGCTTGTATTCAGAGCGCAGCAGCCCCATCCAGAGCCGGTCTTTGTATTCCCCGCCCTGGAATAGATCTTCGCGCATGCGGCCTTCGACTTTGAACCCGGCTTTCTCATAACATCGTACAGCCGCCTCATGATGGGCGAATACACCGAGATCGATACGACGAAGATTCAACCGGTAGAAGCCATACTCCACCATGAGCCGTGTGGCTTCAAGTCCTGCGCCCTTGCCCCAGAACTCCCTTTCGCCTATGAGGATCCCGAAGGTTGCGGAACGGTGGATCCAGTGAATCGGGCCCAGCTTCACATTGCCGATGTGCCGCTTTGATTTCTTGTCCGCGACGGCTAAAATCACATCGTTCTTGGAGCCGCTGACGCTCCGGTAATAGTTCTCCAAGTCCTCGGCAGTCAAGGGAAAAGTGCCGGTCTCCGTGTAGCGCATCACTTCGGGATCATTTAGCCAGCTCAGGTAGCGCTCATTGAGATCCGTACGCTCCAGGGGTCTCAGAACTACGATTGAACCTTCCGCCAATGACGTCTTTTGGGACACGTACGCTCCTAAATTCTGGTCTCACCGCGAGTAGGAGGACGATACCTTCACGACTGCCCTGATCACATCCTGAACATCCTGCTCGCTCATCGCGTGAAACATCGGCAGGCTGATCAGCTGCTCGTACGCGTTTTCGGCAACGGGAAATTCTCCGATTCTCGAACCGAACCGTTCCCGGTAATACGGATGGTAATGCACGGGAATGTAATGTACGTTGACTCCGATATTCTCGGCCCGCAGCGCCCGAAAGACTTGCGCCCGATTCGCGGTGAGGCGGGAGAGATCGAGGCGGATGGGATACAGGTGCCATGCCGGATTTACGCCGGCCCGCACCGGTGGTGGAATCACACCAGGAATCTCTCGGAAACCGGCAGCGTACATCGCTGCGATGGCACGCCGGCGCGCTAGATTGGCTTCGAGTCTTTTGAGTTGCTCGATGCCCAGCGCACACACGATATCCGGCAAGCGGTAGTTGAACCCGAGCAAAACCATTTCATAGTGCCACTGGCCGGTCTGCAGGCGCTCGCGGGCTTCGCTCGAAATTCCGTGATTTCGGAAGCGCCGCAGAGTCTCGGCAAACTCCCGATTGTCGGTCGTGACCATTCCGCCTTCGCCGGTGGTGATGTGCTTCACCGGATGGAAGCTGAACACGGTCATGTCGGCAATGCTGCCCACGCGTCTGCCGCCATACTCAGCACCCAGAGCATGGCAGGCGTCTTCGATTACCACAATGCCGTGCCTCCGCGCGATATCCAAAATCGGGGTCAGATCTGCCGGATGCCCGGCGTAGTCCACAGGAAGGATCGCCCGCGTCTTCGAGGAGATCTTTTTTGTGATTTGGTCAGGATCGATGTTGAGCGTGTCGGAGCTGACATCCGCGAAGACCGGAGTCGCACCCTGATACAGCACGCAATTCGCTGTGGCGGCAAACGTGACGGGCGTTGTAACGGCCTCGTCACCCGCCTTGAGTTCCGCCGCAAAAGCCGCGGCATGCAGAGCAGCGGTTCCGGAACTGAAACTCACGGCATGGGTGGCCCCCACGCGCGAGGCGAACGCTTCCTCGAATTCCCCGACTTTGGGTCCGGTCGTGAGCCAGTCCGAGCGCAGCACTTCCACTATCGCCTGAATGTCGGTCTCTTCCACCGACTGCCGTCCGTAGGGAAGCAAACTTGCGCGAACAGGCGATCCGCCGTCGATGGCGAGCCTCTGCGTACTGACCGAGGTCGTGCTCATGAGATTTCCTAGGCCGGAACCCGCGCCGGAACTGGCTGCTGTTCGGGCGTCGACTGCGCAATCAACTCCTGCAAGTCCCGATTCGTCAGCCACCGCTCGTTGTTGTCGCTCGAGTACCGGAATCCTTCCGGCAATGGCCGGGCGTTGACCCAGTTCTCGCGACGCCACCACGGATGCGACGGCTGGATAATGTAGCGGTCTTCCACTTCGAGCGTGTTTCGGGCCTCGTCTTCGGAAACGAGGACTTCGTGGAGCTTCTCCCCAGGACGGATTCCGATCGTCTCGATTTCACATCCGGGCGCAATGGTCTCAGCCAGATCCATCAGCCGCATGCTGGGAATCTTGGGGACAAAAATCTCCCCGCCGTGCATCTGCTCAATACAGCTGATAACGAATTGCACTCCCTGCTCCAGCGTGAGCCAGAAGCGCGTCATCCGTGGATCAGTAAGCGTGATGCGACCGCGCCGGCGCTGCTCCAGAAAAACCGGAATCACGCTGCCCCGGCTCCCCACAACGTTTCCGTAGCGGGCACAGCTGAACCTGGAATCCTGCGTACCGGCATAGGCATTGGCCTGCACAAACATTTTCTCAGCGCACAGTTTCGTCGCGCCGTAGAGGTTGATCGGATTGACGGCTTTGTCGGTACTGAGGGCCAGGATCTGGCGCACGCCTTGGTTGATCGCAGCGTCAATCACGTTGCGTCCGCCCATGATGTTGGTCTGAATCGCCTCGAACGGGTTGTATTCGCAGGCCGGCACCTGCTTCAGAGCTGCCGCATGGACCACGACCGTGACTCCTGCAAACGCGCGCTCCAGCCGGGCGGCGTCGCGCACATCCCCGATAAAATAACGCAAACTGAGATGATCCAGTCCTGAGGCGCGCATCTCGTGTTGTTTGAGTTCGTCCCGGCTGAAGATCACCAGGCGCTTCGGCCGGTAATCCTTCAACATCATTTCGACGAACTTCTTCCCGAAGGATCCGGTCCCGCCCGTGACCAGAACCACCTGTTCCGACCAATTCATCCCACTCGCCTCATTCCAGTCTTGGTTGAGTGTCAAAGCGGAGCTCAAAAAGCCGAACCGGCGCTTAGCTGCATCTTTGGAGTGACGCCCTTCTACGAATCGACCAGACCACGGCGCCGAGCTGAGGTTACACGTGTCCGCTAGTATAGCGGAGTTTCTCATGATTTGGTGCAGTGATCGCGACACACGATGACACCAGCCAAAATTCGCCAATGACTTTCGCGCATCCGATGCTAAAATATCGGACGAACTCTCCAGATACGCGTGCGAACTACTCCCTGCGCGACGAACCAGCCTCTTCGGACCGGGAGTTTGTTGTATGTGTGCAGGACGGGCCGCTTCTGGCCCGGGCAACTTTAAAATCGTTTGAGGAGCAGGCATGGAATCCGGACCCCTGATACAGGCGAATAATCCGCTTATTCGCGAAATTCAGCCCAGCCAGGGCCTGGATCTGGGCCGGCCTGCGGGGCCGCACTTCTATCCCCAGCTTGGTCCCCACGAGTCCGCCATCGGCGAATACATTCGCCTTCTGATCAAGCGAAAATGGTTGATCGTGGGTTGCCTGGCGACGATCTTCTCGGTTGTCGCCATCGCCAGTCTGAAGATGACGCCGGTCTACGAAGCGGGCGGCACGATTGCCATCAACAAGCCCGATACAAGCCTGAACTTTCAAAACTCCACGACCTTCAGCCTGGACTACTTCGATCCCACGGAACTCGAGACGGAAGTCAAGATTCTGCAGAGCGATTTGTTGGCCTTGCAGGTTATCCGCGAACTCAACCTGGACCGGCGGCCGGAATTCGGCGGAAGGTCCTTGTCTTCCCCCTCGCTCGACCTGGCGCCAGATCCGCTCCAAATTGATCCCGCGCGCGCCTCGGCCGCGGTAGGCGGATTCCGAGGGAATCTGCGGGTTGCCCTCAGCCCGAATTCCCGCATCATCGAGGTTCACTATCGCAGCGCCGACCCCCAAATGGCCGCCAACGTCGTAAACACTTTGATGCAGACCTACATCGAAAACAACTTCAAGGCGCGCTTCGAGTCCACCATGCAGGCTTCGGACTGGCTCCAGAAGCAACTCGTCGACATGCAGATGAAAGTAGAGACTTCTCAGGAAAAGCTGGTGCGCTATCAGAAAGAGCACGAAATCCTGGGCATCGACGAGAAGCAGAACATCATCACTTCCAAGCTGGACGAACTGAACAAGGCGCTCACTTCGGCCGAGAGTGAACGCATGGACAAAGAGGCCTTCTACCGCATGGTGGAGTCTGGAGATCCCGATGCCATCGCCTCCAGCGCCGGCGCCCTGGACACGGAAGCAAGTAATTCTCAGTCGGAATCGCAACTGTTGGAGACGTTGCGCAACAAGCAGGCCGATCTCAAGATTCAGGCGGCTGATCTCAATACCCAGTTCGGCCCCTCGTATCCCAAACTCGCCCAGTTGAACAATCAACTCAAGGAGATCGATGCCCAGATTCAGGGCGAAATGAAGAAAATCGCGAGCAAGGTTCGCGGGCAATACATGACCTCCTTGCGGCGCGAAAACATGCTGCGCGAAGCGCTCGAAAAACAGAAGCAGGAAGCCAATAAACTCAACGAAAGCGCGATCGAGTACAACCTGCTTAAACGCGATTCCGAAACCTATCGCACGCTTTACGAGGGCCTACTGCAAAAGCTCAAAGAAGCCGGTGTCTCAGCCGGATTAAAGTCCAACAATTTCCGCATCGTCGATGGCGCTCGCCCGCCCACCGGACCGATTGAGCCGAACATTCCTCGCAACCTGCTCTTTGCCCTGGTGCTGGGCCTGACCTCGGGAGTCGGCCTGGCATTTCTGCTCGAAGGTCTGGACAACACGATTCGCACCACGGAACAGGCGCAGATGATCTCTGGCCTCGCTCCGCTGGGCATGATTCCCCTCGGTTCCAAGTCTGCGCGGGAGGGTTCGAATCCTAAGCGCCTTGTGATCGCCGCTTCCAAAGAGGCCGTCGAACTGGTGACGCAAGTTCGCCCACAATCGCAGATGGCGGAATCTTACCGCGCCCTGCGAACGTCTCTGCTGCTCTCGAACCTGGGGTCGCCCCCCAAGGTCATCATGGTCACTAGTTCCCTGCCTCAAGAGGGCAAGACCACGACCAGCATTAATTGTGCAGTCGTGCTGGCTCAAAAGGGCATTCGTGTTCTGCTGATTGATGCGGACCTGCGCCGTCCTAGCATTCACAAGACCCTAGGCATGGGACCGCGCACCGGACTGAGCAATGTGTTAACCGGAAGCACGACCCTGGAACAGGCGATCGTGCGCACTCCGATTCTTCCCAACTTGTATGTCCTGCCCGCCGGCACGCCGCCGCCGAATCCGGCGGAATTGCTCGCATCCACCAACATGAGAGACGTACTGGCTCAGTTGCGCGGGGAATACGACCACATCGTCATCGACACGCCGCCCTCGCTCTCTGTCACGGACGCGGTTGTCCTTTCGCCGCGCGCCGACGCCGTGGTGGTCGTCATCCGTTCTGGCCAAACCACGAAGCAGGCGCTGCGCCGGACCCGCGACGTTCTCGCCCAGGTCAATGCCAAGGTGGTCGGAGTCCTGCTCAATGCAGTCGACCTGAGCTCTCCGGATTACTACTACTACTACGAGTACCAGGGAAAGTACGCGCGTTATTATCAGGATGAGCCCTCACGCGGAGATGACGAAGGCGACGAAGAAGAGACTACTCCCGCGTCCTCGAGTAGCGCGTAAGGGAAGCGTTCTCTTCTCTCCATGAAGATTCCTTTTCAAACACGCGCTCGGAGGCGGATCGTCGCGACCGTTGCCATTGTTCTGGCGGCCTTTTATATCGGAATGGCTGCGCGAGAGTTTGTTGCCTCGTGGTTGGGCGACCGGGCTGAGTTGACCAGCCTCGAACGAGCCGCAAAACTCGATCCCGGCAACGCCGACTATCGCAACCACTTGGGTCGTTACTACGATCTCGTCACCCGCGATCCTGCCACCGCAGTTCGATACTACAAAGCCGCGGTACAGCTAAACCCTCACTCCGCCCGCTACTGGTTCGATCTCGCTGGCACTTACCAGGTGTTGGGAGACACGCCGAACCAGACCGCAGCCCTCGAGCAAGCCATCCACGCCGATTCCATGACCCCCGATGTGGCTTGGGAAGCCGCCAACCTGTACCTAGTCCAGGGCGAGAACGAAAAGGCTCTGCGCGAATTCAGCGTGGTGATGGCTGGCGATACTTCCATGGCGGGGATCGCAGTCCGGTACTGCTGGCGCATCAATCCCGACGTGGACGCCCTGCTCCGCGACGTCGTCCCGCACGTCGCCGAGGCTTACATTGCCTTTCTGTCGCTGCTCGAGATTAAGCAGGAAACCCGGGGGACATTCAAGGTATGGGACGCACTCATGCAGACCCGTCAGCCCTTTGAGCTGCGCTATGTCTTCGAATATTTCAAGTTCCTGATCCAGCGCAAGGAGGTCAACCAGGCAATCCTAGTCTGGCAGCAGGCAGCGGCACGCTTTGGCTTTTCCTCCTATTTGCCATCGTCCTCCAATCTGATCGTGAACGGCAGCTTTAGTCTCGACGTGTTGAACGCAGGCTTTGACTGGCAATACCAGAAACAATCGGGCGTGGCCCTGACCCTCGATCCCAGCGACTTTCATTCCGGACGGAGGTCACTACTGATTAGTTTTGATGGTCCCGGAATCAACGATGCGGGCATCTATCAACTCATCGCGGTGCAGCCCAATACCGCGTATGACTTCTCCGCGTATTACAAGAACGGAGAACTGGAGGGCGCCGGTGGCCCGCACTTGACGATTCAAGACATGTATAGCCAGGCCGTGTACTTCGACAGCGACGAAATGAAAGAGTCGGGATTCTGGAAGTCGGTGGATGGTGAGTTCACCACCGGGCCCGACTGCAAGCTGGTTGTGCTGCACGTCCGGCGGCTCCCGGAGGGCAGTCCGATCCGTGGTAAGCTCTGGATCGACGACTTCCACCTCGTCCGAAAAGCGTCCTAGCTTTACCTGCAGAATAGCTTAGAGTTAATGGCTGCGAAACAAATCACGCAAGCGGAGCGCCAGCAGTTGTCGGTTCAGATCGGCGATGTACTGCTTTACGGAACTTTCGGTCTGCTGATGTTCGGCCCGCTCGCCTTCGGTGCGGTCGAGCCCTGGTCCATCTTTGTACTCGAGATCGGCTCCGCTCTCCTCACTCTCCTCTGGCTCGCCAAGCAGTGGATCGACGGCGAGATGACCATCCAGTGGAACCCGCTGTTTCTTCCCATGGCGGCATTTGGCATTCTGATCCTGGTTCAGGTCATCTTCCGTGCCAGCGCCTATCCCCACGACACGGTGTCAGGTGCCTTGTTGTACTGCGCGTACGGCATGCTATGTTTTCTGTCGCGGCAAACCCTGCTGCGCAGCGCGCAGGCGCGCAAGTTGGCGGTGATTTTCGCGCTCTACGGTTTTGTGATTGCGGCCCTGGCCCTGCTGCAGGGTGTCGCCCCTAACGGCAAGCTCTACTGGATACGCCAACCGCGGATCGGTGGATGGATTTACGGTCCCTACGTAAACCACAACCACTATGCAGGATTGATGGAGCTACTCGTGCCCATCCCGTTGATCCTTTCGTGCACGCGACTGGCGCACGAAAAAGAGCGCATCGCTGCCGGAATCGCCGCGGCTGCCATGACCGGCACTGTTTTTCTCTGCGGTTCGCGCGGCGGGATGCTGGCCATCCTCGCCGAGTTCGTGGTCTTGGCCGTCGTCGTGTTTCGGCAGAAAAAAGGTGCTCGTCTGGCCGTCGGAGTCGGGGCGTTCGCGGTGGTATTGCTAACCCTGCTCACTTGGCTGGGCGGCAAGGAACTGACAGCGCGCGTCACCAGCATCTCGACCGAAGCTCGCAGCGAGATTTCTGGCGGCATCCGGCTGACCATTGATCGCGACGCCCTCCACATGTTTCGCGACAAGCCCGTGCTGGGCTGGGGACTGCGCACCTTCCCAGTCGTCTATCCGCAATTTCGCACCTTCTACACCAACTTCTTCGTCAACGAGGCTCACAACGACTATCTGCAGTTGCTGGTGGAGACTGGACTGCTCGGCTTCGCCACGATGGTGTGGTTCCTGATCGTCCTCTACCGCAACGCATTTCGCAAAATCGGAAACTGGATGTCCGATTTGAGTGGCGCGGTGACCTTGGCCTGCCTGCTGGGCTTTACCGGCATCCTGGTTCACAGCGCCCTGGACTTCAATCTCCAGATTCCCGCCAACGCTGCCCTGTTCTATGTGTTCTGCACCATTGCAGCCTCACCGCCGCTGTTGCAGCGGGCGCGTAGACGCAAGCCCGCTCCCACTCCGGCCGATGAGATGCTACCCGCCTCAGAAGTGGTCTAGCGGACCACAAAACGAAGTACCCTGCGACGTGTATCTTTGAAATTCGGATCTGATTTGGAAGGGAGAAGCTTCGCGAGTTTTTAGTTCGGCTTGCTAGGGCTGGCGGGGTTATCGTTCTTGACCAGCACCCATGTGGTGATTCCAATAGCGGCGCCCGCGCCAATTCCGATCGCCAGCGGAGAATTCAGCGACCCCCCGCCAGCTCCAGGAACTGCACCCGGTTCGCGTTTCTTGTTCTTCTTGCCCTTTTTATCGGTATCGCCGGAAGATTCG
>Ga0209698_10000216_pt1 | contig 62751 bp, 59 predicted proteins | sample LitLauG_LLR_2012_FD_187203 | JGI IMG/M metagenome (GOLD analysis project Ga0209698, IMG submission 187203) | Freshwater sediment microbial communities from Pennsylvania, USA - Little Laurel Run_MetaG_LLR_2012 (SPAdes) (version 2) | ecosystem: Environmental > Aquatic > Freshwater > Creek >... | reverse complement strand
CGCACCTCAGACGAGAACTTGTTCGAGGTCTTCTTCTTCGTTTCCATAGCCCCATCCTCTCAAGAGTTGGGGCCTCCGGCAAACCCGGGGCGGTTCACTCTCCTCGGAACTGAGTCCGAGATATCGTTTAAGCTTTCTTTCCGAGTGGCTTCCCTGCTCGCGGCGAATGACAACGACCGTAGCGCGGTGCTCAGGCTGATGAAGAGTTTCTACGATACTCGCAGCAAGCTCGTTCATGGCGGACGGCTCAAAGAAAAGCACCAAAGCCTGCTCCAACGGGTCGAAGAACTGCGCTCTATTGCTCGACGGCTCTTGAAGTCGTTTGTCGAATTTGCAGTTACGCCGCCCGGACAATATGGGAAGGAATTCTGGGATGACCTTGACGCAGCTTTGGTGAATTCAGCACAGCGCGAAGGACTCCGGACCGCGCTCGGGCTAAACTTAGAAACTTAGAGACAAGATGATGCCGGCGACCGCCAAGTCGAAGCAGGTGCACAAAGCCGCCCGACCTGATCTGCTAAATACACCTCCCCCCGTCCACCTCTAGCACCACCCCGGTCAGAAACGCCGCCTCGTCCGAGGCCAGGAACAGCGCGGCGTTGGCGACATCTTGGGGGACCGAGAGCCGTCCCAGCGGCACTGTCGCCTTGAACGCGGCGCGGCGTTCCGGGGTATCCTCGCCCAAAAACATCGGCAGCAGCGGGGTTTCGCCGGCGACGGGCGCGAGAGCGCAGACCCTGATCTTGTCGGGGGCAAGCTCGACCGCCATTGATTTCGACATCAGATGCACCGCGCCCTTTGTGGCGTTGTACCAGGTGAGGCCTGGGCGCGGCCGCAGGCCCGCCGTCGAGCCGATATTGACGATGACGCCGCCGCCGCTGGCGCGCATATGGGGCACCAGCGCATGCGCCATCAGAAATATCGATTTGACGTTGACGGCGAACACCCGGTCAAATTCGTCCTCGTCCACCTCCAGCATCGGGCGGTTGCGATGCGAGGTTCCGGCATTGTTGACGACGATATCGACGCGGCCGAACGCCTTGATCGCCGCAGCGCCGGCGGCCTCCACGGCATCGCGCTTCGTGACATCGCAGGTCAGGGCGATCGCTCCCGCGCCCAGCTGCGTCGCGGCCGCCCGCGCGGTCTCGCCATTGTGATCGAGGCAGGCGACTCTCGCGCCTTCGGCGGCGAACGTCCTGGCGATCGCCAGGCCAAACCCCTGCCCCGCGCCAGTGACGATGGCGGTTTTACCTTTCAGACGCATGGATCCTCCGCTATCTCCCGGGAATTCCTATATGCTAGGGCAAGAACTCCAAAGCGGCCAGCCGCCGCCCCTACTCGGACCCCTCATGCGCATCGAAAATGAAATCAAACTCGACTTCAAGGACGTGCTGATCCGTCCCAAACGGTCCACGCTCAATTCGCGCAACCAGGTCGACGTCAATCGCACGTTCCGCTTCCTGCACACCGGATCGGAATGGACGGGCTTTCCGCTCATCGCCGCCAACATGGACGTCACGGGCACGATGGCGATGGCGCAGGCGCTCGGCCGCCATGGCGCGCTCACCGCCCTGCACAAGCACTATCCCGAAGCAAAACTCGCCGAATTCTTCGCCGGACCGGATGGCGCCCATGCGTTCTATTCGATCGGCACGACGGATGCGGATCTCGCCAAACTCGCCAAGGTGCGCAAGAAGGTTCCGGTTCGCCTGCTGTGCCTCGATGTCGCCAACGGTTACGCGGAAAAGTTTCTTGATACAGTGAAACGGGCTCGCGACGAGAACCCCGAGTCGATCATCATGGCGGGCAATGTCGTAACCGGCGACATGACGGAGGCGCTGATTCTTGCCGGCGCCGATATCGTGAAGATCGGCATTGGACCCGGGTCCGTCTGCACGACGCGCCGCGTAACCGGCGTCGGCTATCCCCAGCTCTCCGCGATTATCGAATGCGCCGACGCCGCGCATGGCCTGAAAGGCCAGGTCTGCGCGGACGGTGGCTGCACCGTGCCCGGCGATGTCGCCAAGGCCTATGGAGCGGGCGCTGATTTCGTCATGCTGGGCGGGATGCTCGCGGGACACGACGAATGCGATGGCGAAATCCGCTACGCCGAACGCGACGGCGAAAAAGTCCCGGTCGGCATGGTGTTCTACGGCATGTCGTCGGAAGCGGCGATGAAGAAGTATTCCGGCGGCGTCGCCGCCTATCGCGCCGCCGAGGGCAAGGTCGTGGAAACGCCTTACCGCGGCAAAGTCGACAACACGATGGGCGAAATCATGGGCGGCGTGCGCTCGACGATGACCTACATCGGCGCGACGCAGCTCAAAGAGGTGCCCAAGCGGACGACGTTCATTCGAGTGTCCGCGCAAACGAATGACGTGTTCGGCGCGACTTGACGGAGGCGGAGCGAATCACGCCCTCGCAGGGACGCATACGCGCTGGCGACCGCCGCAGGGGGCGAACGTGGCCGCGCCCCTCCTCGACTATGCCCCGCCAATGCCCCGCGACCGTTCGGTGCGCGTCGGCCTGATCCCTGTCCGATGGTTAGTTAAAGGCCGACCCGGGGAATGATCCGGCGCTCTTTGCGCGTGAGCTGAAACGACCCCCCGGAGTCACCGAAAGTCTGAGCTAATCGCCGCATCGCTATCGCTCGCAGTCTGTGGGTCCCATCGGCGCGTCGGCCCGCGATTCCCCCGTCACGAGCAGTTTGTAGCGGCGAGAACGAGCGTTCTCGGCCGCCGCCTCCGTCTCGAAATTTGCTACGCGCCGACTGTGTGACTTGCGCGGAATCAAATGAACGAGGTGACTATCACACTATAAAGAAAGCATTGCAGTCCCGGAGGCAAACATGAGAGCGCACATAGTGGGGGCCGGGCTTTCATCCTTGGCCGCAGCTGTCTATTTGATCGAGGACGGTGGTCTGCAGGGAAACGACATCTGTCTGTATGATTCTAGTGATCGTTTAGGTGGCGCAATGGCAACCTTCGGCGGACCGGACATCGGCTACGTGCTGCCGACCGGCCGAGTCTTCGAGAAGCATTATCGCTGCGCCTTTGACCTGTTTTCGCGTATTCCCTCATCGAGCGATTCCAATCAATCCATCAACGATGAAATTGCGGCGTTCAATCAACGTCACGGCTACGATGACCGGGCGCGCATCGTCGACCGGCAAGGCCGAATCGTGACATCAGCGCATTTCGGATTGAGCGCTGCGGATATCCTCAATCTCGTTAAGCTAGCTCTCGCCTCCGAGGAGTCGCTCGACGGCAGGCGCATAGAGGAGTTTTTTTCGGAAGCTTTCTTCCAATCCGAGTTCTGGATTCTGTGGACGACATTGATGAATTCGCTGCCACAGCACAGCGCGATCGAGTTCCGTCGGTTTATGATTAGGTTCCTCGACGTGCTTCCCTCTCTGTCGAACATGAGGGCCATCCTTCGCACGCGGTTCAATCAGTATGACGCCATCGTAACGCCGATCGCCGATTGGTTGAGAAAGCGGGGCGTGCACTTCTGGACCCATGCTTGGGTAGATGACGTGCAATTTCAGCGGTCTGGTCACGAAATAACGGCGTGCTCAATGTCCTATTTGCGCGACGAAGTGCGGACCTCGATCGAACTGTCCAGTGACGACCTCTTGTTGGTCTGCGTCGGCTCTCAGGTCGCCGACCTCGCGTTCGGTTCGATGGCAGAGCCGGCGAAGCTGGAATTGTCGGATCGCTCATGGAGTCTTTGGCGAAAACTCTCTCGCCACAACCCTGCGTTTGGAAGGCCCGAAGCGTTCTTCGGACCTGAACATGTCTCAGACACGAAGTGGGTGACATTTACAGTGACGTCCAGGGACTCGATGTTTGTCGACTTCATCTCCGCTCGCTCAGGCGGAGAGGTGGGGCGCAGCGGCCTCATGACATTTCGCGACTCCAGTTGGCTGCTAACGGTGGCGATCTTCCATCAGCCGGAATTCGTCGGCCAGCCGACGGGACTGACCCCGTGGTGGGGCTTTGCACTCTATCCTGATCGAACGGGGGATTTTGTCGAGAAGCCAATGTCGGAGTGCACTGGCGCCGAAATTCTCGAAGAGACTCTGCGCCACGCGCGACTCGATCAGCAAATTGATACTATTATGAAATCCTCAATCTGTATTCCTTGTGTGCTTCCATACGCGGGCGCCGTTTGGATGCCTCGTAAGCATTCGGATCGACCCAAAGTCGTTCCCGACGGGTCGACCAATTTCGGCTTCATCGGCCAATTCTCAGAGTTGCCCAAAGACGCGTGCTTCACGATGGAGTACTCTGTTCGCAGTGCTCGCGAAGCTGTGTCGACCCTTCTCAAGCTCGATGCAAAGCCGCCGGCTGTATATCAAGGGACGCACGACCCTCATGCACTCTACGAGGCAGCGCGGGCCTTATGGGCGTAAATTGTTGCCGTGAGAGATACCCCGCAACCAGGGGTTCGACGCGCGAGATAGCAGACCGCGACATGCATCGCTTCATGCGCCGGGGAGAACGATGATGCCGGCGCCGGCGACTACCGCCGCCAGTCCGACAAGTGTGCCTATCCGCGGTCCGATCGGCAGCGCCTTTTCGGCGAGGACAAACAACGCCAGCGCTGCGACCCAGACGAGGTTCATCACGCCGAAGACGAACAGCAGCGCCATCAGCAACGCGCAGCAGCCCAGACAGTAAAGTCCGTGCGCGAGTCCGAGCCGGATCGCGCCGCGCCAGCCCGGCCTCCACAGCCGCATGACGAATGACATCGGCGAACGACATCCGTCGAGGCACGCACGTTTGAGCCGCGTCGTCTGATAGAGGCCTGCGGCGATCAGCAGGGCACCGACAATACGCCGGTCGCCGAAAGCCAGTGTGACTTCCGAGACGATGCCGGAGCGCACCAGCAGCCATTGCGCCAGGGCCGCCAGCGCCGAGAACCCGCCCCACACGGCGATATAGACTCCAGCGAAAGCCGCAGTCGGCGCCAAGGCCGTCCCCTGCGCGCGTGCGCGCAGCGCCACCCGGCTGTAAAGCAGAATCATCGGCGCCGCCGACGGCAGCATCATCGCGATCATCATGACGAACCACATCACGAACGTGCTGGCGAGGTAGGCGCCCGCGTCCGACGGCGAGGCCATCGCACCGCTCATGTCCATGCCAGGCATGTCCATGCCGGCCATCGCGTTGTCCGCGCTCATCGCCGCCCATTCGCGCCACAGCCATATCCAGGCGAGACCGGCGATCAGCGCGATGCAAGCGCCGACGATCCAGCGATCGCGCGCCAGGATACGCTCGAACGTAAGGTCAGACACGCCGCCCCTCTTCGTGCTCAGGCTGCGCCGCGCGTCGACAGATTGAGCGTCGCCAGATGCGCATGCGAATTCTTGAAGCTGAGTTTGATCGCGCCGGTGGCGCCGGTCTCGCCCGCGGCGATCTCCGCCTCGCGGAATTCAAACCCGTTCGGCAGGACAATCCTGACCCGATGCTCTTGCCCGGAGACCGGATTTCGAATCGGCTCGATCCGCGTATTCATCAGGCCTGCGATCGAAACCCGCCCTTTGCGCTTGTCGAGATCCAGTTCAAATTCGATCGGCGCGTAGATGGGATCGTGCATTTTTGCGAAAGTCGGCGCGAAGACACTGAAGATTGTCGCGCCCGGCTCGGTCTCCTGGCCGGACAAAATTGTCAGCAGCGCATTGCGCTGCTCCGTCGTTGCGCGGTCGCTGATGACGACGAGCGCCTCACCGTTGCCTTCGTGGATGGCTTTTGGCCATGCGAACATCCCGCACCAGGACACGCCGCTCAGGTCCACGTCGCCAAAATGACCTTTGTCGATGCGCATGGCGGTCATCGCGCGACAGTCGCCGTACGTCGGCAGCGCGTTAAATTGACAGGGACAGCTAAAGTCGCAATTGCAATTGGCGATTTCCGGGCCCCGCATCGACCAGTCGACATAAGCCATGGAACACTCCTCCCGTTGTCATCAATGACACGGTGGAGGATTCGTCGAATTAACCGCAGTATGGATTTCGCATTCCCATCGTCTAACGGCTGAATGCGACAGCCACAGACTGTAGAAACTGAGCGACCCTGCCCCTGCATTTGTCATTGATGCTTTGCTACGGGGCAAATCTACTCGCAAATCGATACAATCACAATCGCGTGAAGGCGTGTTTTTTTGCCGCGAGACCGGACATGCCTTTTTCCGTCTTCAGGCCGCGCCGCGCGTGGAAAGGTTCAGCATGGCGACGCTGGCATGCGTTTTGTCGAACATTTGCTTGACCGCGCCGACTGCGCGCGTGCGCCCGCTGGCGTACTCGGCCTCGCGATATTCGAATCCGTTTGGCAGCACGATGCGGACCCGATGCTCGGCGCCCGTGACCGGATTGCGGATCGGCTTGATGTCGGTGTCGATGACGCCGGGAATGCGCACGCGCCCGGTGCGACGGGCGATATCGACGTCAAATTCGATTGGCGCGAAGACAGGCTCGTGAACCCTGGCAAACGTGGCGGCGAAAACATTGAAAATCGTCGCGCCCGGAACAGTCTCGCGGCCCGAAAGAATTGTCACGAGGGCATCCCGCTGCGGCTGCGTCGCGTGATCGCTGATGACCATGAAGGCCTCGCCATCGCCATCATGGACCGCCTTCGGCCAAGCCATCATCATGCAAAATGCGAGGCCGGCGAGGTCGACGTCGCCGAAATGGCCTTCGTCAATCCGCACCGCCAACATGCCGCGGCAATCGCCCGTGGTTGGCAGCGCATTGAACTGGCACGGACAACCCCAGTCGCAATTGCAATTGCCGATTTCCGGGCCGCGCAATGACCAATCGACATAGGCCATAGGGCCCGCCTTCCGTTGCCTGGCGCTCCGCGTTCTTCGTTCGACGCTCCTCACGCAATGGCCGATGCTACTCGCGAAAATCCTTGATCACAATCGCCGGGCGCCAAGGGTATTCCAGCCCGCCAACGAAAGCCGCTCGCAAGGGCGGGTCTTTCGCTCGCGGCTTTCGTCGCCTTGCAAAGCGCCGATTCTTTCAGCCGCCCTTCTTGAGCGCCGTCAGGGAAGTTTGCACGGTGGTGGAGCTTTGGGCGGCGGCGGAATTCGCGGCGGCAAGCGCCTTGTAGTCGCCGTCGTTGTCTTTAACCTGCGAGGATTGAGCGCTGCGGGTCTTGGAGTCGCCATCCGCCGCCTTGGCTGAAGCGGCTGCGGCGATCGGAGCTGGCGCCGACGAAATTGCTGAAACGGACATCATTTTTCTCCATGTTTGCGCGCTCCGCTCGCGCGGCGCGAACGGAGCTTGAAAGATGTTGGATTCATCAGAGCTGAGGACGAACATGTCGGCGTCAAGCCGGCGAGATGGATCGGAATCATACCTCTGTTGCCGTAAATCGGGCGCAACAGTCCATCTGGTCCCCAACCGGTAGGGCAAAAGTCTTAATGAAAGGCGCTGCAAAAAAGGTCTTTCTCATCGGCGGCGCGAATTGACCGGCACCGTCAATCGTCGCAACAGCCGTCGATCGGGAGCGCCGCGCTTCGGATCGCGAGAGCCGCCAGGCGGCTGTTTTCACGCGCCCCGGCATGCTATGAGCGCGCCATGAACGCTGCCCTGCTCGACAAAGCCGCCCTGCCGACCGAAGCCAAAGTGTCCCTCGCCGGCGTAACCCGCGCGGGCCTGGCGCAAGCTCTGGTCGGAGCCGGCCTCCCCGCGGGCGAGGTCAGGATGCGCGCGGCGCAGCTGTGGCACTGGATCTATCACCGCGGTGTCCAGGACTTTGGCCAGATGCTCAACATCGCCAAGCCGATGCGCGACGACCTCGCCGCACAATTTACGTTGGCGCGCCCGAGCATCGCCGCCGAGCAAGTCTCCGCCGACGGGACGCGCAAGTGGCTCATCAGAATGGCGCCGACCAGCCCGCATGACAAAGGCGCGGAGATCGAGTGCGTTTACATCCCCGAACGCGATCGCGGCACGCTGTGCGTTTCCTCCCAGGTCGGCTGCACGCTGACCTGCACGTTCTGCCATACCGGCACGCAAAAACTGGTTCGCAATCTGAGCGCTGCCGAGATCGTCGCGCAGGTGCTCGTGGCGCGCGACCGGCTCGGCGATTTTCCCGGCGGCATCGCGCCGACCAACGGCATCGTTCCCTCTGGCGAGGGCGTGCGCGCGGTCTCCAATGTCGTTTTCATGGGGATGGGCGAGCCGCTGTACAATTTCGACAACGTCCGCGACGCGGTCGGCGTGCTGACCGACGGCGACGGCCTTTCGTTGTCGAAGCGGCGCATCACTGTCTCGACGTCCGGCGTCGCCCCGCAGTTTGATGCGCTGGGGCGCGAATGCGGCACGATGCTCGCGGTCTCCCTTCATGCGACCAATGACGAATTGCGCGACACGCTTGTGCCGCTCAACAAGAAATATCCGATCGCCGACCTGCTCGCCGCCTGCCGCGCCTATCCTGGCGCCTCCAACGCGCGGCGCATCACCTTCGAATACGTGATGCTGAAGGGCGTCAACGACAGCCCGGCGGAAGCGCGCGCGCTGGTGCGGCTGCTGAAGCGCTTGCCGGCGAAGATCAATCTGATCCCGTTCAACCCCTGGCCGGGCACGATCCACGAATGCTCGGACTGGGACCGCATCGAGAAGTTTTCTGACATCGTCTTCAACGCCGGCTACGCCAGCCCGGTGCGAACGCCGCGCGGGCGCGACATACTCGCCGCGTGCGGCCAGTTGAAGAGCGAAACCGAAAAGCTGCGGGCACGAGCCCGGTTGATGTTCGAGGAAAGCCTCGCTATCGGACAAGATTAATGTAGTGGCGCAACAGGTCAAAGACGAACGTCAATGTGCGGAACCTGACATAGGATAGTATTGATGTGAACAGTAATTCTCATCAATCGGACAAATTAGATGTGCCGAAAAAGTGGACTTTGCCATTGCGATGAGATAATGGAGGCCGTCACGTTTCTGCCGACGACTTTGCTGCGCCTGCCACGGCCATGCCGACGACCTCTCTCAAACGCGATATTCTCGGCTTGCGCGAGCAAGTCAATCTCTAGACTTAAGTCAAGGAAATAGCATGGCTACGGGAACTGTTAAGTGGTTCAACGGCGAAAAAGGCTACGGCTTCATTCAGCCTGACAGCGGCGGCAAGGACGTGTTCGTCCACATCAGCGCTGTCGAGCAGGCCGGAATGCGCGGTTTGAACGAAGGTCAGAAGGTCAGCTACGACGAGACGGCCGACAAGCGGACCGGCAAGTCCTCGGCGACCAATCTCAAGGCGGTCTGATCCACCTTCGATGCTGGAATTTCTGCCGGCGGGCGCTGAGCGCGCCGGCAGCGAGTTCCTCAAAGCGCGAAGCGGCTCCCCCTTTCCGGGAGGCAGGCCTGCGCTCTGGCCGAAATGGCGCGCTCGCGGCGCTACAATCTCACATTGTGCCCGGCTGGCGCATGTGTTGATATGCCCGAGGCGCGCGCCGAGGCCATGATAGACCCCCCTGAATCGTCTCCAGACCAAGCCCGCGGTTCAAGGAAAACCGAGCGATTGCGTCGTCGCGCGGCCTGGATGTACTACGTCGAGGAAATGACGCAGAGCGCCATCGCCGAAGCGCTCAATATCGGCCGCGTCAGCGTCGTACGCATGTTGTCGGAAGCGCGCTCGCTGCACGAGGTCCGGGTATCGGTCAGTCGCGAGACCGCCGATCTCGCCGGGCTCGAAATTCGCCTGCAGCGCGCCTATGAAATCCCCGAAGTGGTGATCGCAACCCTGTCCACGCGCGACGCGGATCCGACCGCATCGATCGGCGCGGCGACCGGTCTTTACATCTCCGAACTCCTGCGGCCGGACATGCGGATCGGCCTCGGCTGGGGCCGCACGCTGATCCACTCGCTGAACTATCTCGCCGAGCGCACGGTACCCAATCTTTCCGTCGTCTCGCTGGTCGGCGGCATCACGCGCGTTTCGCGCGTCAATCCCGCTGAATTTGCCTGGCAATTCGCCCGAGCCTACCAGGCCGACTGTTTCCTTATCGCGGCGCCCGCCATCGTTGACAGCGCCGCCACCAAGCGGGCTCTCATCGAGCGCTGCGGGCTGGGCGAGGTCTATGCGTTCTCCAAATCGCTTGACGCGATCGTTGTTGGCGTCGGAGCGATCACTCCATCCGCGACGATCAACCTTCTGGGCCTGCTCAAGCCCGACGAACAGGCGGAGGTGATGGCGCTGGGCGCCGTCGGCGACATCCTTTGCAACATCTTCGACGCGGAGGGCCGGCTGATTCAGCATTCGGTCAATACGCGCGTGATGTCCGTGCCGGTCGAAACAATGGCCAACGCGCCCATTCGCGTTGTAGCCGCGGGCGGCGCTCAGAAAATACAGGCAATTGCCGGCGCGATCCGGCTGACGCGGCCAACGACGCTGATCACCGACGAAGTCTCCGCCGCCGCCCTGCTGCAGCGCGCCGCGACGGGCTGACTACAGCCTCTGCGCCTCGGCGAAAATCGCCTGCATCGGCACTCTGCAAGGCTTGACGCCAAATTCGCTTCCGAGCGCCTCCGTCAGCTGCGCGGCGAGCGCCTCCGGCGACACAACCGCGCGGCGGCGGATCTCGTCGATGAGCGGATTGCCAAAGACGAGACCGCGCGCGAAATCCTCAATCGAGGCGACCTGCCTCACTCGGCTCAGCACTTCAATCTTCAGCTCGGTGAAGCCGGCGTCGAGCAGTTCCTCCTTGATCGGATCAAGCGCAAAGTGGCCGTAGGGAACCTGATAGAAGCAAGGCGGGTCGTCTGTGAACGCGCTGGCGATCGTCTCATGCGCGAGCCTCGCGGAACGATTGTAGCGAAACGAGTCCCAGACACTGAGGAAGTATCGCCCGCCCGGCGACAGGACGCGGCGCGCCTCGCGATAGGCGACCTCCTTGTCGGGGAAGAACATCACGCCAAACTGGCAAACCACAGCGTCGAAAGCGCCGTCCTCGAAAGGCAGCGCGGCGCCATCGGCGACGCGGAACGCGATGTTCCCGCCGGCGTCGAACTTGGCGCGGGCGAACTCGAGCATCGGCGCGTTAAGATCGCTCACAGTCAGGCGAGCATCGGCCGGCAGCAGGTTCCGCAACTGCCGCGAAACGATGCCGGTCCCCGCCGCGATCTCCAGCACATTCTTGGCGCCCGACGCCGCCACTCGCCGCGCCATATCGGCGGCATAATCGGCAAACAGCACCGGGCCGAGACCTCTATCGTAATATTCAGGTATCTGCCCGACAAACGCTGCCGCATCGATAGTCATGGCGCTCTTTCAAGGGCTAATATGGTCCGACGACACTATATATCTGTCAGCGGCGAGATCAATTTTGCGCCGTCGGCCAGTGTGAGGCGACATGGGTTCCCTGCTTGACGGCGAATGGCGCGCGGATGCCGACAGTCCGAGGGACGCATCAGGCCGCTTCATTCGTCAGCCCTCGCCGGTCCGCAACTGGGTCACGCGCGACGGCGCGCCAGGTCCATCGGGCGCGGGCGGCTTCAAGGCGGAAGCCGGGCGCTATCATCTCTATGTCTCACTCGCCTGCCCGTGGGCCCACCGCACGCTGATTTTTCGCCGGCTCAAGAACCTCGAAAAATCCATCAGCGTCTCTGTCACGCACTGGCATATGGGTGCCGATGGTTGGACGTTTGCCGAGGGTCCCGGCGTCGTCGCCGATCCCGTTCATCACGCGCGCTTCCTGCACCAGATCTACACCGCCGCGCACCCTGACTACACCGGCCGCGTGACCGTCCCCGTCCTGTGGGACAAGCACCGCGCAACCATCGTCAGCAATGAATCGTCAGAAATCATCCGCATGTTCAACTCCGCCTTCGACGGCGTCGGCGCGGCAGGTCCCGATTTTTATCCCACCGATCTGCGCGGCGGGATCGATGCGCTGAACGAGCGCATCTATCCGAACGTCAACAATGGCGTCTATCTCAGCGGCTTTGCCACCACCCAGGCGGCCTACGAAGAGGCCGTGGTTGCGCTGTTCGAGACGCTCGACTGGCTGGAAGCGCGGCTCGCGACGCGCCGTTATCTCTGCGGCGAGCGGCTCACCGAGGCGGACTGGCGGCTGTTCACCACGCTGATCCGCTTCGATGCGGTCTATGTCGGCCATTTCAAATGCAACATCCGCCGCATCGTCGACTACCCGAACCTCCAGCGCTATTTGCGCGCGCTGTATCATCACGACGGGATCGCCGAGACCGTCGATTTCCACCACATCAAGGGTCATTACTATGAGAGCCATCGGCGGATAAACCCGACCGGGATTGTGCCGCTGGGGCCGGCAATGACGCTTTGAGAGAGGCGCCGCGCTGGCCCGCCCGCCTTGCGTAGCCGCCCTTCCCATGCCACTGCACGCGGCATGGTCGAACCCTCCAAGAACCCCGCGGCCGCCCCGCGCATCTCGTTCGTCTCGCTCGGCTGCCCGAAGGCGCTTGTCGATAGCGAGCGCATCCTCACGCAGCTTCGCGCCGAGGGTTACGAGCTAGCGCGCACCCATGCTGGCGCGGACGCCGTGATCGTCAACACCTGCGGCTTTCTCGACAGCGCCAAGAAGGAATCGCTTGCGGCGATCGGCCTGGCGATGGCGGAGAACGGCAAGGTGATCGTCACCGGCTGCATGGGCGCCGAGCCCGAGCAGATCCGCGACGCGTTTCCCAACGTGCTGGGGATTACCGGCCCGCAGGCCTATGAGAGCGTGATGGCCGCGGTGCGCCAGGTCGCGCCGGCGCCGCATGATCCCTTCGTCGACCTCGTGCCGGACCAGGCCATCCGCCTGACGCCGCGCCACTACGCCTATCTCAAGATTTCCGAGGGCTGCAACAATCGATGCACGTTCTGCATCATTCCAAAACTGCGCGGCGATCTCGTCTCGCGTCCTGCCGCTGAAGTGCTGCGCGAGGCGGAAAAGCTGGTCAAGTCAGGAGTCCGTGAGCTCATCGTGATCTCGCAGGACACCAGCGCCTATGGTCTCGACATTGGCTACGCGCCAAGCGAATGGCGGCGGCCCGATGGCGCACGCGAGGTCAAGGCGAAATTCCTCGATCTGACGCGCGAGCTCGGCACGCTCGGCGCGTGGATCCGCCTGCAATATGTCTATCCCTACCCGCATGTCGATGACGTCATCGCGCTGATGAACGGCGGCAACGTGCTGCCGTATATCGACATCCCCTTCCAGCACGCCTCCCCTGCCGTGCTGAAGAACATGCGCCGCCCCGGCAATCAGGCAAAGACGCTGGAGCGCATCGCCGCATGGCGCGCCATCTGTCCCGACCTGACGATCCGCTCGACCTTCATCGTCGGCTTTCCCGGCGAGACGGAGGAGGATTTTTCCTTGCTGCTCCACTGGCTCGATGAAGCCAAGCTCGACCGCGTCGGCGCCTTCAAATATGAGCCCGTCGCGGGGGCGAAAGCCAACGACCTCGGCCTTGAACAGGTTCCTCAGGACATCAAGGAGAGCCGCTGGAAGCGCTTCATGGAGCGCCAGCAGAAGATCAGCGCAAAACGCCTTGCCGCCAGGGTCGGCAAGCGCATCGAGGCGATCGTCGATGTCGGCGGCGCGAACGGCGGCACAGGCCGTTCAAAAGCCGACGCGCCGCAGATCGACGGAACCGTCCACATCGCCAGCCGCCGCCCGCTGCGGGCGGGGGACATTGTGACAGTGAAGGTCGAGCGGGCGGACGCGTATGATTTGCATGGGGTCGCGGTGTAGTTAGGCTAAAGCGCTGCCCGCTCGGCACAGTGCACCGCCACAGCTAACAATGTGAGCGCAGCGACAATTTCGAGGCTGGCGTCATGAACGAAGATGATCCTCGTAGCAAGGCGCGAGAAATTGTTCGGTTTATCCAATCGTTGTCAGAACCAGAACGGATTGCGGGCAACGAAAAAGAGCGGCAACGTGCCTTAGCTCAGCACGAGGACTTTCAAGCGCATTTTCTCGCGCGAAAGTGCTTTCTATGCGGCGAACCGCTTCACACATTTAGAAGTGATCATCCGTGCATGCATTGGCTATTGAGGCCGCCTGGGTTCACGAAGTGGCACTTCATGGAGGTTGCCCGTCGTTATGGCTACCTTCGCATAGAATCATATTTGAGATGGGTTGCCAATGAAGAGGCTTTCGCAAAGAATATCAACGACCTTCGCGACCAGGGCACTGGGAAACTCATTGAACTGACGATTCGTTACAAAACTTTTGAATGGTCGTTTTCTTGTGGTGAGAATGATTTTCTGGGTCATTCGACTGACGTTGAGGAATCTAAGCAGCCGCACTACCATTTCCAAATGCGAGTGGATAAGCAGGCCTTTATCCGATTCAACGATTTTCATGTTCCCTTTTCAAAAATGGACATTTTGATGATCGAGGCTCACCGCATCGCCCCAGATACGTTGCAACAGCGGTTTTCTGGGGCTCCAGGTATGAGTGAACTGCTGCGCGATGAAACACTCGAAGATGTTGTTATGAATGGTATCTCCGCCGACGAACACGAGGAAGATGCTCCTTTGGAGTTGAACACGATCATCATGGCTGACGAAGGTACGACGATTAGCGGAGACATGATCGCAAATCTGATTGAGGATGCGAAGCGTAAACGCGTCCCGGTGTCGACCCTCGCCCCGAGCCTGCCAAAAGTGACCGTTCAAATCACAGTTTCTCCAGGACCGGGTGTCGTCGAACAGACGCCGCGATCCAGAAGAAAAAGGCGAGGTGGGAGTGGCGGAAGCGCGCCCTAGCGCACTCTCTCGACCCTCCCGGCCCTATAACTTGGGGGCCGGCTTGGAGCCGACCTCGCCGGCGAAACCCGCTTAGCGACCGGGAGCCGTCACCACCGCGCCTGCGGCTCCGCCGACGACCGCCCCGATCGGGCCGCCGACGAGGGCGCCGCCGACAGCGCCGACCGCCGTGCCCTCGGTTTGTCGTTTCGTCGCGCACGCCGCGAGTGATATCGCCACCAATAACACCAATCCAGTCTTCCGCATCTCTCGCCCCTGACAGCCGCAAAATCGGGGTTGCGGGATGTCATAGAAAGCGCCAACTCGCAAGCGTTGCTCGCTCCGATCGGCAGCGGAGCGATTTCCGGGGGATCCGTTATGCTCAAAACCTACAGCGGAAGCTGCCATTGCGGCGCAGTCCGGTTCGAAGTGGATTTGGACATCGGCGGTGGGACGGAGAAATGCAATTGCTCGATTTGCACGAAGATGCGCCTGTGGTCCGCGCGGGTCAGACCCGAGGCCTTCCGTCTGCTCGCCGGTGAGACCGAGCTGACCGACTACCGGTTCGACACAAAAGTCGCGCATCACCTGTTTTGCAGTCATTGCAGCGTGCGCCCGTTCGAATGGGTCGATATCCCCAACATGACCGGCGGCAAATATTACAATATCAATGTCGCCTGCCTCGACGGCCTCGACATCGACGAGCTCGTAACCGCGCCGGTGACCTACTACGATGGCGCCAACGACGATTGGCATTCTGGGCCCAAGGAAACGCGCCATTTGTAGGCGCCCGCGAAACGGGACGATCCGCATGGCTGAACCTGGCGCCCCCGCGATCGACGGCCTGCTCGAATGTTCGCTCTACGCGCGAGACCTCGGCCTGACCGCCGCGTTCTATCGCGATGTGCTCGGCCTGCCCGTGCTGCTGGACACGCCGCGGCTCGTTGCGCTCGATGCGGGCAAGCAAGGCGTGCTGTTGATTTTTCAGCAAGGCGCGACGTCCAGCGATATAACCGATGCGCGCGGAACGATCCCCGGCCATGAAGGCTCCGGGCGCCTGCACGTCGCGCTGGGCATCGCGGCGGCCGATGCTGAGGCGTGGCGAACCCGCCTCGCCGAAGCGGGAGTACGCCTCACCGGCGAATATCGCTGGCCGGCTGGCGGTGTCAGCCTGTATTTCAGCGACCCCGACGGCGCCGTCGTCGAACTGGCGACGCCCGGCGTCTGGCCGACGCGCTGAAGGGCGCGACGCCGTGGTCTCGAGGAGCCAGGCACGAACCGTCACGCGTTCCGACACAGCAATGACGGCCGACCTCAGCTCGGCAGAAAATCGAACAAGATCGTGACATCTTCATTTTTTCGACGATACTAGAGACTTCGGCAGGAAAGGAGATTGCAGCAGGCCGCGAGAAATCACCGGCGCGTCGGGAAAAGTTCCCTCACAGAAAACCGCCTGTTTGATAGAATGACCTTAAGTCATTGGAATCTCAAACCCGCTAAATAGCGGTTTTTTCGCCTCCAATGAAATCAATGACTTAGTGTTTCGCTTGCGAAATAATTCGTTTCGCTAACGTTTCGCCAGGGCTTCGCAACGTTTCGCAAGCGCTTCGCAACGTTTCGCAAGCGCTTCGCAACGTTTCGCAAGGGCTTCGCTAACGTTTCGCAACGGCTTCGCAAGTTTCGCAACGGCTTCGCTCGCGGAAGGCGCGACGACACCGCTTTCAACCCTTCTCGCGCATCAGCCGCGACTTCTCGCGGCCCCAGTCGCGCTGCTTGTCTGTCTCGCGCTTGTCGTGCAGCTTCTTGCCCTTCGCCAGCGCCAGGGCGATCTTCGCCCGGCCCTTCTCGTTGAAGTAGATGCGCAACGGCACGATGGTCATGCCCTCGCGCTCAACGCCGTTGGCGAGCTTGACGATCTCCTTGGCGTGCAGCAGCAGCTTGCGCGGGCGGCGCGGCTCATGATTGAACCGGTTGGCCTGCAGGTACGTGGGGATGTTGGCGTTGTAGAGGATCATCTCGCCGTTGCGGTCGGCGGCCGCGTAGGCTTCGGCGACGGTGGCCTTGCCGGTGCGCAGCGATTTGACCTCGGCGCCGGTCAGCATCATGCCCGCCTCGAACGTCTCGCCGATCTCGTAGTCAAAGCGGGCCCGACGGTTTTCGGACACGACTTTGTAGTTGGTCTTCTCCTTGGCGGCCACGAGGTTCTGGTTTCCCTGTCAGGCGTTCAGCAGGCCGGCATGCACCATCGCGCGGCGGATCAGCGCCTCGGTGGCGTCGCTGACCGGGATCAACGGCAGCCGCATCTCGTTGCGCGCCTTGCCAAGGATGCTCAAAGCGTACTTTGCGCCGCAGACGCCGGGCTCGGCGAAAATGGCCGCGTGAAGCGGCGTGAGCCTGTCCTGAATGTGCAGCGCCTTCGCGTAATCGCCCTTGAAGGTGGCCTCCATAAGGTCGGCGCAAAGCGCGGGGGCGACATTGGCGACGACGGAAATGCAGCCGTGTGCGCCCGCCGCCATACAGGCCAGCGCGGTCATGTCCTCGCCGGAGAGCTGGATGAATCCCGGCCCCATCGCTTGACGCTGGCGCGAAACGCGGCCAACATCGCCGGTGGCGTCCTTGACGCCGACGATATTCTTGAGTTCGTGCAGCCGCTTCATTGTGTCCACCGACATGTCGACGACCGACCGCGGGGGAATGTTGTAAATGATTATGGGTAAACCTACCGCGTCGTTGATCGCGCGAAAATGCCGGTACAAGCCCTCTTGCGTCGGCTTGTTGTAATAGGGCGTGACCACGAGGATCGCGTCCGCGCCGGTCTTCTCGGCATGGCGCGCGAGTTCGATCGCCTCCTGCGTGTTGTTCGACCCCGCACCTGCGATGACAGGCACGCGGCCGCGCGCTTCGTCGATGCACATGTCGACGACGCGCCGATGTTCCTCATGCGACAGCGTCGGGCTCTCGCCTGTCGTGCCGACCGGCACCAGACCATGCGAGCCGGCGGATATCTGCCAATCGATCAAGCCGCGAAAAGCCTCCTCGTCGATCTTGCCATCCTTGAACGGCGTGACCAGCGCAGGCATCGACCCGTGAAATTTTGCTCGCTTTTCCATCCCGCCCTTCCAGGCCGTCGGCTTACGCGCCGGCTGATGCCCGACACATAAACGTTGCGGCGGGCGGGCGAAAGCAAAGAATTGATTTGCCGTTCGAGGTTAACGCTTGGTCAGTAAACCGCGTGCAAGGATCGACCCTGGAGGGCTCTCCATGGTCGGGATCAAGTTTTGCGCGATCTGCGCCGCCGTGGCTGTCTGGCTCGGGCCGCAATCGGGCGTCGAGCACGCGCGCAACTTGTGCCGCGCGGCCGGGCCGCTCGATGCTCCTGCGGGTGCTCCCCCGGCGCTCGCTCTCGCGCTCCTGCCGCCGGAAGCGTCGGCCACCGATTCCGAACTTGCCGGGCAATTTGACGTCTCGGTCGACCTTGCGTCCGCTTCGCGCGTCGCGCCCGGCGCGGCGGCGGTTATCGGCTCCGCTCAGCCCACCGGCCCCGATCTGTCGGCGTTGCGCGCCGCGGCGGCGGCCTATCGACGCGGCGACCGCGCGGCCGCCGACCTGGTCGCCCGACAGATCGATGATCCAGTTCAACGCACCGCGCTGGACTGGATCGCGCTCAAGAGCGCTCCTCAACCCGACTACGCCAGCCTTGCCGCTTTTGGTGCGGCGCATCCCGACTGGCCGTCCAATAATTGGCTGCGCTACGAGCAGGAGGCGGCGTTGCTGGCCGCGCCGCCGCCCGGGCGCGACATCGAACGCCTGTTCGCCAACGATCCGCCTCGCACGCCGCCCGGCAAACTGGCGCTGGCGCGGGCGGCGCGGGCGTCCGGCAATATGGAACAGGCCGCCGCGCTGGTCCGACTCATCTGGCGAAACGACCCACTCAACCCTTGGACCGAAGGGCTTGTGCTGCGCGAGTTTGGGGCCTTGTTGACTCAGGCCGATCACAAGATGCGCGCCGACCGCTTCTTCTATACCGAGAACTACGCCGCCGCCGCGAGGGCCGCCGCCGTGGCCGGACCGGACGCGGTTACAGTGCTGAACGCCCGACTTGAGGCCTTACGCGCCCCGCCGCCCGTGCAGGCCGGCGTCTGGACGATCAATGCCGCCATCGAGCCTGGTCTGCTGTTTGCCCGCGTTCGCGCGCTGCGCCACGCCGACCGAACGCTCGACGCGGCGGCCCTGCTGGAGCACGCCCCGCGCGATCCTGATCGGTTCGTCGACGGAGACCGCTGGTGGGGCGAGCAACGTCTCGTTGCTCGACGTCTGCTCGACAAGGGACTCGCCAATGCGGCCTATGCGCTTTGCCACCGCAGTCTCGCGACATCTGCGCCGGCGCGCACCGACGCCGAATTTCTCGCTGGCTGGATTGCGCTGCGCTTCCTCAATCAGGCCGGAGACGCGGCGCGCCATTTCGCCAGCGCGGCACAGCTCGCCACAACGCCGCTTTCGATTTCACGCGCCGCCTATTGGCAAGGCCGCGCAGCGCAGGCGCTCGATCAGCGCGAGGATGCGCGCCGTTTCTATCAGCGCGCCGCGCAATATCCGATCGCCTATTACGGGCAATTGGCCGCGGAAAAGCTGGATTGGCCCCAGACAACGTTGCGCGCGCCAGTCGCCAGCGCGACTGGAGACGAGCGCGACGAGGCCACAAAGGTCGTCGCGCTGCTGTATGATGCGCAACTTGATGACGTTGCTCTGTCGCTGGCGCTCGACGAAACGCGCCATACGCGCGATGAGTCGCAGCTCGCCGCGCTGGCGAAATTGGTCACTGAACACGGCGACGCGCTGGCCAGCGTTCAGGTCGGCAAACGGGCGACCGAACGCGGCTTTGCGCTCGATGAAGCCGCGTTCCCGACGTTCGGCGTCCCGCGCTTTACGCCTGTCGCCAATTCGGCGGATCTTGCGACAGTCTATTCTGTCGCGCGGCAGGAAAGCGAGTTTGTTGCGCGCGCCGCCTCAGGCGCCGGCGCGCGCGGACTGATGCAATTGCTGCCATCGACCGCGCGCGAAACGGCGCGGCGCGTTGGTCTTCCCTTCGATGACGCAAAGCTCACCGCCGATCCCGCTTTCAACGCGCAGATCGGCGCAGCTTTCCTCGGCCAGTTGATGAGCGACGCGGGCGGTTCGGCGATCCTGGCATTTGCCGCGTACAATGCTGGCCCGGCGCGCGTGCAGCAATGGATCAAAGCGTATGGCGATCCGCGCACCGGAGCCGTCGATCCTGTGGATTGGGTCGAGCGAATCCCGTTTGACGAAACGCGCGATTACGTCCAGCGGGTCAGCGAGAATCTCCAGGTCTATCGGGTGCGGATGGCTGCCAGAGATGAAGTAGCGGTCGACGACCGGCCGGGACGACTGGCTCAAGCGGGGCCGTAACAGCCTGGTTGCGCTTATCCGCCATTTGCCGAAGCGAGGAAGAGAACGATTCCCTCATAAGCCTTTTCGAGATGTTCAGTCATCATGCGCCGCGACAGGGCCTGATCCCTCTGCACGAGCGCATTGATAATGTTCTTGTGCTGCACCAGCGTTGCCTGAGCCAGTCCTGGTTTAGGAACCGTCAGATGACGGCATCGATCGAGCTGCGCCTTTGAAATTTCGATGGCCTTCCACAGCCGCGGAAGATCGCTGATTTCGCTGATATAGCGATGAAAGGCATCATCCCAGGAAATGGCGTCGACATAGCGTTCACGCTGGATGGCGTGCGCGTGCAGAAGGTTCAATTCCTCCAATCGCTCCGCGTGGCGTTCGGTCATCAACTCCGCCGCAAAGCCGATGCTCTCGACTTCCAGCGCGCGGCGAATGAGAAAGGCCTCTCGAATAAGCCGGCGATCGATTGGCGCGACGACCGTCGCCGATTGCGCCTTCACCTCGACGAGGTTCTCGTCGGAGAGTTTCTTTACCGCTTCGCGAACCGGCGTTCGGGAAACGCCAAGCTGCAATGCAATGGCTTTTTCATCGATGATCGAGTTCGGCGCAAATTCGCTAGTCAGGATCATCCGGCGGATAATTGCGTAAATCTGGTCGCGCAACGGCCGGGCGTGATCAATACGCTCCAGTCGCATAGCGGGGACGCCGATGCTTGTTTCCTCCGGCAATTTGGTGCGCCCTGCCGCCATCCCCCGGTCCGCCTTCGTCGCCTTGCAGGCCTTTGACAGCCAGTGATACTAATATAATAGTTGACGTCTGGCCAACTGCTGCCGGGCTGGAGCAGCAAAAACGGCAACCAACCAGACAACAATGTCTGGACCGAGGAAAGCGACGCTTGGGAGGGCGCCTATGAGCGGCAACAACTTTCCGAAGCTGCATAACGCCATGTGGCCCGGCCTCGTCGGGAAGGGGCCGGATTCCGAGCCGCCGATTGGTCTCGACACGATGCTGGAGCTTACCGTGAAGGCGCGCGTTGATGGCGTCAGGTTCGACGGCGTCGATCTGTTCCTCGCTGATCCGCACACATCAATCGACGCAAGTCGGGACGACATCAAGCGGCTTGCCGACAAGATTAGCGCTCACGGTCTTGCTGTCGGCTCTCTGGTCGCCCCTGTATGGCCGCCGGTTGGCGGAGGCTCGGCGATGGGCGCGGCCGCCGAGCGCCAGCGCTTCCTGACGATGGTGGAGAAAGCCTGCCGCATCGGCAAGCAATTGCGCGACGTCGGCATTCGGCCATCGGGGGTCGTGCGCATCGATTCAGCCACCGGCGTCAGCGATTGGGCATCCGATCCACAGGGCAACCAGAAGAAGGTGGCCGAGACCTTCAAGCAAGCCTGTGACATAGCCGAAGGCTTCGGCGAGCGGCTGGCTGCTGAAGGAGAGATCTGCTGGGGCGGAATGCACAGCTGGAAGTACATGGTCCAGCTGCTGGAGATGGTCGGAAGGCCCGCGACGCTCGGTTTTCAGGCCGACATGGCGCACACGCTTCTATACACAATGGGCTACAACGCGCCCGAGCATCGACTCCTGCCTGAAGGCTACGACTGGAAGGACAAGACCGTCCTCGACAAGGCTTTGAAGACGCTCACTCACGCCTTGCGTCCGTGGACGATCGACTTTCATGTCGCGCAGAATGATGCGACCGTCAAAGGCAGCGGTTCACACGACAAGACCGGCCGTCATTGCATGGCCAAGGATCCCAACGGCAAGCTCGATATCACTCACGACGCGGGCTATTGGCTGCGCGACGACAAAGGCGTCGTGACGCGCGTCTGCAAGCACATTTGTTGGGATGGCTGCATGTTCCCCAATTCCGAGATGATGAAGCAGCAGACCTGGAGCGACATTCTCGCCGCCATGATCAAGGTGCGCGACGCGCACGGCTGGGTGCAATAGGCGGCATCGAACAGGGACGGGACATGGCAGAGAAGCGCAAGCTCAATGTTGGTCTGGTCGGCTACGGCTTCATGGGCCGGACACATTCCAATGCCTTCGGGCAGGTCGGGCAGTTCTTCGACCTTGGTTATCAGCCGGTGCTCAAGGCGGTCTGCGGGCGCGACAAGGACAAAGTGAGGGCCTTCGCCGGGCAATGGGGCTTTCAATCCTTCGAGACGGATTGGCGCAAGCTGATCGAGCGGCCTGATATTGATCTCATCGACATTGCGGCTCCCAACGACACGCACGCCGAGATCGCGGTCGCCGCGGCCAACGCCGGCAAAATGGTGATGTGCGAGAAGCCGCTCGGGCGGAATGCGAATGAGGCGATGCGGATGGTGCAGGCGGTAGAAGCCGCAAAGACGCCGAACATGGTCTGGTACAACTACCGCCGCGTTCCCGCCGTGACGTTGGCAAAACACCTAATCGACGAAGGGCGGCTCGGGAAGATCTTCCACTACAGAGCCAAATTCCTGCAGGACTGGACGATTTCCGCCGACCTGCCGCAAGGCGGCGCCGGTCTGTGGCGGCTGGACGCGGGCGTGGCGGGCAGCGGGGTCACTGGCGATCTGCTGGCGCATTGCATCGATACTGCGATGTGGCTGAATGGCGGGATCGACAAGGTGACCGCCACGACCGAGACCTTCATCAAGGAGCGCATGCACAATCTCACTGGCAAGGTGGAACCGGTCGGCATCGACGATGCCTCGCTATTCCTCGCCCGCTTCGCCAACGGCTCGCTGGCGACCTTCGAAGCCACCCGATATGCGCGCGGCCACAAGGCTCTTTACACGCTGGAAATCAACGGTGAGCATGCATCGATATTCTGGGATCTGCATGATCTTCATCGCTTGCAATATTTCGATCATCGCGACGAGGGCAAGCTGCGCGGCTGGCGGTCGCTGCATATCAGCGACGGCGATCATCCCTACATGAAGCATTGGTGGGTGCCCGGATTGCAAATCGGCTACGAACACACGTTCATTCATCAGGTCGCGGATTTCATCGAAGGGCTGTCGAGCGGCGCGCCCGCCGCGCCGACATTCCGCGATGGATTGGCGACGGATCAAGTGACCGATGCGGTGCTGCGCTCGGCGCGAAGCGGACTGTGGGAGCGACCAGACGAGACGAAATAGATAGCGGCGTAACGCCCGCGCGCGGCTTGAAAGCAAGGATCGAATTCAGGTGCAGGTGGTGGCAGCGCAGTCGGAATCCAAGGCCGCCTTGGCCCTTTCGGAGGTGCGCAAGGCTTATGGAAAAGTGCGCGCCCTGGCGGGCCTGACCTTTTCGGTTGAGGAGGGACGCTTCTTTGCGTTGTTTGGCCCAAGCTCTGTCGGCAAGACGACGGCGCTGCGCGCCATTGCCGGGCTGGTCAAGCCCGATTCCGGCGCCATCGCGATCGGCGGAGCCGACGTCACCCACGCGCCGATCAAAGGCCGCGGCGTGTCGATGGTGTTCCAGTCGTTCGCCCTCTATCCCCACCTCACCGTTTACCGCAATCTGGCTTATCCGCTGGTCGAAGAAGGCGTCGCGAATTTCGAGATCGACAAGCGCGTCCGCAAGACCGCTGAAATGCTTCGGCTCGCGCACCGGCTCGATCGCAAGCCCGCGACCCTATCGGGTGGCGAACAGCAGCGTGTGGCGCTCGGGCGTTCGCTGATCCGCCGGCCGCGCATTCTCCTGCTCGACGAACCGTTGACCAATCTCGACGCCAAGCTGCGGCACGAAATGCGCGCGGAGCTGAAGCGCCTGCACCGGCAGTTTGGCATGACCATTGTCTACGCGACACCTGACGAACTCGAAGCGCTCTCGATGGGCGAGGAGATCGCGGTGATGCGCGACGGGCGCGTCGTTCAGCAGGGAACGCCGGACGAACTTTATGAACGGCCTGCCGATCTGTTTGTGGCGACGAAAATCGGATCGCCGCATATGAATACGCTAGACGTGACGGTGAGCGACAGCGGTGACGATCTCGTCGCGAGCTTTGGCCGATTGCCCGCTCCGGCGCTGACGCGCGCGGCAAATGTCGGCGATCAGCTCGTGCTCGGCATTCGGCCGTCCGACATTCGCTTGAGCAGCGAAGGCGGCGCGAGCCTCGGCGGCGCGGTGCAGCAGCTCGAACCTTTGGGCGACGTGACGGTCGTATCGCTCATGACCGGCGATCAGCCCTTGCGCGTTGTCTTGCCGGAGTCCCAGGCTGTCGGCATCAAGCCTGGAGATAGGCTGCCGATCGTCATCGACATGTCCAAGGCACACCTTTTCCGCCGTCGCGACGGGTCGGCTTTAAGTCCGACAATCGCGACAATGTAGAGACTGCCCGAGGGAGGAATGATCATGCAATGGCATAGAAAACTCGCGACAGGCGCTGCAGCAGCCGCGCTTGCGTTGGCAACTGGAGCAACCTTCGCTCCCGTTCAAGCCGAAGACGTCACGCTGAAGATGGCGGTTCCGGATTGGCCGCCGACGCACATCATGAAGGACCTATTTGACAAGAATTATAAGGCCAAGAGCGGCAACACCGTCAAACTCGATGTCGATTTCATTCCGTGGCCTGACTACTACACCCGCCTCAACGCCTCGCTCACTTCAGGCGAGAAGAAATACAACATGGCGGTGTCGGACAGCCAGTGGCTCGGCGCGTTCATCGAAGGCGGCTACTATCTCAACATCAACAAATACGTCGATGCGGATCCCGGTCTGCAGGCGGTCTTCAAGGATCTGCACCCCGCGGTGAAGGATTCTTACTCCACCTATCCCTACAAGTCCGACAAGCTCTACGGCTTTCCGCAGATGCCCGATCTCGTGGTGAACTACTATCGCAAGGACGTGTTCTGCGACGAGACCGAGCAGAAGAACTTCCAGGCGAAATACAAATATAAGCTACCCTGCGCCCCCGAGGAAATGGATAAGGTCACCTGGGATAATTACAAAGACATCGGCGAGTTCTTCAAGCGCAAGAAGGGCGAGATGCTGATGGGCAAGCCCGCCGACGACGACTTCTTCGGCGTCGAGTTTCAGGTCGGCAAGGGCTATGATTTCTTCACGACCTCGGCTTACGAATTTCTCTGGCAGCATGGCGGCGACATTTGGGATGAAACCAAGCAGCCCAATGCGCATGCTCTGGGTGTCGTCAACTCCGACGCCGCGGTAATATCGTTCGAGCACCTGCTCTCCTTCGTCAAGTATATGCCGCCGGAGGGTCCGACCGGAAACCTCGACATCTTCAAGACGGATGAACTCTTCCGCGCCGGCAAGGTCGCCAGCAACCTTGAGTGGATCGGCTTTGCCGAAAGTTCAATCCATCCAGAGACGTCGAAAGTCGCCGACAAGGTCGCCTTCGCTCAACTCCCCGGCCTCAAGACCGACAAGGGCATTGAGAGATGGTCGGTCATCGGCGGCCAGCCCTTCGTGCTGATGACGTGGAATTCCGACGCCCAAAACAAGGAAGCCCTCGACTTCTGCAAGTGGTGGCTGTCGAAGGACGCGCAGATCGCTTTCGCCAAAGCCGGCGGCCAAAGCGCGCTGAAGTCAGTTTATACCGATCCGTCCTACGTGAGCTTCCGGCCGTGGAACCGGACCTGGGCGGCGAGCCTCGATTGGCAGAAAGACTTCTGGCACATTCCTGAATTCTTCGAACTGCTGACGCAGCAACAAGAAGAGTTCACCAAGGCGGTGTCCGGGCAGCAGGACGCCAAGGCGACGCTGGATAACATCGCCAACTTCCAGGAGAAGACGCTGAAGGACGCCGGGCGCATCAAGTAAGTCTCGCCCAACACGAGCCGCATTGCGCGGCAGCCAACCCCGACCCTTCGCCTCTCGAGGCGCGAGGGTCGGGTCCCCGCTAGAGCGCCCCCGCGGCCAGGTCTGCGGGATCGACCTCGATACCGCAGGTAATTTACGACGGGCGAAATGACAGCGTTTGAACTTTCTCCGCCCGCAAACCGTTTGGCTCGATTGCGCGAGCCGCGCTGGAACAACTGGCCAGCGGCGCTTGTGCTGTTCCTCGTGGGAACGCCGCTGGCCATCGCCGCGCTTCCACCGGCCATCTCGTTCTGGGTCTCCGCCGCGCTGGCGGCGCTCCTTGCGATCACCCTCGTCGCCAACGCCTGGGGCCGGTACACCGGCGGTCTGCTGGTCACGCCCGCGCTGATGCTGTTGTTCCTGATGAATATATTCCCGCTGCTGTGGTCGCTCGGGCTGTCGTTCTTCGCTTATCGCGCTAACCGGGCCAAAGCGCCGAGTTGGGTGGGCCTCGATAATTACGCGAGAGTGCTGACCGACCCCGACGTATGGGACCGCCTGCACAACACCGTCATCATGGTGATCCTCACCGTCTCAACGCAGATGGTGGTTGGGTTTCTGCTCGCGCTGCTGTTCTCAAAGCAATTCCCGCTCCGCCGCTATCTGATGATCCTCGTGCTGACGCCAATGATGCTGTCGTTCGTCGCGGTGGGCGCGTTCTTTCGCTACTATTACGATCCGACTTTTGGTCTGCTGTCGCAGGCGGTGCGCGCCTTCACCGGCCAGCCCTATATCCTCATGCACTCGGTCTGGGGCGCCCGCGCCGGCATAGTATTTGCGGACGCATGGATGTGGTCGCCGTTCGTCATGCTGCTGGTGCTGGCTGGCCTCGTCAGCGTCCCTAAATATCTCTATGAGGCCGCCGCGATCGACCGCGTGGCTCCGTGGCGGCAGTTCACCTCCATCACTTTCCCCTACATCCGCGGCCTGCTGCTGCTGGCGCTGCTGTTCCGGACGATCGAGGCGTTCAAGTTGTTCGATCTCGTCTTCCTACTGACCAATGGCGGACCGGGCACAGCCACCGAGACGATCGCGCTGCGCGTCTATCGCGTGGCGTTCGAGAACAACAAGACTAGCGAGTCAACCGCGCTGGCTTATATCCTGCTGTTTACCGTCATTGTTCTCACCAATCTCTATCTCTATCTCGCAAGCCAGCGCGCCAGGGAGGCCTGATCCCGCATGACGGACACAACCACGACGCCTCGCTCGCCGCTTCCTGCAACACCGTTGCTGGAACGGCTCGGTCTGCGGTCGGCGCATGGCGTCGGAGAAGCAGGCTGGGGGCACACTGTGCTGACGGCGATCGTCAGCGTCATCTATTTTTTCCCGGTGCTTTGGATCATCCTCACCGCGTTCAAGACCTATGAGGACGCCCTTGCCGTCCCCGCCAAATTCATTTTCACGCCGACGCTGGAGAATTTCGCGCAAGTCTTCAGCCGGGCCTACTCGGCGGGCGGGCAGGCGCAGAACACCGGCTTCACGCTCTATTTCTTCAATTCGCTGTTCATCTCCGGCGTCAGCGTTTTGCTTGCGCTGTTGATCGGAACGCTGGCGGCGTTCGGCTTTTCGCGCTATCCGCTGAAAGGCAACGACACCTATCTCTTCATGATCCTGTCAACGCGCATGCTGCCGGCGATCGTCGTCATCATTCCAATCTTCATCATGTTCCGCGTCACCGGGCTGGCCGGAAGCTACGCGGGAATCATCGCGCTCTATACGACGTTCAACCTGCCCTTCGCGATCTGGATGATGAAGAGCTTTTTCGACGAGCTTTCGCCCGATGTCGAAGACGCCGCGCGCATCGACGGTTCCTCAGACATCCGCGTGTTCTTCAAGATCTGCCTGCCCCAGGTCGTGGCGGGTCTGGCGGCTACGGCGGTGTTCGGCCTTATCCTGACGTGGAACGAGTTTCTGTTCGCCCTGCTGCTCTCGGGCGTCGAAACGCGAACTGTGCCGGTCGCCATGTCGCAGACCATCGGCGGCGACATCGGCGTGCGTTGGGGCCTGCTGGCGGCCATTGAGACCCTGTTCCTGATCCCCGTCATCATCGTGACGTTTGCGCTGCAGAACCAGTTGCTGCGTGGCGTCACCTTCGGCACCATCAAACGCTGACGGGCGGCGCAAAGGCGGATATGTCGACTATCGAGCTCAAACAGATAACCAAGCGCTTCGGCTCCTTCACCGCCGTGCGCGACGTTGATCTCTCCGTCGCGGCCGGCGAGGTCGTGTGCCTGCTGGGGCCGTCCGGCTGCGGCAAGACGACGACCTTGCGGATCATCGCGGGGCTTGAACGCGCCAGCGCCGGCGATGTCGTCATCGCCGGCAAGCGTATGAACGAGCTGCGGCCGGAGCAGCGCGACATCGCGATGGTGTTCCAGTTCTACGCGCTCTATCCCGCGCTCACCGTGCGCGAGAATATCATGTTCCCGCTGCATCATGAGAGGCTGGATGCTTCAACTGCCGCGGCGCGCGTCGCGAAGGTGGCGACTCTGCTGCATCTGCAGGAAGTGCTCGACCGGCTGCCCGGCCAGATTTCGGAAGGTGAAAAGCAGCGCGTTGCGGTGGCGCGCGCGGTAGTTCGCGATCCCAACTGCTTCCTGTTCGACGAGCCTCTGTCGCGGCTCGACGTCGAGCTGCGCCAGTCGATGCGCGGGCAGATCAAGAGCGTGCTGACGGGCCTGTCGAAGGCCACCGTCATCGTTACCCACGATCAGCTCGAGGCTCTGACGATGGCTGACCGCATTGCAATCATGCGCGACGGACTGATCGAGCAGGTGGCCTCGCCGCACGATGTCTTCGCTCGACCCGCAAATGTGTTCGTCGCGAGTTTCATCGGCACGCCGCAAATGAACCTGATGGCGGCCGAGTTCGAGGGCATGGAGGGGATCGATGGGGCGTTCACAATCGAAGGCCGGCGCGTGCGCCTGAGCGTCGATCCGGCTGTCGGCCACCTTGCCAAAGGCAAGGTCACGCTCGGCATCCGGCCTCGCGCATTGATTCCGCAGCAGGCGGCGTCGTCCGATACGCTCACAGGACAGGCGGAGCTTATCGAGCCGATGGGCGCGGAAACTCTTGTCCATGCGCGGACGGAGGCGGGCCGCGACATTCGTGTGGTGGTGCCGCGCGAGGCCAAGGTGCAGGTCGGCGAAATGCTCCACCTCAAAACAAATCCGCGGCAAACCCACGTATTCGACGCCAGCGACCGGGCGGTGCGACAATGAGCGCCCCGGTCGGAAAACGCGAGGCGACATCGGGCGGGGGAATGACCCCCCAGGCCGCCGTACGGCTCGAATACGCCATCATTGGCGTCGGAGTGTTCGCGCTCGCGCTGATCTTCCAGCCGTTCAGTCTGACGCTGTTTGGCTTCGGTTGCGCCCTCGTTGTCATCGCGGGACTGATCAACAACCTTCTGCCGCTTTGCCAACCCGGCGTATCCCGGCGCTCGGTTCTGATCGCGGCATTGGTGGTCGCCGACATTTTTTGCGGGATGTTGCTGGTGGCGATCGCGGCGGCGCATCTCTACGGCGTGTATTTCGTGAACGCCACGGCGCCCGACACAGCCGACCCGTTTTATCTCCAGCCATTCGTGTGGGGCATCGCGGTTGCGGCCGCGCTCCTGGCCGGCGCAATCTGGATGCTGTGCGCGCGCAAACCGGTCGAGGTCTGATTCCACAGGATGTTCCTGCACGAGTCGCAATTGGGGGGTTGGCGATGTTGCTTGGCTTTAACATGCTGCTGTGGTCGACCCACGTCACCGAGGAGCATTTCCCGCTTCTCGCCGACATCAAGCGCACCGGCTACGACGGCGTCGAACTGCCGATCTTCGAGGGCACGCCCGAACATTTCCGCAAGGTCGGCCAGGCGCTGCGCGACAACGGGCTGCGCGCGACCGCCGTCACCGTCATCCCGGATGCCGCGCACGATTGCATGAGCGGCGATCCCAAAGTCCGGGCCAACGCGCTCAAGCATTTGAGGTGGGCGATCGATTGCCTGAAGGCGGCGGGCGGCGAAACCTTGTGCGGGCCGTTCCATCAGCCGCTCGGCGTGTTCAGCGGCGCCCCGCCGACCAGCGAAGAGCGCGCCAATCTGGTGAGCGTGCACAAGGAGGCGGCGGCCTACGCGGGGAGGCACAATGTCAACCTCTCCATCGAACCGCTCAACCGGTTCGAATGTTACGTGCTGAACACGGTGGGCGATGCGGCCAGCGTGGTGAAGGCAGTGAACGCCCCGAACTACGGGCTACTGTACGATACGTTCCATTCCAACATTGAGGAAAAGGACCCGGTCGGCGTGATCGCGCCGAACCTGCGCTACATCAACCATGTGCATTTCTCCGAGAATGACCGCGGCACGCCCGGCAAGGGCCATGTGCCGTGGGCGGCGACAATGCGAGCGCTCAAACACGGCGGCTACGACGGCTGGTGCGCCATTGAGGCGTTTGGCCGCGCCCTGCCCGCTCTGGCCGCTGCGACGCGGGTTTGGCGGGACTTCTTCCCCAACCGCGAGGAAGTCTATCGCTTCGGCCACGACTTCCTGCGCGAGCAGTGGGCCAAGGCCTGAGCGCGGTGCGGACGGGAATTTGCCTCGAGCCTGTTGGCGGCGCTATCCTGCGTCCCTCGCAAGACAAGGGGACGGCCATGAGGGCGCTGCGGATAAGCTTGATCGTGCTCGCCGTCGCAGTAAGCGTGGGAGGGTGCAACACCATTCTCGGAACGCCGTCCGACGATGGCGTCTATACCAAAGAGGTGAACTCCGTTTATTGGCGAGAACACTGGTACTACGCCATCCATTCGGGCATCCATAAGCCGGGGTATTGAGGGAGGCTGGTCCTGCTGTGCAGCGCTCGCCAGCGATCAGCACCTCATTTTGGCGCGACTGCAGGCGTCCCTGCGAACGCCGAACCGATTGTCAGCTTGAATGCCGCACCACTGTAACCGTTAGGCCCGCCAAGGATCGTTCCATAAAGCGCGCCAGATCTTCCGACAACGAGGGCACTTGGGAACGGTCCTTCTCCGAACGCTCCTTCGTCGGGAGTAAAGATGTGAAGATCGGTCTTGGTCCAGGCGCCGTCCGCTGTCGCCGGGGGCGTCAGCTTGAACACGGTGCCACAGCCGAACTTGAAATTTATGGTGCATGCCCCACCCAATTGTGCCCATACAGTTGTCCCGTAGAGCGCGCCCGTGGCGTCAAAGGTGACCCCGCTAAACGGGTTAGCGGCATTTGGGCCGGTGAAGGTGTGAAGAACGCTTTCTGTCCAGGCTCCGCCCGCCGTCGCCGGCGGTGTCAGCTTGAACACAGTGCCGCCGCCGTAGCCGTAGCCCCGCGTCGTGCCGTAGAGCGCGCGGCTCTCGCGATGTCCGAAGCCGCGTTCGGGCGCTTCGGGGCGGAGATCGCACCTTCGTTTTTCCGCTCCATCGTCAAGCGACCTTGCGCACCTGTCAAAGACCAAGCCTGCAGTCGGGAAAAAGCCCTCAGTTTGCGAAAAGCTATGCAGCACGCTTTCGGTCCAAGCGCTGCCAGGTGTCGCCGGAGGCGTGAGCTGAAACACGGTGCCCACATTATTGTCGCCGCCCGCTTTAGTGGTGCCGTAGATCGCGCCGGATTTGTCGAAAATCAGACTGCCGTTGGGATACTGGCCGCTGTGGTAGTCGAACAAGGAGTCGGGGAAGCTATGCAGCACGGTCTTCACCCAGGCGCCGCCCGGCGTTGCCGGAGGCGTGAGCTGAAACACCGTGCTCGGGGCACGAGTCACGCCATAGAGCGCACCAGACCGATCAAGGGTCAAGCTTTCCCAAGGCTGGCCATCTGTTCCTACCATGAAGGAGTAGAGCACCCTCTCGGTCCAGGCGCCGCCAGGCGTCGCTGCAGGCGTGAGCTGAAACACCGTGCCTTCGTTCCAGGCTCCGCCGGAATAGGTCGTGCCATAGAGAGCACCCGAAGCGTCGAAGATGAGCGACCCTTCCGGATTGGCTCCGTCCATTCCCGTGAAGCTGTAGAGAACGCTCTTGGTCCAGGCGCCGCCGGCGGTAGCGGGCGGCGTCAGCTTGAACACTGTGCCGAGACCATTACCACCGCCAAACGCAAATCGACGCATTTCGCCCTCCCATCCCAAAGGCTCCAGGGCTCAGTCGCAGCGGGACAAGACCAATTGCCTTCTCGTCCGGAGACGCACGCTAGCATCTGAATTTCTGGATTCTGAATTGTGCCCTTGAAATCAGCTAATTATAACAATAGAACTATGTCAATACATGAGCTGTCTTATTGGCGGAAGGGGTGAGATTCGAACTCACGGTGGGTTTTATCCCCACGGCGGTTTTCAAGACCGCTGCCTTAAACCACTCGGCCACCCTTCCCGCGGCGATGCAGTGCATCCGGCCGGAAGCGGCAAGCCATAACGCATTCGCCGTAACTCGCGCAACGTCTTGACGGCTATACCAGCCGGCTCTGCGCCTTGGCCGCGTCGATAAAACTGGCGAACAGCGGGTGCGGCTCGAACGGCCGGGATTTCAATTCCGGGTGGTATTGCACGCCGATGAACCAGGGATGGCCCTCCAGTTCGATCGTCTCGGGCAACAGGCCGTCGGGCGACATACCGGCGAAGGTCATGCCCTTGGCCTCGAGCCGGTCGCGGTAGGCTGTGTTGACCTCGTATCGATGGCGGTGGCGTTCTGAAATCTCGGTCGCGCCGTAGATGCGGGCGATCCGCGAGCCGGGCTTCAGACTGGCGCGATAGGCGCCGAGCCGCATGGTGCCGCCCAGATCACCCTCGGCGCGGCGCTGCTCGAGCTCGTTGTCGCGCAGCCATTCGGTCATCAGGCCGACGACCGGTTCTTTGGTCGGGCCGAATTCGCTCGACCCCGCCTCGCTAACGCCGACCAGCGAGCGCGCCGCCTCGATCACCGCCATTTGCATGCCAAAGCAGATGCCGAGATAGGGCACCTTGCGCTCACGGGCGAAGCGCGCCGCCAGAATCTTGCCCTCGGCGCCTCGCTGGCCAAAGCCGCCGGGCACCAGAATGCCGTGGACATGGTCGAGATGCGTGGCCGGGTCCGCGCCCTCGAAAATCTCGCTCTCGATCCAGTCGAGGTTGACCCGCACCTTGTTGGCGATGCCGCCATGCGTCAGCGCTTCGATCAGCGATTTGTAGGCGTCCTTCAGCCCGGTGTACTTGCCGACGATGGCGATGGTCACCTCGCCCTCCGGGTTGTGAGTGGCGCGGGTGACGCTCTCCCAGCGCCGCATGTCGGGCTTTGGCGCCGGCTCGATGCCGAACGCGGCAAGCACTTCGCGATCGAGGCCCGCGTCGTGATAGGCGCGCGGCACGTCATAGATCGAGCCGACGTCGCGCGCCTCGATCACCGCGCTCTCCCGCACATTGCAGAACAGGCCGAGTTTTCTGCGTTCCTCGCGCGGGATTTCGCGATCGCAGCGGCACAGCAGAATGTCCGGCTGGATGCCGATGGAGCGCAACTCCTTGACGGAATGCTGAGTTGGCTTTGTCTTGAGTTCTCCGGCGCTTGGGATGTATGGCAGCAGCGTCAGGTGAACATAGACGCAATGTCCCTTCGGCAGATCGTTGCCGAGCTGGCGGATCGCCTCGAAGAACGGCAGCCCCTCGATATCGCCGACCGTGCCGCCGATCTCAACCAGAACGAAATCAACGCCTTCGTTGCCTTCGAGGACAAATTGCTTGATGGCGTTGGTGACGTGCGGGATGACCTGCACGGTGGCGCCGAGGAAGTCGCCGCGCCGCTCCTTGGCGATGATGTCCTGGTAGATGCGCCCGGTGGTGACGTTGTCGCGCTTGTTGGCGGAACGGCCGGTGAAGCGCTCGTAGTGGCCAAGGTCCAGATCGGTCTCCGCACCGTCGTCGGTGACGAACACCTCGCCGTGCTGGGTCGGGCTCATCGTGCCCGGATCGACGTTCAGATACGGGTCCAGCTTGCGCAGGCGCACCGTATAGCCGCGCGCTTGCAGCAGCGCGCCGAGCGCCGCGGAAGCCAAACCTTTGCCAAGCGAGGAAACCACGCCGCCGGTGATAAAAACGTAGCGAGCCATGGGAGCCGAGGTCTAACGGCTCCCAGCAGATTCGGCTAGGGGGACGCGCGGTTAATTTCACGCACCCCCTGCCGCTTCCGCTGTCCGGGGCGCCCGCCGCTTGCGAAACCCTTGCGAAGGCTTGCGAAGCCGTAGCGAAACGCTGCGAAGTCCTTGCGAAGCGCTTGCGAAACGTTGCGAAACGCTTGCGAAGCTCTTGCGAAACGATTTTGTTTCGCAAACCCGAGGTCTAGACGTCGAATTTGTCGTCCGGGACGATCTCCTCCCGCCAAGAATCGTGAGCAGTACCGAAGGTTTGCGCCAAAGTGTTACCAGAGTTTGTGAGCTTTTCGCGGACCGCCTTGCGCGAAAGCCGCGCGGAAACGACCTCCCGCGTCGCCTCGAGCTGGTCCAGCGCCCCGGTGAAGCGGTCGATCCGCGGATCGTCGCTGCCGAGGATGCCGCCGACATTCAGCCCGCTGCTCGTCAGCTGCGCCAGCAACGGCAGCACCTTGAGGAGATAGGGCACGGCGCTGAGCTTGCCGGCGGCGATCTCCCGCTCGATCAGCCGCAGCGCGGATTCGATGTGAACGATCTGGATGTGTTTGTAGGCGGCGAGCGAATCGCCGGCGCGCGCGACGAGCGTGTCGCGGACGATCTGCTGGATCCGCCGTACGCCGACGCCCTCCGCCGCGGCGATCTCGGCATAGGTCTGGCCATCGAGGATCGCGGCGAAAATCTGGTCGGCGCGTTCATTAGGTTCGATCGCGCTCAGGGTGGGTCTGGCCGGCATGGACATGCTCCTCATCGAAAATGCGACTGAGGAGCAGGATATCGCACATTTTGCTTTTCAGAAAGACAATATTTGATTTCCGGAATTTCCAGTGTTTGCGGCGCTCGCGCGGGTCCGCCGGGCACACCCTGAATCCTACCGGAATTTGCGGCAAATTGTCGGGAAGTTGGAAACCGCCCCTTATTCAGATGCTTGTACGGTCAGTATCAGGCTGAGAGGCGTGATGGGGTAAACGTCATGGTTCGAGTTAGGAAAGCCGCGTATGAACACAAGATTTCAGCAGCGGCCTTCGATCGCAGCCTATGATTGGCGGCCGAACCCGGCTCCGCAGATCGGCACCAGCGCTGGCCTGCAATGCCTTGCAAGCGATTATTTAAATCATTTCAATCAGATCGTTATGATTATTGAACTTCTTGAACAGCAGCCGGAGCTGGCCGAGGACATTCGCCAATGGCGCCCACTCAGTTTCATCGAACATTTTGAGAGCGCCAGGCGCGCCCGCGGCGGTCGTTTTCTCTACGCTGGCGGCGCGCTCAATCCGGTGGCCCGCCGCGCCTTTAACGCGGTGGTCGGGGGGCTCGAGTCGCTTGCCAAGGAAGCGATCAAGATATGCGGACCCGCGCCGCTCGACACAGCCCAGGTCGACGCCTGCGCCAAGGTGGGCGTCGCCATGCGCAGCCTGCTCGAACGGGCGATGGCGCTCGTGGAGCCCGCCTCCCAGCTGACGCATGAAACCGCGCAAAAGCGCGCGGACAGGTATTTTTTGGGAAGTTAAGGCCAGCATTTCGCAGGCAGGAATCAAACACTCAAGGTCGTCAATGGCCGGGCTTGTCCCGGCCATCCACGCCCTTCCGCTTCGGACGTCTTCTCCGCAAAATGCCACCCCGCCCCTCCGCGTGGATGGCCGGGACAAGCCCGGCCATGACGGAGGAGAGAACGCAATCCTGACGATGCCGAGAGCGCCGTCTTGCGACCTACCGATTGCCGCGAAGCATGCCGAGATCGATCGCGCCCGCCATCGCGTCGTAGGCTGCGTCGTTCGGATGCAGATGATCGCCGCTGTCGTAATCGGCCTTGACGTGCTTGGGGTTGGCAGAGTCGCGCGCGAGGGCGTCGAAGTCGATGACCCCGTCGAACTCGCCTCCTGTCCGTATGAAGGCGTTGACCGCCTCGCGCACCTTTTCTTTTTCGGGGTTGTAGTAGCCTTCAAGCGGCCCGCCCTTAAACGTATCTTCGAACGGGGTGAGCGTCGCACCGAGGATGCGCAGCCCGTGCGCGTGGGCGCGCTGGATGAGCTGCCGGTATCCATCGATGATGGCCTGCGGGTTCGGAACTTTTGTCGACGGGTCGAGAATCATTTCCGGCCACCCGATGTCGTTGATGCCCATCATCAGGATCACGGTCGAGACGTGCGGCTGGGCGACCACGTCGTGGTCGAAACGGGCGATCGCGTTCGTGCCCATGCGGTCGGTCAGAACGCGGGCGCCGGAAATGCCCTGATTGACGACCGCCATCGGCATACCCGCCTGGTTCAGGCGCCGGGCCAGGACGTCTGGCCACCGGTGCGTCTGATCGACCTTGGAGCCGTCGCCGTCGGTAATCGAATCGCCGAACGTCACAACCGCGCGGGCATCCGCTGGCGCATCCACCATGATGCCGCTGAGGAAGGCTTTCGCCGTCATCGTGCTCGTCGGCTTGATCGAGGCGTCCGCCACGGTGTTGCCTTCGGTGACATAGGCGGTGTCCCGGCCCTCCCAGTGGAACGTGGTGATGGGGACCACAGGGGCGAAATACAAGCTGACAGCCAGTTTGCTGAGCGCGGGAACCGGGAAGTTCACCGGATCGCTCATCCATTCCGCGCCCGGCGGCACGACGACGCCGGGCTGACCGCCGAACAGGACCGCATGATCCGAGCCCGCCTCGATCGCGCCGTCTTTCCCGGCGAGCCCGACATGCGCGGCGCCGATCGGGAGCGGCGTCGCGCCGTAAAGGTTCGAAATCACCAGGCGCACCTGCTTGCCGCCGAGACTGATCGAGGCGACCTCGCGCAGCGTCTGGTTCCAGAACGCGCGGGGAACTTTGACGCCGGCGATAAAGTCCGGCGCCCAGACGGGCTGCGGGCTGGCCGCCCAGGTGGTGATCCAGTCGCTCGTGTCCGCCGCTTGGGCAACCGAGCCAAGCGCCGCAAGGGCGGCAACGGATAGGCTGAGCTTAAGCATCTGCATGTCCTCCCCAGTTGAACACATTTTCGGCGCGACGGCGCCGGTTCGGCCTCACGCGGGGCGAGCCCTATGCGGCAGGCGCCACGACGCGGCGGTAGAGATGCCAGGTCGCGTGACCCAGGATGGGTACGATGACAGCCAGCCCGACGAACAGGGTCGCAAACCCTATCGCCAGCCCCAGCGCGACGATGAGGCCCCAGGCCGCCAGCACCACGGGATTGGCGGCAACGGCTCGCACCGACGTTTCGACGGCGACGACAGCGCCGACATCGCGGTCAAGCAACAGCGGGAACGAGACGACGCTGATGATCAGCACCAGCGCCGCGAACAGGAAGCCGACGGTATTGCCGATGACAATCAGCGCCCAGCCCTGCGAAGTCGTGAACACCGCGTTCAAGAACGACGCGTAGTCGCCGTGGTCGGCGGGTCCCATCAGCCATTTGTCGAGCGTGCGCGCCGTGCCGAGCCAGGCGCCGAACAGCAGCGCCAGCAGCAGGGCGAGCGTCAGAATAGCGGGCAGCGAGGGCGAACGCAGCACATCGAAGGCGTGACCGAGGCCGGAATCCTGGCCCGCCTCGCGCCGTCGGCTGATTTCGTAAAGGCCGACCGCCGCGACCGGACCAATCAGCGCGAAGCCCGACATGAGCGGATAGATCAGCGCGAGCACATTGGCGCCCGACGCCCAGGCGGCGAGGCCGAAGCCAAGCACCGGATAGATCAGGCCGAGAAACACAAGGTGCGAGGGCCGCGCCATGAAGTCCGCGTAGCCGTCGGACAAGGCGGCTCCGAGGTCGGACAGGCTGATCGTGCGTATTGCAGGACGCGTGAGTCCTTCACCCGCACCTGCGTAAACATGAAATTGCGCCATGGCGGACCTCCCGTCTCGCGCCCGTCGCAGGCGCGAGCGCGACAAAGTGGCGCACCAGTTTGTCGAATTTAGGCCGGGCGAGCGTTCGTCATTGCGAGCAAAGCGAAGCAATCCCGACTAAGCGCGAGCGCGGACCCCCGAGTCTGGATTGTTTCGCTGAGGCTCGCCGGTATGGAGAGCCCCATTGCGCTTGTTGGCCATTATGTAGACAGCGGGTTCTTTCACGGTTCCGCTCCCCAACAGACTTCCTTGCGGCTTAAACTGGACTGTATCGCTTTGCTCGCAATGACGTGGTGAAGCGCCCGATCACCGCACCTCGAACCAGCCCATCACGCCGCTCGCCTGATGCTCGGGGATGGCCGACTCCAGCGGCCATTTGCCGGGGTTGTCGGCGACGAAAGCGGCGTGAATCGTCTGGCCGGGACCAACGAGGGCGACGTCCCGCCAGTACGGCTCCCACCCGTCATCGCGGGCGTGGAGCAGGCGCATGCAATGGCCGTGCAAGCGCATCGCCTGGGCGACCTTCGTCTTGTTGAAGAGGCCGATCGTCACCGGCGCGCCTTTGGCGACGCTGAACAGCGGCTTGGAGGGCCAGTCGACGTTGGTCGCGCCATTGAGCGTGAACGGCATCTCGCCTCCGCCCGCTATCGCAAGATCGAACCGGGTCGCCCTGGCCAGGTCGATTTCAGCCGGCAACCCAGGGTTTTCGGGAAGGCCGGCGAAGGGCGGGCGTCGTGTCATAGCCGGGCCATGCGGCTCGAACAGGATCAGCGGCCGGTCGGCTTCGCTGGGCAGGGCGCCCGCCTCGCCGCCCTTCAGAACAAACCGCACAACGCCTTCCGCGGGCATATCGAACATCAGCTCGAATCGCGCGCCGGGTCCCATCGGGAACAGATTACGTAAAGGGGCGAACGTCTCGCAGGGCTGGCCGTCGATGGCGATAATGAGGGGAACGGCGCCCTCGATCGCGATTGCCATGATCCGGGCGTTGGCGGCGTTGGCAAGGCGCAGCCGGACCCGTCCGCCGGGGGGCGCCAGCGCCGACAACGGCGGCGGCGCGCCGTTGGTGGTCACGAGGGATCCGATCCGTCCCCCGCCGCGCGAAAGCGAGACGTCGGCGAAATCATTCTCGATCTGGCCGTCGCCATCGAGCCGCCAGTCCGAGACAATTGCCACGAGGTCGAGTTCGACCGACGGCGGCGCGGCCTCCTCGACGATGATGGGTCCGTAGAGGCCCCGTGGGACTTGGGCCGGCGTGCCTGCGCCAGCGTGCGGGCGATAGAGGTTGAAGCCGGAATCGGGCGGCGTAAAGCTGATCTCCCGCTTGCCGCCCGGCGCCAGCGCGGCCTCGGTAAGGCCCCCGATGCCCGCGACAGCGTTGGCCATGCGCAGACCTGGCCAGCTCAAGGTCGTCGGCTCGGGGAGGCTGTTGGCCAGTCGGACTTTCAGCGTCTCCCCCTGGCGCAGGCGCAGCAGCGGCCCCGGCGTCTGCCCGCCAAAGCCGAGCGCCCTGCAAGCGGGCGCGGGCGCGGCGGCAAGCTGCGCCCCGGCGGGACCGGCTTCCAGCAGCCAAAACCCGTCCGGAGTCTGAACCGGGGCGGTCTGCGCCGACGCTTCCCGCCAAAGCGCTGAGATGGCGAGGCCAACCCCCGCGCCGAGAAATCTCCGCCGGCCGAGCATCATCGGCCGGAACGCGACTTGCGCCGCGCGGCGGATGGGGCTTTGTTCTGTGTCATTTTGGGTCAGTCGACCGCGCGGCGCCGGGCATGTTTTGGGGTGTGTTCATGCGTACGGTTCTTTCTTCCTGCGGCCTTTTGCTGGCGTTTGCCGCCTGCAGTTCGCTGGCCGAGTGGCTGAGCCAGCAGCCGATCCCGCATGATCCTGTCGGCGCCTCGATGGTGGGGGGCGGCATTTTCACCGTGGCGATCGCTGTCCTGATCCGGGACTAGCCCGGCATCATGCGAATGCCAAGCGCCAGCCGAGGATGCTGGCGCTGCGGGCCGCTTTTTTTGTGGCGCGGGCGGCTCAAGCTGCTATAGACCGCGCCCAATGCGGTGAAGCCCGCGAGGGCTTGGGCCTCTTGCGGCTTTTCGCGGGCGTGGCGGAACTGGTAGACGCGCCGGATTTAGGTTCCGGTGACGAAAGTCGTGGGGGTTCGAGTCCCTTCGCCCGCACCAGATCGACGCGAATGGAGGCGACGCGCCAAAGGGTCGTTGCTGGGCTTGTGTTATTATAAGGCGGATTTGATATGCAGGTGACCGAGACGCTTTCGCAAGGGCTGAAGCGCGAATACAGCATCCTTCTCTCGGCGAGCGATCTCGCCTCGCGGCTCGACGGCCAGCTTGCCGATATGAAGCAGAAGGTGCGCATCAACGGATTTCGCCCCGGCAAGGTGCCGATGGCTCACCTGAAGCGCGTCTATGGACGCTCGGTGATGGCCGATGTCGTCCAGGAGGCGATCAGCGCCGCAAACAAGCAAATTGTCGATGACAATCAACTGCGCCTCGCGCAGGAGCCGAAGGTCGAACTGCCGACCGACCAGGCGACGATCGAAGCTGCGCTCGAGGCGCGCGGCGATCTCAATTTCAAGGTGGCGCTCGAGGTTCTGCCCAAATTCGAGGTTGCGGATTTCGGGACGCTGGCGCTGGAGCGGCCGGTCGCCGAGGTCGCCGATCAGGACGTCGACGACGCCCTGAACCGTCTGGCGGAGAATCGCCGCACCTATGCCGACAAGCCGGCCGGGTCCAAGGCGGAGAAGCGCGATCGCGTCACCGTGGATTTCGTCGGGACCATCAAGGGCGAGCCATTTGAAGGGGGAACCAGCGAGAATATCGAGGTTGTTCTCGGCTCCAACACCTTTATCCCAGGCTTCGAAGAGCAGCTGATCGGCGTCGAAGCAGGCGAAAAGCGCGATGTCGAGGCGACATTCCCCGAGGCCTACGTCAACCGGACGCTGGCTGGGCAAAAGGCGCAGTTCGCGGTGACGGTCAAAGCTGTCGCCGCGCCCGAGCCATTCACAATGGACGACGAATTCGCTAAGGGTTTCGGCGTCGAGACGCTGGAGAAGCTCAAGGAGACGCTCAAGGCGCGCATTGGCGACGACTTTGCCCGCGCCTCGCGCGAAAAGCTGAAGCGCCAGCTTCTCGACCAGCTCGACAAGAGGTATTCGTTCGAGCTGCCCGAAGGGCTGGTCAACCAGGAGTTCGAGTCGATCTGGCGCCAGGTCGAGGGGGAGCAAAAAGCCTCAGGCCGCAGCTTTGCTGACGAAGACACCACGGAGGAAGCCGCCCGGGCCGACTACCGCCGCATCGCCGAGCGCCGCGTTCGCCTCGGCCTGCTGCTGGCGGAAATTGGCGCCAAGGCCGAGATCAAGATCACGGACGAGGAAATGACCAGCGCCTTGATCGCCCGCGCCCGGGCCTATCCCGGCCAGGAAAAGCAGGTCTGGGACTTTTATCGCAACAACAATCAGGCGCTGGCCGAGTTGCGCGCGCCGATCTACGAAGAGAAAGTCGTCGACCACATCGTCGCTCAGGCCCGAGTTGAAGACCGTAAGGTCAGCAAGGAAGAGCTGCTGAAGCCCGATGATGAAGAATTGCCGGGCAAGCAGGCGGCGTGAAGCTCTTGCCTCCACTAACCTTGCGGGTGCGCTCGACAGGCCGCTCTTTAACTATCAGCGCGCTGCTCCTATGTAACGCCCTACTTCCCTAATGGATTCTCTCGAAAGCGAGCCTCATGCGCGATCCCGTAGACTACTACAACAACAACCTCGTGCCGATCGTTATTGAGCAATCGGCGCGCGGCGAGCGCTCGTTCGATATCTTCTCGCGCCTCCTGCGCGAGCGAATTATCTTCGTCGTCGGCGGGATCGAGGATACTGCCGCCTCGCTGATCGTCGCACAGTTGCTCTTCCTCGAAGCGGACAATCCGAAGAAGGAAATCGCGATGTACATCAACTCGCCTGGCGGCGTGGTGTCGTCCGGCATGTCGATCTACGATACGATGCAATTCATCCGCCCCAAGGTCACCACTATGTGCATCGGCCAGGCGGCTTCGATGGCGTCATTGCTGCTGTGCGCGGGCGAGAAGGGGATGCGCTTCACGTTGCCCAATTCGCGTATCATGGTGCACCAACCCTCGGGAGGTTTTCAGGGTCAGGCTTCCGATATTCAGCGACACGCTGAAGATATCCTCAAAATAAAGCGTCGCCTCAACGAAATCTATGTCCACCATACTGGCCGCGACTACGAGACTATTGACCGGACGCTGGATCGAGACCATTTTATGTCGGCTGAAGAAGCTAAAGCGTTTGGAATCGTCGATCAGGTCGTCAATAAGCGCTCGGACGAGCCCGAAGAGCCAAAGACCTGATTATTTCAACGCGTTGCGACAATGCGGGAAGGCCGCATGTGAAGAGGTTCCGCGCTATGGTGCTCGGGCGCGCCTGACGTGAAAGTTCGGCTGCGGACCGTAAGCTACGGCTTGATTTTGCCGTTGGAATAATGGTTGCTGAGGACGTATTGGTGTTCGCCTTCTGATTTTCAGGTGGCGGCGCGGTATTTGCTTCAAAGGGTGACAGAGCCCGCCCCGATGCGAAAGCTACGTTTTGTTAGGGTGCGAGTTCTAACTTGAGGGATTGGCCGCGCGCTGAATCGGTTTTGATGCGTGCGTCCAGATGGAGAAAAAAATGGCCAAGGCCGAAGGCGACGCCAAGAACACTCTTTACTGCTCGTTCTGCGGCAAGAGCCAGCACGAAGTGCGCAAACTTATCGCCGGGCCTACGGTGTTCATTTGCGACGAATGCGTCGAACTCTGCATGGATATTATCCGCGAGGAGAGCAAGAGCGCGCTGGTGAAGAGCAAGGACGGCATTCCGACGCCGCGCGAAATCTGCAAGGTTCTCGACGATTACGTCATCGGCCAGCCCCAGGCCAAGCGGGTCTTGTCGGTCGCCGTCCACAATCATTACAAGCGCCTCAACCACGCCACCAAGCACAGCGACGTCGAACTGGCGAAGTCGAACATCCTGCTGATCGGTCCCACGGGATCGGGCAAGACCCTTCTGGCGCAGACCCTGGCGCGGATTCTCGATGTGCCCTTCACCATGGCCGACGCCACCACGCTGACCGAAGCTGGCTATGTCGGCGAGGATGTGGAGAACATTATCCTCAAGCTGCTGCAGGCCTCTGACTACAATGTCGAGCGCGCCCAGCGCGGCATCGTCTATATCGACGAAATCGACAAGATCAGCCGCAAGTCGGACAATCCCTCAATCACCCGCGACGTGTCGGGCGAGGGCGTCCAGCAGGCGCTGCTGAAGATCATGGAGGGCACGGTCGCCAGCGTTCCCCCGCAAGGCGGACGCAAACACCCGCAGCAGGAATTCCTGCAGGTCGATACGACCAATATTCTGTTCATCTGCGGCGGCGCGTTCTCCGGCCTCGAGCGCATCATTTCAGCGCGCGGCAAGGGCACCTCTATTGGTTTTGCCGCCAAGGTTCAATCGCCCGACGACCGGCGCACGGGCGAAGTGTTCCGTCATGTCGAACCCGAGGACCTGCTGAAATTCGGACTGATCCCCGAGTTCGTCGGCCGCCTTCCGGTCATCGCAACGCTTGAAGACCTCGACGAGGACGCGCTCAAGAAGATTCTGACCGAGCCAAAGAACGCGCTGGTCAAACAGTATCAGCGGCTGTTCGAAATGGAGAACACCGATCTGACGTTCCAGGACGAGGCGCTGAACGTCGTGGCGAAGAAAGCCATCGAGCGGCGCACTGGAGCGCGCGGGCTGCGCTCGATCATGGAAGGCATCCTGCTCGATACAATGTTCGATCTGCCGGGTCTCGATGGCGTCGAGCAGGTCGTGATCGGGCCGGAAGTCGTCGATGGCAAGGCGCGCCCGCTCTACATCTACTCAGAGCGCGCCGAAAAGGCGGGTTGAGCGTCGGAATAACTGCGGATTGGCCTGCCTAGCGCTTGAAACCAGCGCCAACCGCCGCCATCTTGTTTTCGACAGAATCGACGCGCGGTTGCGTCGGCTCAGTTAAGCGTTAGGCGCGTCGGGGGGAATACCCGGACCGATGGGCGCGGCGGCGCATCCCAAGGCCTTGCCAGGATTGGGACGCGCAGGTTGATTGACGCTTGGCGCCCGGGGGTCTTGCCCGCCGGGTCAATAGGACAGGAATTCTGATGACCAGCACCCGCAAACCCATCGCGCCCGGATCCGTTGACGCCTATCCGGTGCTTCCGTTGCGCGACATCGTGGTTTTCCCGCACATGATCGTGCCGCTGTTCGTTGGCCGCGAAAAATCCATTCGCGCGCTCGAGGAGGTGATGAAGGCCGATAAGCCCATCCTGCTCGCGACGCAGATGAACGCCGCCGACGACGATCCCGCGACCGAGACGATTTTCACGACCGGCACGCTCGCCACGGTTCTGCAATTGCTCAAGTTGCCCGACGGCACCGTCAAGGTTCTCGTCGAGGGACAGGCTCGCGCCAAAGTTATCAAATATCTGCCCACCGATGGCTACTACGAAGCGGAAGCCGAGGCGATCGCCGATGAACCACTGGATCCGGTGGAGGCGGAAGCGCTGTCGCGCTCGGTCGTTTCCGAGTTCGAGAGCTATGTGAAGCTCAACAAGAAGATTTCGCCTGAGATTGTCGCGGCTGTCGCGCAGATCGGCGATTACGGCAAGCTCGCCGATACAATCGCCTCGCATCTTGCGGTGAAGCTGGCCGACAAGCAGGCTATTCTCGAAATCCATTCCGTCGGCAAGCGCTTCGAGAAGTGCCTTGCGCTGATGGAAAGCGAGATCTCGGTTCTCCAGGTTGAGAAGCGCATCCGCACGCGCGTCAAGCGCCAGATGGAGAAGACGCAGCGCGAATATTATCTCAACGAGCAGATGAAGGCGATCCAGAAGGAGCTCGGCGACGAAGACGGCAAGGACGAAATGTCCGAGCTGGAAGAGCGCATCAAGAGCACCAAGCTATCCAAGGAGGCGCGCGACAAAGCGACGGCGGAACTGAAGAAGCTGCGCCAGATGTCGCCGATGTCGGCCGAGGCGACGGTTGTGCGCAACTATCTCGACTGGCTGCTGTCGATCCCGTGGCAGAAGAAGACCAAGGTCAAGAAGGATCTCGCCGCCGCGCAGACGATCCTCGACACGGATCACTATGGCCTCGACAAGGTCAAGGATCGCATCGTCGAGTATCTCGCCGTCCAACAGCGCGCCAACAAGCTGACCGGGCCGATCCTTTGTCTCGTCGGTCCTCCGGGCGTCGGCAAGACCTCGCTCGGCAAGTCGATCGCCAGGGCGACGGGTCGCGAGTTCGTGCGCATGTCGCTGGGCGGCGTGCGCGATGAGGCTGAGATCCGTGGCCATCGGCGCACCTATATCGGCTCGATGCCAGGCAAGGTCATCCAGTCGATGCGCAAGGCGAAATCGTCCAACCCGCTGTTCTTGCTCGATGAGATCGACAAGATGGGCATGGACTTCCGCGGCGATCCGTCGTCTGCGCTGCTGGAGGTTCTCGACCCCGAGCAGAACGCGACGTTCAACGATCATTACCTCGAAGTCGATTATGACCTGTCGAGCGTGATGTTCGTGACGACGGCGAATACGCTCAACATTCCCCCGCCCTTGATGGACCGCATGGAGATCATCCGCATCGCGGGCTACACCGAGGACGAAAAGGTCGAAATCGCCAAGACGCACTTGCTGCCGAACGCGATGACCAAGCATGGACTCGACGCCAAGGAATGGGTGGTCGAGGAGAGCGCGCTGCTGGAGCTTGTGCGTCGCTACACCCGCGAAGCGGGCGTGCGCAATCTCGAGCGCGAGATTTCCAACCTCGCCCGCAAGGCGGTGAAGGAAATTCTCACCAGCAAGAAGAAGAAGATCGTCGTCACCGGCGAGAACGTCTCCGAATTCCTCGGCGTGCCAAAATTCCGCTACGGCGAGATCGAGGCCGACGATCAGGTGGGCTTGGTGACAGGTCTGGCGTGGACGGAGGTCGGCGGCGAATTGCTGACCATCGAAGGCGTCATGATGCCGGGCAAGGGCCGCATGACCGTGACGGGCAATCTGAAGGACGTGATGAAGGAATCGATTTCCGCGGCGGCGTCTTATGTGCGCTCGCGCAGCATCGATTTCGGCATCGAGCCGCCGCTGTTCGACCGGCGCGACATCCATGTCCATGTTCCCGAAGGCGCGACGCCCAAGGACGGACCGTCGGCAGGCGTCGGCATGGCGACGGTGATCGTGTCGATGTTGACCGGCATTCCTGTGCGGCGCGATATCGCCATGACCGGCGAAATCACCTTGCGCGGCCGGGTCCTGCCGATCGGCGGCTTGAAGGAGAAGCTGCTTGCGGCGTTGCGCGGCGGCATCAAGAAGGTGCTGATCCCCGAGGACAACGCCAAGGATCTCGCCGACATTCCCAACTCGGTGAAAAACGGGCTGGAGATTGTGCCTGTGGCGCGGATGGAGGAAGTCCTCCAGCACGCCCTGGTGCGCCAGCCCCGGCCGATAAAATGGAAAGAGGACCTAAAAGCGGTGGTCGCCCCGACACCGGCGGCGGACGATGATTCCGCCGGGGTTATTGCGCACTAAGGCGTCGAATTCCCCGCTTTTTGGCAAGCCAGGCCGCAAATCCCTTGGATTTGCGGCCTTTTCCATAGTCTTTCCATCGCAATCCCTTGCAATTCCGCGCGATTCTGCCGAGCAATGCGGTGTGTTCGAGCGCTGATTCGGCCCCCGCCTGATGAACAGGCCAGGGCCGGGCGGCGGAGGGAACGCGGGGGTTGGCGCTAGAGCCAACGAATGGAGAGGCAGATGAATAAACTTGAGCTGGTCGAACATATCGCCAAGGAGACCGACCTATCCAAAGTCAGCGCAGCCGCAGCGCTCGACGCGGTGCTTGAAGGCATCGGCAAGGCCTTAAAGAAGGGCGATGAAGTTCGACTCGTCGGGTTCGGCACCTTCTCGGTGCGCGAGCGCGCCGCCGGCAAAGGCCGTAATCCCGCCACCGGCAAGGAAATAAAAATTGCCGCCTCGAAGAACGCGCGCTTCAAGTCGGGCGCGGCTCTGAAGGCGAGCCTCAACAAGAAAGCATCCAAGAAATAGCTTGCGACGCTTGTCGTCGAGCGCTGTGAACGAAAGGGCGACTCCAGGTCGCCCTTTTTGTTGTGGACCAAGCCAGCGGCGGTGGTAAGTTCTGATGGAATCGGATCAACATTGCTGTTGCGTCGGCAAACGAGGCACATTATTGGCTTGATGACTGCAATCAAAAATATGTGAACGGAGGGCGGTTAGCTCAGATGGTAGAGCATCTCGTTTACACCGAGAGGGTCGGCGGTTCGAGCCCGTCACTGCCCACCAGCGTGGTGCGGCATCTGGCGCTCCGCGCCGCAAGCGTATTGCTTTGCATCGTTGCCCTCACCTCCCTGAGCGTCTCGACTAGACCGGCGAACGCCGCGGATTCCGAGATGTCGTTTCGGCTGGAATCGCTCTCAGGCGGTAAGTGCGGCGCAAAATGCCCGCAGGTGATCGTCGCTGACGGCGTCATCGAAGAGCGCACGCCGGAGGCATTTGTCGCATTTGCCACTGCCGCGGCTTCGCAGGCCCCGCTGAGCGGCATGATCCTGCTCAACTCACCCGGCGGCCGCGTCGTCGCGTCGATGCGGCTCGGCGATGTTTTTCGCAAGCTGAAGCTCGCAGTCGCCGTTGCGGGCTACGAGAGGGTCGGAACGCGCGCCGGCCCCACCGCAGGGCGCTGCATGTCGGCTTGTGTCTACGCCATGATGGGCGCCGCTAGGCGGATCGTTCCGCCCGAGAGCCAGGTCGGCATCCACAGAATGTCGACGACAGGCTACGGCGAGAGCCAGGCGCACCAGGGGTCCGCGCCGATTGTTTCCTATGCCGACGACGCGATGGTCGCCACCCTTTCGCGATATACCGCGCAAATGGGAGTCAACCCTGCGGTGATCCGGACGGCCGAGACGATTGCACCGGAGAATATTTTGATCCTGTCGCCCTCGCGACTGCGGCAGTGGCGCCTGGCGACGGCGCAATTCTAGGACTTGTGCGCAGCGCGGCTTGACTTGGAGCAATCGGCGCCCTATCCGGCAAGCCTCTTTCGGGGGTGTAGCTCAGTTGGTTAGAGCGCCGGCCTGTCACGCCGGAGGTCGCGGGTTCGAGTCCCGTCACTCTCGCCATTGTGAAACTTGAACCGGCTTGCGCCGCCGCGGCGTGTTGTCGCCCCAAATTGCTCGCCCCGAAGTTGTTTCGCCTTGCATGCCCGGTTGCGCTGCGGTACGCCTGCGGCACGACTTAACCGACCTGAAATGTCTTTATTTCAGGCGGGCGCGATCGCAGGGCGTGATGCCGTGCCTTCGCTCCCGAAACGTTGCGGTGGCGCATGCCGAGCCTCATATCCGATTACCTGCCTCTGGTCATATTCATCGCGATCGCCGCGGTGATCGCCAGCGTGCTACTGATCGCGCCCTTCATCGTCGCCTACAAAAAACCCGATCCCGAAAAGCTCTCGGCATACGAATGCGGCTTCAACCCATTTGATGACGCTCGCATGAAATTCGACGTGCGGTTTTATCTCGTCTCGTTGCTGTTTATCATTTTCGATCTCGAGATCGCCTTCCTGTTTCCCTGGGCGCTGGCGTTCCACGATATTGGCGCTTTTGGTTTCTGGTCGATGATGATGTTTCTTGGCGTCCTGACCATCGGCTTCGTCTATGAATGGAATAAGGGGGCGCTGGAATGGGACTGATCGCAGGCGCGACGACTGCCGCGGCGCCGGGCGGCGTTCTGGATCCGGCGACTGGTCAGCCAGTCCGCGCCAATGATCCGTTCTTTGGCGCGCTGAACAATCAGCTTGCCGACAAGGGCTTCATCATCACGTCGACCGACGATCTCATTCAGTGGGCGCGCACCGGTTCGCTGATGTGGATGACCTTCGGGCTTGCATGCTGCGCCGTCGAGATGATGCAGCTGTCGATGCCGCGCTACGATGTCGAGCGTTTCGGCTTCGCGCCCCGCGCCAGTCCGCGCCAGTCCGACGTGATGATCGTCGCGGGCACGCTGACCAACAAAATGGCTCCGGCGCTCCGCAAGGTTTACGACCAGATGCCGGAGCCGCGCTACGTTATTTCGATGGGCTCATGCGCCAATGGCGGCGGCTACTACCATTACTCCTACTCAGTCGTGCGCGGTTGCGACCGCATCGTCCCCGTCGATATCTACGTGCCAGGCTGCCCCCCAACCGCTGAAGCTCTTCTGTATGGCGTACTGATGCTGCAAAAGAAGATTCGCCGCACCGGAACCATCGAGAGATAGGCCGGGCATCAAACAAAGACGGGCCTCAATGGACGGATTGAAAAGTCTCGGCGACAAAATCGCCGCCGCCCTTCCGGACGCCGTGACGGGCGTCGTGATGTCGTTTGACGAATTGACGGTGCTCGCTAAGCCCGAGGAAATCATCAAGGTTCTCTCGTTCCTCCGCGACGATCCGGATTGTCTGTTCGTCTGCTTCACCGACATTTGCGGCGCCGACTATCCGGGGCGCGAAAAGCGCTTCGATGTCGTCTATCAATTGCTCTCGCCCAAGAAGAATCTGCGGATTCGAGTCAAGGTGCAGACCGACGAAGCGACGCCGGTTCCCTCCGCCATTCCGGTGTTCCCCGCCGCCAACTGGTGCGAGCGCGAGACCTACGACCTATTTGGAGTTGTGTTCGACGGTCATCCAGATCTGCGCCGCATCCTCACCGACTACGGGTTTGAAGGGCATCCGCTGCGCAAGGATTTTCCGATGACCGGCTTCGTCGAAGTCCGCTACGACGATGAGGAAAAGCGCGTTCTTTACGAGCCAGTGCAACTGCGGCAGGAGTTCCGCCAGTTCGATTTTCTTAGCCCGTGGGAAGGCGAGCGGCCGTTGCCGGGCGAGGATCATATCAAGCCATGAACGAGCAGAACCTTCGCAACTTCTCGATCAATTTTGGCCCGCAGCATCCGGCGGCGCACGGCGTGTTGCGCCTCGTTCTCGAACTCGATGGCGAAGTCGTCGAACGCGTCGATCCGCATATTGGCCTCCTGCATCGCGGCACCGAGAAGCTGATGGAGGCGCGCACCTATCTGCAGAACGTGCCGTATTTCGACCGGCTCGATTATGTCGCGCCTATGAATCAGGAGCATGCTTACGCGCTGGCCGTCGAGCGCCTGCTCGGCATCGCTGTGCCACGACGCGGCCAGCTCATTCGGGTGCTCTACAGCGAAATCGGCCGGCTGTTGTCGCACCTTCTCAACGTCACCACGCAGGCGTTGGACGTCGGCGCGCTGACGCCGCCGCTGTGGGGGTTTGAAGAGCGCGAAAAGCTGATGGTGTTCTATGAGCGCGCCAGCGGCTCGCGCATGCACGCCGCATATTTTCGGCCTGGCGGCGTGCATCAGGATCTGCCGCCCAAGCTGATCGACGACATCTATGCCTTTTGTGCGCCGTTCCTTGGGGTCGTCGACGATCTCGAAACGCTGCTGACCGGCAGCCGCATTTTCAAACAACGCAACGTCGACATCGGCGTTGTGTCGCTGGATGAATGCTGGGCGTTGGGTTTTTCCGGCGTGATGGTGCGCGGCTCGGGCGCGGCATGGGACCTGCGCAAATCCCAGCCGTATGAATGCTACGAGGACATGGATTTCGATATCCCCGTGGGCAAGAATGGCGATTGCTACGATCGCTACCTCATCCGCATGGAGGAGATGCGGCAGTCCGTCAAAATTATGAAACAGTGCTGCGAGAAGCTGCAAAGCGCGAGCGGCGGCGGACCGGTGTCGTCGGACGATGGCAAGGTGGTGCCGCCGGCGCGAGCCGAAATGAAGCGCTCGATGGAAGCGCTGATCCACCATTTCAAACTCTATACCGAGGGCTACAAGGTGCCGGCCGGCGAGGTCTATGCCGCGGTCGAAGCGCCCAAGGGCGAGTTCGGCGTGTATCTCGTGTCCGACGGGACCAACAAGCCGTATCGTTGCAAGATCCGCGCGCCGGGCTTCACCCATCTGCAGGCGATGGACTTTCTCTGCCGCAAACATCTGCTGGCGGACGTCAGCGCGATACTGGGTTCAATCGACATCGTCTTCGGCGAGGTGGATCGATGAGCGGGGTAGCTGCGGATAGTCTCGTTACCGGGATGGACAGCCGTCATGCCCGGCCTTGTGCCGGGCATCCACGCCGATCCGCCAGGACGAACTTCCTACATCTCGCGCGACGGCGCCGCGTGGATGGCCGGGACAAGCCAGGCCATGACGGGGGCGCGGCTGTCACCCTGCTCATTACACGCTCGGAGCTTCTCTAAACATGTCCGTCCGACGCCTTGCCGAGGTCCAGCCCGCATCCTTCGTTTTCACCAGCGAGAACGAGGCGTGGGCGCAAACGGAGATCGCCAAATATCCCGCGGGCCGTCAAGCTTCGGCGGTGATTGCCTTGCTTTGGCGCGCGCAGGAACAATCGGGCTACTGGCTGCCCAAGCCGGCGATCGAGCGGGTCGCCGACCTTCTCGGCATGCCCTACATCCGCGCGCTTGAGATCGCCACCTTCTATTCGATGTTCAACCTGTCGCCGGTCGGGCGTCATCACGTTCAGCTCTGCGGCACGACGCCATGCATGTTGCGCGGCGCGGAAGCTATCAAGAAAGTCTGCACGGACGTGATCGGCCCGCAGAACCATGTCACCGCCGACGGCGCGCTGTCGTGGGTCGAGGTGGAGTGTCTGGGCGCCTGCTGCAATGCGCCGATGGTGCAGATCAACAACGATTATTACGAAGACCTCGACGCGACGAATTTCGCCAGATTGCTCGACGATCTCAGAGCTGGTCGTCCGGTGAAGGTCGGCTCGCGAACCGGGCGCAACGGATCGGAGCCTGTCGGCGGCTTGACGTCGCTGACGGCCCTCTACGGGCTTGATGGCCATAGCGGCCCGGGTGTCTTGCTTCCGGCGACTCCGGCAAACGATGCGGCGCCTGCCGCCGCTGCGGTGGCTCCCGCGGACGCCGCAGCGGCCGAAGCCCAGGCCGCCGCCGAGGAGGCCCATATCAAGGCGACGCTGGCGACCCTGCCGAAGGATGCGAGCGCCGAACAGAAGGCCAATGCGGTGGGATCGCGTCCGGCGAGGATCGCCGCGCCGCGTGAAGGCAAGGCCGACGAGCTGCAGCGCGTGAAGGGCATCGGTCCGGTCAACGAGAAACGGCTGCACGATCTCGGCGTCTTCCATTTCGACCAGATCGCCGCCTGGACGCGCGAGGAGATCCGCTGGGTGGGAACCTATCTGGCGTTCCCCGGGCGCATCGATCGGGAACAATGGGTGAAGCAGAGCGCCAATCTCGCCGCCGGCGGCGCCGGCCTCAAAGACGGCGGCGCTTTGCCGCCGCACAAAGCCTGACGGAAGAACCGATGCTGCAGGACAAGGACCGCATCTTCACCAATCTTTACGGCTTCGGCGATTTCGGCCTGAGCGGAGCGCGCGCTCGCGGCGGCTGGGACAACACCAAGGCGCTGATCGACAAGGGTCGCGACTGGATGGTCGCCGAAATGAAGGCCTCGGGCCTGCGCGGGCGTGGCGGGGCAGGCTTTCCGACCGGCCTCAAATGGTCGTTTATGCCGAAGGTTCCCGATCCGCAGCGGCCCTCGTACCTCGTCGTCAACGCCGACGAGTCCGAGCCTGGCACGTGCAAGGATCGCGAGATCATGCGCAACGATCCGCACACCCTGGTCGAAGGCTGCCTGCTCGCGTCCTTCGCGATGGGCGCGAATGCGGCCTACATCTACGTGCGCGGCGAATACATTCTCGAGCGCAAGCGCTTGCAGGCGGCGGTCGATCAGGCCTACGAGGCGAAGCTGATCGGCAAGGACAACATCCACGGCTGGCCGTTCGATCTCTACGTCCATCACGGCGCCGGCGCTTACATCTGCGGCGAAGAGACCGCGATGCTTGAATCGCTCGAGGGCAAGAAGGGGATGCCGCGGATGAAGCCGCCATTCCCCGCCAATGTCGGGCTCTACGGCTGTCCGACGACGGTCAACAACGTCGAATCGATCGCCGTGGCGCCGACCATCCTGCGGCGCGGCGCCGGCTGGTTCGCCGGGTTTGGCGCGCCCAATAATCTGGGCACGAAAGTCTTCAGCATCTCCGGCCACGTCAACAAGCCGTGCAATGTCGAGGAGGCGATGTCGATCCCCTTCCGCGAGCTGATCGACCGTCACGCCGGCGGTGTGCGCGGCGGCTATGATAATCTGTTGGCCGTCATTCCCGGCGGCGCCTCGGTGCGCCTCGTTCCCGCCGATCAGATCATCGACTGCCCGATGGATTTCGATTCGCTCGGCAAGCTGCGCTCGGGCCTCGGCACCGCGGCGGTGATCGTCATGGATAAGTCGACCGACATCATCAAGGCGATCGCGCGACTGTCCTACTTCTACAAGCACGAGAGCTGCGGCCAATGCACGCCATGCCGCGAGGGCACCGGCTGGATGTGGCGGGTGATGACGCGCATGGTCGAGGGCCGCGCGCAGAAACGCGAGATTGACATGCTGCTCGACGTGACCAAGCAGGTCGAGGGCCACACGATCTGCGCGCTCGGCGACGCCGCCGCCTGGCCGATCCAGGGCCTGATCGCGCATTTCCGCCCTGAGATCGAAAAGCGCATTGACCAGTACGCGGCCAATCCGCACGGCGATCCCGTTCGCATGGCGGCGGAGTAGGGATGATGAGCAAGACCCACATCGCCCAGCTCAACATCGGCCGGTTCCGCTATCCGACCGACGATCCGCGCATGGCCGGGTTCATGGACAATCTCGATCGAATCAACGCCATCGCCGAGCGCAGCGAAGGCTTCGTCTGGCGATTGAAGGACGACAGCGGCAATGCCACGGCGATCCGGCCGTTCCCCGATCCGATGATGGCGGTCAACCTTTCCGTTTGGGAAAGCGTCGAGGCGCTGGAAAAGTTCGTCTGGAACACCGTCCATTCGCGCGTCTACAACGGCAAGGGCGCGTGGTTCGAGACAATGGCGACGCCGCATTTTGTGATGTGGAGCGTACCGGCGGGCCACATCCCCAGCCTCGAAGCGGCCAAGGAGCGGCTCGAGCGCCTCACGAAGTTCGGCGATAGCGACCATGCGTTTGGCTGGTCTCACCTGCCACACATCAAACTTTGGATGAGCAAGAAATGCGGATGATCAGGATTGTCGTACGCGCTCGCATGGCGGCGGAGTAGGGGATGGCGGGAGAATCTAACAGCGAATCTCGTGACACTCGTCGCGGCGCGGGTCTTGCTGGCGCAGTGGCCGTCATTGCGAGCGATAGCGAAGCAATCCAGACGAGGGGATTGCGGCCGCAGCTTGGTCTGGATTGCTTCGCGTCGCTCGCAATGACGGGTGACAATTCAGCTCAGAGTCTCCCTTCTCCCTCAAGCGGGAGTTGGAGCTCAAGCGTTGGTGGCCATTCCGCATGACTAAGATCATCATCGATGGACGAGAGATTGACGTCCCCGCCGACTACACGCTGCTTCAGGCGTGCGAAGCCGCGGGCGCGGAAATACCGCGCTTCTGTTTCCATGAGCGGCTGTCGATCGCCGGCAATTGCCGCATGTGCCTCGTCGAGGTGAAGGGCGGACCGCCCAAGCCGACGGCGTCCTGCGCGATGGCGGTGAAGGATTTGCGCCCCGGCCCCAAGGGCGAGCCGCCGGTGGTCGAGACCAATTCGCCGATGGCGCGCAAGGCTCGCGCCGGCGTGATGGAATTCCTGCTGATCAACCATCCGCTCGACTGTCCGATCTGCGATCAGGGCGGCGAGTGCGACCTGCAGGATCAGGCGATGGGCTACGGCGTCGACACCTCGCGCTATCACGAGAACAAGCGCGCGGTCGAGGACAAGTATATCGGCCCGCTCGTCAAGACGGTGATGAACCGTTGCATCCACTGCACGCGCTGCGTCCGCTTCAGCACTGAGGTGGCGGGCGTGCAGGAGCTCGGCGCGATCGGGCGCGGCGAGGACATGGAGATCACCACCTATCTCGAGCGCGCGATGACGAGCGAGCTGCAGGGCAACGTCGTCGACCTCTGCCCCGTCGGCGCGCTGACGTCGAAGCCGTATGAGTTTCACGCGCGGCCGTGGGAGCTGACAAAGACTGAGTCGATCGACGTGATGGACGCGATTGGCTCGGCGATCCGTATTGACGCGCGCGGTCGCGAGGTCGCGCGCATCCTGCCGCGCACCAACGAGGCGATCAACGAGGAGTGGATTTCCGACAAGACGCGCCATGTCGCCGATGGGCTCAAGACGCAGCGGCTCGATCGCCCTTACGTTCGCTTCAACGGCAAGCTCGCGCCGGCGAGCTGGGCGCAAGCGTTTGCCGCGATCGCCGCCAAAGTGAAAACCACCGAGGCTGCGCGCATCGGCGCTATCGCCGGCGATCTTTGCAGCGTCGAGGACATGTTCGCGCTGAAATCGCTGACGGACAAGCTCGGCGTCGCCAACATCGACTGCCGGCAGGATGGCGCGAAGTTCGATCCGCACTGGGGTCGCGCGTCCTACCTGTTCAACTCCACGATCGCCGGCATCGACGAGGCCGACGCGATCATGATAATCGGCTCCAATCCGCGTCTCGAGTCTCCCGTGCTGAACGCGCGCATCCGCAAGAGATGGCTGAAAGGCAATTGCCTGATCGGCCTCGTCGGCCAGAAGGTCGACCTGACCTACCCCTATACGTATCTCGGCGCCGGGCCGGACTCCCTGATGCAGTTCGTCGATCACCCGCCGGCCAAAAAAGACAAGCCGATGTTCATTATCGGCGCCGGCGCCGCCGCGCGACCCGATGGCGCGGGCGTCCTCGCGCTCGCGGCGAAGGCGGCGATGGCGCTCGGCGTCGTCAAGGACGGCTGGAACGGCTTCAACGTGCTGCACACCGCGGCCTCGCGCGTCGGCGGCCTCGATCTGGGCCTTGCTCCAGCGGGCGGCGCGCTGACCGCGCAGGCGATGAGCCGCGCCGGCGCGCTCGATGTTCTCATCAACCTAGGCGCGGACGAGATCGATATCGATCCGGGCGCCTTCGTCGTTTATATCGGCTCGCACGGCGATCGCGGCGCGCATCGCGCCGACGTGATCCTGCCGGGGGCGGCCTACCCGGAAAAGACCGGCACATACGTCAACATCGAGGGCCGCCCGCAATTCGCCGAACGCGCGACCTTCCCGCCCGGCGACGCGCGCGAGGACTGGGCGATCCTGCGCGCCCTGTCCGACTCTCTGGGCGCCACGCTGCCGTTCGACTCGCTGAGCCAGTTGCGCGCCGCGCTCTATGCCGCGCATCCCGCGATGGGCGCGCTCGATACGATCGCTCCCGCCGATGCGGCGGACATCGCCAAACTGGGCGCGCGGCCAAGCGTGCTCGACAAGATGCCGTTCGGCGCGGCGTTTGAGGATTTCTATCTCACCAACCCGATCGCGCGCGCTTCCAAAACCATGGCCGAGTGCTCGGCTTTGGCGAAGCAGCGCCTCATGCAGGCGGCGGAGTAAAGCTATGGACGACGCCGGCTGGGTCTGGCCCATCATCAAACCCGCGATCCAGACGGTCGGGCTGCTCGTCGGTCTGCTGCTGTTCACCGCCTACGTGCTCTATGGCGAGCGCAAGATCTGGGCGGCCGTGCAGTTGCGCCGCGGCCCCAATGTCGTTGGCCCGTGGGGCCTGCTGCAGAGCTTTGCCGATCTGCTGAAGTTCGTGCTGAAAGAGCCGATCATTCCCTCCGGCGCCAACAAGGGCGTCTTTCTGCTGGCGCCTTTGGTCACCGCCACCCTGGCGCTGTCGGCTTGGGCGGTCATTCCAATGTCGAACGGCTGGGCGATCGGCGACATCAATGTCGGAATCCTCTACCTCTTCGCCATCTCCTCGCTCGGCGTCTACGGCATCATCATGGCCGGCTGGTCGTCGAACTCGAAATATCCGTTCCTCGCCGCGCTGCGCTCGGCCGCGCAGATGGTCTCCTACGAAGTGTCGATCGGTTTCGTGATCGTCAGTGTTCTTATGTGCGCCGGCTCGCTCAACCTCAACGCCATCGTGCTGGCCCAGAAGGAGCACGGACTGGCGACGCTGATCGGGCTGCCGTGGCTGACGTTCCTCAACTGGTACTGGCTGCCGCTGTTCCCGATGTTCATCATCTTCTTCATCTCGGCGCTGGCGGAGACCAATCGTCCGCCGTTCGATCTCGTCGAGGCGGAGTCCGAACTCGTCGCCGGCTACGCGGTCGAATATTCGGCGACGCCCTTCCTGCTGTTCTTCCTTGGCGAATACATCGCGATCCTGACGATGTGCGCCATGACGACGATCCTGTTCATGGGCGGCTGGCTGCCGCCGTTCGACTTCCCGCCGTTCACCTGGATTCCGGGCCTCATCTGGTTCGTGCTGAAAGTCTCGTTGGTCATGTTCATGTTCGCGATGGTCAAAGCCTTCGTGCCGCGCTACCGCTATGACCAGTTGATGCGGCTTGGCTGGAAGGTTTTCCTGCCGATCACGTTGTTCATGATCGTTGCTGTCGCCGGCGTGCTCGAATTGACCGGCTGGGGCGCTCACAGTTAGGCAAGAGGTTCATGGCACTCAAACTGGATCAAGCGGCGCGCTCGCTATTCCTCTCCGAGTTCGTCTCGGCGATGGCGCTGTCGATGCGCTATTTCTTCAAGCCGAAGGCGACGCTGAACTATCCGCACGAGAAGTCGCCGCTGAGCCCGCGCTTTCGCGGCGAGCACGCATTGCGCCGCTATCCCAATGGCGAAGAGCGCTGCATCGCCTGCAAGCTATGCGAGGCGATCTGCCCGGCGCAAGCGATCACCATCGAGGCGGGGCCGCGTCGCAACGACGGCACGCGCCGCACGACGCGCTACGACATCGACATGGTCAAATGCATCTACTGCGGCATGTGCCAGGAGGCATGCCCGGTCGACGCCATTGTCGAGGGGCCGAATTTCGAGTTCTCCGTCGAAACGCGCGAAGAACTCTATTATGACAAGGATAGACTGCTGGCGAACGGCGATCGCTGGGAGCGCGAGATCGCCAGAAACATTGCGATGGACGCGCCATATCGATGAGGGCCTTTACGAATTGACTGAATCGGGAGCCGTCATTGCTAGGCAAAGCGAAGCAATGACGGTGAGAGCGGAACGCACTGATCGGCGCCGCGACCCATCGGGGAGAACTTAATGCACGCCGACGCGATCTTTTTCTGGGTATTCGCCGCCACGCTGGTGTTCTCCGCGCTGTCGGTGATCATGGCGCGCAATCCTGTGCATTCCGTGCTGTTCCTTATCCTGTCCTTCGTCGCCGCCGCGGGTCTGTTCCTGCTGATGGGGGCGGAATTTCTCGGCATGATTCTCGTCGTCGTCTATGTCGGCGCGGTCGCCGTGCTGTTCCTGTTCGTGGTGATGATGCTGGATGTCGATTTCGCCGAGCTCAAGCAGGGTTTTGTGCAATATCTGCCGATCGGCGCGCTGATCGCGGTGTTTGTGGCGTTTGAGCTAGGCTATGTTGCGGTCGGCTGGTCGCGCTCGCCGGATGCGGCCGTCGCCGCGTCCCCGAGCGGCACGCTGTCCAACACCGCCGCGCTGGGCCGCGTTCTGTACACGCAATATTTCTACTTCTTCCAGGCCGCGGGAATGATCCTGCTGACCGCGATGATCGGCGCGATCGTGCTGACGCTGCATCACAAGCCGGGGGTCAAGCGGCAGAACGTCGCCGCGCAGGTCGCGCGCAACCCGGCGAGCGCGGTCGAAGTGCGCAAAGTCCCGTCGCGTGTAGGCATCTGAGGGAACGCGAAATGATCGGCCTCACCCATTATCTCACGCTGGCGGCGATTGTCTTCACGATCGGCGTCGCCGGGATCATCCTCAACCACAAGAACATCATCGTCATTTTGATGTCGGTCGAGCTGATCCTGCTGTCGGTCAACATCAACCTGGTCGCCTTCTCCACCAATACCGGCGATCTCACGGGCCAGGTGTTCGCTCTGTTCATCCTCACCGTTGCCGCCGCGGAGGCGGCGATCGGCCTTGCGATCCTGGTCGCCTACTACCGCAACCGCGGCTCGATCGCGGTTGAGGACATCAATAGTCTGAGGGGCTGAGGGCGACATGGTTCAACTGATCGTCTTCCTGCCGCTGCTCGGCTTCCTCATCGCCGGGCTGTTCGGCCCGCAGATCGGAGCGCGCAACGCCGAACTGGTGACGACTGGCCTCCTCGCCGTCTGCGCCTTCCTGTCGTGGGTCGCGTTCTTCTCGGTCGGCTACTACGGCAACGACGATCACGTCGTCATCGCCAACTGGATGACTTCGGGCAAACTCAATGTCGCTTGGGCGCTTCGCGTCGATACGTTGACGGCGGTCATGCTGGTCGTCGTCAACACCGTCTCGTTCGTCGTGCATCTCTACTCCATCGGCTACATGCACGAGGACCCGAGCCGCCAGCGCTTCTTCGCGTTCCTGTCGCTGTTCACCTTCGCCATGCTGATGCTGGTGACGGCGGACAATCTGATCCAGATGTTCTTCGGCTGGGAAGGCGTCGGGCTTATGTCCTATCTGCTGATCGGCTTCTGGTATGAGAGGCCGTCGGCCAATGCCGCGGCGATCAAGGCGTTCGTCGTCAACCGCGTCGGCGATTTCGGTTTCGCGCTCGGCATCTTCCTTGTGTTCACGCTGACCGGGTCGGTGACGTTTGATGCTGTGTTCGGCGCGGCCCTGGGCCTTGCTGGCAAAACCATCCATATCTTCGGCGGCGATTGGGACGCGCTGACCATCGCCTGCCTGCTGCTGTTCATGGGCGCGATGGGCAAATCGGCGCAATTCCTGCTGCACACTTGGCTGCCTGACGCGATGGAGGGGCCGACGCCGGTCTCCGCTCTCATTCACGCCGCGACGATGGTCACCGCCGGCGTGTTCATGGTGGCGCGCCTGTCGCCGCTGTTCGAGCTGGCGCCCAACGCGCTCACGGTGGTCACGATCGTCGGCGCGACGACGGCGATCTTCGCCGCGTCGGTCGGCCTCGTGCAAAACGACATCAAGCGCGTCATCGCCTATTCCACCTGCTCGCAGCTCGGCTACATGTTCGTTGGCCTAGGGGTTGGGGGCTATTCGCTGGGAATATTCCACCTCTTCACCCACGCCTTCTTCAAGGCCCTGCTGTTCCTTGGGGCAGGCTCGGTGATCCATGCGATGCATCACGAACAGGACATGCGCAACATGGGCGGCTTGCGCAAGGACATACCCATCACCTTCTGGATGATGACGATCGGCACGCTGGCGCTGACCGGCTTTGGCATACCGTTCACCTCACTTGGCTTTGCCGGATTTGTGTCGAAGGACGCGATCATCGAGGCGACCTATGTCTCCGGGCGGCCCGGCGCGGCCTGGGCGTTCCTCTGCATCGTCGCCGCCGCCGGCTTCACCTCGTTCTATTCATGGCGCCTGATATTCATGACCTTCTTCGGCGAGCGCCGCTCGATGGCCGACGCGCATGGCCAAAATGCGCACGTCGTTGTTGCCGATCACGCGCACGACGATCACGACGCGCATGCGCCGCATGAATCGCCCAACGTGATGCTGGTCCCGCTATATGTGCTCGCCGCCGGCGCGACGGTGGCTGGCTTCATTTTCCGCGGCCATTTCATCGGCGTCGGCTTCGAGGAGTTCTGGCGCAATGCGCTATTCATCGGCAAGGACAACCATCTGCTCGAAGAGATGGAGCATGCGCCCTGGCTCGTCTCGCTGCTGCCGACGCTGATGATGGCGGGCGGCTTCGCGATTGCCTATTACATGTATATCGCGCAGCCCGACGCGCCGCGCCGTCTCGCCGAGGGCAATCCAATTCTCTATCAGTTCCTGCTCAATAAGTGGTATTTTGACGAAATCTACGACTTTCTGTTCGTGCGGCCGGCATTCTGGCTCGGCCGGCTGTTCTGGAAGGGCGGCGACGGCTTCATCATCGACGGCATGGGCCCCGACGGCGTCTCGGCGCGCGTCGTCGACGTCACCCGCAACGTCGTGCGCTTGCAGACTGGCTACGTCTATCACTACGCCTTCGCCATGCTGATCGGCGCGGCCGCCTTCATCACCTGGTATCTGCTCGGAGGGGTCCGCTGATGTTCGGTTTTGGCATCCTCACCGGGCTTCTCGTGCTGCCGATCGTCGGCGCGCTGATCATCGGCGTCGTGCTTCGCGGCGAGGACGCCGCAACGCTGAAGAACGTGCGCTGGACCGCCCTCATCATTACGAGCGTAACGTTCCTTCTCTCGCTCCTGGCCTGGGGGGAATTCAACCCGGCCAACCCCGGCTTTCAGCTCGTCGAGCAGAAGGATTGGTTCTCGCACGCGATTTCCTACAAGCTCGGCGTCGATGGGCTGTCGATGCCATTCGTGCTGCTGACCACGTTCCTGATGCCGATCTGCATCGCCGCCTCCTGGGCGATCGACAAGCGAGTCAAGGAATACATGATCGCGTTTCTGCTGCTGGAGACGCTGATGATCGGCGTCTTCGTCGCGCTCGATCTCGTGCTGTTCTACCTCTTCTTCGAGGGCGGCCTCATCCCGATGTTTCTCATCATCGGCATCTGGGGCGGCAAGCGGCGCGTCTATGCCGCGTTCAAGTTCTTCCTCTACACGCTGACCGGCTCGCTGCTGATGCTGCTGGCGATCATGGCGATGTACTGGACCGCCGGCACCACCGACATCGTGACGCTGCTGCACACGCAATTCCCGGTCGGGATGCAGAAATATCTTTGGCTGGCGTTCTTCGCCTCCTTCGCGGTGAAAATGCCGATGTGGCCGGTGCACACCTGGCTGCCCGACGCGCATGTCGAGGCGCCGACGGCGGGCTCGGTCGTCCTCGCCGCAGTGCTGTTGAAGATGGGCGGATATGGCTTCATCCGCTTCTCCTTGCCGATGTTCCCCGACGCGTCAGTCTATTTCACGCCGCTGATCTACACGCTGTCGATCATCGCGATCATCTACACCTCGCTGGTGGCGCTGGTGCAGGAGGACATGAAGAAGCTGATCGCCTATTCCTCCGTCGCGCATATGGGCTTCGTGACGATGGGCCTGTTCGCGATGAACGCGCAGGGCGTCGAGGGCGCGGTGTTCCAGATGATCAGCCACGGCATCGTTTCCGCCGCGCTCTTCCTCTGCGTCGGCGTCGTCTATGACCGCATGCACACGCGCGATATCGCCGCTTATGGCGGTCTCGTCCAGCGCATGCCGCGTTACGCCGTCGCGTTCATGGTGTTCACCCTCGCCAACGTCGGCCTGCCCGGCACGTCCGGCTTCGTCGGCGAGTTTCTGACGCTGATCGGGACGTTCCAGTCGAACAGCTGGGTCGCCTTCCTCGCGACGACCGGCGTGATCCTGTCGGCGGCCTATGCGCTCTATCTCTACCGCCGCGTCATCTTCGGAGTTCTCGAGAAGCCCAGCCTGGTGGGCATCCTCGATCTATCGGGGCGGGAGATCGCCATTCTCGCGCCGCTCGTCGTGCTGACGATCTACTACGGCGTTCATCCGCAACCGATCATCGACGCCAGCGCCGCCTCCGCGGAGGCGCTGATCAAGAGTTTTGACCAGGCGCTGGCGATGACCAGAACGGCGGGGTTGTGATGCCCATTGCAGCGCAATCTGTCACTGCGAGCGACAGACCCCTGTCCCTGAGTCCGGACTCCGTCATTGCGAGCGACAGTGAAGCAATCCAAACGAGGCGATGGCGCCAGTCCCCGAGTCTGGATTGCTTCGCGTTGCTCGCAATGATGATGTGGACGGCCCCGCCCGAACGGCATCAAGTGCCAAGACGTGGTCGCCGGAGCGCCACACAAGGGGAGGC
>Ga0209698_10000215_pt1 | contig 62762 bp, 48 predicted proteins | sample LitLauG_LLR_2012_FD_187203 | JGI IMG/M metagenome (GOLD analysis project Ga0209698, IMG submission 187203) | Freshwater sediment microbial communities from Pennsylvania, USA - Little Laurel Run_MetaG_LLR_2012 (SPAdes) (version 2) | ecosystem: Environmental > Aquatic > Freshwater > Creek >... | reverse complement strand
TGTAGAGGCCGGCGAGCATGCCCGCGAGGCCCCAGAACAAAGCGATCAGCGAGGTGAACTTTACGGGGCCGAAATTGTAGTTGGGGCGGCCGTCGATGAGGAGCGGCGTGACGGCCTCGCGCGACTTGAAGCGCTGATAGATGGCGACGGCGCCGCCCAAACTCGCCAGCGCGAACAGCGCCATGTGGAACGCGTAAGGCGCCGTCCAGGCGTTGAGGCTGATATAGGCCGTCGCCAGCGCCAGCCCGAGCAGGGTCAGCCCCAGCCCGGCCTCGCCTGGCCTGAGGGATTTTGTCACCAAGGCTGTAGACACGCCGCGCCCCCTTTGATCCACCACGCCAGCGAAGCGCTAGACGGCCCCAGGGGTGGGGGCATTGATTTGGATCAATCGGGAGATCGCAGGGGCGGGCCTTTGGCCTAAAGGTCTAGCGAGGCGGCGTCAGGCTGCGGGGATCGAGATCGGCGTCGTCGAGCACGCGGATCGCCGCACCCTCCAGGTCCTCGTATTGGCCGCTGTTGAGCGCCCAAAGGAACGCCGCAAGACCGCAGCCGCCGAGGCAAAGCGAAGCCGGGATCAGGAAAAGCAGCGAGGTCATGTTGTCGCCCTCAGGAACGCAGAAAAGCTAACGAGCCGCTTCAGGTCGCGCAAGCGCCGTCGCCGAAGTGGATTTTGGCGACATGGGACGCTCGGCCTGGCGCCTGCGGAAAACCATGAAGGCCCATATCGGCATGGCCCTGAGGTGATCTCAACGCCCAAGCCCATCATGAGGCAAGCAGATCGTAGCGGCCACGAAAAAATGCTGGGCTTGACTAGTGGACGCCGCATATTTAACCCAACTCATGTGCAAGCCTTCGAAGGGTGGGTAGGGAGATGCCAAATTTATAGCGCTAAGAAGAGGATAATGATGGTCAATAAATATATGCGGTCGTCCGACGTGTCGCTAGGGAACATAAGGTAATGAAAGTTTTATTTGTGTCGACCTATAAAATAAGATGCGGTATAGCATCATTTACTGACACACTTGAGACGCTTCTTGCAACTGTGTTTGAATTAGACGTATTTGCGTTAGATCAATTTGTCATGCGGAATGCTTCGCCGAATGTCAGCCGGGCCGCCGACCTCGCGATCAAGAAGCTCTGCGATGAGATCATTCCGAATTTTGACGTTATTAATCTGCAATGGGAACCGGGCTTATTGGGACTCACGCATAGGCAGATTTTGCGCCGCACAAGAATGATATTCGCGGCGTGTATTCGGCACAATAAACATTTGGTCGTCACCGCGCACACAGTTCTCTTCCAGCCAGAAAAGCAGGGTTTCCTTTCGGCGGTGCTGGCCCTCAGGAAGGACCGGAACAGCGTTTTCAACTATATCCGACAATATCTCACCAATTATGTCGAGGTCACATACAGATTGCTTAGGTGGGTTGATCGAAAGGGGCGCATGACCCTAATCGCTCACACGCCGCGCGACCGGCGCTATTTTCAATATGTGATTGGTCTGAGCAGGGTGATGGATCATCCGCTGAGCTATATGCGCGCCGGGTGGGTCGAGCAGCTCGTCAAAGAAAATCGCGTGAAACGTCAGGAATTTGAGACCATTGCGGGCAAAGATAAGAAATATGTCGTCGTCTACGGATTCCTTACGGACTACAAGGGCGTCGAAACGGTCATTCAGGCGATGCGATTCCTGCCGGATGAGTATGTTCTATTGATCTACGGCGCCGTGCATCACGCCAATTTCCGAAAATTCCAGAAGGTGAACCCCTACGTCGCCAAGTTGATGGAGCAGGTTGCGGGGGATCGGGAGGCGCAGGAGCGCATAGCCAAAATTGGGCGAACCGGGCTTCGCGAAACCGACGCCGAACAGCGGGAGCTGTTTCTTGAAGCCCTCTCGCACCTGCACGAGAGCACCAAGCCGCTCACAGACAGGGTGTTTTTCGTCGAGGCGCCTGACGATTTCAATCTGGCTCGCGTCGTATCGGCGGCGGACGTCTGCGTGCTGCCGCATATCGAAGTGGGCCAATCGGCGTCGGGCGTCGCCTCCCAGGCTATCGAACTGGGAAAACGGACCCTGCTGTCGCGCACCCGCACGTTCAGCGAATTGGGCGACTACTTCCCCGATCGCATGGAGTTCTTCGAGATCGGAAACGCCCTGCAATTGTCTCAGGGCGTCTTTCGCCTGACGAACAAAGACGAGATCGGCATGCAAGGGATGCCCTACACCAATATGACCCAGGCGCAGTTTTACAAAGAGGCGTTCCAATGGAGATAGTTTGCGCCTCGGCGAAGCCGGACGCCAAACGCGTCCTGATCGTCTCGACCTATAAGACGCGGTGCGGCATGGCTTCGCATGCGGAAGTTCTCATTTCTCATTTGAAGGACCTTTACGCCCTCGACGTTTTCCCGCTCGATCAGTTCGTATTGCGCAGCCGCGACAAACGCGTCAACGACGCCGGCAACAAAGCGATCAAGCGGATGTGCGCCAAATTGCGCGACTATGACGCTGTCATCTTGCAATGGGAGCCGGAGTTCTGGGGGGCCAGCCACAAGCAGATTCTCAAGCGCGTGAAGATGTTCACCCAGAACGTTTCGCGCCTTATTTTTGTCAATCATACGGTCATGTCCGAGCCTGCGATTCTGAGCTTCAACGCCGTGCGATCCATCGCAGGCGAATATGGCGTCTCCTCGGCCGTCACCTACGTCAGGGACGCGATTCGCGGCTTCCATTCGCGGTTGTATAATCTTTTTAAGGCGGTGGATCGGCGCCGCGAATTGACGGTCATCGCTCACACCCGCCGCGATAGACGGTTTCTGGAAATGGTGGTCGGCTTCTCCGACGTTCGCGATCATCCCCTGTTCCATATTCGCCACGAGTGGCGCGACGCCATCGAAAGAGACGCGAAAGCTGCGCGCCGGGAAATGGAATCGATCTACGGGAAAGACGTCGTCTTCATCGCAACGTTTGGGTTCTTGACGGACCACAAGAGCATCGACACCGCCGTGACCGCCATGCGGTATCTGCCGAAAAATTATAAGCTCCTGATCTACGGCGGCGTCCACCCCAACACAATCAAGGAGCGCGAACCCGTCAATCCCTATGTGAAAAGCCTGACGTCGAGCGCGAGGGGAGACGTGGCGTCGCTGATGAAGTTTGCGCCGACCTCGTTGCGGTCGGGTTCGATTCAGGGAACCCCCGTGACCAACGAGGCGATCAAGAACATCTTTCTGAGTAATCTGCCGGTCGATGATCGCGTCATTTTCATGAGCTCCCCGGACGATTACGAGTTCGCGGTCGCCATCGGGGCCTGCGACGTCGCGGTGCTGCCGTATCTCGAAATCGGGCAGAGCGCCTCGGGGCCCGCCTCGCAGGTCCTTGAGTTGGGCGCGCGCCTGGTTTCGACGACGGCGCGGCCCTTTTCGGAGATCGACCGGATTTTTCCCAATCGCATTTCGATGTTCGACATCGGAAATTACATGCAGCTCGCCGTCGCGATCAAGAACGCGCTCACAAAGCCAAAGCATGCGCCGTTTTCGCTGGAGAAGGGCTCCTGGACACAGCGCGATTTCTATGTCGCCGCCATTGAGGACAACATCGCCAAAGCGAGCGGCGCGCGCAGAGAGGCGGCGGAGTGATGCGCTATCTGGTCACGGGCGCCGCTGGTTTTCTGGGCTATGCGCTCGCCCGACGACTCGCGGCGGAGGCTGCGGCGCAAGTCGTGTGCGTCGACAATTTCATTCGCGGCGAAAACGACGACGCCTATCGCGCGCTTTGCGCTGGACCCAACGTCCAGCGGATCGACCTCGACCTGACCGAACAAAGCGCCGTGCGGACGCTGCCCGACGTCGATGTCGTCTATCATCTGGCGGCGCTGAACGGCACGCAGAACTTCTATGAGCAGCCCTTCGAAGTTGTGCGCTGCTGCACGCTGCCGACGCTGTTTCTGGTGGAGCGCTATGCGACTCCTGCGCTGAGGCGATTTGTCTACGCCGGCACGAGCGAGTCCTATGCCTCCACGGTGACGAAGTTCGACTGGCCGGTGCCCACCGACGAAACTGTGCCGCTCGCCTTCGCCGACGTCACCAATGCGCGCTGGTCGTATGGCGCCTCAAAGATGCATGGGGAGATTGCGGTGATTCAGGGCTGCGGCTCGCGCAGCGCGCCCTGGTCGGTCATCCGCTACCACAACGCCTATGGCCCGCGCATGGGCGACAAGCACGTCGTCCCCGACTTCCTCAACCGCGCCCGGGTCGGACGCTACGAACTTTACGGCTTCGAGGATACGCGCGCGTTCATCTATGTCGACGACGCCGTGCGCGGCACGATAGCCATCGGCTCGACGCCGGCCTGCGCCGGCGAGATCGTCAATCTTGGCGGCTCTCGTGAAATCGACATGCTGACCCTTGGCCGCACGATCATGCAGGTGTGCGGCATGAAGGGCGAGATCGTCCGTCACCCTTCGCCTGCCGGAAGCGTCAAGCGCCGCGCTCCCGATGTCGCGAAGCTGCGCCGTCTCACCGGGTTCCAGGAGCAATGGAGCCTGGAGGACGGTCTGGCGGAGACGGCGAAATTCTACTTGCGGTGAAGGCGTAGGTTGATGAACGTTCCCCAGGATTATATCGACGCGAATGTTTGCATCGTCGGCCTCGGCTATGTCGGGCTGACGCTGGCGGTCGGCATGGCGGAGGTCGGCTACAACATCGTCGGCGTCGAGAGGCGGCAGGATATTCTGCGCGTTGTCCCGCTCGGGCGCGCGCATTTCAGCGAAACCGGTCTCGATCCCCGGCTGGCGTCGCAGATCGACAATGGCCGCCTCGTCGTTCGCGATACCATCAAGGGGCCTGAGCGCCCGACGGTCTATGTCATCACGGTGGGCACGCCGCTCATGCCTGGCGAGAAGCGCACCTCGCTGGAAGCGATCCGCGCAGTCGCAGAGATGATTGCGGGCGTGTTGCGGCGCGGCGATCTGGTGATCCTGCGCTCGACGGTGCGTGTGGGCGTGACGCGCGACGTCGTCAAGCCGATCCTCGATCGCGCCGGCGTGCCCTATGGTCTGGCGTTCTGCCCGGAGCGCACGCTTGAGGGCAGGGCGCTGGAGGAATTGCGCACGCTGCCGCAGATCGTCGGCGGCATCGACGAGACCTCGACGATCCGCGCGGCTCAGTTGTTCAGTTTCCTCACGCCGACGACCGTGAAGGTGTCGTCGCTGGAGAGCGCGGAATTGATCAAGCTCGTCAACAACACGCAGCGCGATCTCAACTTCGCCTTCGCCAACGAAGTTGCGCATATTTGCGACACGGTGGGCGTTTCAGCGACGGAAGTGATCCGCGCCGGCAATATGGGTTACGCGCGATCGAGCGTGCCGATGCCGGGCCCCGTCGGCGGTCCGTGCCTGGAGAAGGACCCGTTCATTCTCGCCGAAGGCGTGGCGATGCGGGGCGGCGAGGTGGCGCTGGGATTGGCGGGGCGCAAGCTCAACGAAGAGCTGATCCCGATCAGCGTGGGCAAGATCGCCGAATATCTGCGAACGCGGGGCGGGGATGCGCAGGCGCCGCGCGTGGCGATTCTGGGCTTGGCGTTCAAGGGACGGCCGGAGACGTCGGATCTCAGGGGGTCGATGGTTTATCCGCTGATCGCGGCGCTTCGCGAGGCGATCCCTGACGTGGCGCTGGTGGGCTACGATCCCGTGGTCCACGAGCATGAGGCGGTCACGCTCGGCATCGCGCTGGCGCGCACGCCGGAGGAAGCGTTCGCGGGCGCTCATGCCTGCGTCTTCCAGACCAACCATCGCGCGTTCGAGGGCCTGTCGCTGGGCCGGCTGTCGGAGCTAATGGCGCCGAACGGGCTGATCTACGATTACTGGAACCAGTTCGTGCGCAACCAACACCGGCTCGCCAATAACGTGCGCTATGCGGGGCTGGGCGACTGGGTCGGGGCGAACGAGGGGAAATAAGCAAATGGGGCGCCCTGGGGTCAAGCCATCGGCCGCCTGGAAATTCCCCTTTCTATCGAAACAGCGTCGCGTCTCCGCGCGGGCGCGGCATGGAGTTGTCAAAATGTCCGACCTGGAATTGCTTCTGAAAGATGTCGAAGGCTGGTGCACCCTGCACAAGGCGGAGAAGCTTGCCGAGCTTGCCGCAGCGCCCTCGGTGCGGATCGCGGTGGAAGTCGGCGTATACGGCGGCAAATCGCTGATTCCGGTTGCGGCGGCTCTCAAGGCCAAGGGGTTCGGTTGCATCTACGGCATTGAGCCGTGGGACAACGACGTCGCCGTCGAAACCTTCACGAGCGAAGACAATGACAAATGGTGGAAGGCGGTTGATCTGGTCGCGATAAAGCGCGGATTCCTTCAAAAAGTTGTGGCTGAGAAACTTGAAGGTCAAATAAAGCTTTTGGAAATCCCGTCGGATTCCGCCATCACCGTTTTCCAGGGAGCGCGATTTTATGGGAAGATCGACCTCCTGCATATCGACGGCTCCCATTCCTTCGAGCAGAGCGTTTTCGACGCCTCTTTCTGGCTCAGGATATGTGCGAAGGGCGCTTTTATCGTGCTCGACGACATCAATTGGACCTCTGTAGCGGTAGCTTTTGAATTCCTGAAAACGGCAGCGGATATGGTCTATTCAAGCGCTGACGAGACCAAGGGGCATTTTGCCATCTTCAAAAAGAGATAGCGCAGGGCTCGCGACCTGCCGCTGATCAGTCAGGTGAAATGACACGGCGGGAATCAAATCGCCGCACCCAAAAATCGAACTTACGGAGATGGGGCATGCCAAAGTTCAACTATCGAACGCAAAAGCTGATTGATGAATTTTCCAAAAAGCTCGACGCCATCGAGAAGCATTGGCCGATGACGTCGAACTATGAACGCTACGACCCGTATATTGTGCCCTACGTGCAATGCAAACAGGTGTTTGAGTTCATCATCTATCACCGGGAATCCAAAGAATGGTTCGATTGCGCGGTCACGGACACGATTCTGACCATGATCACCGGCGCAAATCTGATTTCGGATTCGGAAATCATATTTGATCTGGGCTGCAATGCCGGCGCCATGACGGTGCCGATGGCGGCCTTGTGCGCGCGCGGCGGCATGGTTCACAGCTTCGATCCGTATCCCTGGAACGCGTTGGCGACCTCCTTCAACGCGCAGCTTAACGGTCTGAGCAACGTCGTCACCTATCCGGTCGGGCTTTCCAATCGGGATTACACGATCAGCGTCGGCAAGAACGACACCCGGGCGTTCATCGCCGACGAGACCGAAAACGCGCACGAAATCACGATCCACAATTTCAGCCGATACAAGAACCTGAACCCGACATTCCTGAAAATCGATATCGAGGGAAGCGAACACGATCTGTTCAGCGGCGGCGACCACGATCATGAGAAGTTCAAATCCGTAAAAGCTTTCGCGCTTGAATTTCACCCGTTTTGGATTCGCCCGCGCGGTATCGATCCCAAATTGTCGCTGAAAGGCATGCAGGACTCCGGGTTTGACCTGTCCTATTATCACCCCAATGGCGCGCCGTTTGACGTCGATACGTATCACGACGATCAGCATCTGTTCTGGGGCAAGGCGACTGAGAAAGCGTAGGATCAGCGACGCGTTGGGGATGAAGGGCGGCTCTGGGCGGAGGCGTGAGCCCTCCGTCCGAGAAGGGTGGTCCCGATGATGGACGAAATTCTGCTGGACCCGGACGTGGACCTCGTGGAGGCGCAAAGGCGTCTGCAGGAGGCGGTCGACCGCAACGATCCGCAAAGCGCCGCCGATCTCTCGCTCCTTGTCGCCACGCGCGACCCCGCCAGCGCTCACGCTCAACGGGTCGCCAGCGGATATTTGACCGCCGCCGACCGCGCGCAGGACGCCATTCCGCATGCGCGAAGAGCGCTGGAACTGGCGCCGGACAATCGGGAATATGCGCTGCATTTGGGGATCGTCTTGAATCTGTCGGGGAGATTCGACGAGGCGGCGAAGGTGTTGATGAAGGTCGCCAGGATGGCGCCGGTGGACCCGGAAACCTATCTGCAACTGGCGAATGCGTCGGAAAAGCTGGGCTACAACGACGCGGCTGCGAAATTCGCTCTGCAATCGTCTCGCGAAGAACCTGAGAACGAGAACCGGCGATTGATTGTCGCCCATTTTCTGGTGCGTCTGGGGGAGACCGACGAGGCGATCCGCACGCTGATGGAGGCGGGCGCGCACGCCCAATTGTCCAACGGCGCACTGGGGACGCTGAGCGCTCTGCTGGGGCAGGCCGGGCGCTTCGAGGAAGCGCTGGAGCCAATCGACAAGGCGCTGGCGCAGGAGCCGGGACGGGCGGATTTTCACCTGCACCGATCCTGGCTGCTCATGCAATTGGGCCGTCTGCAAGACGCGCTGGGGGCCGCCCGCCGTGCGGTCGAACTCGATCCCGCCAATGCGTCGGCGCGTCGCCACGCGGTGACGGTGTTGATCGAGAACGGCGAGATCGAGGAGGCGCTGCGACACGGCGGCGCGCTGCTGAGCCAGTTTCCCGGCGAGGACGAATATGTTAGTTGCATGTCCTATCTGATCGACGCCAGAGCCGCGCGCGGCGCCGCCGAAAGTTTTAGCGAGATCGCCCTTCTCAAACGTGATGCGCCGCGTCGCGAACTGCCGCCGCCGCCGACGTTCGTCGACAAACTGCGCACGCAAAGACGGTCGATCTCCGCGCTGGTGTTAAGGGAAATCAGGGGGCGCAACGGCGAAAGCAAGCTGGGGTTTTTCTGGACGCTGATGGAGCCGTTCATCCATGTCGGCGCGCTCGCCATCGTGTTTGAATTCACGATGCACGGGCGGCCGCCCTTGGGCGACAACTTTTTCTTCTTCTACTTCACCGGCGTGATGCCCTATCTGATGGTGTCGCATCTGGTGCTGCATCTGGGCCACGCCGCCAGGAACAACAAACATCTGCTGCAAATCGCACAGGTCACGCCGTTCGATCTGATGGTGTCGACCTCGATCGTCGAGATTTTCACCAGCCTGTTGATCTATCTCATATTCAGCGGGCTGTTCGCGGTGTTCGGCGTCGATCCGACGCCCGCCTCCTTACCGCTCGTCGCCGAAGCCTTCGCTATCGCGGCCGTGCTGGGCGTGGGCTGCGGCATGCTGTGCGCGGCGCTGTTCGAGTTCGGCCAGCTTGGCGAAAGTTTCGTCAGCATCTTTATTCGGCTGATCTATTTTGCATCCGGCATATTTTATGTGCCGTCCGCCATGCCGGTGTTCGTGCGCGACATACTGGCCTATAATCCCCTGCTGCATGGCATCGACGCGATGCGCATGGGCTATTTCAGCGGTTACAATCCGCCGTGGAACGATATCGGCTACGCCGCCATATTCGCGGTCATGACGCTGGCGCTGGGCATGCTCGCCGTGAACGTGTTGAGCCAACGCATGAGGTCGATCAAGTGATCGAATTTCGTGAGGTGACGAAATATTATCGCGTGCCGGGCGGCCGAAAGGCCGTGCTGGAGAACGCCTCGTTCACCTTCGATATCGGCCACAATTATGGGATCCTCGGCGGCAACGGCGCGGGCAAGTCGACCTTGCTGCGGCTGATCTCCGGGGCCGAGCCTCCCAACAGCGGTCGCATCGTGCGCCGGGCGCGGGTCTCGTTCCCGCTGGGCTTCTCCGGCACGTTCCACGGCCATCTGTCGGGCCGGCAAAATTGCACATTTCTGGCCCGCGTCTATGGCGCGGACGAACACGCAGTCGACAGGTTCGTGGCGGATTTCTCAGAACTTGGGCGCTATCTCGACATGCCTGTGCAGACCTATTCTTCCGGGATGGCCGCCAAGCTCGCGTTCGGCGTCAGCCTGGCGCTCGACTTCGACGTCTATCTCGTCGACGAAGTTACCGAAGTCGGCGATGCGCGGTTTCGCCAGAAATGCGCGCAAGCCTTTAGGGATCGCGCCCGGCGCAGCGACGTCGTCATGGTGTCCCACAATAGCCATACGATCAAAGCCTATTGCGACCGCGGCGCCGTGCTGGGGGAGGGCAGAATAGAATTCTTCGACTCCGTCGATGACGCCATGCGCCTTCATCGCAGCCGAATGGGCTCGCTCGATGCTTGAAAAGACCGTCGAAGGGGAAGCCCGCTCCCCGCAGGAACTCTCGACCGTGGATGCGGCTTCGACGCCGGCGATGGCGGCCTCGCGCGAGGTCGTCGCGCCGGTGAGTTCCTGGGCGTCGGCGACGACGCGGCGCACGCGGCGCTTCCTGACGCTGGGCCGGCTGTCGTTTGTGGTTATCGTCATTCTGCCCACGCTCTGTGCGGCGATCTATTCGCTGGCGCTGGCGTCGAACCGCTATGTCTCGGAGTTTCGGGTCGCGGTGCGCTCCATTGAGCGGCAGAAGTCGGGGGGCTTGAGCGACCTTCTGGGGTTTGGCGGCGTCTCGCCGACCGGCAACGATTCCTACGCCGTCGTGCAATATTTGCAGAGCCGGCAGGCCATCGCCGATCTGGGCGGACCTCAGGTGGTCGGCAAGATGTTCAACGACGGCGCTATCGACTGGTTCTCGCGGCTCGACGCTAATGTCACCATAGAGAAATTCACGCGCTACTGGGATCGCATGGTCGAGTCGGTCTATGAAAACTCGACCGGCACGATCATCGTGCGCGTGGCGGCTTTCAACCCCGAGGACGCCAAACAGGTCGCGCGGGAGCTGCTGACCAATTCCGAATCGCTGGTCAACAAGATGTCCGACCGGGCGCATCACGATTCCGTCGATTTCGCCGAGAAGGAGGTCGCCGAAGCGCAGACGCGGCTCGACGGCGTGCGCGAGAAAATCCGCAATTTGCAAGATCGCGAGGCCATCCTCGACCCCACCAAATCCGCCGAGACGACGCTCGCCATCGCCGCCAAGCTGAAAGATCAGATCGCGCGGCTCAGCGCCGAACTCGCCACACAGCGCGCGCGTTTGTCGGAAGACGCGCCCTCGGTCATCGGCACGCGCAACACGATCATGGGTCTGCAACGCGAACTCGCCACCGTTGAGGCGGAGGCGACGTCGTCGGGCGGGCGCCCGCAGGAGGCCGGCCAGAAGCTTTCGGACAGGCCGCTGACTTCCGTGCTCGGGCGTTTCCAGCAACTTTCCGACGACAAGACCTTCGCGGAGAAGGCGTATCTGAGCGCGCTGTCGGCGCTGGAGACCGCCAAGATGGACGCCGCCAAACAGCAGATCTATCTGGCGACGATCATCCCGCCGGGTTTGCCGGAGGAACCGTCTTTCCCCAAACCGCTGCGCCAAATCCTCACCGTGTTCGGCGTCGCCGCCGCGTTGTGGTTGATCGGCCTGCTCGGCGTTCACACTGTGCGCGAACATGCCTAAGTCAGGGACCGTCGAGGATCGCCACCGCGCGCGTCCAGCCTGCCGAGGCGCGTGCGATCTTGACCGGGAAACAGGCGATCATGAAGCCATGCGCGGGCAGAAGTTCAAGATTGTGGAGCTTCTCGATATGGCAATAGCCGATGTGGCGCCCGGCCTTGTGACCTTCCCAGATCAGGCTGGCGTCGCGAGTCTCGGCGTAGCGTCGCGCCGTATGGATGAAGGGTGCGTCCCAGCTCCAACCATCGGTGCCGGTGAGGCGCACGCCGCGCTCCGTCAGATAGTTGGTCGCCTCGGCGCCCATGCCGCAACCTGACGGCACATAGTCCGGTTGGCCGTATTTGACCGCCGCGCTGGTGTTGACGACGACGATCTCCAGCGGCTTCAATTCGTGGCCGATGCGTTTCAGCTCCGCGTCGACGTCGGCGGCGGTCGCGACATAGCCGTCGGGAAAGGCGCGGAAGTCGAGCTTGACCGCCGGTTGGAAGCACCAATCAAGCGGCACTTCGTCGATGGTCCACGAGCGCTCGCCCTCGTTCATCGTGGGGTGAAAATGCCAAGGCGCGTCGAGATGGGTGCCGTTGTGGGTGGAGAGCTTGACGGTCTCCACCGCCCAGCCCTTGCCGTCGGGCAGGTCTTGTTGTTTCAGGCCAGGGAAGAGCGGCAACAGACCGGGCACGCTTTGATCGTGGTCAGTATACTCGATGGTGGGGCCGGGGCCGAGGTCGGCGGGCACGTCGTTTTCCAGCGGAACCGACAGGTCGATGATTTTGCGCGGCATGTTTGTCCTCAATCTTGGGCGACGACGCGGTTGCGCAGCACGCCGATGCGCTCGACGTGAAGTTCGATCTCGTCGCCGCTTTGCAGGAAGCAGCCGATCTCCAGCCCGCAGCAATTGCCGACCGTGCCGGAGCCGAAAACTTCGCCAGCAAATATGGTTTCGTCCTGCGAGGCGTAGGCGAGGAGCGCGGGGAAGGGGAACAGCATGTGGGCGGTCGTACCCTTGGCGCGGGTCTCGCCGTTGACGCGCACTTCGACCTGAAGCGTTTGCGGATCGCCGAGTTCGTCGGGGGTGACGATCCACGGGCCCAGCACATTGGCGCCGTCGAAGCTCTTGCCCTTGGCGGGGCCGAGGCGCCCGCCCATTTCGATGCGTTGGCGGTCGCGGGCGGAGAAATCGTTGAAGATGGTGTAGCCGAAGATGTGGTTGGCGGCCTCGGCTTCGGGAATGTTGGCGCGGGTTCGGCGCGTGACGATGGCGATTTCGAGTTCGTAGTCCATCACGCGGCTGTAGCGCGGCCAGCGCACGGTCGTGTCCGGACCGGCGACGATGAGGCGGTTGGTGATGTAGTAGATCGGCATCTGCCGATAGACCTCGGCGAGCGGTTCGGTGTGTGCGGCGAGGGCCGCTTTGAACGCCTCTTCGCCGCCCTTGGCGCGCGCTTCCAGGGCGCGACTGCCGCGCCCGGACTGGCGGATATGGGTCTCGAACGACATGGCGTCGCGCATCTGCCGGGGCTCGGGCAGGGGGGCGAGCAGGCGGGTCGCAGTGAGCATCGCCGAGGGTCCGCCGCGCTCGCCAAGTTCGCGGGCCAGCGCGAGGCCGGCGTCGTCGGACTCGATCAGCGCCAGCATGGAGGCGAACGGCGAAGGGTCGCGCCCTGCGGCCTTCGCCGCGGCGGCGAGATCGAGGATGCGGTCGTCTTTCACGAGGCCGACGCGTGGGCCGCCATCGCCGGCGAATGTAGCGAGCTTCATCAGGGTCCTCCGTTGCCTCTGGCCATATCGCACGCGATCCCATTCATAGCACCCGCGCGGCTTTCTGCTGGCGCCCCCGGATTTGGAAAGTCGCGGGGCTGCCGAAGGAGCGTAAATTGGGGAAGCAAGCCTGAAGGCGTTCGAGCGACTTGCCGTTGCCCCTCCTTTTCGCGGGCCGTCAAGTCGGTCCCTGCTCGACTTCGACCTCCTCAAACCCTCTCGCAGCGGCGCGACGGGACCGGCCATATTTCTGTCATCGATCAGGTGACGCCCCCTACGTGCGCCCTCGTACTCGCCGCGCTCTATGCCGGGCGGAAAGAAGCCTCCAACTCTTGAGGCCTCGACCGCCCCTTTACGCGGACGCAGCGTTGCTCAATACATGAGAAGACACCTAAAAGGGCCGACGAAGCCCGGCCGGAAATGAGGAGGGGCGCATGGTCAACGAGGGACGCCGCGACGCAAAAATCCGGCTCGGCATGGTGGGCGGCGGCGAGGGCGCGCTGATTGGCGGGGTTCATCGCATCGCGGCGCGGCTCGACGGCCATTATGAGTTGGTCGCGGGCGCGCTGTCGGCGACCCCGGAGAAGGCGCAACGCTCAGGCGCCGCGCTGGGCCTCGCGCCGGACCGTATCTACGACGATTATGCGACGATGGCGCGGGCCGAGGCGGCGCGACCCGATGGGATCGAGGCCGTCGTCATCGTGACGCCCAACCATGAGCACGCGGGGCCGACCTACGCCTTTCTGAAAGCGGGCGTGCATGTGATCTGCGACAAGCCGCTGACGCTCGATCTCGCCGAGGCCCGCAAGATGCGCGAGGCCGTGCGCGCCTCTGGGCGCATCTTCGCGCTGACGCATAATTATACCGGCTATCCGCTGGTGCGGCGGATGCGCGAGATGGCGCGCGGCGGCGAACTCGGGGTACTGCGGCTCGTTCAGGTCGAATATCCGCAGGACTGGTTGAGCGGCCCGGTCGAGGCTAGCGGCAACAAACAAGCCGAATGGCGCGTCGATCCCGCGCGTTCGGGCGCGGGCGGGTCGCTCGGCGACATCGGCACGCATGCTTATAATCTGGCCGACTATGTGACGGGGCTTGAGCTGAGCGAACTTTGCGCGGAGCTGACGTCGTTTGGCGCGGGCCGCAGGCTCGACGACAATGTGCAGATGCTTCTGCGCTACGCCCATGGCGCGCGCGGCGGCCTCTGGGCGAGCCAGGTGGCGCCGGGCCATGAGAACGGCCTGCGATTGCGCGTGTACGGCACGAAGGGCGGCGTGGAATGGGTGCAAGCCAATCCCAATTATCTGTCCTATTCGCCGCTGGGCGAATCCACGCGCACCATCACGCGCGGCGGCCCCGGCTCGGGCGATGCGGCGGCGCGGGTGACGCGGGTGCCCGGCGGCCACCCGGAGGGCTTTCTGGAAGGTTTCGCCAACCTCTATTATGATGTCGCGCTGGCGATCAAGGCGGCGCGCACCGGCGACAAACCTCCGGCGGAAAGCCATTTTCCCGATATCGAAGACGGCGTGAAGGGCCTTGCCTTCATTGAGGCGGCCGTGAAGTCGTCGCAGGCGAATGGGGCGTGGACGGCGTTGGCGATCTGAGACGCTTACGGCCCGCAGAACACTCCGACGACCGCGTCGCGCATCTTCGCGGCGATCTCGGACAGCGACAGCGGCGTATCGGAGGGGGCGGGCGTTGCGCTGGCGCCCAGCGCCGATGCGGCGACAATGGCGTAGGGCGCGACCAGCGCGACGTCGGCGCGGCGCTTGGCCGGCTCGCCCGGCGCGACGAACGCGACAAGCCGTCCATGCCGGTCGAACAGCGGCGCCCCGATCGCCACCGGCCCCAGCGCAGCAAGAATTTTCCGCTCGCCGCCGGGCGCGGGGACGGCGCTGGCGACCTGCAACGCGGATTTTGTGTCTCCGACCGCGGCAAGACTCAGCGCTACGAGATCGTCGCCCGCGTCCGCGACCGCAGGCGCCGTGGCGCGCTCGCCGAAGACGCCGGCGAGATGGAACAAGCCTTCGCCGCCTTCGAGAAAGCGCACGGGCTTGCCCTCGACAATGGGTGTCTTGCATTGCGTAGGCGGCAGCGTGGTGACGGCTTCGCCCGGCTTGACGATGAACGCGACAGCGGTGAGTTTCGCCGGCTCCGGCGTCGGGCTCGGCGCCGGCGAGGCGGGCGCCGCGACGGGGAACGGTTCGAAAGCGTTCGCGACCGCCAACGCGACGGGATCGAGGGCTTTCGACCGCGCCTTCGGGTAGAGGAAGGCGAAACCGCGCAAGACTTTGGGGTCGGCGGGGTTGGCGGGCGCGGCGTAGCGGCGGTAGAATTTCTTGTCGCCCTCCTCGCCGGCAATCACGAAGAAAGCATCGGGCTTGAGATATTTGTAGGTGACCTTGCGGTTCGGCAGGGCGATCATGGTCTTGTAGAGCGAAGCCAGTTCGCCCGACGTCTGCTTCAAATAAAGCCCGATTTCACCGTCCTCGCTGCGAAGGCTTGTGGCGCCTGCCGTGCTCTCGTGCGTCTCAAGCAACTTTAGCGGCGCGCCGAAGCGCACGCCGGTCGCGGAATCGTCGATCACCTTGAAGCCGACATCGGCCTTGGCTTTGGCGGCGGCGCTTTTCAGGCTCGCCAGTTGTTTGGGCGTTACAATTCCGTCGCCGGCCGCCGGCAAGGATTGCTGCCAGACGATCAGCGCCTCGATGGTTCGTTTGCCATAGGCGCCGTCAACCACGCCGTTGTAGAAGCCGAGCCACCCCAGCGCGTCCTGCGTGGCCTTGCGGTCGGCCTCGGAGAGCGCCAGGAACGACGTCTTGGCTGCTGTCGCCGATTCGCTCTCAGAGGGGGCCTTGGCGTCGCGAGACGGCGCGGTCTGCGCCGCCGCCGTCACCGCGAACAAGGTCAGCGCAAAAACGCAAGCCAATCGAGTTTTCCCCAATGCGTCCACCCTCCCGCCTCAATGGTCTTGCTAGCCTCACCGCGAACGTAGCAAACTCACGATAGCCGAGCGCCACGCTTTCCGCGACAGCATAAGAGGAAACATGACGAAAATGCTCCGCGCCGCCTGTGTCTTCGCCTTCCTCGCCAGCGTGTTCGCAGCGCGCGCCGCAGAGCTTAAACCCTTTGCGCGCGAGGACATGGCGAGCGACGTGGTGCGCCTTGCGGAAGACTTCCGTAAGGAGACGGCGAAGGTCGGCGCGAATGTCGGCAGCCGCACGAGTGCCCAACTGCTCAAGGACGCCGGCGCCGCCGTCACCGCCGCAAAATACAAGGACGCGGCGGCGCTGCTGGGCGCGGTCGTCGCGGCGTCGCCGAAGGACGCGGCGGGCTGGCTGGCTTACGCCAAGCTGGGCGCGGCGGCGGACGAGGCCAAGGCCGACGACCGCTCGCTCATCGTTGCGCGCGCTCCCACCGCCGCTTATGCCGCTTATCAGACCGCCAAGACTCCCGCGCAACAGGCGGAAGCGCTCGCCGCGCTCGGCGATCTGGAGGCGCGCAGCGAATCCTGGCGCATCGCGCTCGACGCCTACAAGGCCAGCCTCGGCGCCAAGGACAATCCCGACGTTCAGGCGATCTACGCCGACCTGCGCGAAAAGCATGGGTTTCGCATCGTCGACTACAAGGTTGATAATGAGGCCGCCAATCCGCGCGTCTGTTTCAACTTCTCCGATCCGCTCGCCCGCAAGACTGATTTTACGCCCTATGTCGCCGTCGCGGGCGCAACCAATGCAGCGATTTCGAGCGAAGATCAACAAATCTGCATCGAGGGCCTAAAACATGGCGAGCGTTATGCTGTCGTGCTGCGTCAGGGCTTGCCCTCGACCGTCGGAGAAAGTTTGCTGAAGGACAACGACTACGAGCTTTATATCAAGGACCGCTCGCCGCAGGCGCATTTCACCGGTCGCTCTTATGTGCTGCCGCGTCAGGGTCAGTTGGGCGCGCCGCTGACGACGGTGAACGCCGCCAAAGTATCGGTGGACGTCTATCGCGTCGGCGACCGCAATCTGCTGGCGGAAATCGCGCACGAAGATTTCCTCAAGCCCATCTCTTCTTCGCGCGCGGCTGATATCGAAGGGCAGGAAGGCGCCAAGGTTTGGAGCGGGTCAATGGACGTCGCTTCTGAACTCAACAAGGACGTCGTCACCGATTTCCCGCTCAACCAGGCCGTCGGCAAATTGCAGCCGGGCCTCTATCTCGTCACCGCCAAGCCGTGGACGGCGCCCAAGCCCGAAGGCGCGGAGGAGGATTCGGTTGACCAGATTGCGGCGCAATGGATGGTCGTCTCCGATCTGGGCCTGACCACGCTTTCGGGCGAGGATGGCGCGCATGCGCTCGTGCGCTCGCTCAGCACCGCCGCGCCGCTGGCGGGCGTCGAACTGCGGTTGATCGCGCGCAACAACGAAGTGCTGGCGACGCGCCAGACTGACGAACAGGGCCGCGTCGATTTCGATCCGGGCCTGTCGCGCGGGGTTGGCGGCTTCACGCCGGCGCTGCTGGTCGCCACGCTCGGCGACGACTACAATTTCCTGAGCCTAACGGGCGCTCCGTTCGATCTCACCGACCGGGGCGTCGCTGGCCGCGACGCGCCCGCCACGCTCGACGCCTTCCTTTATACCGAGCGCGGCGTCTATCGTTCGCGTGAGACGGTGTTCGTCGGCGCGCTGTTGCGCGACGCCAAGGGCGTGGCCAGGACCGGCGTGCCGCTCACTCTGGTTGTCAAACGCCCCGATGGCGTGGATTACAAACGTTTCACAGTTGAGGACCAGGGCCTTGGCGGGCGCAGCCTGGCGGTCGCGTTGGCTGAAGGGTCGGCGGCGGGGACGTGGTCGATTGACGCCTATGCCGACCCGAAGGCGACGGCGATCGGTCACACGACGTTTTTGCTGGAAGATTACGTGGCCGAACGGCTCGATTATCAGGTGAAGCCGGGCGCCAGCCTTGCGGTCGCCGGTCAACCGATCCCGCTCTCGCTCGACGCGCGCTTTCTCTATGGCGCCCCCGCTGCCGACCTCGACGTCACAGGCTCGATCCGCTTGCAGGCGGTCGAGGGCTCGGCCTTGCCGGGGCATCCCGGCTATGTCGCCGGGCTTGTCGATCAACAATTCGATCCCGTCGACGTGCAGTTTCCCGACAAGGCCAAGACCGACGAAAAGGGTCACGCGGACCTTGCTATTGAACTGCCCGAGGGCGACGCCATCAAGCCGCTGGAGGCGCGCATCATCGTCGATGTCGCGGAATCGGGCGGGCGCACGGTCGAGCGCGTCGTCAAGCTGCCGGTGCGCGCCAAGGCGGCTTTGATTGGGGTCAAAAAAGATTTCGACGAATCGCTGAGCGCGGGCGAAAGCGCGAAGTTCGAGGCCATCGCGGTTTCGGCCGAAGGCGCGAACATAGTGCGCAGGAAGGTGGCGTGGTCGCTCTACAAGCTGGACAATGACTATCAATGGTTCAACGTCGATGGTCGCTGGAATTTCGAGCCCGTCAAATCCTCGCGCAAGCTGGCGGACGGCGTGATTGACATTGCCGGCGATGCGCCGGCGAAATTATCCGCCGTCGTCGCCGCCGGAAAGCATCGCCTCGACGTGAAGTCGGCGGAGGGCGAGACGACCAGCTTCACTTTCGATGTCGGTTGGGGCGGCACGGCCAGCGCCGACACGCCCGACACCGCGACCGTCACGCTCGATAAGCAGACCTACGCACGAGGCGAGACGGCGAAGCTCACCATTCATTCGCGCTTCGCCGGCAAAGCGTCCATCGCTTTGATCGGCGACAAGCTGGAGCGCGTCATGGACGTCGATCTAGCGGAAGGCGACAATGTCGCTTCCTTCGAAGTTGGCGCCGATTGGGGCGCGAGCGGCTATGCGGTCGCCATCACGCATCGCCCGCTTGACGTCAAACAAAAGCGCATGCCGGGGCGGGCGCTGGGGCTGGCGTGGTTCAAGATCGACGAGACCGCGCACAAGCTCGCTGTGACCCTACATGCGCCTGACGTCGTGCGGCCGCGCCAGAGCGTCAAAATACCTGTCGAGATCGCCGGTTTGGCCGCTGGCGAGGAGGCGCGAATCACGCTTGCCGCCGTTGACGTCGGCATCCTTAATCTCACCCATTATCAGACGCCGGACCCGCGCGCGTATTTCTTCGGCCAGCGCAAGCTGCCGGTGGAAATCCGCGATCTCTATGGGTTCCTGATTGACGGCATGGAGGGCGTCGCCGGGGCGCTGCATGTCGGCGGCGACGGCGCCGGCAATCTTGAGGGCAATTTGCCGACGCAGGCGCCCCTCGCCCTGTTCTCCGGCGTCGTCAAGCCGGACGCGGACGGCAAGGCGGAAATCTCGCTGGACCTGCCCGCGTTCAACGGCGCGGCGCGGATAGTCGCGGTCGCCTGGACCCAGCAGAAGACGGGCGCGGCGTCCGTCGATATGGTCGTCCGCGATCCCGTCGTCGTCACCGCCAGCCTGCCGCGTTTCCTCGACATTGGCGACCGCTCGCGGCTGCAATTCGACATCGACAATGTCGAGGGCAAGGCCGGCGACTACACGCTGGCGCTCGATATTCGGGGCCCTGTCTCGGCGGAGGCCGCCGCACTGAGCCAAACAATCAAACTCGCCGAACATCAGAAGACGACGGTTACGATTCCTATCGCCGCAGCAGGCGTCGGGACGGCGAAGTTTTCGCTCAACGTCACGGGTCCGGATTTTTCCGGGCCGCAGAGTTTCGCGCTTGGCGTCGAATCGGGCACGCCTGAGATTTACGCGCGCAAGTTCACCGACCTTGCCGCCGGGGCCACGGCGACGCTGAGCGACTCGGAGCTGAAGCCCTTCGTGCCGGGCACGGGCGCGCTATCGCTGTCGGGCTCGCCGTTCGGCGCCATTGATGCGCCTGCGGTGCTTCAGGCGCTCGACCGATATCCCTATGGTTGCTCGGAGCAGACCGTCAGCCGCGCGCTGCCGCTGCTTTATGTCAATCGCCTCGCCAGCGCGGAGCATCTGGCGCTGGACCCTGATCTCGACGAACGCATCAAGGCCGCCATTGACAAGGAAATGACGCGGCAAAGCGCGAACGGCGCCTTTGGGCTATGGAAGGCGGATGCTGAGAACGACGACCTCTGGCTCGACGCTTTCGTCACCGATTTCCTGACGCGCGCGCGCGAACGCAGTTTTGCCGTGCCGCAGCTTGGGTTCGACAACGCGCTCGATCATTTGCGCAATTCGGCGCTCAACGCCTCCGACCCCGGCGAGGGCGCAGGCGAGCCGCTCGCTTACGCGCTCTATGTGCTGGCGCGCAACGGCCGTCCGGTGATTGGCGATCTGCGCTATCTCGCCGACACCAAGCTCGACGCGTTCAAGACGGCGCTGGCGCGCGGGCAGATCGCCGCCGCGCTGACCATGCTGGGCGACCGCGTGCGCGGCGCTCGCGTGTTTGATTCCGCGCTCAAGACATTGGAGGGCGCGAAGGACGGCGCCGTATCGCGGCCAGACTACGGCTCGCGGCTTCGCGACGCGGCGGGGCTGCTCGCGCTGCTCGCGGAATCGAAGCTCGGCGCCGTCGATAGCCTCGCCCGCGCGGCGGCAGTCGTCGATTCCGCGCGCAATGCGACCAATTATACCTCCACGCAAGAGAACAATTGGATGGCGCTGGCCGCCGAAGCGCTGGCGGAGCGACAGTCCAAGAGCGTCATGACGCTTGACGGTAAGCCCGTGGACGGCGCGCTTTATCGTCGCTTCACCGCCTATGCAGTCGGCGCCAATCTCGCGGCGGTCCGCAACACCGGCGAGGCGCCGTTGAAGCTGGTGACGACGTTGTCTGGGGCGCCGCTGGAGCCTGAACCCGCCGCCGCGCATGGATATGAGATCACGCGCGAGTTTTACCGTCTCGACGGCAAGAAGACGGAGTTGAGCGCGATCGCGCAGAATGAACGGGTTGTCGTGGTGTTGAAGATCACGGAGCCGGAGTCGCTCTACGCCAAACTACTCGTCGTCGACCGGCTGCCGGCGGGGCTTGAAATCGACAACCCCGCCTTGTTCGACTCCGGAGATATCGAAGCCTTCGGCTGGTTGAAACGCGACATCGAACCCGCGCATGTCGAATATCGCGACGACCGTTTCGTGGCGGCGGTTGATCGCGAATCCGGGCAGTCGGCCTTCTTCTCGCTTGCCTATGTCGCGCGCGCGACGACGCCGGGTCGCTATGTCTATCCCGCCGCGACGGCGGAAGATATGTATCGACCCGACCGCTTCGGCCGCACCGCCTTTGGCGTGATCGAGGTGAATGCGAAATGAGACGCAAGGCGGCGCTGGTTGTTCTGGCCGCTTGCGCGGCGACGCTCGCTTTCCTCGTCGGAGGGCGGGCTTATCTGGCGGCGCTCGGCCCGCTCGATCTGATGAGCTATAGCGACGGCTCGACGGTCGTGGTTGACCGAGACGGGCGGTTGCTACGGCCCTTCGCGATGGCGAACGGGCGCTGGCGGCTGCCGGTCACGCGCGCGCAGGTCGATCCCCGCTATCTGGAGATGTTGGTCGCCTTTGAGGACGGGCGTTTCTTCGAACATCGCGGCGTCGATCTGTGGGCGGCGGCACGGGCGGCGGGGCAATGGGCGACGCGCGGGCGCGTGGTGTCGGGCGGCTCGACGCTGACGATGCAGGTCGCACGGCTGATGGAGCCGCGCGAGCGCTCGCTCGCCGCCAAGATCAGGCAAATGACGCGGGCGTGGCAGATCGAGGCGGAGGTCACCAAGGACGGGGTGCTGGACCGTTATCTGGCGCTGGCGCCGTTTGGCGGCAATCTGGAGGGCGTGCGCGCGGCGTCGCTGGCCTATTTCGGCAAGGAGCCGCGCCGGTTGACGATTGGCGAAGCCGCGCTGCTGGTCGCGTTGCCGCAGGCGCCCGAAGCGCGTCGCCCGGACCGGCGCCCCGAGGCCGCGCGCCGAGCGCGCACGCGCGTGCTCGACCGGGCGGTTGCGCGCGGCGTTCTCACCCCGGAGGAAGCCGAGGCGGCGAACGGCGAGGCGCTGCCGCTGGGCCGCAAGGAAATGCCAAGGCTGGCCGCCCACGCGGCGGAAGAGGCGGTGGCGGTTGATCGCAACGACAAACAAATACGTTTGTCGATTGACGGGCGGCTGCAGACCAAACTCGAAGCGCTCGCAAAGGCCCACGCCCAACGGCTGGGGCCGAAATTGTCGGTCGCCATCGTCGCGCTGGACAACCGAACCGGCGAGGTGCGCGCGCGCGTCGGCGCTGCGGATTACGACGAGGCTTCGCGCGACGGCGCCATCGACATGTCGCGCGCCCCGCGCTCGCCGGGTTCGGCGCTCAAACCCTTCATTTATGCGCTTGCGTTTGAGCAGGGGCTCGCGCATCCCGCAACGCTTTTGTTTGATCGCCCTGCGCGCTATGGCGCCTATGCCCCGGAGAACTTCGATCTAGGCTTTCAGGGCGCGGTGACGGCGCGACATGCGTTGCAGGCGTCGCTGAATCTGCCAGCCATCGAAGTGCTGGCCGACGTCGGTCCGTCAGCCTTTCTCGCGCGCCTGCATTCGGCTGGCGCCGAGGTCGCGTTGCCGAAGGACACACCCATCGGCCTCGCTATTGGCCTGGGCGGTCTCGGCGTTTCGTTGTTGGACATAACCAGACTCTATGCGGGCTTCGCGCGCGGCGGCGAGGCGCCGGCGCTCTACGAACACTTGGATGGGGCGCCGGCTCTGAAGCCTGCGCGCCGTGTCACCGACCCCGTCGCCGCCTGGTATGTCGCCGATATTTTGCGCGGTGCGCCGCCTCCGGTCAATGCGCCCTCGGGCCGCATCGCTTTCAAGACCGGCACGTCCTACGGATTTCGCGACGCGCTGGCGATCGGCTTCGACAGGGGGACAACCATCGGCGTGTGGGTCGGGCGGCCGGACAATGGCGCGACGCCGGGGCTAGTTGGTCGCGACGCTGCCGCGCCGATCTTGTTCGACGCTTTCGACCGTCTTGGGCGGGAGAGCGAACGCATCCTGGAACCCAAGGGCGTGCTGCATGTCGAGCGCACGGCGGAATTGCCCCCGCCCCTGCGCCATCTCAGACGGGATGCGCCCAAGACCATCGCCGCCACCGAACACGCGGTCCTGAAAGTTTCGTTCCCGCCGGACGGCGCCAAGGTTGATCTCGATGGCGGCGCCGATGCGTTGAACCTGAAAGCGCTCGGGGGGCGTTTGCCGCTCGCCTGGTTCGTCAACGGTGCGCCCGTCGCCCAGGGCGATTGGCGCCGTCAGTCGCAGTGGAAGCCGGACGGCGCCGGTTTTGCCCGCGTGACGGTGATCGACGCGCAAGGCGCCTCCGACACGGCTGTGATCCGCGTGCAATAAAGCGGTTTGCGACCAATGGACTCGGGCGGCCACGCTCGCCCGCGGCGAATCGAGGCTTTCGTCGCCAGGGTCTTTGCGATAAGGCGAGGAGCCTCCGCTGCGGAGGAAGCTGAGAGTTCCGCCATGACTTCGTTCTCTCGCGACACGACCTACGACAATTTTCTGTTCGCTCAGGTCGGCGAGGAGAAAAACGGGATGATGTTGAGCGTGGTGTCGGCGCTCGCCCGTCTCGACCTGGATCCCTGGCGCGAGGCGGATAGCCTTAGCCACATGACGGGGCAGGCGGCGGGAGAAAGACTGACGGCGCTGCTGTCCTCGCTGCCGACCGCTCAGGTGAGCGCTCTGACGTCAGCGACGGTCGCCCGGTTGGTGGGCCTGTTGCCGCGATCTCGTTAGTGTGAGGGCGTCGCGCCTCATCCTAATCTCACAAACACCTCATGCCGGCGCCCGTCGTCCATCAGCGGTACGCTGACCGGGCGCGCGGCCAGTTCGACGCCGTCCACGCTCGCCAACCCCACGCCCCGGCTGACGCCGCCCGGGTTCTCCACGCGCACCGCGTAGCTCGCCGTTCGGTAGGTGAGCGTCGCCTCGAAATGGTCCCAAACTTTGGGAATGCAGGGGTCAATGCGCAGCGTGGGGCCGTGCAGGCTGAGGCCCAGCAGGCTCTCCACGCCCGCGCGCTGCAACCAACCGGCCGAGCCCGTGTACCAGCTCCAGCCGCCGCGTCCTACATGCGGGGGCACGGAATAGATATCGGCGCACACGACATAGGGCTCCGCCTTGTATCGATGGACGTCGGCGCGCGTGCGCGCGTGATTGATGGGGTTGAGCATGGCGAACAGCCCCGCCGCCTTGTCGCCGTCGCCCAAAGCCGCAAAAGCCATCACCGACCACGCCGCCGCGTGGGTGTATTGGCCGCCGTTCTCGCGCAGGCCCGGCGGATAGCCCTTGATGTAACCGGGATCGTGGGGCGTCTTGTCGAACGGCGGCGCGAACAGCAAGGCAAGGCCCGTGTCGCGCCCGATCAGCTCCCGCTCCAGCGCCGCCATCGCCTGCGCCGCGCGGGCGGGCAAAGCGGCGCCGGAGAGGACCGCCCAGGATTGGGCGATGGAATCGATGCGGCACTCGTGTTCGGCGGCGGCGCCCATCGCAGCGCCGTCGTCGAAATAGGCCCGCACGTACCAATCGCCGTCCCATGCCTCGCGCTCGACGGCGATCTTGAGCGCGTCGGCGTGCAGTAACCATTTGCCGGCGCGCTCAGTCTCACCGCGCGCCAGCGCGAGCGGCGCGAAGGCGGCGAGCGTGGCGTAGAGGAACCAACCGAGCCAGACGCTTTCGCCCTCGCCCTTTTCCCCGACCCGGTTCATGCCGTCGTTCCAATCGCCCGTGCCGATCAACGGCAGACCGTGGCGGCCCAGCGTCAGGCTGGCGTCGAGCGCGAGCGCGCAATGCTCGAACAGAGATGCGCTCACCTCGGTGATCTTCGGCTGAAAGAAATTGTCGGTCTCCTCCGGCTTGAGGGGCGCCCCCTCCAGAAAGGGAACCGCTTCGTCGAGCACCCCAGTGTCGCCCGTCGCTTCGACATATTGCGCGACCGTATAGGCCAGCCACGGCCGGTCGTCGGAAATGCGCGTGCGCACCCCCTGACCGGAATGGGGCAGCCACCAATGCTGAACGTCGCCCTCGGCGAATTGCCGCGCCGCCGCGCGCAACAGATGCTGACGGGTCAGGTCGGGTCTTGCGGCGGTTAGCGCCATGCCGTCCTGCAACTGGTCGCGAAAGCCATAGGCGCCGCTGGCCTGATAGAAAGCCGAGCGCGCCCAGACGCGGCAGGCCAGTGTTTGATACAGCAACCAACCGTTGAGCATCAGGTCCATCGACCGATCCGGCGTCTTCACTACGATGGCGCCGAGCGTCTTTGTCCAGAACGCGGCGATGTCGGCTTGCGCGGCGTCGAGATCGGCGGCGCGCCAGGCTTTGATCGTGGCGCGCGCCTCCTCGCGCGTCGCGGCGTCACCGAGGAAAAACACGATCTCGGCCACGCCGCCGGCAGGGAGTTCGAGCCTGGTTCTCATTGCGGCGCAGGGGTCGAATCCCGCGCCCAGCGACTTCGACAAGGCCGCACCGCTCCGCAGCGCCAGGGGGTTCGTCAGGTCGCCGTTGCGGCCGATGAACTCACGGCGGTCGCCGGTCCAGTCGGTCTGGGCGCCGCGCATATCGGCGAAAGCGATGCGCGAGCCGAACGCCATGCTCCAGGGATTGCGCGCAAAGATCGCGCCGGTCTGCGCGTCCGCTTCGGTTTCGATAAAGGCGGAGGCGGAGCGGGAAGCGCCCAGCGCCCATTCCACGTAGGATGTCGCCGTCAGGACAAGCGCGCGCGTCGAGATGTTGGTGAGCGTGAGACGGGAAATCTTGATTGATCCCTCCAGGGCGACGAACTGCACGAGGTCTGTCGATACGCCGTTCGTCGATAGCTCGAACCGGCTGTAGCCGCGCCCGTGCCGCGCCACATAGGTCGCCTGCGGATCGCGCATCGGCGAAGCCGTTGGGCTCCAGACGTCGCCGGTGAGTTCGTCCCTGAGATAGAACGCCTCGCCCGAAGGGTCGGCGATGGGATCGTTGGACCACGGCGTGAGCTGGTTTTCCCGGCTGTTGACTGACCACGTGTAGCCGGCGCCCGCCGTCGAAACCTGAAAGCCGAAGGCCGGGTTGGCGATCACGTTGAGCCACGGCGCGGGGGTGGATTGGCCGGGGCCGAGCATGGTCACGTATTCCTTGCCGTTGAGGGCAAAGCCGCCAAGGCCGTTGAAAAATTCCAAATCGGGCGTCCTGGGGGCGACGGCGGCCTTCGGGCGGGGCAGGGGCGGGGGCGTCAACAGACGAAGCGGCGCGCGAAAATCGACGGCGCGGTCGAGTTGCTCGGCTAGGCTGCCGCTCCGGGCCGCGATCACCACGCGCGCAGATGAGACAAGCAACGCCTGCGTCGCCGGATCGATCAGATCGGCTCTCAGCACAAAGGCGCGACCGGGACGCCGCGCCACGCCGGGGACAGGACGGTCCTGATTGGCGCGCAACAGCGTTTCCAGATTGTTCTGAAGGTCTTGCACATAGGAGGCGCGCCGTTCATTGAGGATGACGAGATCGACCGGGAGTTGCTTGATCAACCAATAGGTATGCGCGCGCAGAAGTTGTTGGACGACGTCGAGGTTCTCTACGTCGTCGATCCTCACCAGTACGATGGGCAGGTCGCCCGAAATGCCTTGCGACCAAAGCCCGGACTGCGGTCCGGCGCCCTGTCGAAGCGTGTCGGAGGAGGGTCGCAGCACGGAGCTTGCAAACACCACGTGACTTGCAAGCCGCTGGAACAACGCGGCCTCCGCCGGCTTCACGCCCAAATGATGCAACTGCACCTGCGCCTGCGTCCAGGACAGCGTCGTCGCGCGGTCGTAGGCGGCCGCGTCGCTGTGTTTGTCGATCTGGTCGAGCAAAGCGGCGCGCGAAGCCGCCACCAGCGTCCAGAACGTGACGCGCACGCTGGCGCCGGGGGCGACCGTCACTCGCCGACGAAGAGCGAATACGGGATCGAGCACGGCGCCGACCGAGCGTGACAGCGGCCTATCGCCAAGGGCGAAGGCCGCGCCGATGGTTTGGCCACGACCAAGGAAACGCGCACGGTCCGTCTCGTAGTCCGGCTTTCCGATGGCCTCGCCGTTGGCGACGCTCAAATGCGCGGCCCAGATCTCGGGCTCGGCGGGCGTGCGCTTGCGCCGCGTCGCGAGCAACGCGCCAAGATCGGCGACGAACTCGGTCTCGACAAACAACTTCGCGAAAGCGGGATGCGCGATGTCCGCATCCTGCGGCCCCAGCGCCAATTCGGCATAGGAGGTGATCTCGATTTCGCGCGTTCGGCTGCCCGCGTTGGAGATGGTGAGACGGCGCACTTCGGAATCGTCTTCGGCGGAGACCAGCACGTCGAGGGTGGTGGTCAGCGCTCCGTCGCGGCGCGTGAACTCCGCGCGGTCCTCATTGAACAGAACAGAATAGCTGTCGGGCTCCGCGCCACTGGGTTGAAATCCGGCGGACCAAATGGCGCCGCTCGCAAGGTCGCGCAGGAATATGTAGGAGCCGCAATGGTCGCGCGTCGCGTCCTCGCGCCATCGTGTGACCGCGATGTCGCCCCAACGGCTATAGCCGGAGCCGGCGGCGGTCAACATCACGGCGTAGCGGCCGTTGGAAAGCAGCAATGTCGAGGGAACAGTCGTGTGGGGCGAGGCGATCTTGCGTGCGCCGGAGGGGTCGACCTCGTTAGAGCGCATCGGCGTCGTGGCCTCCGGCTCCCAGGGCCGCAGCGAGGCGACCTCGCGGGGGACGCGCTCTTGCAGCAGCAATTCGGTGGCCTGCACGATGGGCTCGGCGTGGAACCTGCCGCGCATCACGCCGTCCAACAATGCGTTGGCGATGGAGACGATGGTCATGCCCTGATGATGCGCCATGAACGCGCGCACGATGGCGAAGGTCTCGCCTTCCTGAACCCGGCTCGGCGTGAAATCCAGCGCTTCGAAGAAGCCGTGGCGTCCCAGCGCGCCCATTTCCTTCAAGGTCTCAAAATTCGCGGCGGCGGCGCGAGCGTCGATCATAGTCGCCAGACCTGTGGCGTAGGGGGCGACGACGCTGGAGTCGCCCAATCCGCGCTTGAGGCCGAGGCCGGGCACGCCAAAGTTGGAATATTGATAAGTGAATTCGAGATCGCGGGCGTTGTAGGCGGACTCCGAGACGCCCCAGGGCAGACCGCGTGCGACGCCGTATTCGATCTGCCGCCGCACGATCAGTCGATCCGTTTGGTCGAGCAGGCTGCCGAACGGCGCCCGCATCACCAGCGGCGGCATCAGATATTCGAACATGGAGCCGGACCAGGAGATCAGCGCCGATCCCCGCGAAACCGGGATCGCCGCGCGACCCAGCCGGAACCAGTGACGGGCCGGCAAGTCGCCTTTTGCGATGGCGAAGAAGCTCGCCAGCCGCGCTTCGGACGCCAGCAGGTCATAGCAATTGGCGTCGAGCGCGGAATCCGGGATCGAATAGCCGATTGAAAGCAACTGACGCTCAGCGTCGAACAGAAAGCCGAATTGCATCTCCATCGCCATCGCGCGAAAACCGTCCTCAAGCGCGATCAACCGAGCGCGCCGGTCGGCGATCTGCACGGGCGCAGACTCCAGGTCGTCACGGTGCTCGACGATGGCGGTCAGGATCGCGCGTGACCAATATTGGAGGTCGCTTTCCCGCGCATCGCCGCTCTCCAGCGCAATGGCGTTGGCGATGTCGACGAGATTGGCGCCCTCGTTGGCCAATCGCGCCCACTTGGCTGACATCGCGGGATCGTCAGGCGGCGTCTGCGCCAGCGTGTGGGAGATGACGGCGAGGGAATCGGCAAGCTGTCGCGGCGTCGCGGTCTGGGTGCGCACGCCGGCGCCAAGGCGCGCCGTCGCCTCGGTCAACAGTCCAATCATGTCGCCGACGCCCGCGCGACGGGCCGGCGCCGAAAGCCGCGCGCTGCGCCATTCGCGGCACACGTTGGCCAGCGCGATCAGGTGGCCGGCGAGATTGCCGCTATCGACGGAGGACACATATTTGGGCGCCAACGCCGTTAGGTCGCGCGTGTCGTACCAGTTGAAGAAATGACCGCGAAACCGCTCCATCCGCGCCATCGTCGCCTGCGTCGCCTCCAGTCGCGTGATCGCCTGCATCGCCCCGATCCAGCCGAAATCGCGCGCGGCGACGACGGAGAGCAGATAGAGGCCGATGTTGGTCGGCGACGTCCGATGCGCGACGACGGGGCTTGGGGTCTCCTGAAAATTGTCCGGCGGCAGCGCATTTTCGGCGGGCGTCACGAAGGTCTCGAAATATCGCCAGGTCCGACGCGCGGCGCGTCTTAGCGCCAGAACCTCGGCGTCGCCAAGGGCGGCTCGGCGCTCGGGACCTGGGGTTTGGCTGATCCGCCACGCGACGGCGGGCGAGAGCCACCACAGCGCGACGACAGGTAGGGCGATGAGCCAACCGCCGCGCCCGAAAACGAAAGCGACGACCAGCGCCGCAGACGCCAGGCCGAGCGCGCCCATCATGCGTCGCGCGAAGCCGCGCAGCGTCAGTTGCTTGCCGCCCATCGCGCGCGACGCCGGCGTCCATTCCAGAAGATGCCGCCGGCTGACCAACAGGCGCCAGAGCGTGCGGATGATCGCGTCGCTCTGCATGAACGCCTGATCGGCGAGAAGGACGATGTTCAAGGCGGTCAGCGTCAGCGCCAGACGCAGGTCCGAGCCCACCGCGCGGGCATGGCTGGACAACGCAACGCCGGGGCGCCTCGCGAAAACCGCCGAAGCCGCCGGAAAGAGCGTGGGGATGAGCATGGTCGCGAGCAGGAAGGCCGTCCAGACCAGCGCGTCGGGCAGCGGCAGCGTCCAGCCCAGCGCCAGCGCGAGCACGGTGGTGGGTGCAGTCAGGGTTCGTCTGAGATTGTCGATCATCTTCCAGCGGCCGATGCGCGGTAGAAGGTCGCGTTGCCGCGCGGGGTCGGCGCCTGCGCGCGCGAAGCCAACTATCCAGGGCAGCAATTGCCAGTCGCCGCGCGCCCAGCGGTGATGGCGCGAGGCGCTGACGTCGTAGCGGGAGGGGAACTCCTCGATCACCTCGACATCGGAGGCGAAGCCGGTGCGCGCGAACGTGCCTTCGAACAGGTCGTGACTCAGCAGGGTCTCGTCGGGCGCGCGGCCGGCGAGCGCCGTCTCGAAGGCGTCGATGTCGTAGATGCCCTTGCCTGCATAGGAGCCTTCGCCAAACAAGTCTTGATAGACGTCGGAGACGGCGGACGAATAGGGATCGATGCCGCTGGAGCTTGAGAATACGCGCTGAAACAGCGAGCCCTCGCCGCCTTCAGGCAATGAGGGCGTGACCCTTGGTTGCAAGACGCCATAACCTTCCACGACGGCGCCTCGAACGTCGTCAAAGCGCGGGCGATTGAGGGGATGGGCGATCTTGCCGATCAACCGGCGCACGGCGTCGCGCGGCAGGCGGGTGTCGGAATCGAGCGTCAGGACATATTTGACCTCAGGGGGCCGCGCCTGCGCGTCCACGTCCGGCAAAAATGTCGTGTCCGATGCGCCGCGCAGCCAGCGGTTCAACTCATGCAATTTTCCCCGCTTGCGCTCCCATCCGATCCAGCGGCGCTCGCTTTGACTGAAAACGCGTCGACGATGCAGCAGCAGGAATCGCGCCCCCGCAGGGGCCGGGCCGTAACGCGTGTTGAGCCGCGCGACGCCTTCACGCGCAAACGCCAGCAGCGCAGCGTCGCCCTCGACGCTCTCAGCGTCGGCGTCGCCCCAGTCCGACAGCAACGCGAAATGCAGGTCGCCCTCGGGACTCGAGAGGTGATGGATTTCGAGGCGCTCCACCAACTCCGCGATTTCGCTTTCTTTGGTCAGCATCGTCGGCATCACGACCATCGTGCGCAGCGCTGCAGGCACACCGTCGAGCAATGCCAGCCCCGGCAATGGCAGCGCGCGCACGAACAGCGTCACGATGCGATTGACGAAAGCCACAGCGACGTCGGCGGCGGAAAGCGCGCCGAGCAGGGCCAAGAGACAGAGCGCAAGCGGGCCTACCCCGAGGCGCGCAAGAGCGTAAAGCGCGCCCGCGATCATGGCCAGCGAACAGGTGAAAATCGACGTCGCATAGGCGTCGAAGTTCATCGCCGCCGTCACGCGCCTTGGCCAGATGCGGAATCTGGCGAAACCCAGTGAGGCTTCGAAGGCGCGGCGTCCGCCGGCCAGCAGATAATAGCCCGTGTCTGCGCGGCGCGATTGCTCCATCGACGACAGCGTGGGGTTCGGCGTCGCGGCAGCGGCGACCGCGAGGCGCGCGACGTCAAGCTCGCCGTGCCGCGAGCCGCGCGCCAATTCCTCGACAGCGCTGCGGTAGAGGGTGCGGGTCGAAAAGCCCATCTCCAGAAAGCGGCCGGCCTTGGCCAGTTCGCCGTCCACCAGACAGAACCGCTCGAAGACCTCTTTCCAATCCACCTCGGCGATGAGGCGCAGGCTGGTGACGATATTGCGCACCGTCACGTTGGCGGCGCCCTGGCGGCGATGCACTTCGCGCACGGCGGCGTCGGCGGTCATGTCCTGTTTGGCGAGCCGTGCGTCGAGCCAGGAGAGGGCCGGCGTGAATTTCGGGTCCTGATCGCGCAGCCGGTGCACGAGTTGCACGGCGAAGGCGTCCCGCAGCGGCCCTTCCGGACGCCCGGCGAACACGCTCGTCGCCGCCTCCGGCGCACGACCGCTGGCGCCGAGCAACCGATCCGCCAACACGTCGGCTTCGCGGCGCGCGACGCGGCTGACGGTGATTTCCTGGGCGAGGCGGCGCAGGTTTTCAATCAGCACGATTTGCAGCGTGATCGACGTCGCCCAAAGCTCGCCAATCGTCAGGGGCTGAATCTCTTGATAGGCGTTGACATAAGCGACGAGACTCTCGCCGTCGAAGCTGCTGTCGGTATGCGCGACATAGGCCCACGCGAGGCCAAACGCGCGCGGATAGCCGGCGAAGGGGCCGGAGACGAGCTTGGGGAGCTGGCGATAATAGCCCGGCGGCAGGTCGGCGCCGATCTGACGCAACCGCTTTTCGACGAGGTGATAATTGTCGATCAGCCATTCCGCGGCCGGGGTGATGGCCCCTCCGGCCTGGGTCGCCGCGACGATCGTCCGATAGGCGTCCAGCAGCACCGCGCCGTTGTCGGCGAGCCGACCGGCCAGCGGCAGTCCGCGGCTTGGCTTGTCTGCGACCTGTTGCGCGACGGCGAGGGAGCGTGCATGCGCCTGCAATCGTTCGACGCCGAACAGTTCTTCGCGAATCGGCGTCTCGTTGTCCCAGGGCGATGCGGCTCTTGCGAATCCCCGCCACCCCCGCTTCGCCTCGACGCGGGCGTAAGTTGTTTCGACTGTCGGCAATCACGATCTCCGGCGAAGCTGGTCTCAGGTCGTCCGCTTGGCGAACGCCGTCCGCCTCGCGGGCGCTCACGCGCGCGACGCAGGCGCTGTGCGGGAAACCGCGCCGCGCCCACATCACTAAGCGGGGGCGCGCGCGCCCTGTAGATTCGGAAACTACTCAGGAAGGGAGATGCGCCAGGGCGGCCTGAGTAGAATCCGAGGCTAGCGAAACGTGTTGGGACACCCCATGGCAAGAGGGCGTCAAAAAAGTACGGCTCAAAGCTGTCGTGTCGGGAGGAGCAACGCCACGCGCCGCACCTTCGGGCGCGGCGCGCTTGGTTTTGAGGGCGTCTTGGGCGGCCTCAGCCGCCGACTTCGCGCGACGAGCGCAGCTTCTCGGCGTAGATGTTGATCACCAGCGCGATCAGAAGAATAAGGCCGCGAATGAGGATCTTGAGGAAACTGTCGATCTTCACGTAATCCAGACCGTTGTTGAGCACGCCCAGCACGAACAATCCGACAATCGTATTGCCGATTCCGCCTCGTCCGCCAAATAGGCTGGTGCCGCCGACCACGACGGCGGCGATGGCGTCGAGCAGGAAGGTGTCGAATTCGTTCTGCTGCGCGCTGCCGAAATAAGCGACGCCGAGCATGCCGGCCATGCCTGCGCAGACGGCCGAAATCGTCATCACGGCGCCGATGATGAGCTTGACGTTGACGCCCGAATATTCCGCCGCCTCGCGATTGCCGCCGACCATGTAGACATAACGGCCAAAGCGCGTGTAGCTCAAGACGAAATGGGCTAACGCCAGCAAACAGGCGGCGAATATGATGATCCATGGCACGCCGAACAATGTCTTGGAGCCGAGCGTGAGGATCAGCGAAGGCACGGAATAGGCGATCTGGCCGCGCACCAGAACCGCGCTGACGCCGGCGCCGATCTGCATCATCGCCAGCGTCATTATGAAGGAGGGGATGCCAATCTTGGTGACGCCGAACGCGGTGACGCCGCCCAGCGCTGCGCAGGCGAGGAGGGCGAGAATGATGGCGACGCCTCCCGGAACCGGGACATTGGCGATGTTCACGTAATCGGGCTGCGCGGTGAAGAAGGTGAGCACGATGGCGGTTGCGTTGGCGATGGCGCCGACGCTGAGATCAATCTCGGCCGTCAGAATCACAAACGTCAGCCCGACCGCGATGATCGCCGTGACCGAGACCTGTTGCAGGATGTTTTCGAGATTGCCGAGCGTGGCGAAAGTGGGCGCTGCGAGGGAGAAGAAGCCGACGAGAACCAACAGGGTCGCGAAGGGCGCGATGTTGCGAAGTTGGTTACGAAACATCCGGCCAAGATCGAAGGACGGGCGGGCGGGCGCAGCTTCGGGCGAACTCATACGTGACTTTCCTTAAGCCGCCGCCAGCAGGCGGTCCTTACTGATGGCGCAATCTGCAAATTCGTCTGCGATCTCGCCCTTGCGCATGACCAGCACACGATCGGCCAGCGAAAGCACAGTCTCCGGTTCGGTCGATAGGACGATGATCGCCATGCCGTCCGCCGCGAGCGATTTGACGATATGCACAACGTCTTCCTTGGCGCCGACGTCCATGCCGCGCGTCGGCTCGACCAGCACGAGAACCTTGGGCGGCCGCGTCAGCCATTTCGCCAGCGCGACCTTTTGCTGGTTGCCGCCCGACAGCGCGCCAAGCCGGTTCTCGACGCCGGGGGGGCGAACGCCGAGGCGCTGGGTCTGCTCGGTCGCCTGAACGCGTTCGCGCGCGGGCTTCAGCAACCAGTGCGACACATATTCCAGAAACGCGATGGAGACGTTGCGATAGATCGGCTCTTCGCGAAACAGCATGGCGGAGCGGCTTTCCGGCACATAGCCGATGCCGGCGCGCTTGCCGGCGCTGGTGTTGGCGAGTCTGAGATCGCGGCCGTTCATCGCCAGCACGCCGCTGTCGGGTTTCATCTTGCCGAACAGCGTGCGCGCCAGTTCGACCTGGCCGCAGCCCATGTAACCATAGATGCCCAGCACCTCGCCCGCGCGCGCCTCGAAGGAGACATTGTTGTAGAAAGGCGCCAGCGTAACGCCCTTTACGGACAAAGCGGCGACGGCGTTTGCCCGGCTCTTCAGCGCGATGTCGCCGAGGTAGCTCTCTTCAAGCTCCTCGCGGCCGAGCCCGATCATGCGCTCGATGATCCAGCTCTTGTTGATCCCCGGCCCCGCTTTCGCCGTGGCGACGCGGCTGCCGTTACGAAACACGGAAATTTCGTCGGAGATTTCGAGAATGTCGTCGAGAAAATGCGAGATGAACACCAGGCTGCGCCCGCTGTCGCGCACCTTGCGCAGCACCTCGAAAAGTCTCTGGATTTCCGGGTGCGACAGCGCGGATGTCGGCTCGTCGAGGATGATGATGCGCGCGCCCGAAAACAGCACCCGCGCCAGTTCAACCAATTGCTGCACGCCGATGGGATAGTCGCCCAGTCGCGCGCGGGGATCGATTTCCAACCCAAGATTTTTCAACTGCGCGGCGGCCTCCGTCGCCATCCGCTTCCACGCCACCAGACCCAGCGCGCCGACCGGTTGCGATCCCAGGAACACGTTTTCCGCGACCGTGAGATCGGGCGCGACGCTGAGCTCCTGATGCACCATGCCGATGCCTGCCGCGCGCGCGTCGCGCGTCGAGCGGAAGCGCACGGGCGCGCCGTCGACGCGCATTTCGCCGGAATCGCCGGCGTGAACGCCGGCGATGATCTTCATCAGCGTGCTCTTGCCGGCGCCGTTCTCGCCCGCGACGCCGTGGATCGACCCCGCAGAAAGCGCGAAATCGACGCCGCGAAGCGCTTGCACGCCGCCAAACGCCTTGACCATACCCGTCAGTTCCAAGCGCGGCGGCGCCATGCTCTCGCCTCAGATCAGGAACTGCTCTTCCATCCACGCCATGCCGTCGGCGTTGGCCTTGGTGACGACGGGACCGTCGGTGACGATGTTCTTGGGGATGTCCTTGCCGGTCTTGGCGCCGTTGATGACCGCCGACACGCCCGCGACGATGGCGCCGCCATGGATGCGGCACGAGGGATTGCGCACGGTGGCGAACATCGAGCCGTCCTGCACCGCCTTGATTGCCGGGGGCATGGCGTCGACGCCGCCGATCTTGGTCTCGGTGCGCCCCTTGGCCTGCATGACCTTGGAGGCGGCGAGCGCCATATCGTCGTTGTGGAAGAACGCCGCGTCGATCTTGGGGTATTTGGTCAGCAAGGCTTCCCAGATGCGCGCCACCTTGGTGACGTCCCAATCAGCGGGTTGCTCGTCGAGCACCTGAATCTTGGGGAATTTTGAGATGACCGAATGGAAGCCCTTGGCGCGACCCTGCGCGCCGGTGTGGCCGAGCGCGCCTTGAGTCATCACGATGGTGCCTTCGCCGTTGATCGCGTTGACCAGCGCCTGCGTCACCGAAGCGCCCATGAACTCGTTGTCGGGGGCGAGGAAGGTGTGGACGTCGATGGTGTCGAGCGGCGCGATCAGCGTGTCGAGATCGATGACCGGCGTGCCGGCGGCGATCATTTTGTTGACCGGCGCGGTCAGCGTGCCGATGCCGAACGCCTGAATGGCGACGAAATCCCATTTCTGCGAGGCCATGTTGTCGATGGCCGAGCGTTGTTTGACGGCGTCCAACTGACCGTCAAACCAAGTGACTTCGACATTGAACAGCGAGCCCCAATATTCGGCCGCCTGCTTGCCCTGCGCGCACCACGTCGCCTGCAACCCTGCGTTGGAGAACGCCGCCTTGAGCGGGCGCGTCGCTTTGCCGGCCTCCTTCGCCATCGCCTGGCCGATGAGCGGGTTGATGCCCATGCCGCCGAGCGCCGCCATCACGCCGCCGCCGAGCGCCGCGCCGCGCATGAGGTCGCGCCTGGAATGGCCGCCAATATCCTTATCGCCCATGATGCGTTTCTCCCGTGTCCCGCGCCTGCCGTTTTGGCTTCGACCTTCAGATCGGGGCGCTGATGACGACGCTAACATGGCAGGCGAACGTTGCGCAATATACGCGAAGCCGTCTAATAATCGGTGATCGCTTTGGCGAAAGCGGCGGCATAGTCGGGATGCCAGCGCGACAGCGGCGGACGGTTCTCGACGATGTCGCCAGCGGCCCACGCGATCCGCCGCTCATCGAGACGCCGGCTGACGTCGTTGTCGGGACAGAGAATATAGAACGTTCCGCGCTCCAGTTCCTCAATCATGAAGTCGACGGTCTGCTCCGGCGTCCACGCCGCTGCGGGTTTCTCTGTACGGCCATTTGCGGTGAGAGGCGTGTAGACAAAGCCAGGAATAAGCAGATGCGCGCTCACCCTGCATCCCTCTATGTTTCGCAACTCATGCTGAAGCTGCTCGGTGAACACTTTCACGGCCGTTTTCGCGACATTGTAGGCGGGATCGCCGGGCGGCGTCGTGATCCCCTGTTTGGAGCCGGTGTTGATGATCAGAGCCGAACGCCTGGCCGCGATCATGGCGGGCGCAAACACCTGACAACCTTGTATGACGCCCCAGAGATTAACGTCGAGAATTCGCCGCCACCTATCGTCAGCGCCGAACAGCGAACTTCCCGGTTGAATTCCGGCGTTGTTCATCAGCACGGCGACGGGTCCGAACGCTTGGGTGGCGCGCGCCTCCAGCGCCTTCAGGTCGTCGATCCGGCTCACGTCCGTCCGCACGGCGACGACGCTGCTTTCGCCGTTGCGCGCGAGGGCGGCGACGTCTTGCGCGGCCCTGTCGAGCGGCTCTTGCGCCCAATCGGCGAGAACGACATTGAGGCCCTCCGACGCGAGACGTTTGGCGGCCGCAAGACCGATCCCCGAGGCGGCCCCGGTGATGACAGCGCAATTTCCCTCGGCGAAAGCCGCAATCGTAGTCATGACCACACCCCGTTCAATACAGGTTGTATCGGCGCCTGAGATCGTCCACCTGCTCAGGCGTGAGCGGGCGGATCGGTTGCGAGCGCAGCATCAGAAACAGTTTTGCTGTTTCCTCCAGTTCCTCTGTCGCATATTGCGCGTTGGCGAGCGAGGAGCCGGCGACCACGGGGCCGTGATTGGCGAGCAAAACCGCGTGATGGCGGCCGGCGAGCGCGCCCACGGCCTTGGCCAGCGCCTCGTCGCCCGGCGGATAGTAGGGCACGAGAGGAAGGCGGCCGACGCGCATGACGAAATAGGCGGTCAACGGCGGCAGCGCGTCAGCGGGGTCGATGTCAGCGAGCAGGCTGACGGCGACGGAATAGGTCGAATGCAGATGCACCACGGCGCCGGCATCGGCGCGCTCGCGATACATGCTGAAATGCAGGAACGCTTCCTTGGTCGCCGGGTCGCCGTCGAGGAAGCGGCCTGAGGCGTCGAAGCGCGAGAGTTTGGCGGGGTCGAGATCGCCCAGCGAGGCGTTGGTTGGCGTCATCAGATAAGAGCCGTCCGGCAACCTCAGGCTGATGTTGCCGGTGGAGCCGAACGTCAATCCGCGCTGAAATATCGACGCGCCGGTGCGGCAGATTTCGTCACGCGCATGGGTTTCGTCGCTCATCCGTCCAGCTTCGCCCACGCCTTGAGAAAGAAATCCGTCGCGCCAAAATTGCCTGATTTCAGCGCCAGCGCGACGACGGGCTGGCCGATGCTGCGCGTCCACGGCACGCCGGGGTCGATCTCCGGTCCGATCTCTAGCGCGCTTACCCCCAACGCGGCGACGACGGCGCCGGAGGTTTCACCGCCCGCGACAAGGAAGCGGCTGAAACCGTGCGCCAGCAGAAGCCGGCCGACCTCGGCGAGAAAGGTCTCGACGAGTTCGCCTGCATGGGCGACGCCGAGCTTCGCCTGCACTTCGCGCACCGCCTCGGGCCCGGCGCTGGAATAGACCAGCGGCGCCTGCGTCGCGGCGCTGGCCCAAACGGCGACGCGTTGTGGCGTGACGGCGCGGGAGGCGATCTCCAGCGGGTCGATGCGGAGGGCGGGAACCCCGGCGTCGAGCGCGGCCTGAATTTGCCCTCGCGTCGCCGCCGAACAGGAGCCCGCCAATATCGCCGCGCGTCCCGGCGGCGCCGCGAGCGTCTGCGGCGGCGCGCTCGCGCCCAGTTTTCCAGCGGCGCGGAAATTGCCGGGCAGGCCCATCGCCACGCCCGAGCCGCCCGTGACCAGCGCCATGCCGGCGCAAGCGGCCCCGATGGCGCGCAGGTTGTCGTCGCGCACGGCGTCGACAATCAGCAGCCGCTCGCCCGCTGCACGGGCGCTTGCGAAGGCTTCGCGGATCGCCGCCGCGCCCTTGTCTACGACGTCTAGCGCCACCAACCCGACCTTGCCGCGCACCTGCCTTTGCAGCACGCGCCGCAGATTGGCGTCGCGCATCGGCGTCAACGGATGGTCCTTCATCGGGCTTTCGGAGAGCGGAACGTCGCCGACGAACAGATAACCCTTGTAGATCGACCGGCCCGCCGCCGGGAAGGCGGGGCAGGCAATAGCGAGGTCCGTCCCGGCGAACGCCATCAAAGCCTCGGCCACCGGTCCGATATTGCCGGCGTCGGTCGAATCGAAAGTCGAGCAATATTTGAAGAACAATTGCTCGGCGCCGGCTACGCGCAGCGCCTTTGCGGCGGCGAGCGACAGGCTGACGGCCTCCGCCGCCGCAATAGTTCTTGACTTCAACGCCACCACGACCGCCTCGGCGTCGCCAAATCCGCTTTGCGGCAGCGAACCGATGACCTGAACGGTTTTCATGGCCTGGCGGGAAATCATCAGCGCGAGATCGGTAGCGCCCGTCAGATCGTCTGCGATGGCGCCCAAAAGCATGTCGCGCTCCTCACCCTTGCTGTTGCCGCCTAGGGCGGTTGCGCCGACGACGATCTCTTAGCCGACGCCTATGAGCCTTTGCTCCGAACGATCTAGGAAGCGGCGCTCTCACTAACCGCGCCTTCGCCCGACCTTGGTTGACACTCTTGTCGGTCGAAGACATAACCGACTATGACAGCGCAGTCGCTCACAGGCAAGGGCGGCCCTGCGTCCCTAGAGAGCCGCGTTGCAAGCGGCCGCCAAACTCGCGCTATGACCAGGATGGAAGCCATGAAGGTCGGGATCATCGGTTTGGGGTCGATGGGCCTGGGCATGGCCAAGTCATTGGCGGCGGCGGGACTTGCGCCGAAAGGCTTCGACGTCAATGCGGACGCCCTCAACAATCTTGTCGCCGTCGGGGGCTCGCCCGCCGCCAGCGCCGCCGAGGCTGCGCAGGACGCAGAGGCGTTGGTTGTTGTCGTCGTCAACGCGGCGCAGACGCAGGCCATATTGTTCGGCGACGCCGGCGCGGCGGCGCATCTCAAACGCGGCGCCGTCATCGTCTCTTGCGCGACGATGGCCCCCACGGACGCGCGCCGCCTGGCGCATCTGGCCAGGGCGATGGGCCTGTCTTATCTGGATGCGCCGATCAGCGGCGGCGCGGGCAAGGCGTCGCTTGGACAGCTCACGGTCATGGCGTCCGGCGCGCCCGAAGCCTTCGAGCGCGCACAACCTCTGCTCGACGCGATGGCGACGACCGTTCACAGGTTGGGCGATGAGGCTGGCGTCGGCGCGTCCTACAAGATGATCAACCAATTGCTGGCGGGCGTCCACATCGCCGCCGCCTGCGAGGCGATGACGTTTGCCGCCAGGCTCGGGCTCGACCTGCCGACGGTTTACAAGGTCATCACCGGCTCCGCCGGCAATTCGTGGATGTTTGAGAACCGTGCGCCGCACATTGTCGAGGGCGATTATTCACCGCGCAGCGCCGTCGACATTTTCACCAAGGACCTCGGCATCGTGAGCGACATGGGGCGGCAGGAAAAGTTTCCGCTCAACCTCTCCGCCACCGCGCTGCAAATGTTCATCGCCACCGCCGCCGCTGGCATGGGGCGCGACGACGACGCCTCCGTTGCGCGGATGCTCGCCAGATTGACGGGGGTCGCGCTGCCTCCCGATTCCGGCGAGAGCTGACGTTTTAGTCCTGGCCCAGATAGGCGGCGATCACGACGGGATCGTTGCGAACGGACTGCGGCGGCCCATCAGCGATCTTGCGGCCGAAGTCGAGCACGACGATGCGGTCGGAGAGCGACATCACCACTGGAATATCATGTTCGACGATCAGCACGGTCAGGCCGTGTTCGTTCCTCACTCGCAAGATCAGTTCGGACATCTCGCTCTTTTCGGCGCGGCTCATGCCCGCCATGGGTTCGTCGAGCAACAGCAACTCGCCGCCCTGCATGAGCGCGCGCCCGAATTCGGCGCGCTTCTGGCCGCCATAGGGGAGTTCGCCGGGAACACGGTCGGCGGCGCCCTCCAACCCGACGAAAGCCAGCATGCGCAACGCCGTGGCCTCCGCTTCCCGCTGCTCCCGCCGCGCTTGAGGCGAAAGCACGGCGCCTTGCAGCAACCCGGTTCGGCCCTGCCCATAGGCGCCGACCATCAGGTTCTCCAGGATCGTCAAACCACCGAACAGCGCCAGATTCTGGAAGGTGCGGGCGACGCCGAGCCGGGAGATGCGTTGCGCTGAAAGGCCCGCGATGTCGCGATCCCGAAAGCGAATGGCGCCGGCGCTGGGCGCGACGGCGCCGGTGATGCAATTGAATAAGGTGGTCTTGCCGGCGCCATTGGGGCCGATGACGGAGGTGACGGCGCCCTTGTCGGCGCGCAAGCTGACGCCGTCGAGCGCCCGCAAGCCCGCATAGACCTTGCTTACATCGACAATCTCAAGAAGCGGCGCCGTCATGAATCCACGCCCAAATAGGAATCGCGCATCTCCTTGCTGTCGGCGACCTCAGACGCGGGGCCGGACAGCGCGACGCGGCCGCGATCAAGCACATAGGCGTAGCTGGCGAATTCCAGCGCCAGTCGCGCGTTCTGCTCCACAACCAGGATCGCCGTTCCCAAACGCTCGGCCGCGCTGCGCAATTGCTGATAGATCGCCCGCACGATCAACGGCGCCAGGCCCAGCGAAAGCTCATCAACCAACAGCAGCCGGGGCTGGCCAATCAGCGCGCGACCCAGCGCCAGCATCTGTTGTTCGCCTCCCGACAGCCAGCCCGCCGCTTGCCCGCTGCGCTCCTGCAAACGTGGGAAAAGCGCGTAGATCGAAGCAAGACTATCCGCCCGCTTGGCGGCCGGCAGCACGGAGGCGCCGACCATGAGATTGTCGAGGACAGAGAGCTTTTTGAACACAAGCCTGCCTTCGGGAACCTGCGCCATGCCCATCCGCACCCGTGCGTGCGGCGGCATGCGGTGGATGGGCCGGCCTTCGAAGCGCACCGCGCCGGCGGCGACCGCGCCGCCGTGGAAATCGAGAAGCCCTGTGGCGGCGCGGATGAGCGTGGTCTTGCCGGCGCCGTTGGCGCCCAGCAGCGCGACCACGCCGCCGCTGGGCACCGCAAGGCTGATCGCGTCGAGCGCGACGCTGTTGCGGCCGTAGCTGACGCTGAGGCTCTCGATGGACAGCAGCGGCGTCATCGTCGTGCGCCTGGAAACAGCAACACCCGCAGGCTGCGCCCGAGACCCGCCATGCCGCCGGGCGCAAAGATGAGCAGCCCGATGACCATGAGGCCGAAGATCAGTTGCACAAGCTGCGGCTTGTGTTCGGCCACCAGTGTCGCCATCGCGCCGCCGCCCTGCGGCGCGAGCCCCGAGATGATCGACGGCAGCAACAGCCAGATCGCCGCGCCGAACAACGATCCCCGCAGCGAGCCCAGACCGCCGATGATGATCATGGCGATGAACTGGATGGCGAAATCGAGCCCGAACGCCTCAGAACTGATGTTGGTCATGAAATAGGCCTGTAGCGCGCCCGCCGTCGAGGCGATGGCCGACGAGAGCGCGAACGCTTTCAGCCGCAGCACGCGCACATCGACGCCCGCCGCCCGAGCCGCCATTTCATGATCCCGCATAGCCCGCATCGACCGGCCTTCGCGAGTTCTCAGCGCGTTGCCGAGGCCCCAATAAACCAGCGCGACGGCGGCGAGTAGGAAGAAATACCATCGAATGGGCGTGTCGAGCGCAAAGGCGCCGAGCTTCGCCGTCTCGTAGGGCACGCCCGAGACGTCGAAATAGTGAAGCTGGCATTGCAGAAATACGTAGATGACGACGTGATGGACCGCCAGCGTCGAGAGCACGAAATAAAGCCCGCGCACGCGTAGCGACGGCAGCCCCGCCAGTACGCCCGTCACGGCCCCGCTCAACGCCGCCGCCAAGAGAACGAGCGGAAACGGCCAACCCCACAGCGTTCCCGTGATCGCCGCCGTCATCGCGCCAGTCGCGTAGAAGGCGGCGTGACCGATAGAGATCAGGCCGGCGCAGCCCGTGAGGAAATTCAGCGAAAGCGCGCCGAGCATCGCAATCAGCATCAGATCGATCTGCGACAGTCCCAGATTGAGCAACTGAACGTTTGAAAGGCGAAACCCGAACGCTGCGCGATGCGACAATACGAAGGGGAGATAGGCCAGAAACGCCAGCAGCAGCGCCGCCCACAGGACGCGCCCTAGCCGCGCGGGCGCGGTTCTGGTTGTCGAGGCCGCCAGAGCTTCGCTCATCTTAGACCCTGCCCAGTTCACGCTCGCCGAACAGGCCCCAGGGCCTGACCAGCAGGATCAGCAGCAGCAGAGCGTAGATAACGATGTCGCTGGATTCGGGCGCGATATAGGAGGCCGAAAGCTGCTCGATGACGCCAACCAATACGCCGCCGATCACGGCGCCCGGTATGCTCTGCAAACCTCCGATCACCACCGCCGGTAGAGCGAGCAGACCGATCGATTCCAGATCGGTCGAGACGATCTGCAATTGGCCCAGAAACAAGCCGCCTACCGCGGCAAGCAGCGAGCCGATGGCCCAGGCGAGGCGGTTCATCAGATTGACGTTGACGCCGGATACAAGCGCCGCTTCGTGGCCGTCGGCGGTGGCGCGCATGAGCAGACCGACCGAGGTGAAGCGGAAAAACGCGGCGAACAGACCCATGCAGATCCACGACACCACCGCCGCCGTCAAATGCAGTTGCGAGATGCGCAGTGTCCCCCATGTGAACACGCCGGTCGGAAGCGGCGTGACCAGCGTGCGGCCTTGCGGGCCATAGATAATCTCGATGAGTGAGCGCAACACAATGGAGAGCGCAATCGTCACCATGATGACGGCGAGCATCGAGCGTCCCGACAGCGGTTGAATGAGCGCAACGTAGATCAGCACGCCAAGGGCCGAAGACGCGAGAGCCATGATGAGCACCGAAGCGGCGAAGGGCAGATGAAACACGGAAAGCGCGGTGGCGGCGAAATAGGCGCCGCACACCGCGAGCATGCCCTGCGCGAAGTTGAACACATCCGTCGCCTTGAACACGACAGCGAAGCCAAGGGCGACCAGCCCATAGATGCTGCCGAGCGCGACGCCGCTAAAGAGGACCTGCGCGAGCATGCTCCTTTCCGCTATTTGGTGTATTTGGCGTAATCTTCATACGACCCATACGCCTTGTATTTGTTGGCGTCGTAGTCGTAACCAAACATTTTCAGCACCTGCGGTCCTGTATGGTCCTCCTTCGTGTAGACAATCGGCGCGGAGAGGCCTTTGGTGTCGACGGTGAAGCCCGGCGCCAACGCCTCCACAAGTTTGGCGCGCGTCAGACCGGGGCCTGCCTTGGCGATGGCTTCCGCCGCCATCTGCCCGGCGACCCAGCCAGCGACATAATTGACGTTGGGCGTCAGCGCGTCGTGACCGGCCTTGGCGGCGCCCGCCGACATCGCCGCGTCGCCCGGCGTCTTCTCCGAGCCGCCTGGCGTGAAACAACTGATGAAATTGTAGTTGGCGCCGGCCTTGGGACCCAACGCCTGAAACACCGAAGGCGATCCGAGATAGGTGATGCCGAACGCGGGGATGTCGAGGCCGTATTGGGCGAGCGCCTTCATGGTGAGGATAGAAGTGTTCTCGACGCCATAGATCGTTATGAAGTCCGGCTTTTGCGCCATGATTTCCTGAACCTGCGGCGTCACGTCGACCGCCGTCACCTTCATCGTCACCGCTGAGGCCGTGCCGCCGGCCCTTGTCACGGCGTCGGCGACGAAGCTAGCGTAATCCTTGCCGCCCGCCGTTTCAATCGCGACCGTCATCACCTTCGGCGCCTTCAGCTTCAACTTGTCGACCAAAAATCCAACGCCTGCGTCGGCCATTTGTTTGTAGCCGCAAAAGCCGTTGTAAACCATGGGCGAGACGGGGGCCGAGAGCGCCTTGGTCGATGTATAGGTCGCCACGACGGGCACGGCGCCATTCCTGATCGTCCCCGCGAGCGCGACCTGCGAAGCGGAGGTTCCCATGCCCGATATGGCGATGACCGGCGTCTGGGTAACCAGCTTATCAAACGCGATCTTGTCGGCGGCGGCGTTGAAGCGATTGTCCTCCGCCAGCACGTTCACCTTGCGCCCGTTGACGCCGCCGCCCTCGTTGAGCGCGCGCATATAGTCCTGAAAGCCGGTGACCCAAACGCCCTGTGAGGCCGAGGTCGGACCGGACATGTCCATCAGAACGCCCCAATCGACGCGATCCTTGTAGACCCCGTCGTCAGGGGCCTCCTGCGCCCAAACGGGCGTCATTGCGCTAACGGCGATTGCCGCAACTAAGGTCCGAAAGCCGAACGACATAGTTCCCATAAGCCTGTCCTCCCCTTCTTGGTTGTTATGCAAAAGATTTAAGTCCCGGTCCATCGCGGCTTGCGCTTCTGTGCGAAAGCCAGCGCGCCTTCGCGCGCATCCCCGGAGGCGATCACTGTTTCCAGAATCTCCTTCTGGCGCCGCCATATCTCCTGCGCCGGCCATTGCGGCGCCTGATCTATGACGGTCTTGGTCATGGCGACGGCGAGCGGTCCGTTGGCGGAGATTTCGTCGGCCAGCGCGAGTGCGCCTTCGAGCGCGGCGCCTTGTGCGACAAGCCGGTTGACGAGGCCGAAACCATGCGCATCGTGGGCGCTCATCGGGCGTCCCGTCAGCGCGTATTCCATCGCGATGTTGCGCGGGATGCGTTGAGGCAATCGCAGCAGGCCGCCGGACCCGGCGATGAGGCCCCGCCGCACCTCGGGAAGTCCGAACTGCGCCGCCTCCGAGGCGACAATCAAGTCACAGGCGAGCGCGATTTCACAGCCGCCGGCCAGCGCGAAGCCTTCTACCGCCGCAATCAGAGGCTTCGTTGGCGGACGTTCGACGAGGCCCGCTAGACCCCGCCCTTCGAGTTCGACCCGCTCGCCGGCCAGGAAAGCCTTGAGGTCCATGCCGGAGCAGAAGTGTCCGCCCGCGCCCGTCAGGATTCCAACGGACAGCGACGCATCGGCGTCGAGCCGATCCAGCGCCTCGGCGATAGCCTCGGAGGCCCCGCGGTTGATCGCATTGCGGGTCTCAGGACGATCAATCGTCACGACCAGCGTCCGGCCGCGAACTTCTGCGCGAACTTGGTCGGCATTCGTCATGCGGAGGCGCCTTTCTGCAACGCAGCGCGCAAACCTGCGCGGTCGCGAATGAGGCGGCCGCTGACCACCCGTCCGCCCTCGACGCGCACGAGGCCATTGACGTGCATATGCGCGTCGGCGCCGTCGCAGCTGACGCCCTCGAAACCGCCGAGATAGACGCCGTGCTGAAGCGCATGGAACGCGACGTCGGACCCGCTTGACTTCAGCACGTCGAGTTCGCTCCGGCGCACCTGGAAGCGCAACGGCGTTCGCGTGATGTGTTCGTCGTCGCAACGCACAGCCGCTTCGGCGGGCGGCCAGTCGCCTTCCAACCAGCGCCGCACGGCCTCTTCCGCGCTGGCGTTTCGTGGTTGCACCTCGACGTCCCAGGGCGCAGGAGCGGGCGGGTCCACTGCGTCCGCCAAGCCGGATCGCAGCTGGCGCCGCCGCGTCAGATAATCTTCTTGAGCGACGCAGCCTGTCAGACGTTCGCCATCGCTGAAATAGAGGGCGACGCCCGACCAGCTGGCCACCCGCCCTTTCGAGGCGCCGTGCTCGCTGAACCACGCCGCCACCCATCCGTCGCCCGCTAATGTCTGGTGAACAGTCATGCCCAGGCCCGGAAACAGCCGCATCTGTTCGGCGACCGCCGGCAGCCAGCTTTCGTCGCGCCCCGCCAGCACGGCGTCGCCGATTCTCAGTGTATAGGCAGGCGTCGCAAAGCTTCGCGCCGCCTCGTCGTCGTGGCGGTTGAAATAGTCGACCACCCAGCGTCTGAACAGTGAAAGTGCGGAGGCCACCCTCAACCCTCCGGAAATTGTCGGCGCATTTCGCGCTTGAGTAATTTCCCGGATGCGTTTCGCGGAAGGGTGTCGACAAAGCGCACGCGGGTCGGGCATTTGTAACGCGCGAGACGCTCACGTGCGAAGGCGATCAGATCCTGTTCGTCCGCGTGCATGCCCGGCTTCAGGGCAACAAACGCAATCGGCGTTTCGATCCAGCGTTCATGCGGGGCGCCGATGACGCCGACCTCACGGATCGCGGGATGGGCATTGAGGACGTTCTCGATCTCGGCGGGGTAGATATTCTCGCCGCCCGAAACGATCATGTCCTTGAAGCGATCAAACAGATAGATATAGCCATCGACGTCCAGATAGCCCGCGTCCCCGGTGCGGAACCAGCCCTCCGGCGTGATCGCCTCTTGCGTCGCCTCCGGCTTCTCCCAATAGCCTTTCATCAGCATCGGCGTGCGCAGCCAGAGTTCACCGACTTCGCCGGTCACGGCTTCAGCTAGCGTCGCGGGATCGACGACCATCAGCTCGACCCACGGCAGCGCCCGCCCGCAAGCCCTCAGAAGTCCGGAGCGCGGACCGTCGGGGTCATGATCGTCAGGGTTCAGCACGACGACTGTCCCAGAAGATTCCGTCATGCCATAGGCTTGCATGAAGTTGCAACGCAGGCGCGCGAGCGCGCGACGCAACAGCACGTCGCCAATGGGAGACGCGCCGTACATCAACAATTGCAGGCTCGAAAGGTCCGCCGTCTCGACGCCCTCTACCTGTAGCAGCGCCTGCACGACCGTCGGGACAAAGAAAGTGTGGGTGACGCGATATTCGGCGATCAGCGCGACGGCGCGTGCGGGGTTCACTTCGCGCATCAGCACGGTATGGCCGCCAACCATCATCGTGGAGCTGCCGTATCCGCAGCCGCCGATATGAAACATCGGCATGGCGACGAGATTGACGCTGTCAGGCCGCATGCCCCAGGCTTCTGCGAGACGGCGAGTGTAAGACATTCCCTGGTTGGTCAGCATCACGCCTTTGGGCAGGCCCGTCGTGCCAGACGTGTAGAGGAGCAGGATCACTTCGTCGGGCGCCCCGACATAGCCTGCGTCCTCGGCCGGCGCCGCGTCGCACATCGCATCGTAGTCCTCGCCGAAGGTCACGATCGCCGGGGACTCAGCGCCCAGAAGAGGCGTAAGGTCAGGTTCCGAGAGGATGACGCGAGGCCGGGCGTCCGCCAAAATGATCGCGATCTCGGGCGGCGCCAGGCGCCAGTTGAGGCCGACGAGAATGGCGCCGATCTGGCTGCAGGCAAACACCAGCTCAAAACATTCGGCCCGGTTCTTCGTGAGCACGCCGACGCGGTCGCCGCGCCGAACTCCGCGCGCGGCGAGCGCATGGGCCGCCCGCGAACTGCGCACCTGCAATTGCGCAAAACTCAGCGTAACGCCTTCAAAGCTCAACGCGGGCGCGGCGCCCCGCTGGGCGGCGTGTTCGCGCAAAGTTTCTGCGAACGTGCTCATAGGGTCAGTAGCTCTTTGGCAGGCCCAGACTGTGTTGGGCGATGAAATTGAGGATCATTTCACGCGACACCGGCGCTGTCTTGTGCAAACGCGCGATGAACCAGAGATCGGCCAGGCCATATTCCATCGCCAGACCGTTGCCGCCGTGCGTCTGCATCGCCTGGTCCAGCGCCTCGAGCGAGGCGTCGGCGGCGGCGAATTTCGCCATATTGGCCGCCTCGCCCGCTTCGGGCGAGCGTTGGTCGAAGAGTTGCGCCGCGCGCGCCGTCATAAGGCGCGCCTGCTGCACGGCCATGTAAGCCTTGGCGAGCGGATGGGCGACACCCTGATGGGCGCCGATGGGTGTGCTCCAAACCTTGCGCTCGGCGGCGTAAGCGGCGCCCTTCTCCAGCGCGAAGCGGGCGATGCCGTTGTTGATCGCCGCCGCGCAGACGCGCTCGGGATTGAGCCCCGCAAACAGATGTTTGAGGCCCTGTCCTTCCTGACCAATCAGCGAGTCAAGCGGGAGATCAACGTCGTCGAAATGCAACGTGAACTGCGTCTCGGGCACATGGAGCGCGGTCTCGATGGGCGTCATCGAGATACCCTTGGCGTCGGCGGGCGCGATGAACAGAGAAAGGGCGGCGCGACCCCGCTCGTCGGGCGTCTCGCCGCGCGCGACGACGAGAATGGCCTCCGATTCATCGACGGCGGAAGTCCAGTATTTTTGCCCCTTCAACGTCCACCCTGCGCCCTGGCGCCGCGCAACCGTGGAAATCTTGTGGGTGTTGGTTCCCGCGTCCGGTTCGGTGATCGCGAAGGCGAGGCGGCGCTCGCCGCTGGCGAGGCCCGGCAACCAGGCGCGCTTGAGCGCGTCGTCGCCGTGCTGTTGGATGATGGGCGCGCAGATCGATCCTATGACCAACGAAAGCAACGGGCATCCCTGCGCCGCCGTCTCCTCGACGATGACGTTGTAGTCCGCCAGACCTGCGCCGCCGCCGCCCCATTCCTCGGCGACGTGAACGCCCAGGAAGCCGGCCTTGCCGAGGGCGCGCCAAAGCTCGACGGGCTTGGCCTTGCGCTTGACGACATCCTGAAAATACTTGCGCCCGAAGCCGCCGACGAGCTTGCCGACGCTCTCCCGCAGCATCGCGTGATGATCGGCGGTGTCAACGAGAGTCGAATGAAACAAATTGGCCATCGGCTATCCTTGCCTGAGGGAGGCGTCGAGCGACCAATCGAAGAAGCCTCTGCCCGTCTTTCGTCCGAGTTCGCCGCGCGCAACCATGTCTTCGAGCAAACGCGGCGGTTCGTAGCGCGGCCCCAATGTTTGTGACAGTTGCCGGGCGATGTCGAGCCGCACGTCAAGCCCGACGACGTCGCTTAGCCGCAGTGGGCCGATGGGATGGCGGTAGGCGACGACCATCGCCTTGTCGATGTCCTCAGCGCTCGCCACGCCCTCCTGCAGCATGCGGATCGCTTCCAGTGCGGCGATGAGATCGAGCCGGCTGGTGGCGAAGCCCGGCGTATCCCGAACAACAATGGTCGTCTTGCCGACGCCCTCCGCAAAGCCGCGCGCGCGCTCGACAGCGGCAGGGCTGGTTGAGGCGCCACGCACGATTTCAATCATGGGCAGCGACCAGACGGGATTGAAGAAATGCATGCCGAGGAAGTTCGATGCGTCGACGACGGACGCTGCGAGGACGTCAATCGAGAACGAACTGGTGTTGCTGGCGATCAGCGCGGGGCGCCGGGCGGAGATATCTTTTAGAACTCTGGCCTTCAGGTCCGCGCGCTCGGGCACGGTCTCTATGGCGAGGTCGAGCGCCAGCGGCAAGTCGGAGGCGCTCGCGCGCCGCGTGACGGCGGCGACCAGCCGCTGCGCAGCTTCCGCATCAAGCTTGCCGCGCTTCACGCCCGAGGCGGCGGCCTGGGAAAGCGCAGCGACAGCGGCGGCGAAGCGGACGTCGTCGGGCTCAGCCAATGCAACCGAATGGCCGGCCGCAGCGAACACGTAGGCGATGCCGACGCCCATTGTTCCTGCGCCGACAACGGCGATTTGTCGAGCGACGACGTCAGGCATGGGCGCCGCCGTTTATTTGTATCCCCTGCCCGGTGATGTGCGCCGCATAGTCGGACGCCAGATAGACCATGAGATGGGCGACCTCGGCGGGATCAGCGTAACGCCCGTCAGGGATGGAAGCCGAGCGTTTGGCGCGCAGCGCCTCGGCGTCGCCAGGCGCCTGTTCGGCCTCGATCTCGCGCAGCATCGGCGTGTCGACAGGGCCGGGGCACACGGCATTGACGCGCACGCCCTTGCGCGCGACTTCCAGCGCCGCGCTCTTGGTCAGGCCGAGCACCGCGTGTTTGCTCGCCGCATAGGGCGCGAGATTCCGCACGCCGATATAGGCGCCGAGCGAGGCGGTGTTGACAACCGCGCCGCGTCTTTGCGCCACCATCACGGGCAGCACATGCTTGAGGCCGAGAAACACGCCGCGCACGTTGATCGCCATCACCTTGTCGAACATTTCAACGGGCGTATCCGCAATCGCCAGCACTTCGCCCTGCCAGCCGGCGTTGTTCATGAAAATGTCGATCCGCCCCCAAGCGGAGAGCGCATCGTCGACATAGCTGCGCACCTGCCGCTCCTCGCTGACGTCCGCGACAAGGTAACGTGCTTCGCCGCCAATCGCCTGCGCGGTATCACGTGCGCCCGACTCGGAGAGATCAACCGCCAGAACGCGCGCGCCCGCTTGCGCGAGCGCCAGACAAACCGCGCGCCCGATGCCGCCGCCGGCGCCGGTGACGATAGCGGCCTGGTTGACGAAGTCGATCTTCATGCGCCGGCCCGTAAAGGTTGGGCGCGCAGCGCGAAGCCGGAATAACCCTCCTCGGCGCATTGCTTCAAGAACCGCCGATAGCCGCGCACCCCGCCGGAATAGGGCATGAACACGCGCGGCTTTCCTGAGACTTCCGCGCCGTTGTAGTAAGAATTGGTCGTCAGATACAACGTCTCGCGCGCGCGTTCGTTGACATGCGCCACCCAGGCGCGCTCCGCCTCGGGCAGGGCCTCGAATTCGGCGAGGCCCTTATCGTCCATCGCCTTGATGAGATCGGCGAGCCAATCAATCTGCTCTTCAATCGACACCATCACGTTGCTAAGCAGCGACGGGCTGCCGGGGCCGACGACGATCAGCATGTTGGGGAAATCGGCGACGCCGACGCCGAGCTGCGTGATGGGTCCGTCCGCCCATTTCTGCTTGAGCGTGAGACCGCCGCGCCCGACGATGGCGGGCTTCAGGATTGATCCCGTGAAGGCGTCGAAGCCGGTGGCGAATATGACAATGTCGAAGTCGCGCGACTTTTCTTCGGTGCGTATTCCCTGCGCAGTGAACTCGACGATGGGAAAGTCTTTGAGATCGGCGAGTTCGACATTGTCGCGGTTGAACGCTTCGAAATAGCCGCTGTCGACGGAGGGACGGCGGGCCGCAAATGGATGACCGACGGGCGTCAGCTTCTCGCGAATCCCGGGGTCGTTGACGCGCTCGCCGATCTTGCGGCGGACGAACTCGGCGGCGGTGTCGTTGGCGGGCTTGGACAGCAGGATGTCGTAATAGGCCAGCGCGAAGCCAAAGCCCCAGCGATTGTAGGCGGCCTCGTAAACCTTCTCGCGCTCTTCCGGGGACACTTCGAGCGCCGATTGCCGGTTTGGCTTGAATCCGAGACCCGTCGGCGAATTCCACGCCTGCTCGCGACGCGCCCGGTAGTTGGCTTTGACCTGACGATCCTCGTCGTCGCTGACGGGCGCGTTTGCGGCGGGTACGGAGAAATTGGCGGTGCGTTGAAACACCGTGAGATGTTTGGCCTGTCGCGCGATCACCGGGGTCATCTGCATGCCCGAGGAGCCGGTGCCGATGATGGCGACGCGCTTGCCGGCAAAGGCGATCTCGCGCTTGGGCCATTCTCCGCTATGGAGGATCTCGCCGCGAAACGACGACTGGCCGGGATAATCGGGGCGCTTGGTTGAGGACAATTGTCCAACCGCCATCACAAAATATCGCGCCGACCATTGGCGGCCGTCTTCGGTCGAGACCGTCCAACGCGCGGCGGCTTCGTCATAGACCGCCTTGCTCATGCGGGCGCCCAACAAGATATCCTTGCGCAGATCGAAACGGTCGGCGACGTGGTGGATATAGCGCAGGATTTCCGGCTGCGTGGCGTAGCGCTCCGACCATCGCCATTCCTGCTCCAACTCCGGCGAGAAGCTATAGGAATAGTCGTAGCTCTCGACGTCGCAACGGGCGCCGGGATATCCGTTGTGAGCCCAGACGCCGCCGATGTCGTCGTACGCCTCCAGCACCCGCACGCGCTTGCCCAGGGATCGCAGACGATGGAGCGCGCGAAGGCCGGCGAAACCGGCGCCGATGACGATGGCGTCCAGGGTCTCCACGGCGATTCCTCCCTCGGGGTTACTTATGGCAATGATAATCTACTGACGAGTAGCACGCAAGCCGTTTTCAACCGGCTTTGCGAAAATCTACCTTGCCCTGCTACGCGCGCTGCGCGGTTCGGCTTCTGCGGTCGCGCCAACCAGCGTCAATATCAACCCCGTCATCGTCTGCGCGATCGCCTCAATCGGCAGCCGGCCTGCGGGTCGATACCAGAACGTCGACCATGTGACCGCGCCGCCAATCGCCAGCGCCGCGAGCTGCACGTCGTCGACCTGAAAATCTCCGGAAGCAACGCCTTTCTGCAGAAGTTTTGCGATCCGGTTGAAGAAGTCGCGCCGCAGCGCGCCGATCCTCAGCGCGTCGTCGGGCTCCAGATTCTTCTCCTCGCGCACATAGATGGCGATGAACTTCTGACTGCCGAGGACCGCGCTCACATAGTCACGGCCGAAGGCTTCGAGGCTGTCGCGCGGGCCTTTGCGGCGCGCGAGCGCGCCATCGAGCGCGTCGGCGGCCGCCTGAACGCCGCGCAGACAGATTTCCGCCAGCAATTGTGTCTTGGAGCCAAAGTTCGCGTAGATGAACGGCTTGGTCATGCCGAGCCGGTCGGCGACCTCGTCCAGGGTCGTGTTGTCATAACCGTGTTCGTAAAACAGATCGACGGCGGCGGCCAGCGTGCGCTCGCGTTTCAGCGCGGCGACCTCGTCGCGAATTTTGGTTGTCGCCAATGTCCGCTTGACCATTGCGTCCGCTTTCCCGTTCGCCCGCCAGGGCGTCATTTGAGGCATCCAGCTCGTTGCAAGCCAGGGAGTCATCGCGACAGGATGTCGCGCACCTCCCGGAAATAGAGCAGGCCGGAGCCCGCGTCCGAGACCGTCACTTCGTGCCGAACATAGCGGCGTTCGCGTTTGACGAATTTGTCGATCGCCGTCGCGGTGATCCGCACCGTGGCGCCAACGGGAATGGGCGCGAGGATTTCAGAATCGTGGAATGTGTGAATTGAGCCAATGGCGAAGGGTTTGGTGTGATCAAACTGCACCGACAACACGAAATGTGAGACCAACAGCGGCGGCACAATGGCGCCGCCGAACGGCGAGGCGCCGGGGATGCGCCAGGTGTTCATGCGCCAACCCTCGTACCACGGGTTGAAGTCCTCGACCGCGTCGGCGTAGAGAATGACGAGTTCCGGCGTGATCTCGAGATCGCGCGACAGCGAGGCGCCGACTTCGATCATGTCCCAGTACGTCACGCATTTCTCTTCCAGACTCGTGACGAAGGCGCGCGTCTGCTCGATCTGCACCGAAGTCATCGGGCGCAGGTCGTCGGTTTGCGGCGGACGTCTCACGTTGGTCTCCATGGTTGAGCGCCTCAGACGCCGACGTCGACTTCGACGAAGCCGGTGGTCTTGACCTCGCCGATTTCGTTGTCGGCCCAGATTTCTACCTTGAAGCGGTAGCCCGCGCCCTTCGCCGTCTTCTCGCGCACGCGTCCGTGGGTGTGGATGATTTCGTTGGCGTAGGTCGAAGCGACATATTTACACTGCATGCGCGCGCCGCGGAAGAAGTCGGCGCCGAAATAGTTGACGCACATTTCGGCCAGATAGGCTGACGACATTTCGCCGGTCTGAATCGGCGCTTTCAGCCCAGTTTCGGCGGCGTAGACGGGGTCCCAATGATTGGGGTTGAAGCGGCCCCATAGCCGCGAGCCCATCAATTGAATGGCGGCCTTCTTTTTCACGCCGATCAACTCGAAGCCGACCGGCGTATCGCGGGTGATGGCGTCACTCTGCTTCATGTCATGCCCTTGTGTCACGAGAGGCCCAGTTGTCCGACCGCGCGCTGGGTCAGCAGGAATTTGCGCGCGCGACCCGAGGGGGTCGTGGGCAGGTCCTCCGCCGCAATCGGCAGCACATATTTGGGAACCTTGAAGCGGGCCAGCCGATCCGCGCAGAGCTGGATCAATTCTTCCGGCGTCGTGGCGGGCGAGGCGCGCAGCACGACGAAGGCGGCGCCGGCCTCGCCCATCTTGTTGTCGGGAACCGGCACGACATGCGCTTGCAACACCGCCGGATGGCTGACCAATACGTCTTCGATTTCGGTCGGCAGAACCTGCTCGCCGCCGCACCGATAGGATTCCTTGAGGCGGCCTGCGAGCGTCAGATAACCCTCGGCGTCGAAGCGGCCGAGGTCGCCGGTGTGCAGCCAGCCTTCGCTGTCGAAAGCCTGCGCCGTGGCGTCCGGCCGGTTGTAATAGCCCTGCGTGACGCCCGGACCCTTCGCCATCAACTCGCCGTTCTCGCCAACCGCGCAGACGCGCCCGGTCTCGGGCTCGACCACCCGATAATCCACGAGTTTGCCGCCGAGCGCCAGTTCGCCCGCCGGGCCAGCGTCGCGCATCCGGCCCTGAGTGGCGAGCGTTTCACGCCTGTCGCCGGGCCGGGTCAGCGTCGTCGTGGCGGTCGTCTCCGTCATGCCGTAGCCAGTCGTGACCTCGGCGGGATGTAGCAGCGCAAAGATGTCGTCCCAGATGCCGGGCGGCGAACGCTGACCCGACGAGATGACGGCGCGCAGCGACTCCAACCGGCGCGGGCGCGCGCGCTGCTCGTCGAGAACGCTGAGCGTCATTGTCGGCACCAGCAATACGTCGTCGGCGCGGTGGGTCTCGATGGCGTCTAGCGTGGCGGCGGGGTCGAATTGAAGTTGCGGGATGATGGCGCCGCCGACAAAAGGCGCTGTCAACATGCCCTCGACATAGCCGTAGACATGATACATCGGCATCGAGAACGTCACGCGCCAGCCGTCGTCGAAGGCGCGCGACCAAACGCTGCTGAACGCCGCCCGCAACAGCATGTCATGCGTCAGCATCACGCCTTTGGGCGCGCCTGTGGTGCCTGAGGTGTAGATGAGATCACAGACCGAGGCGGGATCGGCGTCGGGCCAGCCGGCGAAGGGCGTGGGCGCTTCGCTTAATGCGGAGAAGGGCGTGGCGTCGTCGCGCGGCGGCTCGCCGGAGGCGGGAAACACGACGACTTTGCGCAGGCGGGGCAGGGCGTCTCCGCCGCCGTTGCGTTCCCAACCGGGCGCCAACTCGTCGAGCGCCTTCAGATAATCAAGACCCCGGAAACGGTCCATCGTGATGAGCAGCGCCGCGTCGGACTGGCGCAGCACGTAACCGAGTTCGTCGCGCTTGTTGAGGAAATTGATGGGAATGCAGGTCGCGCCAAGGCGGGCGATGGCGTATTTGAGCGCGACGAAATCGGGGACATTGGCCAGCACCACCGCAACGTGATCGCCCCGCCGGACCCCGAAATCGCGCAAACCGCCCGCGATGCGTTGCGAGCGTTGCTTGACCTCGGCGTAGGTCAGGCAAAGCGAGGGAGTGACGACATATTCGCGGGTTGGCCAGGACAGCGCGGCAAAGTCGAGCGCCTGGTCGAGCGTGCGCGGCGTCCACACGGGGAACCGCCTCTTCACCGCCTCCTGCCGCTCGGCGACCGTTGCAGGCATCTGCGAGCTTCCCCCCGAGATCCTTCGCCCGCTGTCTTGGGCCCGAGGGGCGGCGAGCGTTCGTACTTGAAAAGACAAAAACCTACTAGCACGTATTTTATCGCACTGACAAGTGTGGCGATCTGCGTGGGGCGGGTGATCAGGATCGGCCAAAGCCTTCGTTGTCTGGCGCCGTCGTGCAGCGGCGACAAAAGCGCGGCTCATCGCGCCAGATGTTTGTAAACGGTGGTGCGCGAAATCCCCAGCTTTCGAGCGGTCTCAGCGACATTGCCCGCGCAAGCGCGATGCGTCGTCTCGATCTCCTCGCAAAAGCGGCGGTCGAGCGGTGAATCCTGACAGGCGGGGCAGGCCCGCGCGGGCGTATCCTCAAACGAATCTTCTTCGAGAAAGCCCATGCGGGCGCGGATCAGCGCGCGCTGCAGCACATGGCGAAGCTCACGGATATTGCCGGGCCACGCGCGGCGCGCCAGTCGCGCCAAGGCCGCGCCGGAGATACCCGCGCCCGGCGCCAGTTCGGCGACGAGGGCGCGCACGATGTCGGCGAAATCCGTGCGCGCGCGCAGCGGCGGCAGGTCGATGAGATAGGCGTCGAGCCGATGCATCAGGTCGAGCCGGAACTGGCGGGCTTCGACGAGGTCGATCAAGCGCCGGTTGGTCGCCGAGACGATCTGAACGTCGAGCTTTGTCGCCGGCCCGCCGCCCACGGCGCGCGCCTCGCCGCTGTCGAGGAAACGCAACAGCGCCGACTGCGCCGGGAGCGGAATGTCGCCGACCTCGTCAAGAAACAGCGTTCCCCCCTCGGCCCGCTTGGCCAGACCCGGCGAGCCTTCTGCGCGCGCATTGGTGAAGGCGCCGCGCTCGTGGCCAAACAATTCGGCGACAAACAGGCTTTCTGGCAAGGCCCCGCAATTGATGGCGACGAAGGCGCCCTTGCGGCCCGAAATCTCGTGGACGTGGCGCGCCATCAGCTCTTTGCCGACGCCGGTCTCGCCGAAAATATGCACGGGCATGCGAAGCGTCAGCGCCGCTTCGAGGTCGGTCAGACTGGCTTCGATGCGGGGATCGCCGCAGACGAAAGCCGCGCGCCGCGGCGCGGGGCGACGCGCGCCCCTGCCGATCTGCCGGCACGCCATGTGCACGCCGCTGCCCGCGCCGTCGCGCAGGCGCGCGACGCGCCCGCTCAACATCTCGTCGAGCGCCTCGCCGAAACGTCGCTCGAACAGGCTCGCAAATTCAGCGCCTGCGCGTGCGGGCAAACCCAACAGCAAAGCGGCGCCCGCGCGGTTGATCGACAGCATTTCGCCAGAAGCCGAAACGGCGATCAGCCCCGCCGACAACGTGTCGAGAAACTCCGGCCGGGGGTGGAAGGCGAGGATGAAGCACTCGCGCATCTGCCGGAACATCAGGCCGTTCTCGATCTCCACCGCCGCCATCTTGACCAGCGCATGCGTGTGCTGCTGGCGCGCTTCGTTGGCGCAGGAGGCGTCGAGCAGGCCGACCAGCGCGCCGCCGGGATCGACGATCGGCGCCGCCATGCAACTCAACGCCCCATCGCAGGCGAAGAAATGCTCGCGCCCATAGACCGCGGCGGGCGCCCCGGTCGCCAACGCCAACCCCAGCGCATTGCTGCCGCGGCGCCGCTCGTCCCAGACGCTGCCGGGAATGATCTTCCGCCCGGCCTCGCTTTCGGCGAACGCCTTGTCGCTCAGCGTGTCGAGCACGACGCCTTGCGCATCCGCGAAGGCGATCATGAAATTCGAGCCGGCGATCTGCGTGTGCAGCGTCTGCATCTCCGCCAGCGCTAGCGCCCGCAGGGCGCCCGCCGCCTCGCGCCGCCGCCCGACCTCCGCAAAGACCGTCACCACTTCGCGCGGGGTCGCCGTCGGGTCGAGGCCATAGTCGAGCGAACGGCGCCAACTTTCACAGATGGGAGCGGGCAATAGCGCCTCGGGCAGGCGACGTCCGGTCTCCAGCGCGGCGCGGGCGCGCTCCATCGGGGCGATCATGGACATGGGGCGGCCCCTCCTGATTGACGCTCATGTGTCCAACAACTGAACGCCGGGCGGCGAGCTGTGTTCAGCGACCCGACGCTCGCGTGATGACGAAGCAAGGATTTCCGGGACGCGCGGAGCTGGCGCCCCTCTTGCGCTTTACGGCGAGGCGCCTTCGCCGCGAAGCGAGGGGCCAGGGAGACACGTCCATGAAAGCGCAGGTTCTCAGAAAATACGACGACAAGCTCACCGGCAAGGAATGGGTGGCCGAGGAGAAGGTTCCCGACCCGAAGATCGAGAAATCCACCGATGTCATCGTGCGCATCGGCGGCGCCGGGGTCTGCCGCACCGATCTGCACATCATCGAGGGCATCTGGCGCCCGTTCACCGACCCGACCGCCGACGCCCTGCTGCCAATCATCATGGGCCATGAGAACGCGGGCTGGGTCGAGGAGGTTGGCAAAGAGGTCGAGGGGATCAAGAAAGGCGATCCCGTCATCGTCCATCCCAAGATCACCGGCGGCACGTGTCTGGCCTGCCGGCGCGGCTTCGATATGCACGGCGACGGAAAATTCCCGGGGCTTGATTGCAACGGCGGCTATGCGGAGTATCTGTGCACTTCCGAGCGCAACATCGTGCCGCTGCCCAAGACACTGAAACCCAAGGAAGTCGCGCCTTATGCGGATGCGGGCCTCACCGCCTATCGCGCGGTGAAGAAGGCGACACGCACACTGATGCCGGGCGAGACCTGCGTCGTCATCGGCGCGGGCGGCCTCGGCCATATCGGCATCCAGTGTCTGCTCGCCATGTGCGCGTCCGACATCGTCGTCGTCGACAAGTCCGACGCCTCGCTGGCGCTCGCCAAGAAACTGGGCGCGCACAAGCTGGTCAAGGCGGACGGCAACGAGGTCGAGGCGGTGCTGGAGTTGACCGGCGGCAAGGGCGCCGAGGCGGTGATCGACTTCGTCGGCGAGAAGGGCACCACCACCAAGGGCCTGAAGATGACGCGCGCCAACGGCAGCTATTACATTGTCGGCTATGGCGAGGACATCAAGATCCCGACCGTCGATCTCATCATCACCGAGCGCAACATCATCGGCAATCTCGTCGGCACCTGGGCGGAGCTTGTCGAACTGATGGCGCTCGCCGACCGGGGGCTTATCGAACTCACCACGAAGGAGTATAAGCTCTCCGAAGCCAATGCGGCGCTGCACGATCTGCACAACGGCAAGATCCACGGCCGCGCGGTTTTGGTGCCCTGATCGCGGGTCAACGACGATTCCGCCGCGCAGCCAATGCGCGGCGGGCAGAAACAGTAACGGGAAACGCCCAAAGGAACGTGTATGTGCCGGTTCCTCACGAACAAGCATGCGGAGGAATTTCGGCCCGTCAGCCGGTCGATCCGCATCCACGGCCATTCGACGAGCCTGCGGCTGGAGGCTTGTTTCTGGCGCACGCTCGACGATTTCGCGCGTGACGAAGGGGTTACGACGCCCAAGCTGATCGAGAGCCTCTATTCCGAGGTCAGTGAGCTGCTTGCCTCCGACGAGCCGCCCTCGATCAATCTCGCCTCGCTGCTGCGCACGGCCTGCCTGTTGATGCAGCGCGCGCCGCACTGATCAATGCGGCCGCGAATCGGGGGCCAGATGTTTGTTCTCGGCGAGCCAGCGCGCGCACAACACTAGCGCGCCCATCGCGAAATCCTTGCCGTGCGCTGTGTTCATTTCACGCGCGATCTCGGCGAGGCGCTCGAAGAAGCGGTCCTTGCTTTCCTGATCGGCGTCGAGGGTTGCGGTGGTCATTCGCTTTCTCCAGTCATTTGAACAAAACGTCGGGTAGCGCGATCAACGCGACTTCTTCGCCGGCGGTCGCCGCGAGCATGCGGCCGTCCGGGCTGGCGATCAGCGCCGAGGGTTCGGGTCCGGTCGCCTGCAGGATCATCTCGTCGCGCAGGCCGAGCGCGGCGACGACGATCTGCCCGTTGGCGAAGGCCGCCGCCGTAAGCTTGCGACCGGGCAGGGGGGCGACCGCGACGACCGGCACGAACCCCGGCCGTCCGGTCTCCAGAGCGCCGTCCTGGCGGCCGTCGAACGGCGGCCGGGCCAAATCCCAGGCCGCAATGCGAAAGGCGCCGGCGACCGCGAGCGCATGGGCCGCTTCGCTGAAACCCGCCGAACGTGGCGGTGTCGGAAATCCGCCCAGCGCCGCGAACCGCTCGCCTTCGAGGTCGAGAAGGGCGATCCCGCTTGCGCCGCATAAAGCGACAAGCCAAGCGCCGTCGGCCCGCCAGACAATGCGCTCAACCAATCCCGAACAAGCGTAACGCTTAGTCTCGCCCGAAGCGGACACACACAGCGCGTCCCCGGCGCCGAACGCCACGCGAGCGCCGTCCGGTGCGAAGGCGATGGCCTGCGCCGCCGCGTCGTCGAGCGTCCGGCTCTTCCCGTCGCGTTCGCGCAACTCCACGCCGCGCGGACCCGCCAGCGCGAGGCGGCCCGAAGCCGTAGCGTCGAGCGCGACGATTTCGCGCGCGGCAGGCAGCGGCGTCAGCGTTCCGTCCGCCGCCAGCCGCGCCAGCGCGCCGCCCGCCCGCGAGACCACGAAACCTTCGCCCGCCGCCACGAGCGTCGCCGGGCCGCCTTCGGCGCCGAGCATGATCGCCGGCCTCGGCTCGCCTTTGCGGGGCGTAATGGTGCGCCGCCCCGCCTCGTCGACGGCGATGCGCGCCTCCGGCGGCTCGGAATCCGCCGCGCCGATCAGCGCGATGCGCCCGTCCGCCAGCGGCGCCGCGAGCGTTTGCGACGCTGCGTCGAAATGAATCGACAGCGCTGGCGACGGAAGCCGCCACCGCCGCGCGAGCAGATCGAACAGCGGAAACCCGCCGGGGCTCTGACGGCTCAATGCATCCTCCCTTTACGACGACGCCCGGCGCCCGGACTGCGCCGCGATTTCGCGATCCGTCGCGTCGAGCCCGGCTTCGATTTCGGCGATCAGCGCCTCGCATGCCGCGATGGAATCGTCCGCAGATTGCGCGCGCGCCAGCGCCTCATTCCGTTCACGCTGCGCCGCCTCGCCATCCGCCATTTCGCAGCGCTGCACGTCCATCTCCGCCGACATTCTCGCCTGTTGAAACTTCTGCTGTCGAGAGGTGATCTCCGACAGGCGCGCCACCATATCGAAGCGGCGGCGCAACAGTTCAGGTATCGCGCTCATCGTGGCGCCCGTCTGGGTGAGAGGGAAACGAGCATGTGGGACGAAATCGGGCCGCGCTTGATCGATGCGCTGGCGCAGGCCGCGCGGGAACGGCTTGGCGAAGCCCATCCCTTCGTAGCCGCCTGTGCGAAGGCGGACATAAGCGAAATGCGCGCCCGGTATGGCGAACTGCCGCCCGGCGACGCCGACGCGCTGCTGGCCCAGGCGCATCGACGCCTGCGCGAAGACCCCGCCGCGTGGCTAGAGCATTGGCGGCCCGCACGACCGAATTGAAGCGCGCTCACTCGCGCCTCCTCGGCGGCGCGCGATAAGCCTCCAGCTCCGCCTGCAGGCCGCCGAGCTGGCGCTGGAACTGCGCCTGCGCGTCGCCGATATGGCTCTTGAGATGGTCCCAGATGTCGACGCGCAGCAGGCCGCTGCTGTCGCCCATCAACCGCTCCATATGTTCGAGCGCGAATTGATGCGCGAACTCGACGCCCGAGACGACGAAATCGCGAAGCGCCACCGCGTGCGTCTCCGCGAAGGCGTGCAGCATGGGATGGGTTTCGGGCGTCGCGCCGGCCTTCGCAAATTCGCTCACGATGAAAGCCTGAAAATGTTCGAGCAGCCGCACACGGCTCTCTCCCAGGAAACGCAACGAAAAGATGGCGTCGCGCGGGAGCATTTCGACCAGCGCGTTGGCGACATGCTCGCCGCGCTCGCCGTCCGGCAAGGCGGCTTCGATGTCCCGCTCCGCCATGCGCGCCGCTCCCCGGACGTTGTTGTTTGATGAGAGGCTAGTGCGGCGCGGCGACCATGTCAAACAAACAACTTGTCGATTGACGCGGCTGTAACGTGTTGAGGCGCCCACCGCTTACAGGTGTAAAATATCGTTACAATCAGAGGGGCCCTGCGCAGGCGACCGCCACGGAATACAGGGGGCTGCGGTTGGCACGGCCGTTGCACTTTAGGGTCCACAACAATGCGTCCGCCTTGTGCGTCGCAACAAGAACGAAGGTTTGGGAGGTTCGCGGTTCGCGCACGCTCGATACCTTTGCCGCCATCGACTTGCACACCAACCGCTCTCGGAACAGTCCCGAGGGCGGCCAGGACAGCCCCGGCGCATCTCCGCGCCAGCGGACTTAGGAGCAACTCATGTCGACTTTAACACTCAACAAGATAACGTCGCAGAAAGGCATATCGGTCGGCGAGGCCACGAAAAAGATCGCCGACCTCGGCTGGAACCCCTCCTATGTGCAGGAGGCGATGACCTACCCGACCGACTACAAGATCAAGAAGGCGCCGCGCGACCCGATGAAGCAGGTGTTGCGCTCCTACTTCCCCATGCAGGAGGAGAAGGACAATCGCGTTTACGGCGCGCTGGACGCGGCGCTGCGCGGCGACATGTTCCGCAATGTCGAGCCGCGCTGGGTCGAGTGGATGAAGCTGTTCCTGGCGATCATC
>Ga0209698_10000214_pt1 | contig 63067 bp, 47 predicted proteins | sample LitLauG_LLR_2012_FD_187203 | JGI IMG/M metagenome (GOLD analysis project Ga0209698, IMG submission 187203) | Freshwater sediment microbial communities from Pennsylvania, USA - Little Laurel Run_MetaG_LLR_2012 (SPAdes) (version 2) | ecosystem: Environmental > Aquatic > Freshwater > Creek >... | reverse complement strand
ACTGCTCTCAAGCCAGTGAATCCTGGGGGAAGCGCTAGCGGAGCAATTCTTGGTCGTAAAACGTTGCAAACGTTTCCGACGCCGCGCGAGACAATATCACCACAAAATTTGCGATGTCAAGGGTTTTTATTTGGCGCCATTGTTCGGACATGCTGGGATCTGAAATGGCCGAAAGAACAGCCTATTTATGCCGATCGCCCCGGCTAAGGCCATCGTGGTTGCCGGGTTGCGTCGTCTAAGTCTTCTCTTTACGAGAAATATTGACAGAAACGTTGCTGCTCTGGATAATCGGAAACGATTGCAACATCCATGCCCGTAACGCTAAAAGACGTTGCTCGGGAAGCAGGGGTCAGCATTTCCACGGCTTGCCGGGCACTCAACAACTCTTTTGGGATACACGACGACACGCGTCGGCAAATTACGGATGCGGCGGCGCGGCTGAACTATCGAACAAACCAGGTGGCGCGCAGTCTGGTGACGGGACAGTCGCATAGCATTGGTCTCGTCATAAGTGACATCAGAAATCCTTTCTTCGCGGAAGTTGCGCGCGGCGCTGAAGATGCGACGTTCCGTGCGGGCTGGGACCTGGTCTTGTGCAACAGCGACCTGGATGCCGAGAAGCAGATGCATTACCTCAAGTGGCTTGTGTCCAAGCGAATCGATGGGATCGTGATGAACTCAGTGGCGCCCTTGGAACCAGCGCAGCAAGATCAATTGTGGGCTGCTGGTGTTCCGATCGTACTGCTGAATCTCAGTCTGGCGCGCCGGCGCTCTCCGATACGCCGCTTCTCTGCGGTGATCGCAGACAATCTCGCGGGCGGTGAGATTGTGGGGAATTATCTGATTGGTCTTGGGCACGTCGACGTCCTTCACATTACGGGGCCGCGAACACACGGCAACTTCGCCGATCGCGCAATAGGATTCCTCAAGACTTTTCAAGATCGGGGCCTTCCAAAACCGAGGGTGGTTTATGGCGAACACACCTTTGAAGCGGCGTACAAGGCGGCCCGGCAGCATTTAAGTCAGCGAAACTTTACCGCCATTTTTGCGGGAAATGACGTCATCGCCTTCGGGTGTATGCGAGCCATGATTGAAAAAGGCATTCGGGTCCCGGAAGACATCTCAATTATTGGCTTCGACAATGTCGAGATGTCGCAGATCACCTACCCTCCTTTGACGACCGTCGATCAGCCAAAATACGAAACCGGGAAAGCCTCGATTGAGATGTTGTTGGGCATGATGGCAAGGGGTGGCGGTCACGAACCGGAACACCGAATACTGGGTGTGCGCCTGATCGAGCGCCAATCCTGCCAGCGAATTTCCGGGGCAATGATCTCGGAGGGGAAGACGGCAAGGGCCTCTGCAGAGGGTAGTTCCTCTCGGGCCGGTTCGGCCGAAAACAGAAGGGGTAAACAAGAGTTCCCGAAGCGCTCAGCTCACGGAACAGGTCGAGTACAGCCCTCATCGGCGAAGAGCCGGACGTAACGCTGGCATCGCGGGATATTGTTCGAAAGAGATTTATCGAAGGAGTCATAAATGTCGATAGCTGCGGGCCTCAAGCAAGTGCCCTTCCTGATTGGAGGGGAATGGGTCAGTGATACTTCTTCTCGCATTACTCACGTAAATCCCGCGACTGGCGAGATCAATTATGAAGTTTGTGCCGGAACAGAGGCCGACATCGATGCAGCCGTACAAACGGCGCACAAAGCCGCCAGTCAGCCATCCTGGCGGAACATGTTGCCCCACGACCGCGCGCGACTGCTGAATCGCATCGCCGATCTGATGATGGAGCGCTCCGACTTGCTCGCGCGGTGCCAGATGCTGGAGAACGGAAAGGTCTGGAAGGAATGCAAGAATCAGGTCATCAACGGCGCGGCGACGTTCCGATATTGTGCGGCCGCAATTGAAACGCTCGGTTCTGAAATTACACCACCGCGCGGAAATTATCTCAGCATGACGGTATATGAACCGTGGGGAGTGGTGGCGGCGATTACGCCGTGGAATTCTCCCATCACGCTGACGTGCAACAAAATTGCGGCCGCGCTCGCCGCGGGAAACGGAGTCGTGGTGAAGCCGGCATCGTTCACGCCGACATGCGGCATCGAATTGGGCCGGATTTGTCTGGACGCGGGAGTTCCGCCCGGAGTGCTGAACGTTGTGCCCGGCGCGGGAGGGAAGATCGGGGATGCTCTTGTGAATCATCCGCTAGTGCGAATGGTTTCATTCACCGGAGGCACCGAAGTGGGCCGCAGAATCTCTGAATTCGCGGGAAAGAAGATCATTCCGGCGGTCCTGGAACTTGGCGGAAAATCTCCCCACATCATCTTTGCGGATGCCGACCTGAAAGCAGCAGCGGATGCCGCGACCGTGGCGATTTTCGAGGGTACCGGTCAATCATGCACTGCGGGATCGCGATTGTTCGTGGAGCGAAAAGTCTACGACCAGGTGATTTCGATGATCATCGAACGCGCCAAGGCTTTGCGAGTCGACCTGCCCGATGCGGCGGGAGCACAGCTTGGTCCGAGCGCAAGTTTTTCGCAACGGGAATTCATCGAGAAAATGGTCGACGGGGCCCGGCAAGAGGGAGCGGAAATTCTCATTGGTGGAACTCGTCCATCCGAGGCTCGGCTCGGCAAGGGTGCTTTCTATTTGCCAACGATTGTCGCCGGCATCTCGAACAAATCAACGATCGCGCAGCAGGAGATTTTCGGACCCGTGCTTTGCGCCATGCCGTTCGACAACGAAGACGATCTTATGCAGCAGGCGAATGACATTAGCTATGGATTGGCTGCGGGCATCTGGACCGCCGATTACAAGCGCGCCTGGCGCGTGGCGCGGGCGCTGGAGGCGGGCATGATCTGGATCAATACCTACAAGCAGTTCTCAACCGCCGCTCCGTTCGGCGGATTCAAAGACAGCGGCCTCGGCCGAGAGAAGGGGCTGCAAGGAATCAGGACCTATCAACAAGTGAAGACGATGTTCTGGAGCATGTCTGACACTTTTGATGGGGGCTTTAGCATCGCGAAATAATTGCAGAGGAAATTATGGCTCATGGCGAAATGCAGTCTCCGCGCGTGAAGTCGGCAACGAAAGGTGCGGCTTATATTGCCGATTTTCTGGTTCAGCAGAAGGTGCCATATATTTTTGGAGTTTGCGGGCACGGCATTCTTGGCTTGCTTGACGGAATCTTCGATCGCCGCGACGAGATCAAGACGGTTTCTGTACACCATGAATCGGCCGCAGCGTTCATGGCGGAAGCCTATTTCCGGATCACGCAAAAGCCGGTTGCGACCTACACGTCCTGCGGTCCGGGATCGACAAATCTCATCGTAGCGATCGCTGCGGCGTTCGCCGATTCGTCAGCCATGCTTAACATCACTGGCAACGTTCCCACCGGGCAGTGGAACCGCGGCCCCTTTCAGGAGACGGGACGATATTTCCAGGGTGATTTTGTGAATGTACTGCGCCCCTACGTAAAACGCAGCTTTCAGCCAACGCGACCCGACATGCTGCCCTTAGCTCTGCGGCAGGCTTTCGCGTTGATGACCAATGGTCGGCCGGGGCCGGTAAACATCGACATTCCCTTGAATGTTTTCGTGGAGCTTGTGGAGGACAGCGTCGCCATGCGCGACAAAGACTGGCCCATTGCCGACTATGCACATCCGGCGGCTGATCCTGCCGCGGTCGATGAAGCGCTAAGGCTGCTGCAGAATGCAGAACGTCCAGTCATTGTCGCGGGGCATGGTGTCGAACTCAGCGGAGCCGAACCGGAATTACTGGTATTTGCGGAAGCTTTTCGAGTTCCTGTAGTTACGACTCCCTTCGGCAAAGGAGTAATCGACCCGCGGAATGCTATGAGCCTCGGACCCACGGGACGCAATGGATCGTATCCCGCTAATGCAGCCTGCAGGAATGCGGACGTGATTCTGGCGTTGGGAACACGGTTTGACGATCGTGCAACCAGTGCATGGCTTCCCGGCTTCACTTACAACATTCCTCCCAGCAAGCTGATTCATGTCGACATCGATCCCGCAGAGATTGGCCGCAACTTCCGGCCTGAGTTGGGAATTATTGCCGACGCGAAGGTTTTCCTGCAGCAACTTCTGGCGGCGCCGCGCAGTTCGGGCAATCGTGCTCGCAGCAAGTGGCTGGAACGAGTGGCGGGCTGGCAAAAGCGCTGGGCCGAAGCGACGGCCGGGCCTCGGACTTCGGATGCTGTTCCCATTCGTCCGGAGCGTGCGGTGGCTGAGTTGCGGAAGGTGGTTCCGGCGGACGGCATCGTGATGGTTGACGTCGGTGTTCACCACAATTGGCTGGTTGCCGAATTTGAAGCCTGGAAAACGCGTACCTTCCTGCAGACGTGGGGCTTCGCTTCTATGGGATTCGCCGTTGCCGGATCGCTCGGGGCGAAGCTGGCGGCGCCAGAGCAGCCCGTCGTCTCGGTATGCGGCGACGGCGCTTTCATGATGAATGCCAGCGCCGTGCTGACCGCAGTCGAATACAACATCCCAGTCGTCTGGCTGGTGTGGAACAACTTCGGGTATTGCTCCATTCGCGATCAGCAGGCAGGTTACTTCGGGAAAGGACGCGAGTTGGCGGTGAGCTTCACCGACGTGAACGGCAAATTGTTCTCCGCCGATTACGCGATGATGGCCAGATCGATGGGCGCAAGTGGCGTGACCGTCGAGAAGCCCGCAGATCTTGCTCCGCAACTTGAAGCGGCAATCGCGTCGGGTAAACCAACCGTCCTTGACGTCCGAATCGATCGCGAAGTCCGCCCGCTGGCTACGGGTAGTTGGGATCTTCCACCTCTTGCCCATCCCTTGCCCAACTTCGGATGGGGTGAAGACTAGGGAGTACGGCGCGCAACTGAGAACGACTGACTAGGAAAATTAACTTGCTCCGTAACCGCATCGGTGGCACCTCGCTCGATTGAAGCGATGATCTTGCTCGATGTATCAGGCGATACACACTGGTTGAACGAAGAAAGGGAGATGGTGATGAATTCGAAGGTCTCGATCGGGGTGCTCTCGGCGCTGGCATGCGCTCTTTTCGGCATTCCATTCGAAATGAGCGCACAGCAAGCTGGCGAATCGATTCCGGCTTCTTCCCGGCCGGCTCCATGCATCCCAACAAAGGGGTGCATTCCGAAGATTTCTACGGAAAACCTGGGCAGCATGGGCGATTTCTATGTGGGGGGGAGTTGGGAGGGCAAACCAGGAAACGAAGTCATGGCTGGCGCCATGTTTGTTGAGGTCTGGGAGCCAAAGAAAATCCAGCACCCGTATCCGATCGTGTTCGTTGTAGGTGGCGGCGGTCAAACTATCTTGCCGTCGATACAAACACCTGACGGACGTCCCGGATGGGCCTACGACTTCCTGAATGCGGGTTACACGGTGTACATGGTCGACGCTCCGGGGGCTGGCCGTTCTGCTTATTTCCCTGACCTATATCCTGCGCTGACGCCGCCTCGCCCCGCTGCGCTGTTGGAAGAGGTGTGGACCGGTGGCATCCCGCCGACTCCTCAGATGCAGAAGGCTTGGCCACAATGGAACAAGCATACCCAATGGCCGGGCGACTCCCCGGAGAAAGGCAAAATCGGCGACCCGATATTCGATTATTTTGCCAAGACCGAAGTCCAATATGTGGCCGGATATCAGGAGAAGCTGTTTTCTGATGCCCTGATTCAATTGCTGGATTTGATCGGGAAGCCGGTCATTATGCTTGTGAACTCGGGGTATGCACCTTCCGGATGGGTCGCGGCCGATGCCCGGCCGAAACTTATCAAAGGTATCATCGCGCCGGAACCATGGGCGCCACCGCTTGAGAACGCCGAACTGGGGCAATCCGGACCGGGGCGTCTCTGGGGCTTGAGCAATCTTCCTCTTCATTACGACCCGCCGATCGAGAATCCGGCCGAATTGCAGCCTGTCCGCCAGACCAGCCAGCCCGACCCGGGTCTTATCCCTTGCTGGCTCCAGAAAGAGCCGGCGCACAAGTTGATAAACATGGAAGGATTCCCGGTGCTCAATGTGTCTGGCGAGGCGAGCTACCATCGTCCTTACGCGCGATGTGTTGCCGACTGGCTCAATCAGGCAGGTGTAAAGACCACCTATGTGAGACTGGAAGACATCGGGTTACCCGGAAATGGTCACCAGATGATGTCCGAGGAGGACAGCTCTGAAATTGCGAAGTTTTTCATGCAATGGCTCGACAAAAACGTGCACTGACCCGGACGGTGACGAATCGGTTCGGTGGTCAGGGGGCGCGCGCCAAGTACGGATGCGCCTATTGCGTCGAACGGGTGCGCACGTAAACGCCAAACAGAAGCTGCAAATAGACTAAGCCTACTATTTCTAACTAGCCAGGTAACCCCCATCGACGGGAAGAACTGCCCCCGTAGTCCACGAAGATTCATCGCTCGCAAGGTATACGGCGAGTCCAGTGATATCTTCCGGCTGCCCGAGGCGCCCAATGGGATGTGCAGCGGTTCGCTCGCGGCGAACGGCATCGGGATCGTTGGATTTCGAGAGAATGGCGGACGTAAGCTCCGTCTCAACAAAGGATGGGCAGATCGCATTGACACGAATGTTCTCGTGCCCATGATCGATTGCCATGCTCTTGGTCAAAAGAATCACAGCACCTTTTGAGGGAGCGTAGACGGCCCGGTTCCGCGCACCAACAATCCCCAGCGTAGAGGCAATATTAATGATGGAACCACCACCTGCTTTCCTCATATGGGGTAAGACGGCGCGAGACAGTAGCCACACCGATCGGACATTTACGTTGAAGACTCGATCCCACTGCTCTTCGGTGATTTGCTCGACATTTCCAACCTGCAGGATACCGGCATTGTTGAGCAGGAAGTTAAGCCCGCCAAATCGGCGGACGGTTTCATCCACCAAGCGTTGAATCTCGGATGTTTGGGCGAGATCGGCGGAGATAGCGCACGCCAGATCGCCGATGTCATGGGCCACCTGCTCGAGAAGCTCCTTCCGTCTGCCGATGAGGGCAACTTGCGCGCCCTCTTTTGCCAAAGCAATCGCGCAGGCGCGACCGATTCCGCTGCCTGCACCGGTGACGATTCCAATTTTTCCCTCGAGTCGCTTGCTCATCAGATGAGTTTAGACAGATTTGCGGATTTCCTCCGGGAAAGCAATAGCAAAGGAGGAGTCGGGAAGGCGGCAGCCAGAGTTGACACTCTGGCTGCCGATTTTCCGGGGGGCGCTCAAAAGATGACCTTCAACGCAAACTGCAACTGGCGGCTGTTCGTGGCTGTGGAGTCCAGGAACCCTGCTGTGCTGTTTGGGCTCCCGTCGGAATTGAACACGAAGTTGTTGACTAGCGGAGGATTAAAGTTCGGACGGTTAAAGATGTTGAACATCTCAGCGCGAAATTGCACATCGATCCTCTCCCCGATACGCGTGTCCTTCACAGCCGAGAAGTCGAAATTGACAAGGCCGGGACCGTAAACATCATTCTTGCTGCCATTGCCGAGCAGGTTCGAACAAGTGCCAGGTGCAGTGACGCCGTTTGGAGCGAACGGAACGCAAAGAGACGCAATGGCGGGAGTCGCGACGGGCAAAGCAAAACATTGCGTCTTGAGGTAGTTCAGCGCATTCTGTGCGTTGACCGGTGCTCCGCAGCCCGGCCCGGTAAGGCGATCGGGATAGGCAAAGGCAGCCGAGTCGGTCAGTCCCAGCGGATCACCTCCGATCAAAACCGTAAAAGGCAGTCCGCTTCTGAGTTGCGTGATGCCCCCGAGTTGCCATCCCTTCGCCACCCACCCCAAGGGACCTGAAAGCGATCCTGTCGGAATATTCCACAAATAGTTGATGGTCAGATTATGCGTGATATTGAAATCAGACGCAGTTCGTCGATAGCGAGGAAGGAAAAAGAGCAGGCCCGGGATGGAATTCAGGAAAGAATCACTGGCGATCGAACCGTCCCCTCCATCAATGGCGCGACTCCAGGTATAGCTGCCTCCCACCTGGACGCCATGGCTCATGTGCTTTTGGACCTGGGCCTCCATGCCATCGAAATAGGAATCGTTATTCCACTGCAGGGTATCCATGCGCCCGATGTTGGGGCTGATCGGTGTTCCAGTACCGGGAGCCGGCCACAGGTAGGGAGGTCTCGAACCGTTAATGGGGAATACGGAATTAATGTCGTCGGCTCTGAAGATCTGGTGAACGCCACGCGAACCTACATACGCCAGCATCGCTGTGAGATCGGGGATGAGTTCATGCTGTATGTTCACGTTCCACTGCATCAGGTAGTCGCGCTTTGGGTTGGGTTGAATATCAGCGATGCGGAGGCCAAGATTGTTTTGCGCCTGGCTCGCGAGAATATTAAAGGCCTGCGTGGGAAAGGACCCCTGCGGCAGGGTGCAGTTCGAGGCTGCCTGACAGCCCGGAGAATTGACCGCGTTGCCATTCTCGGTAAAGGGCGCGGTGTTTGTCGCGAACTGTCCCAGGACGTAAGGAAGCGGAAGCACGTCAAAAATGCCAAATCCACCCCGCACCGAAGTCTTACCCTTACCGAACGGATCCCAAGCAAACCCAATGCGAGGCTCGAAATTTCGCAATGTGGGATTACTGAAAACAGTTCGACCTACGATTGTGTCAGAGAAGCTCTGATTGAATGGACTGTGCAAGGCCGAGAGGTGCCCGTGAATCTCTGCTGGAACGGTGGACATCTCATACCGAATGCCCAGATTCAACGTCAACGTAGGACGTAAGCGAATGTCGTCCTGTAAATAAGCGCCGAAGATATTGGAACGGAAATTAAAGTGAATAAACGGAGCGCTGGGCAATGGTGCAGCCAGGTTGTTGGGATTATTCGTCAGGAATCCGAAATTGTTCGGGTCCGCCAGACTAAAGAACTGGACCTCTCCAGCCGGCGCGGGATCATAGGCGTTCAGTTGCACCTTCTCGAACGCGAATCCCATTTTGATGCCGTGAAGCCCGTGGGTCCAGAAAAGATCGTCGTAAGCCTGAAAGGAGTTCTCGAAGAAATCCAGCTTCTCAATCTGGTTCAGGCCCGGCTGAATGGATGTAATGCCAATCAGAATATCGATTTGCGGGTTATCGGCGCCGGGATTCTCGCCCAACGAAAGCTGCGCCGCCAGTGGATTGATTGCCTTGACGCCGTTCGCCGTGTGGAGCGACCGGTTGAGTCCGAAGCGGGCTGAATTGAGGATCTGGGAATTGATGATGTGCGTCTCCTCCAGCGCAACGTATCCTCTGCCCGTAGTGTTTCCCACCAGCACGTCGTTGTTTGGATCTGGTTGAGTGAGCGTTGCCAGATCATACTGATAGCTCCCGAAAAAGCTGTCCTTATTGGAAAACCGATGGTCGAGGCGACCTACAGCGAAATTCTCAGTCGTAACGTGTCCGCCGACGAATGCGTAGGTGCCAATGTCGCCATTTTCGAAGTAGGGCAAGTTTGGGTTTTCCGGACCCCACAAACCGAGATATGGCAAGACCGCCTTGTCGATTCCAGTCGCCGGATCGGGATTGGCGGCACCGCTAACCTGAGACGTGGTGCATGCGGGGGGTGTGCCGGGCTGTGAACACAGAATGCCCTTTCGAGCGGCCATCGAGGGAACGGTGGAAAAAGTGGTGATATTGTTGGATTCGCGCAGTCCTTCATAGTCCGCGAAAAAGAAGGTCTTGTCGCGCTTGATCGGTCCGCCAAGTGACGCGCCGAACTGGTTGCGGTGAAACAGTGGGATCGTCCCCGACTGATCGAAAAAATTCTTGGCATCGAGTGCGCTATTGCGAAAGAACTCGTAAACGTCTCCGTGGAGTCCGTTAGTTCCCGGTTTAGTCAGCGCATTGACGACGCCTCCGGCCGTGCGGCCATATTCCGCCGAGTAGTTGCTGGTCAGGACCGAAAATTCCTGCACAGCATCTACGCCTAACGTGGAGCCCTCCACGCTGCCGGGTCCGCCGTTTGTGTAATCATTCACGCTGATCCCGTCGATGCGGTAATTGTTCTGTGTCGGGCGTGTCCCGGAAATAGTCATCTGAACGCCGTATCCGCGGCGGGCACGGTCGGGTCCGCCGGTATTTGCCTGGACGGATCCGAGCGAATTAACCCCAGGCTGCAAGGTGGCCAGTGAAGTCCAATCGCGTCCGTTCAAGGGCAGTTGCTGCACTGCTTGCTCGCTGACCACGCCGCTGATGGTTGAGTCCCCCAGTTGCACAGGGGGAGCCTCGTCGTTCACCACGACGCTTTCGGTAACTTTCCCCACCTGCATTTTGATGTTGAGCAATTGCTGGCCACCCACCGTAAGGACCACATCCTTTTGGATGGAGGTGGCAAATCCGGGAGCCACGGCCCGCACATCGTACTTGCCGGGCAACAGGTTGGGCGCCGCATAGACTCCCGCACTGTCTACCTTGACCGATCGCACGTCGGCGGTGGCCTGATTCGTGATTGAGATCTCGGCATTGCCCACGACGGCGCCGGAGGCATCGGTGACGGTGCCGGTCAGAGTGGCGCCGGAGACTTGCGCCTTAGAAGAGAGCGGCAGCAGAGCTGACAGAGCCGCAAGCAGAACCACCACCGTAGCGAACTTCTTTCCACAAATCCCCACGGCTACCCCCTGAGAGTCGCATCCACGTGGATGCGAGCATTATCGAGAGCCGCCGTTGGGTGCGGCGGCAATACGGATTTCTCCCAATATGTGGCTGTAAAGTTAGTGGACTCGTAGACTCCGGGTCTTGTGGAATCTGCGAAAGAAATCTTAAGAATTTCTTTGTCCAAGCAGCAACTCGAGTGTTGCCAAAGACTTGCAACTTCCGATGTCCGGTACAGGTCTAGAAGAACTGCCGCCACTTGAAGATATCCGGTCGATACGCGGCCACGTCGGCGTATTGTACAAATTCCAGAAAATTGCCCTCCGGGTCGCGCACGAAGATCGCTGTGATTCCCTCCCGAATGGGCACAGGCTCCGAAGTGACCAGGTCGACATGGTGCTCCTTAAGACGGCCCGTGACCTCCCGGACATCCGCAATCACGAAGGTTAGATATGTGATGCCTTGCCGCTCAAACACCCAGTCGGGGCTCGGCTGTTGCTTGAGAACTGTCTGCTTGGGCTGGATCAGCTTAATTCTTTCGCCATACGGGGTTTGCAACCGAATGATGCGGAATCCGTGGGGACTGGTCCCGAATTTCGTGCTCATTTCAGGGAACGCTTCGGCATCGGTCGCGAACCGTAGCCCCAATACCCGGGTGTAGAAATCGAACATGCGCTCCAGATCCATGCAGACGATGCCAGGCTCAAGGGGGGCAACCATCCGCAAGGACCAGTGCTGTTGAAGATTAGCGTTCATGAGTTAGTTCTCGGTTTGTCTGCCTTTTCACGGCGGACAGTGTTGCATCCGGCGCGATCAGGACCCCTCGGTATTGAATGCCAGCGGCCTGCGAGTGAGGCTGAAGCTGACCAGTGCTGCCACGGCTAGCAGAAACGCTGCCAGGTAAAAAGCCAGGTCAAAGCTGCCCGTCCACTTCACGATATAGCCAGTCACGATCGGCACCAGCGACCCGAAGATGTTTCCACCGAGAATAAGAAATCCCGTCGCGACTCCAACCATCTCCGGATTCCACACCAGGTCACTAGTGAGCGCAATATTCAACGAAAGCGCGCTCGAAATGCAAGCCAGTGAGATCGAGACAATCAGCAGCAGCATCCACTGGTTGGCGATCATGTTTGTCAGCAAAACGGACACGGAGAGCACGATGAATACGATCAGCAACGTTCGCCGCTTGCCTTGCTTGATGGATTCATCGCTGAGAAGGCTATCGCTCAATTTTCCAACCAGCAGTCCCACCAACACGGCAGCAATGTAGGGGACGGAAGTAAACCATCCTGCCTTCACGATAGACATGTGCCGCGATTGCACTAGGTAGGAAGGCAGCCAGAAGAGAAAAAGCAACATAGTATAGGCGCAGCAGCCTTGGGTGAGGAAAAGACTCCACATCGTGGCTCGCGATAGAAGTCGGAGCAATGTTCCCTTCGGAGGAGGCGATGCTCGATGCTGCACATCGGTTTGCGACAGAATGTAATTCCGCTCCTCTTCCGGCAACCATGAACACTCAGCCGGGACGCGAAACACTTTCAGCCACAATAGCACCCAAAGAAATCCCAGCGAACCCGTCAGCACGAAAGACGCCCGCCATCCTACTCGCATTAGCAACCATGCCACCAACGGAGCCGAGAAGGCCGGCCCGGCAAACGTGCCAGCATTGAAAATCGCCGTTGCCAGCCCACGTTCGCCCGGCGGAAACCATTGCCTCACAACTTTGCCGGAAGTCGGAAACGAAGCCGCCTCCCCCGCTCCCAACACCAGCCGGGTGGCCAGCATCCCGGCGAAGCCTGTGGCAATCCCAGTCAGCATCGCCCCGATCGACCAGATCGTGACCGACACGCTGTTGATGAAGCGCGTGCTCATGCGATCCGCCATCCATCCCCAGAGGAGAAGGAAGAAGCAATACGTCCACTGAAAGGACGAGAAAATCACGCCCATCCTTCCCGGGTCCCAGCTGAAATGCTTCGCGATCGCCGGTCCGGCCACCGAAAGATTGATCCGGTCGATGTAGTTGATGAACAGATTCAGAAACAGAAGCGAGGCAATGTAGAACCGTTTGCCCGACCAGAGCGAACCAACCCCCGGACTCGTTAGCGACCCACCCGAAGCTGCAACGCTGTAGTTGGTTCCCGTAGTCATGTCAGCTCGTAAAGAGCGAAGGCCTTCTCGCTTGCACGACAATGGCTCGTACGAAATGATCAATGCGGGCTTCCTGCTTAGTCGTCCTCGCCCCAGCCAAAGTTCGGCAGGGATGCGGCTTCCCCGCGACCGGCGGCATTTCTCGGCTCCTAAGTTGACAGCGTATTGTTCTGCACATGTAAGGCGCAAAGGAAGAGCAGGACGAGTTCCCCAGATGCGTGGGATTCTAGCACCACTCACTAAAGAAAATCTGATGATGAAAAAAAATATGGAGCTGGGTTGTCTCGTCTTGTCGTCAGTACAGTTCTTTTTACAAACCAATTTTCTCCATCAGCCAAGGATCCCTTTGCTTGCTTTGGGCAAGGACGCTACTTGTTCCGAAGAGAAGCCGAAGTTGTCCGCTACGAGAGCGGAGGGATTCGCCCCGAGCCATCCAGCGAGAGAAATTTCTTCGTACACCGGACTGTTGAAGAGAATCAGAATTCTCGTGGGCTCATCCCCAACCTGCTCTACGAAGTGGCCGAAGCCCTGTTTGATAAAGGCAATCTGTCCTGGCCGGAATTCCTCGGTTGCAACTCGCCCGTGAGCGCCAAAAATCGTAACTCGCGAACGGCCCGAGATGTAGTATTGCCACTCATCGGCGTTTGGATGCCAATGTAGTTCTCGCAATGCTCCCGGTTTCAAGTCCTGAATCACACCCGTTAGAGTTTTTTGGATAGGAAACTCTTTCGCCGACACGATCCTTTCTTCACCACCGGCAAACACGAGCGGTTGCACTGCCCCAAGGCGGAATTTGTGCGGGAATTGATTTTCCGGAAGAGTTTGATTACGCAATTGCTCAGGAACTGCAGGCGGAATTCTGCCTTGCACGATATATGCTTCGTCACGGGGAATCGATGCGAATGCCGAGACCGGCAGGTTCAGATTGCGCGACAAAATTTCCGGAGAGGTACGCCCCATCCAGTCGGTGATGCTGAAGGTGCCGAATTCCGAAAAATGTCCGTTGTCGAATACCAGGATAAAATGCGCCTCCTCTGGTCCCAGACATTGCAGAGCATGGCCATGGCCTTTGGGAAAATACCAGACATCTCCCGGCGCGAAGTCGGCGGATTCGGCTTCGCCGGCAGGCGAGATCACGGTGGCGCGAACGTTGCCGCGAATGACATAGGCCCATTCCGCAGCGATCGCATGCCAGTGTAGTTCGCGCAGCCCGCCAGGATGCAGCCGCATGGAAACTCCTGCCATGCTCTCGGAGATCGGGAACTCGTCGACGTTTGCTTCTTTGGCGGAGCCGCCGGCAGTCACGCGTCCTTCGAAAGCCTCGATGTCGTACTTGAATTCTTGAAGCGGAGCGTGTTGCTTGTGCTCTTCGGCCGCCGCGCCTGCTTCGCGCGGCATCGCGAAAGTAGCTGCGGCAACCGCTGCTGTCGAAGAAGCTACTGTGAGCAATTCGCGCCGACTCCAACCCTTTTCCTTCGAGTTCGCTTTGTCCCTACTCATATGTTGCCTCCTTGGTCTACCCCTGAGGATGCGTACGCCAACCTCGCTCATGGGGTGATGTATGCCTCGAACTTGAAAACTAGATGAAAAGTCGTAAAAAAAATGCAGTGATTCGAAAAAGGGAATCTCGTCGATTCGGGCAAGATAACACAACCCGAGGCGCTGTCAGCCGGGCACGAGTTCTTAGAATGCTACGGTTTTGGAGAGTTGAGAGAAGCGCGGGTCGGAGCGAAGTGCGGCAAATTCAGGGTCGGATCGCAAAAAGACCATCGAAGTCGAGCGATCTTCGAGCGCCTTCTGCAACCAGTGGAACGCCTCATCCCGATTGCCCATACCGGCGTACACCACGGCGATGGCATAGGGCGGGACGTACTGGTGCTTTGCTCGATCCTGGAGTTTCTCAAGCACCCTTCGCGCTTGTTGCAAGTTTCCCGAAGCGCCATACCCGTGCCCGAGCGAGCCCTCGTAGTAAGGATCGTCTTCCGCCAGATGCACGGCTTGTTCAAACTCAGAAATCGCCAGCGCGTACTCGCCGCGTTGTTCGTAAACCTGTCCTAGCCGGAAGTGGGTACGCGGGAAGGTGGGGTCGATCTCCATCGCTTTCTTCAGGGTCTCAACTGCCCGGTCATACTGCCCGGCGAGAGCATAAGTCCAACCAGCATTGCTGCCAATGATCATGGAGAGGGGATCATCCTGAAGCGCGCGCTCAGCCTCTGCCGCAGCCTCGGAGTATTGGCCTCTCGCCGCCAGGCTCTCGGCATACCAGGAGTGCGCCATGGCGTAGTGAGGATTTGCCTTTAGTGCTTGCTGGAATTCGCCTGCCGATAACGATGGATTCCATTCGTAGTAGAAGTAGATGAAGCCCAAAGTAGCGTGCGCGGCGGCCAGAGTGCTGTCCATTTGCAGGGCGCGGCTGCCGGCATCTTTGGCTGCCGGGAAAGCCTGTTTCGGTGGCAGAACTGCATAGAGCCCAAGGGTTGCGTACGAATCCGCCACGCCCACGTAGGCTTCGGAGAAGGCAGGGTCGAGGTGAATGGCATCACGAAAATACTCGAGTCCCTTTTTCAGACCGGCGTCGGTCCGCTTGTTCCAGAAAAATCGTCCCTTCATGTAGGCTTCGTACGCAGCAGGATTCTCCGTTAAGCGCTTTGTGAACCTCCTGTTTTCCTCGCCGGTGAGCTGCAAACGAATGGACTGCGCCGCCATTTCGGAGAGCGAATCTTCCAGCGCGAAAATGTCTGTAAACTGCTTGTCAAAGGTGTCTGCCCAAAGCTGCACACCGTCCTGAACGCGAATCAACTGGACCGTCACCCGCACGCGGTCGTCAATGCGTTGGATTCTACCTTCCAGCACTGCGTCCACGCCCTGTTCGCGGCCCACGCCTTGCGGGCTTAGCTGCGGGCCTAGCTGCGGGCCGGCGTATCGCTGGATTGCGCTGGTAGGCCGTACGATGACCTTTCTCGTATTCGCCAGCTTCGTAATGACAGCATCGGCCATTCCGATTTCCAGATATTTGTCCGGGGTGTGCATACCCAATGTCTGGAACGGCAGAACCGCGAGGGAGCGAATCTCGGAACTGCTCGGCACCGATGCCGTGGCTCGATGACGGGTGAACGCGATAACAACCAAAGCAATAAGCAGGGTTGCCACGCTGACCCACAGGGTGGCGGAAAAGTTCACTTTGCGGCGGGCTGGCTGAGCTTCTCGGACGGTCGGTAACGGGCCGACCTCGGGAATGGGCTTTGGCGCAACATCAGCCGTCGGCCCTGTGCCGGCGATCGCCGATTCCGTGTCATCATGCCGCTTTACATCGGCTACGAAGCGATATCCCTTCTTGGAAACAGTTTCGATGTAGCGGTGCTGTCCCCGATCGTCGTTCAGCGCCTTCCTTAGCAACGAAATTGTGACCGCCAGATTTCCCTCTTCCACGAAGGAATTCGGCCAAACAACTTTCAGTAATTCTTCTTTCTGGATGAGGTGCCCGGATCGGTCCACGAGCACCAGCAACAGATCGAATGCCTTCGGGCTGAGAGCAATCGGCTGCCCGTCGCAGAGTAGCTGTCGTTCGGGGGGGTCTAGCTGAAAAGGCCCAAACTCATACAAAACATTGAGCGTAGTTGCCATCGAGATGGAAAATAGAAATTCTTAAGATTTCTTTTGAGATTCTCACAGGACGCACTGCCTTTAAATCGCTAGCATCCCCAGCGGCGATGAAGGTAGTTGTCTCTCCAAAGGGTTGCGATTATAGCTCAGGTGCTCAGAGCCCCGTCAACCTAGAAAGCACACACCCTTCACGCCGTGTCTCCAATCTTTGTAATACCACTTTTGCAATACCAGGTGTCAAGCGACTAGCAAAACGGGACCCGCAATGAGATTCGGCGGTAAAGTGACGCAAAAGCGTACCCCACTACCAACCATCCTTTTATGCATCCCCGGCAGGAAATGCCTCGTTCTTTCAGAGTCCAGATCCCTGCTGCCGGAAGAAATCTGCATCAAGCCCGCTGCCCGAGGAGACGCTTGAGCACCAAAAGCTCAACCTCGAATGCGGCCCCTTCCGGCCGTGATCATGATCGCGCAGAGGCTCGCCCCCGCAAAGCGCCGTTTTACGCCACTCTTTGGGTACAAGTCTTGGTTGGAATAGCGGTCGCGGTAGTGCTGGGCTACCTGAGCCCGGGCAGGGCCGTCGCAATGAAACCGCTTGGCGACGCCTTCATCCGGCTGATCTCGGCGATCATCACACTTGTGATTTTCTGCACGGTCGTAACCGGTATCGCCGGCATGCAGGATATTCGGAAAGTTGGTCGGGTGGGCGGCAAGGCTCTCGTCTACTTCGAGATCGTATCCACGTTCGCCCTGCTCGTGGGACTCCTTGTTGGCAGCCTGATCAAAACCGGCCAGGGTTTTAACGCCAATCCGGCTACCCTCGACACTCATGAAGTTTCCGCTTATGCCGGCCAAGCCAAGGCCCAAAGCCTTTCTGACTTTCTGATGCACATCATTCCCAACACGCTGGTTGATGCGTTTGCCAAAGGTGACATCCTGGAAGTTCTGCTGGTGGCGCTTTTATTTGGTTTCGCGATGTCGGCTGCTCGGAATCGTTGCAAACCGCTCCTCGAGTTGATTGAATCCCTGACCCAGGTTGTGTTTGCGATCGTTAAAATCATCATGCGCTTTGCTCCCATCGGTGCATTCGGCGCGATGGCATTTACCGTCGGCAAATACGGAATTGCGTCGCTGGGTCCGCTCGCCAAGTTGATCCTGACTTTCTATGGGACGTGCATTCTGTTTGTCCTGCTGGTCTTGGGCACGATCGCGCGCGTTGCCGGATTCGGAATCCTGCGCTTTCTGCTCTATATAAAGGAAGAGATTCTTCTTGTGCTTGCCACCAGTTCGTCGGAAACAGTCCTCCCCACTTTGATGGAGAAGCTGGAAAAGCTGGGATGCTCCAAATCGCTGGTGGGTCTGGTCGTTCCCACGGGGTACACTTTCAATACAGACGGCACCAGCATTTACATGACGCTGGCCGCATTGTTTGTGGCGCAGGCCACGAATACGCATCTTCAATTCGAACAGGAGTTGGTCATCTTCGGAGTGGCCATTTTGACCTCCAAAGGCGCCAGCGGAGTGCAAGGCGCTGCTTTCATAGCTCTGGTCGGAACTCTCATGGTCATTCCAAGCATTCCCGTGGCCGGCATGGCGTTGATTCTCGGGATCGATCGCTTCATGAGCATGTTTCGGGCGTTGATCAATATGATCGGAAACGGCGTTGCCACATTGGTGGTGGCGCGGTGGGAAAATGAACTGGACCGTGCAACGCTCCAGCGAAACCTGGCTTAGTCGTCGCGCCGCGCCGGCGACTGATACACCGTTGGGAGACACGCATTGATCTCTAAGCAAAACATTTCATCCCGCCGTTCCTTTCTGACCACGAGTTCATCTTGCGCCGTCGCCGCGGTTGCAGGAATCGCTGGCATTCACGGTTTCGCTGCCAGCAATCCCGCCCGCAATGCTCGTGACGATAGCTCCGCAAACAAAATCTGGAGCGAAGATTATTGGGCCAAGAAAGCAGACGTCTCCCTTTATCTGTTTCGCAAGCGCATGGGAGATCCGGCGGCCGATCACGAAACTCGCCCGATTCTCTTCTTGGCCCACGGCTCATCCGTTTCTTCGAGACCCACCTTCGACCTCACAGTTCCCGGCCATGACGACGACTATTCGCTCATGGACAGGTTCGCCGGATACGGATTCGATGTCTGGACCATGGACTTCGAGGGATATGGCCGCTCGTCGCAAGGTACGGGCAATTCGGACATTGCTACAGGCGCAGAGAATCTCAAGGCTGCGGCCGATGTTGTTGCTCGCGAAACCGGGCAGCCGCGATTTCATCTCTATGGCGAGTCTTCGGGTGCATTACGAGCCGGCGTTTTTGCGATGTCCGAGCCGCAGCGCGTCGAGCGGTTGGTCTTAGCCGCGTTCACGTGGACCGGACAAGGTTCGGCCACCCTCGCGAAACGCGCCGAATCGCTCGAGTACTATCGGACCCATAAACGACGGCCGCGCGATCGCAACATGATTCGCAGCATCTTCACTCGTGACAAACCGGGCACCTCCGATCCCGCGGTGGCCGAGGCTATGGCCGACGCGGAACTGAAGTTCGGTGATTCGGTTCCTACCGGTTCGTACCTGGATATGACAACCAAGTTGCCGCTGGTCGACCCGACAAAGCTGCAAGTGCCTGTGATGATTGCTCGCGGCGAGTTTGACGGAATTGCAACTGAAGAGGATCTCCTGAGTTTTTTCCGGAAGCTCCCTGTGCCCGACCGGGAATTCGTGGTGCTTCCCGGAGCATCGCATTCAATTGCCCTGGGCACAAACCGCCGCCAGTTCTGGCATGTCATGCGTTCATTCCTCACTATGCCAAAGAGACTTGATGTACCAGGTGATTCCATCAACAAGAGTGCCAGATGAACTCGCGGAAGAACCTCGCGTTTGTCGCATGCCTACTGTTGATTACCGTGTGCGCGGCTCAGGAAATACCCACCACAAACCATTCCCGTTCCATCAGTTGGATATTGGCGGAGAAAAGAAACGGGGCACAAAGTCACCCCCCTGCGTTGCCTCCGGCAAAGGATGGCCGCGAACACCTGGATATCTATATCAGGGAGAGACTCCGCCCAGAATTCGAGGACCCGCCCGACAGACTGCGCCAAAGATCGCCACGCGTGCCAGCATCAGGGTGGAGATGTAGACCAAATTGCTTGCCTTGACCTCGCTCATTTTTATCCTCGAACGCTTGTACATCCAACGTGCCAGCGTTGGCAGAGGTCCGCGGGAATGACGCTGATGCGTGCTGGCCCATCGAAGAGAACCGCTTCCCTTTCTGTAGAATAGCCGGGACCAGGGGATGACCGTGCTGTGCGTAGTCTCAGGCCAGTGCGGCTAAGTCCATGAAAGCGAAAACCTACCCCGACCCTAAACCTTATCCCGGGAACGTGCGGCTCGTCATCTTGGACCTTGACGCCTTTCTCTACCCTTACGACAAGGCTTATCGAAATGCCGTCCTACGAGCCTGGCGGGAGATAAGAAAGGAATACGGCCTTCCCATATTCCGAAGGAAAATAGCGCAAAAACTGATTGAAGAGGCAAAGGCAGAAGCAAACAAGAATCCTGATGATGCATTATGTCAGCACATCAGCAAGCTGGCGGAACGCCTGCAAAACAAGGGTCTGCCCGTTGCCTCCGTGATCGGCATGCTGGAAACCTACTATCGTAGCGGCAAGGCAGCGCGCTCGGGAGACATTCAGAATCAGTCCCCTGATCCACCTTACAAAGACATGATCGCCATGGCCTTTAATCTGAGGCTACTTCAGGACGATAAGCGCAAAAAAAAGTTAACGCTCGCACGCGGCGACCTGCAAGGAAAAATCCTGGAAGGAGAAAAGGGGATTACGCGGCTGTGGAATAGGCATATGGGCACAGGGTTCATCCGTGCCGACGATGGACTGGCAAACCGGATACAGAGGCTAACGGAAGCCGGGGTTGAAGTCGCAGTCCTCACACATTCGTTCAAGGATGGAGAGGGGGAGGCGATTGAAAAGCTGGCAAAGCTCGGTCTCAAAGGGGTGATCCCTGAAAAGAATATTTTTGGGCTAGAAGAGATTTCTCCTTATCAAAAGGGCAAGCATCCCGAGGTCTTTGAAAAGGTATTAGCGGCCATTAATAACATGCGCGGCGCAGCGGACCCGATTAAGCCATTCGAAACGATCATGGCAGAAGATACGATCGGCAACCTGCGCGGTGCAAAGAAAGCAGGTATGAAAACCGTGTGGGTGCCGCGCAGGGACAAAGACGTGCCGGATCATCCCTCCCAGAAACTGCAGAGGAAGCTCGCTTCGGTCGATCATATCTACTCTACGACCCATCAGTTTCTGGACGCGCTGAATGCTGCGATTCCTGCTCGCAGAGAAGCACCGTAAGTTGCAGTCTTCTCACTTTAGAAAACAGCGCTTACTCATTCGGCGACTCGCATCAGGACACCTTGCGTGTTCTGGCGAGCCCGCCGGGCCACCAATTCCAGTCGCCGGCTATACGAAGGAGCGCGGGACCGATCACAATGCGAACTAGTGTGGCGTCAATCAACACGGCGACCGCCAACGTAAATCCGATCATCTTGACTACCAGGAAACTCCCGAAGGTGAAAGCCGCAAACACCACGATCATGATCGCGGCGGCACTCGTAATCAAGCCTGCGGTTCTAGCCAGACCCTCCACAATCGCGTCCATTTCACTCAGCCCGCTCCTTCTGGCTTCGAGAACGCGTGCCACCAGAAATACCTCGTAGTCCATGCTCAATCCGAAAACGATGGCAAAGGTGACGATCGGAACCAGGGGAAACACGCTTCCGGTTCCCTCAGGAACTCCCAGCAACCTGCTTCCGTGTCCATTTTGGAAAACCCAAACCAATGCACCGAAAGACGCTGCAACCGAGAGCAAGTTGAGTGCGATGGCCTTCAATGGGGCGAAGATCGATCGGAACCCACAGAGAAGCGCAAGAAGCGTCCCGCCCACTACCAGCCACGTTACCGAGGGAAAGCGATCCTTGATGATTGTTTCATAATCGGCGTTGAGTGCCGGTATGCCCCCAACCAGAAGCGTTGCGCCCGGCACTCCGGTGAGAGCATGCGCATCGGCCTCGCGGATCTCCCGCACCCAGTTGACTTGTTCACGCAGGGAGACTGAACTCGCGGGTAACACCTCAAGCAGCGCCGCACGTCCGTCACCGCTCAAAAACGTTCGACGGGTTTCCCGTGAGAGTTGAGAAAGGTTAGACCGGCTACCCTCCGCAATCGAAGTGATCGAAATCACGCGACCAGAGCGACGATCGCTGGCCATGCGCCTGGTGAGACGATCCAGCACATTCCACCCCGCGTCGCTTTGCGCGATAGAATCTGTTGGAAGCTCGACGACGAGGCGCAACGATTCAACAACGCCTTCCCGATCCATTTGTCTCAGGGTGTGGAGGGCATGGACGGATTCCGCCGCTGGCGGAAGCCAATCCCCTCGCGGAAGACTGGTATCCAGCCGCCTGACCTGCCAGGCGAGCAGAAGCAAAGGAGTGCCTGCCAGAAGGAGGGCGAGCCAGGGATGCGCGACAATCACCCTTCCCCACTTCCGCCAGCGATTTCCCACGCGTGCCGCCCGATGCTCATCCAGCTTCGGAGTGAAAGGCAAGCGTCCAATATCAATCCGCCGACCGAGCAATGCGAGCAGCGTCGGGACGAGGATATTTGTAAGCAGCACACTCATTCCCGCCACCAGGACCCCCGCGATACCGATGGACCGGATTTCGCTGATCGGAACTGTCAAAAGAGCTAAAAAACCAATGGCGACGGTTGAGGCTGAAATTATGAGTGTGCGACCTGCCTGACGTGCCGCGATCAGCGAGGCCGCGGGTCCGTCGTGCCCGGCGGAAATCGCTTCCCGGAAGCGGCTGAGCATGAGCAGCGCGTAGTCGATTCCCAACCCCAGGCCAAGCATGGTGGCCAAATTCTGAACCAGAATGGACAAGTGCCAGCGCTGCGCCAGGAATCCTGTAATCGCCAGGGTTGTCGCGATGGCAAGCTCGCCAACCGCCAATGGGATCAAAGCGGCGACCAGACTTCCAAAAGCCACGAGCAGAAGTGCGAGGGTCGCGGGAATCACCAGAGTCTCGCCGCGTTGTACATCGTCGGCGCTCGCTTTTCGAATGTCGAAATTCAGTGGAGTCTCGCCCGTGAGTTCGAGCTTGACCGCCGGATAACGGCCCCGCAGTTGATTGGCAAGCGAGTTCTCCAATTCATGAAGCTTCGGAACAATCGACTCCACCGGACCGTCGGCCGACGAGAGTCCAATGAGAACAAACGTTCCCCCTCCGGGGCACAAAAAGATCGGATCGCGCAAGTCGAGATAGGACACAACTCCTGAAACGCCGGGTTGGTCTTTCAGCCCTTTGACGATGGTTTCTAACGCTTGGTCGCCTTGCTCCCCCCCCGCAGGTGGGAGCCCCTGGATCACCAGGACCACTCGGTCCACGAACGGCGAATGAAAACGATTGGCGAGTTCCTGCTGGACCGTTGCAGCCTGGCTACCTTCGACACGGGTTGCAGTTTCCAGGTGGCGCTCGGCGTGAAAAGAGAATGGAAGAAGTGCAATGGTTGCGGCAAGGACGATCCCTGAAACCCAATAGCGACACACTGGCATCGCACTCATCATGTCACAACGAGAGCGTCGTCAATGAAACTTTCCGTGAATGTAGGCTCGCCCAGGAATCAGATGAGTAGCTAACCAAATCTGCTAAACTCTTGCTCATCCGCTTAGAAAAATCAACTCGTACGTTGCTGTTGCTCGGGCTGCTTGCGGTCGTCCTACGTGGACTGAACCAGTCGGGAGCGGCCCAATCCGTATTATTAGACCCCCGCATTGGCACCTGGACGCTCATCTCTGCGCAGTGCCGCCTGGATCCTCCGAACCGTCTTTCCATTACACATGTACATGACAGGTTGCATGTAGTCATGTCCGGCGAAACCCATGTCGATTTCAGTGCGAATCGGAACGGACACGAAACGGCCGCGCCCGGCAATCTCGGGTTCAATCAGATTGAGCTGCGCAGGATCGATAAGAGGCAGGCGGAGGTCACGCAGTTAAAGGATGGAACGCTTGTAGCGACGATCCGCGAACAACTTTCGAAGGATGGAAAAGAGCTGACGGCCACGACTGTGACCGCGGGCCACCCTGATCGGGTCACGGTGTGGACGCGAAGCGGAGGTGCCAAGGTCGCCAACGACTTGTTCGCAGGCGAGTGGACCGAGGATCGCAGCCAGACGCGTTTGCGTCAAGGTTTGGTACTCAAAATCGAGGTGGACGGTGGAGGTGGGATCCACTTCCTGGGTGACTACAGCTATATCGCGCGTTTTGACGGAAAGCAATACGACCTAAAAAACTCGCGCAACGATACCGTGACGCTGGAACTTGTCGATCCCCACACCGTGGATGCGATTTACCGGCGGGACGAGCAAGTCACTCAAAAGGATCGGTGGCAGGTTTCCGCGGATGGGCAGCAGATGACCTTATCCTCAACCGGCACCTTGGAAACGGGCCAGCAGCTAACGGAGAAGCTCGTGTTTAAGAAGTAGCAGGAGATTAATCTGTGGAGTTAGGAAGCGACTGCTATAAGCAAGCCATGTCGGTGACTGCCCCGGCGACAAATCTCACAGCTGCTCCGGGGCTTCGACCCTCCGAACCTCCTCGACGCACTCCGGCTCCCCAGCAGCGGCCAGGCATTGAAGGCATTGCGGACCGCAATCCGTACCTCTCCGATGGATTTTGATTTTGTCAGAGATGTTTAGTTCGCGCTCGTGGATCGACCTCGCGGCGCTGACATCATGAGACGCGATCGAAATGATCCCTTTGCGATACATAAATTTCAGAATGCCGTTAACCGTATCTTCCAGAGAGGGGTCTGGTTTGCCCCACACTGAGGCATCCCGAGCCCTTTGATAAGAAGAGTTGTCATAGCGTTTGAACTCCATGGCGGAGATGTTGTCGACAGAGCCCACCAGAAAATCCAGTAAGGGAAAGAGCAGATCTTCCTTCCGGCATCTCCGGATCAACTCGGGAACAAAGTCCGGAAGGCTGAATGCTTCGAATTGCCGGCCTGTGGCTTTGGTAATCAGCCCTGTAATATCCATCATGTTCGAATAATCGTCCCGCACGACATGGTAGGTGCGATTCACTGTACCGGGACTGGTCGAGATGGCAACGATATTGTTCGCCACAATGTCCGCCGGAACAAAGCTGACCTGGTTGAGAGTATCGACGCCGATGCCGTGATTCACCATGAACGCAACCAAGCGAACAGCGATGTCGAAGTTGTTGCCTCCGCCCGTGACTGAAGGACTCACGAGAGCCGGCCGAAAAATCCGAGCGGAAAGTCCCCGGTTGCGCGCGTCGACCACGACTTGTTCCGCTACCCATTTCGATTGGCTGTACCCAAAATCGAGAAGCTCCATATTCTCGTTCAGATCGCTCTCATATAAGACGGATTTCACCGCCCAGCCAAACACGAACGTGGTCGAGACATAATTGAACTCTTTGGGCCTTCCTTCGAACGCCAACCTCACGACCTCATTGGTCCCCAGCACGTTCGCGTCGCGCATCAGGTCGTAGTTGAGCAGGTAGTTCACGGTTGCACCGTTATGGAACACGGTGTCGATTTCGCTCGCAAGGAAATCCCAGACTTCCTGCATCAGGCCCAGCTTTGGCTGCCCTAGATCGCCGCAGACCGGAAATACGCGGGCCTCGAACATCTCCATCAGCCCAGCAGGGCAGGGTCCGATGGACTCCATCGCAGCTCTCAATCTCTGTCTGCCCTGTTGTTCGTCGGAAGCTCTTACGAGGACATGGATCTTCGCCTTGGTCTGTTCCAGCAAGCTTTTTATGAGGAATGGACCTATGAAGCCGGTTCCGCCCGTAAGCAATACCTGATTCAGCGTCGGAATCTCCGGCATCGGCGAAGCTGCAGGAGGATCGAAGATCAGTTTTCTGTCATTGCTCATCATCCGCTTCTCAGCGGCGCACTGCTCTTCACGAAAAGCCGCCAGGGAATGACGCAGATGAACCAGTGCCTCTCGAGGCGCACGCTCTAGTTGCTCCGCTAATCCAAACAACTCGGCTACACTGACTCGCTGAACGAGGCCGATATCGACATGCCTCGCCAGCATCTCGGCGCCTTTATCTTTCAATAATTCCTTGAGCTCATGCATGAACACAACGAGATCCAGGGAATCCAGCCCCGCTTCGACGAGGTTGTATGATTCCTGGCCCGTCAGGTTGTACCGCGCTTTCAATTCGGCGAAAGTGGAACGCATGCCGGAATCACACAGGGCATTCCCCGCATCCTTCTCCCGCGAAAACTCGGAGACCACCGTGAACTGACCTTGCAGCCACATCTGCTTGGTCCTATGGCGCATGATCTTCCCCGAACTCGTTCTCGGGATCGCACGCGGCGCGATGAGTGAAATCTTCGCCACTTCCACGTTGAGATAATTTCGGATTGCAGCGGCAATCTTTCGTGCCTCGGGAAGCGCCTTAAGGTTTTTGACTTCGGCGACGATCGCCAGCGCAGGCTCGCTGTTTTCCTGAATCTGAAAGGCGGCGACGCAATTGTGCCGGATCAGACCGGATGACTTCTCCACGACGTGCTCAATGTCCTGCGGGTAGAAATTTTGCCCGCGGAGAATAATCATGTCCTTAATGCGGCCACAAACATAGAGCTCGCCGTTGTGCATGAATCCCATGTCGCCGGTCCGAAGGTATCCGTCGTCGTACGGAGTATCGTCTACAAGCCGCGCGCGAAACTGCTTCAGATTCAGTTCAGGATTATTCCAATACCCGTCGCACTTACCGATTCCAGCAACCCAAATTTCGCCAATCCGCCCTGGCTTAAGAGCGAAATGCCCTTCCGGATCTACAATCTTAAGGTCGAGACCGGGGAGCGGGGTTCCACAGCTGATAATCTGGGTGGCGGCGTCAATCTCTGAGACCTCAGTCGTCAGACGTGCCTTCCCAAGCGCGAGGGCACGCTTGTTGACGGAAACGATGTTGCGGCCCCCCTGCGAGACCGCCAGAGTGTTCTCAGCCAATCCATAGGCGACATAAAAACTTTCCGACTTGAGCCCATAAGACTGAAACGTTTCCAGAAACCGGGTGTAGGTATCCGGCTTTACCGGTTCGGCAGCGCACATCAACACTCGCAGGGAGCTGAGATCACAAGCTTCCAGGCTTTCCTTGGACAGCCTTCCAGCGCGCAAGCAATAGTCGTACGCGAAGTTAGGAGCAGCCGTCGCAGTGGCGCGGTAGGTCGTTATCGCATCGAACCACAGGATCGGCCGCTGAATGAAGTCCATCGGAGCGAACCCGTAGGTCGTTCCACCCTTGAGCGCCGGATACAAGTAGCACCCGATTAGCCCCATATCGTGATACTGCGGAAGCCAGGAAACGACGGCCGGCGAGGGATGGTCGATCACCAGCGGACATGTATTCAAGATGTTTTCGTGCGTCACGATCACGCCCTTGGGCTCCATCGTCGAACCCGACGTGTACTGAAGAAACAAGATATTCGAAGTATCGACAGGTCGCTGCTCCGAAAACGCATCCACGAAATCCTCCGTCGCAATCCATGGAAGACTGGAGACGTAATCAATGTCGACGCCGGAGGTTGACACTCCACTTCTGGCGAGATTTGTCTTGAGAGATGCTTGGTAGTCTCGACTCGTTAGGGTCCCAGCCGCCTGGCAATCCTTTGCGATGTGGACCATCTTGTATAGGGCGCTCTGGAAGCCACGTGAACTGGGAGGATAGACCGGCACGGGGATCAATCCGGCGCGCACGCAAGCGAAGAATGCGCAGATCATTTCCAGTCCCGGCGGGTACGCAAGCAGGAGACGGTCGCCCGCCACGAAACGACCATCTTTCCTCAAATGTCCAGCGATCGCTTGTGTACGGCGGAGGAACGACGCGTAGGTGTACCTTTCGATCGGATCGCCGTTTACATCAAGGTACGAATAAAGTAGTTTGTCAGGTTGCTCCTCTGCCAGCCCATCTAGGTGGTCTAAAACCGATCCCGTCATCAATCAGCGCGCCTCCAACGTTAAACAGTCTAGAAGAACCATCCCTCCCAAGCGAGCGAGATGAAAAACGATTGAGCCTCGAAGTGCGGACCTGAAATCGGAGCCGACTTCCAAAATGCACGCACAACTTCTATCTCTGGGACATGCGTTGCATTTCATTGGTGCTGTGTATGTTAACAAAACATGGGAAAAATTCCATGCATCATCGTTTTCAGGAAAGAGTCGGAGGTATCCGGCGTAGTCGGTGTTCCGAATTTTCTTGATAGCGCTTAAGGGCTCGCCTAAAATTACGATCTAAGCTTTGTAGACGGCGCGGCGACAATTTTGCTGCGGCTCATGGGCCACGGAATGGGCTATTCGGGCCCCCAATACTAACAATCGCGGAGGCGCCGGTGACGTTCGAGTCCGAAGCAGTGATTTCTCAAGAGCCGGACGCACCGGATTTAGTACCATCGGAAGCCTCGGCGTCGCCGCTTATCGATCAGGTCGGGGTGTCTTCCTTCCCGAAAGTCCTACGCAGCCGCCTGGATCGTTTTTTTGCCGATCAGAACATTTCCCCCAAAGCGGACCGCATGATGCGACTGAAGATCGCTGCGGGTCTGGCAGTCCTGGGGAGCAGTTGGATAGCTCTCTATGCACTCAGTCCCGGTTCATGGAGGTTTGTTGCCCTCTATCTCTTAGGCGGCCTCGCGCAGACATTCCTTCTGCTGAACATAGCCCATGATAGCAATCACAACGCCATCTCGTCCCGGTCCGTTGTCAACAAAACCCTGAACTACGTCTTCGATCTGTGCGGAATCAGTTCGTACATGTGGCGGATCCTCCACCATCGAGGCCATCACTCCTGCATCAATCTCCACGGCGAAGACGACGCACTTTCAGGACGCGGCATCTTTCGCTTTACACCCTATGAATCCCGGTTGCCATGGCACCGGTTCCAGCACATGTACGCGCTGTTCGTTTATGCGATGTTCTCTCTCGATTATGTGTTCTTCAGGGACTTCCAGTGCTTTTTCTTCCCGACCCACGAGTATCTGAGACGCACCAGACATCCTCTGCGCGAATACGTGATTCTCTTTGCTGGCAAGGGCTTTTACCTCACTTACATGCTGGTTTTGCCGGTGATGGTGTTGGGGAAATCGCCGCTGCTGGTCGTGGTGTCGTTCCTCCTGGTCAATTTGATCGTCGGACTCACCGTGACGCTCGTATTCCAGTCAACGCACACCGTCGACAGTACATACTTTCCCTCGGACCGTGGTGAGTTTGAAAATGGCGTGTATCACATCTTCGCGACCACGGCCGATTATGCGACCGAAAGCCCGCTCGTCGGCTGGCTCGTAGGCGGGCTCAACCATCACGTCGTCCATCACCTGTGCCCTTATGTGTGCCATACCCACTATGCCCCATTGACCAGGATCGTCAAGGAGACTGCCGAGGAGTTTGGGGTTTCCTATCGGCAGAACCCCACTATGACGGCCGCGGTCCTGCATCATCTGGCACTTTTGAAGCAACTTGGAAATCAAAACTGATTCGGAGCGTTTATCTCTATACGTATGGCCCGACTAGCACACCCTACAAGTGACGTGAAATTTCCTGCGGTCCGAGGCAAATATCAGGACGGTTGGGCATGAGTGCGTCAGCCGCTGTCCCCGTTGTTTCCCGATTTCGCTGTTTTGCGGATTCTCGCGCCATGGCACGTAATCCCGTGCAGATTTTGTCCAAATACAGCGAAAACTTCGGCGACACATTCTGGATCCATATAGGTGGCCTCAAGAAGGCTCTGGTTACCATCGATCCCGCCGTCATTCAGCACGTGTTGAAGATCAACTCGGAGAACTACCAAAAATCCGAAATTCAAGTGAAGCGGATGGGCCACTTTCTGGGAAAAGGTCTGCTCACGACCCATGGAGAAGCCTGGCGTACACAGCGGCGTCTCATTCAGACGGGCTTCGAACGAAAGCAACTCGATGCGCTGTCGTCAATCATGCAGGACTCTCTTAGCGAATGGCTCCAGGACTTCGACAGACAGGTCCGTCGTGGCCCCGTCGATATCTACACCCATTTGATGAAGATTACCTTCACCATGGTCGCCCGATCGTTATTTGGCGCACGGTTGAAGGATGAAGACATCGATCTGGTCAGCAATACCATCTGCACCGTCCAGGGATTCATCGTCCGGCAAACCCTTCAGCCCTATCTGAATCCCTGGTTCGCCATCTCCGGCCAACTGCGCAAACACGAGGACATGCGAACCCGCGCGGACGCCGTCCTATTGCAATACATCAAGAAGCGCCGCAACGAAGCGCCCGGCCACGATCTGCTGCAGACTTTGATGGATGCCCGCTACAGCGATGGCAAAGGTATGCCCGATGAACTGATCCTGAGCGAAAGCATGCAACTTCTGGTTGCCGGCCACGAAACGTCGTCGAATGGCCTATCGTGGCTTCTTTACCTTTTGAGCTCGCGCCCGGATTGTCTCGAAAGAGTACGGCAGGAGTTTGATTCCGTGCTGGGTGCTGCGCCACTGAGCTATAACGATGTTCCCAAATTCGAATTCACGACCCAGGTCATTTGCGAGGCACTCCGTCTCTACCCGCCGTTTTGGATGATCGACCGCATGGCGGTCGCAGACGATCGCATAGGCGACGTGGCCATACCCCGAGGATCGATGGTCATTGTGTATGTGTACGGTGCGCACCATGCTCCGCGCTACTGGCCGAATCCGGAGAGTTTCGATACGGAGCGTTTCACCAAAGCAAACGACAAGCTGCACGCACCCTTCACCTTCCTTCCCTTCGGGGGAGGACCGCGAGGCTGTATCGGCGGAAATTACGCGATGCTGCAGATTCTGATGATCTTGAGCGGTCTGCTGAGAAAATACGACTTTCAGTTGACTCCGGGGCAAACGATCGAGGCTCGCCCCATGGTTATCTTACGGCCGAAGCACGGAATCCGCATGATGTTCACCAATGCCGTCGCGCCCGCCGCCCCATGCATCGCATCAGATGCGATCCCTTCTGGAAAGAACCTGAGTTGTAGGGCGTAAACATTGAGACGGTGTTTGTTGAAGGGCCTTTTGCAGGTCGGATGATTGGGAAGGACTAGTTCCGCTGGCTGTTACTCACGTGAATAATAGTTCACGTCATACGGGGGAAGGAATGGCATTCGCGCAAAGTGGGGGCATTGGACAATCGTCTGCGGAATTACGACCGAGTGACCGCTTGACGCTTGGATTGATTGCGATGGGCGTAATATTTGCTGCACTAGGTCTGGGCGAAGCCGTATATCGATTTGCATTCCTCGATTTCGATGGAGCGACCGATCGTCTGCCAATCGAGATTTCGTTCGGGCTGGTTTTCGCCTTTACGGCTACGAAACTTGTGCGGAGGGTTTACGAACACCGGATGGAAACGTCCGCAAGAATCACCTTAATTCGGGATCGCAACTTCAAGATTCGTCGCGCGGTAGAGGCGATCAAGCCCGTCCCGCATCCGAGTAGTCAACAAGCCATTCGGGTGATTCGTGAAGAGGTGGATCGAATTGAGTTGGCGTTGAGCGAGGTCGTATCGCGGTAGAGGCGCATGTCGACATAAAACAAGTCATCCTACGCCTCGTTGCTCAGAGCCATCCTCCCCACCAAACCATTGCCACACAAGATCGGCACGCTTCTGTCGTTGTGAGTTGGCGCAAGACGCATTGTGTGGACATGACGATATGATCTCAGCTTGGATTGGCGCGCTGTCCGCCTGTATATGGGTCTACTTGCTCACAGCCAGAGGTCGATTTTGGCGAATAACGAACCCCCCGACCGACCTGAAACTGCCATCTCCGTCGCCACCCAACGTTGCGGTCGTAGTGCCAGCCCGCAACGAGGCGGACGTCGTTGGACGGTCGATCCAGTCATTGCTCGAACAGGATTACGTCGGGCGACTACATATCTTCGTAGTGGATGACCACAGTTCGGATGGGACTGCGAGTGTGGTGCGCAAGGCCGCGGCACACAAGGACGAGCGGCTCACAGTCATCTCAGCGAGGCCTCTGCCAGCGGGTTGGACGGGAAAGATGTGGGCGCTCGCGCAGGGAGTCGAGCAAGCGGCGGAGTTCAATCCCGCTTATTTCCTGTTCACAGATGCGGACATCGTTCATGCGCCCGACAGCATTACAGATCTGGTTGCGCGCGCACAAGGCGGCAAACGCGATCTGGTGTCAATGATGGTGTTGTTACGGTGCTCGTCTCTGGCCGAGCGTGCGCTCATCCCAGCATTCGTGTTCTTCTTTTTCATGCTCTATCCGCCGGAATGGGTGAGCAACCCCAAACGTAGGACCGCGGCAGCTGCCGGTGGTGACATCCTCGTTCGCACGGAGGCGCTCGCGAGGATCGGGGGAATCGCCGCCATTCGAAACGAATTGATCGACGATTGCGCCTTGGCCCGGAACATCAAGCAAAATGGCCATGTGTGGCTAGGATTAACGCCGAACACCCGCAGTATCCGTGGCTACGGCACATTCGGGAGTGTTGGCCGCATGATTTCTCGCACCGCGTTCTACCAATTGCGACACTCAGTTTTGGTGCTCACCGCAACAATCCTGGGACTCGCAATTACCTTTCTGGCGCCAGCGATTGTGCCTCTCTTCGGAGGATGGGCGACGCTTTGGGGTGCCGCGGCCTGGCTGCTGATGAGCATTGCATTCTGGCCGACCCTGCGATTCTACTCGCGATCGTTGTTCTGGGCACCCCTGCTGCCTCTCGTTGCGTTGTTTTACATGGGCGCCACAATCCATTCCGCGGTTCGATACTGGCTCGGTCGCGGCGGTGAGTGGAAAGGCCGCGCACAGGATATTAAGACCCACCTCGCTGGTTAGTCCGCCCTGACGACAATACTCAAGGATCTCCGAAAATACGGACAATCATTCCAGTCGTGGGATGTTTGCCTGTTGCGGTGATCACTTCCGAAATACATCGACCACGGGTTTCACAAGCCGACTTTTAGCAATCCTTGGCTCGATGAGTACCTTGGCAACAACTGGGATTCCCTGCATCCGAAACTCGCGGGATGCCGACCTTCCAGCTACAAGCCGCGCGGATTCCCGTCAATCAGTATGCCGGCCCACTTGGAGACGGGATTTCACGATACCGAGTTTCCAGGAATGGAGTGTGATCGCGATCCCGACGAATATTTGCTACCATGACGATGCGGTGGAGGTCGTTATGCCTGAATACGTGATCGAGCGTGAGATTCCGGGGGCGGGGAATCTGTCAGATGCGGAACTACAGGAGATTGCCAGAAAATCAGTTGGTGTTCTCAACGACATGGGCCCGAAAATCAAGTGGCTGCACAGTTATGTGACTGGCGATAAGGTCTATTGTGTCTACTTTGCCCCGGACGAGGAGACGATTCGCGAGCATGGGCGACGTGGTGGGTTCCCGGTGAATCGGGTATCCGCGGTTCGTCGAATGATTGATCCCAGCACGGCCGGTTAACGCGGGCTTTGGTCATGACTCGGCAGTGCCCTTCGTGCCAAGTACCTCTCGAACCGCTTCCTCCACTGACATCTCCCATCCTGACGACCATGCCTCCAGGCCCGCGGCGTTCGTTAACGTGTTGCGCGCAGTTTCCAGCTTTTTTTCCAGTCGGGATTGTTCTGCCGGAATGAGAGGAGCGCCAATACGCTGGCGCAATGCAGCGGCAGCTCCTGCCAGGCGCAAGGATTGTTCGGCTCTGGATTGGGCAGCCGCACTCAGCGCGGAACACTCCAGCACCCTCGCGATACCCCGCTTGTGCTCCAAACCCTGGAAGATCTTGATGCTTTCGCCATAAAGGCGTTCGGCGTCGTCGTGCTTACCCTGAGCTGCAGTGAGAGTAGCCAGGTCGCAAAGGGCGCTTGCAATGCCCCAACCATCGCCCAACTGCCGAAAGGCTGAGAGACTCTGCTCGTAATAGGAGCGAGAAGCGATGGAATCGACAGATTCCCGTGCGAGGTCGCCCAGGTAATTCAGGGTCCACGCGACTCCGGTGCGGTCGCCAGCGGCGTGGAAAATGGCCAGGCACTCGTCATACAGCGCGTGGGCGCGCCCGTAGTTGCCCTGCAACCGGACGACATTCGCCAGGTTGCTGAGAGCGCGAGCGGTGTCAATAGGACTGCCTAAGGCCCGCCACTTGGCGACGCACTGTTCGAACAGCGAGACTGCAGTGTCGAGATTTCCACGCTCGCGGGCGGTTACGCCCAGTGCATTAAGGGACACCGCAACCCCGCGATCGTCTTGGAGTTCACGGCAACTTGCGAGACTATCCTCCTGCAGTTGTTGGGAGGCATCAAAATTCCCTTGGGAACCCGCGATAACGGACGCACAGAATAGCAGTCGAGCGCGCATTTTGAGCTGAACCGCGCCCGGCAGGTGGAGCAACCTCTCCAGGAACGCCCGACCCTCGGCAAAGTGTTCCCGCGTCTCCCAAAAATGAAACAGAGCGGCTCCGAGGCGCATACCCCAGTCTGCGTCGCCGGTTCGGATCAGAAATTCCAACGCGTCGCGAAAGTTCTGGTGCTCGAGATCGAACCGCTCGAGCCACTCGGGATGAGTGCTCAGATCTTTACCGCACTCCTCCGCCAGCACAATGTAATAAGCAGCATGGGCGCGTCGAGTGGCAAATTCTTCGCCACTCTGTACTAGCTGTTCCAGTGCGTACTCCCGAATGGTCGAGAGCATTAAGAACCGCTGCTCCGCGCCGGTCTGCTCAAGTTGTTGGATCAGGCTCTTATCGACCATTGAGGACATGCCATCGAGCACGTCAATCCCAAGGTCGCCCTTGGTATCGCATACGGCTTCTACAGCTTCCAAGGTGCAACCGCCGGTAAATACTGAAAGGCGACGAACCAGGCTTTGCTCTGCGGCGTTCAGGAGGCTGTAACTCCAGTTCACGGTCCCGCGAAGCGTTTGCTGTCGCACAGGCAGGTCACGCGCACCTCCAGTGAGCAGATTCAAGGAGGATTCCAGGCGGGTGAGCATCGCTGTGGGAGAAAGGAGTTTGACGCGCGACGCGGCCAGTTCAATGGCCAAAGGCAGCCCGTCAAGCCGGCTACAGATGGCAGCGACGGCGCTGGCGTTCTCCTTAGTGAGGGTGAAATCGTGCTTCACAGCTTTCGCGCGCTCTAGAAAGAGGGCGACCGCCGCGAAGCGGGAAACCGCCTCCGGTGCCTGCGGCACAGACCGTAGGTCCGGCGCTGCCAGAGCCGGGACCGGCAGTTCGTGCTCGCCGTAAATGTGAAGCGAGGCCTGGCTGGTCACCATCACCTTCAGGTTGGGGTTGAACGTAAGCAACTCGGCGACGTCCGAAGCGGCAGAAAGCAGGTGCTCGAAGTTGTCGAGCAACAAAAGCAGTGGCTGGGTTAGTCCACTCACATACTCTTTCAAACTTTCTTGTGGCGATTGACCGGGCACTTCCCGCAATCCAATGGCTTGAGCGATGGCTCGAGTCACCGAGTCCTTGCTGCTGACAGCGGAAAGGGAAACGAAACATACACCACCGGTAAAGCCGGCACTCATCTCGGCAACTACCTGCACGGCGAGCCGCGTCTTCCCAATGCCCCCGGGACCCGTCAACGTGACCAGCCGCACATCGCCGCGACTCAGAAGTTGTCGAAGATTAGCCACTTCCCGCTCACGCCCGATGAAGGCCGTGCGTTGTACAGGCATGTTGCTCGGAGGGCGCACCGTCGTTCGTGTTTCGGGATCAACGCGCAGATCACGCACTGTGGCGAGGTCGCAAGCCAAATCCCGGGTGGAGGAGTAACGCTGGTTCGCGTCCTTGGCCAGGCATTTTTGAAGTATCCAAAAGAAAGGTGCCGGCGCCAGCACATTCATGGACGGTTGTGGTTGGTCACGGACAATCGCGGCCATTATTTCTGCCCTGCCTCGACCGGTAAATGCCGGATGGCCATTGATCATCTCGTAGAGCACCGCACCAAAAGAAAACTGGTCGGAGCGAAAATCGACGTCGTCACCATTGGCCTGTTCCGGCGACATATAACCGACGGTTCCCATGACCGTACCGGGATCGGTGAGCAGGCTGGCCTGAGTGGAGCGCTCCGCATTGAGAGATTGATCGCGCAGCTTCGCCAGGCCGAAATCGAGAATCTTGGCATTGCCATCCTGGGCGACCATGAGGTTTTCGGGTTTGAGGTCGCGATGAACGAGCCCGGTTTCATGCGCATTGGCCAGCGCATCGGCAATCTGGGTTGCGATGGCGATGGCCTTGCGATACGGCAGCGGTCCGGATGCGAGCAGGGTACGCAGCGTCACGCCACAAATCATCTCCATTGCGATATAGTGCGTGCCGTTGAGGTGCCCAAGTTCGTAGATGGTGACGATATTGGGATGATTCAACGCCGAGGCCGCCTTGGCTTCGCGCTGGAAGCGGCTGAGAGTCTGGGGGTCGTGCGCTACATCGTCGGGCAAGAATTTAAGAGCAACAAAACGGCCGAGATCGAGGTCCTCTGCTTTATAAACAACGCCCATTCCTCCGCCGCCAAGCCTTTCAATCACCCGATAATGGGAGACTGTGCTTCCGATGAGGCTCTTCCACCTCTCGCTGGGCGTTTGCTTTGCCAGGATTTTGCCTGCCACCTCCATGGCAGGGATTTCAATAAAATGTTGAGCCTTTTTTTCGTGAGCCAGAAGCGACTCTACCTCGCGACGCAACTCATCGTCATGTCCACAGGCGGATCGAAGGAACTCGGTGCGCCGGTCTTCATCAAGCTCCAAAGCTTGATGACAAAGTTCTTCGACGCGACGCCAGACCTCAGGCTTCATAGCTCGATCTTTCACGGCTCAACTCGCGGAACAGCCAGATTTTGGCCAATTTCCAGTCCCGCATCACGGTATCACTGGAAACATGCAGCACTTCAGCTGTTTCTTCGACGTTCAATCCACCAAAGAATTTCAGCTCGACAACCTTGCTTTTCCGTTCATCGATCGCAGCCAGTGCTTGCAGAGCATCGTCCAGAGCTAGCAGATTCACGTCAGGTTCATCACATACTGACGGAGCTTCTTCTAAAGAAATGTGAGGAGCCGCTCCGCCCCGTTTCAAATAATCGCGCGAGCGCGCAAAGTCGATGAGAATGCGGCGCATCAACTGCGCCGATACGGCAAAGAAATGCGCCCGATCCTGCCAGTTCACCCTTCCGCAATCCACCAACCGTACATACGCTTCATGGACTAGTGCTGTGGTTTGAAGGACGTGGCCATCGCGTTCTCCGGCCATATACCTCCGCGCAATCTCGCGCAATTGCCGATAGACCAGCGGAGTGAGCTTGGCCAAAGCCTCTTCGTCTCCTGTGCTCCAGGCTTTGAGCAGGAGCGTCACGTCATGGCTGGAAGGCAGGTCCATCTATCCCCCACGGTGTCAGTACATTACAACGAAAGTGCCCCAAAAGCCTAGTCTCGCGGGGCATTGACGATTTTTTTGGTCCGAATCTTTTCATTCCTGCTTGCGGTTTCTTTCAGCCCATTCCCGCCTTACTGGATAGAGGCGTCTGGTTTGGCTTCAGCGAGAAGCTGAGAAGGCAGGCGCCACGACATTTCGCGACGGGAGACAACAAAATGAAGACGAAAAAGCAAAGCGCAACACTGCTAATCCTGGTGCTCGTCGGATTGACAGGATTGGTACACGCACAGATGGGCACCACGATCAAGGCACAGGTCCCCTTCAGCTTCGTGGCGAACGGCAAGACGATGCCGGCGGGCGAATGCACCATCCAGATTACGGTCAACGGACGAACCGCGCTGTCGATCAGCAGCGGGCAGCAGCACGCTTTCGCCTTACCCATGGCGAACGAGTCGTCAAACCGGAGCAAAAAGACCGCTCTTGTATTTCACCAGTACGGCGACCGGTACTTTCTTGCCGGTATCAAGCGCGCAGACACAATTGGGTATGAGTTTCCAGCGAGCAAATTAGAAACCGAACTGCGTGCAGCAAACGTACCGGAGCAAGTGTTCACGCTTCTCGCATCCGTCGAGTAGACCACTGGGCGGTTGAGCGCAGGAAATCCAGAAATTGATAACCGTCGTTCTTTGGCATTTTCCTCACAAGAAACAAAAGGAGACGCAAGAGATGAAAAATAGACTGTTTCTCACAACCCGCAAATTGTTGCTGTTGGTCGGATTGCCCGCGCTTTCCTTGCTGGGTTTCGCTCAGCAAGGAGCGCAGTCAGACCGGACAGGAGATCAAAACAAGCTGGTTCAGATGGTTCGCGAGGCAACGAAGCAGTACCTCGATGTCCATAATGCGATCAAGGACGGATATGGAGCGTTCCTCGGTTGTGTCAGCGGTTCGGACCATGGTGCGATGGGCATCCACTACATCAATGGCGCCTTGCTGAACGGCACGATCGATGTCAACCACCCGCAAGCGTTGATCTACGAGCCCTCCGCTGACGGTCAGTTGAAGCTGGTCGGCGTCGAGTTTATTACCGACGCCGCAACATGGCTGAAGAACAACAACAATCAATCTCCCGTCTTGGAGGGGCAGGTCTTTCTGCTCGTCGATAGCCCGAACCGGTACGCCGTCCCCAGCCCGTTCTACGAACTCCACGTCTGGGCGTGGCGGGACAATCCCAATGGCGCATTCGTGGATTGGAACGACCATGTGACTTGCGCACACCATGAGTAGATTGCCGGGAGACGTCGGCTGGCGCTGGGCGTCTCCCGTGCTTTGTCTGAACGCCGCGAAAGGGGGAGACTTCCTGTCCTGCATCAGTGAGTGCGCATATAATGACTCGGATTTGAGAGGAACCTAATGGATATCAGATCGCTGCAGCGGCCTTTGAAAGACGCGTATCGTCAAGTTCCGGCCACTTCAAAGATTACTTTGGTGGCGCACGGCAGAAAAACGGACGCGCCAATCTCTTGTTCCATCGATCTGGGCCGGGCGATCTATGACGCTCAGGCGCACAAAGGCGTCGGAGGGGCGGGTACCGGCGCCTGCTCCGGCGATCTGCTGCTAGGCGCATTGGCCGCTTGCGCACAGATCACCTGCCAGATGGTCGCCGCCGCGATGGGAATACCGACGGACAATGTCGAGGTAAGGGTTGAGGGAGACCTGGATTTGCAGGGGACACTCGGCATGTCGAAAACGGTGCCGGTCGGATTTGAAAGCATCAGGGTCAATTTTGATGTCCACGCGCCGCAGGCAACGCAGGAGCAGTTGACAGCTCTTCAGCAAAAAACCGAACAGTATTGCGTTGTAATGCAAACATTGCTGCATCCTCCGCAAATCAAGAACGTGTGGGTAGGAGCGCAATCGGTCAGGGTTTAGTGCTGTCGCCTGTACGACTCCTCGGGATCCGGCTAGAAAAAGTTCTTGGTCGCAAAATCACTTCACGCTAACACCCCGGTCGCTTGACTCTATGAATGCCGGGGCAACCCACGCAGCGGGACTAAGGTCTGGAACGCATCGGATCGTGAGATTGCCAAGTCCGGGCAGAATCATGGAAAAGTACGAATCTCGTGCCGGGCGTTGCGATGCCGGATCAAGCCTACTTGCGGGATATCACGGGGACATGACTAGCGGAACCGGACATTTTGCGATCTTCACGTGCGCGACACTTGCTCCGGGGCCGCCGGATGCACGCCGAGCACGGTGCTGGTTTCAACCGACAGCAGTGGCGCAACTTTGTCCTGGCCGACGATGGCGTAATCAGTTCCGGTGGGTACTACAGTGCCTTCATCGGCCAGGTAGCGGGGATTCACTCAGTACAGGCCTTGCTTGCAGCGACCAGTTTCTAAGGAGCGACCGAACAGTTTGGCGCGGCTTTCGAGATTGGCGCGAAGTCTTGGACTGCGTCGAGGAGCAAAGAAGTCCCCGTGAAGTCGAAGACCGATTCCCCCCGAGTGACAAGCTAATTATGTAACCCGTTAAGGTAAGGGCTGCCGACCATCTGCTAGTCAAGTGATTGCAGAAAGAGTTTTCTGCTACTCATCTGACACAGAGGAGAATGGCCTGTCCGACCGCCAGTCGGCCGACGCGAGTGACCGCACCGTAGATTCCCGCGTTGTTCTGGTTCGCACGAACGATTGCCTTCAGCACTTCCGGCGCCGGACTTGCTGAGTCAGGATCAAGGTTCACCATCGAACAACGAACGTCGCGCATCGTGACGGCAATAGCGGGGCTGTCGTCCCCTTCGCCGAATGTAAGCACGCCGCCCACCCACTTGTCTTCCTGGAAGGGACCCGGTCGCAGCGAACGAACCACAATATTCGGGCGAAATCGTCTCATGTCCAGGCTCCGCGCGGCGAGTCGTCCGATCTCGCGCACCGTATCGGAGGTGATCACGGAGATGCTCGCTTCGTCGAAGATGCCATGCCTCAACTGCATCATCTCCACGGGAGCCCCGTAGCGGCGTCCAACCTCCGTGGCTAAATCCTCCCCGAAGACTGCCATCTCCTCGCCGTCCGGCGTGTGAATGTGAGTGGGGAGGTCTCGCGGGGCACCGTCTTCACGGGGTTGCGGGCCAAACCGGAGCAGGTCGGGAAGCTTGCTTGCTGTCAGCCACGGCATCCCGCTGCGATCATCCGTCCGGCGGAATGCCAGGCGTCTGTCACCCTCGAGGCCGTACCAGCCGAACTCGGCGACCGCGAGTCGTTCGCCGCCCATGGACTTCACCGGATACCGGAAGATCGCCTCCACGTGTCCAATTTCTATGAGCATGCTCGATCCGAGTCCACCGAAAGGATAGGGTTGTTTCCGCGCTCCGGCATTTCTTTTTGCGTCAATGAAATTTGCGTTGCGGGCACCATTGAGCTTCGGATCTTGATGGCGGGCACGATACCCCCTGCCAGGAGATAGCACGCGCCAATCAGCAGGAACGCCGCCGTCATGCTTCCCGTCCTGTCGTTGAGGTATCCAACTGCAGACGGGCCAATGAACCCGCCCGTGTGGCCAACAGAGTTGATCAGACCAAAGCAGGCAGCCGCGGCCGATTCGCTCAAGAACAACGTGGGCATCGACCAGAAGACCGGGTAGTAAGCGAACATGCAGCCGCCGCCAACGATGAGCAAAGCGATTGCCATCGGGAAACCGTGGGCTCGCGCAAGTAGCAGATACGCGGCGCCGGCGGCACCCAGCGGAATTGCGGTATGCCAGCGGCGCTCTCCGGTCTTGTCCGAATGCCAGCCGTTCACTAGCATGCTTGCTATCCCAACTAGACCCGGAAGTGCGACCCATAACGCTACCTTGGGTCCGGGAAGCCCCGACAATCGCTTTATGAAGGTTGGAATCCAGAAGACGCTAGCTTGCGCGCCGGTCAGCGCAAGGAAATACGGAACCATCAGCAAAATGACCCGTTTGTCGCGAAAGGCCTGCCAGATGGTGTAATTACGAATCTCCTTCTTCGCCTGAACCTCGGCGCCGATCTCGCCCGAAATCCAGTCGCGCTCATCCTTGGAAAGCCAACGAGCCTGCTCCGGCCTGTCGGTGAGATAAAAGACCGTCACGATCCCTATAAGTACTGGCGGTATGCCTTCGACGATGAAGATCCAGCGCCAGCCAGCAACGCCGCTCCAGTGAACTCCAAGCAGCCAACTTGCCATTAGCGAACCAACCACCGATGCGGCTGGCACCGCAGCATAGAAAAACCCGATCGCCTTCGCCCGGTCTGAAGAGCGGAACCAGTGTGTAAGGTAAACGATAATCCCGGGAAAGAAGCTTGCTTCCGCCACGCCGAGAAAGAAGCGCGCAACATAGAATTGTTGAGCGCTGTGGATGAAGCCGGTGAGAATCGTGACGATTCCCCAGGAGATCATGATTCGCGCCATCCACTTGCGTGCGCTCCAGCGCTCCACGATGATGGCGCCAGGAATCTCGAGCAGCACGTAGCCAACGAAGAAAATGCCTGATCCCAGGCCGTAAATACGGTCGCTGAACCCTAGATCGGCGCTCATGCGAAGGTTCGCAAAGGACAGGTTCGCCCGGTCCACGTAGCAGATCACGTACATGATGAAAACGAACGGCAGCAGCCGGGCGGCGACGCGCCTCCGCGCCCGCTGGCCAATTCCTGGATCAGTTTGCATGGGCATCTCCCTACAAGAGGTATTCATTGCTGCCGCATTTAGCGCAGCTTCTCCGCTACAAACACGAAGCGGGACAGGCGCCCTTCTTTCGCAAGACGAGATGCTACGGAAAGGAACTCCTGCTGTGCCGCGAAAGCCTGGTTACCCTCGATCTCACGCAGTGCCTGGGCATGGGATTCACGAGCCACCCTGCGCCGGTCGGCCATCTTGGCCGTATTTTGAGTCACGTCTTCTGCAACGACCACACGCAAGCCGCACTGAGCAAGTACTTGTTCGTCATATCCCGGCGGAACGAAAAGGTAGAAACCCGCCGAGCTCCGCACCGCAATTTCCGCATTTGTCAGCGGGCCGGTGACGATGAGACTATCCGTAAACAGGAGACGTCCCTTGGGCTTTAGCAATCGTACCCATTCACTAATGACTCTCGGCCGGTCAGGAAGATGGTTGATGGCATCAATGCACGTGATTGCGTCAAACGTGCTGTCGGGAAAAGGGAGTGGCTGAGCCGCATCCAGAACCCGAAACTTGGCAGCTTGCGACAACCCCCGCTGCTCCGCTAGCGCATTCCCTTTTGCAATCGCCTGTTCGTGGACATCAATTCCTGTAAACGAAGCCCCTGTCTTGGCGGCGATGCGCAGGGCCGGGCCGCCAGCTCCGCAAGCGACATCGAGCAAGGTACTACCAGCAGAAAGGGCGAGCCAGCTTAGGAACCTGTCCTGCTCATCTGCCGTGAGCCAACTGTTCTGCCCAATATCCTCCCCGAAAGCCTCGCGACGAATCTCCGAGTAGAGCTCAGTATCAAAATTTCCGTAGTTAGTGTCGTAGTAAATAACGGCCTCGTCGCCTTTCGCTTTGGTTATTGGATCCACTGACTCCTCCGTCGAATTTGCTCAGCACAGTTCCCTGTGCTCTCAGAGTTATCGGGCGCCTGCTTCCTTTGATCGAATTCCCCGCAGCCCCAAGCTTGCTGCTATTTAGGACTGTAGAGATTTATAATACAAGTTCAAAACCATTGATAATTGATAAGGAATACTTAATGATTGATTTTACCTCGCGCCAGCTCAGAGGCTTCTTGTTGGTGGCACAACATCGAAGTTTCTCGCGCGCGGCCGGGGCAATGTTCATCACGCCGTCAGGCTTGAGTCTTTTGATCCGAGAGTTGGAGACTCAGCTGGGATTCCGGCTGTTCGAGCGCACCACACGTCATGTTGCGCTGACAGCGTTCGGGACCGAGTTACTCACCGCCGCCCAACGCAACCTGCACGAACTGGATAACGCCATATCACGCATCGGGCAAGCGGCAAGCGAAACCGGTGTTTCGTTATCGGTCGGTGCGCCCCCCTTGTTGATGGCGAGCGTCTTGGCGCCAGCTATCCGGGAATTCCGATTGCACCGCCCCGATCTCCGTTTGCAACTGTTCGATAGCGACACTACGAGCGTCATGCAGAAGGTTCAGTCGGGCGCACTCGATATGGGCATGGGCATTTTTTTCAAGTACCTGCCCGGGGTCCGCCGCGTTCGCCTGTTTCGCTTCTCCTTGATCGTTATACGCGCAGACAACGGAAACCTATCTCGTGCTGCTACGAACACTTGGTCTGCAGTCGAACGTGAAAAGCTAATTTCCCTGCCGCCATCGATTCCACTGCAGCAGCTTGTAGACAGGCACCTCGCTAAAGCTGGCGTCACGTATCGGCCCCATCTTACGGTGAACTATCTCAATACACAGATCGCCATGGTCGAGGCTGGGCAAGGAACCGCGATCATTCCTTCTTATGGGCTGCCCGCTTGCCGAAATCGAAAGATTGCTATGAGCCGCCTCATCAACCCTGTGGTACCCCTCGACTTTTCGCAAATCCGACTCGGGGGCAGGAAACTCCCATCACTGGCTGAAGATTTCACTTCTTTTCTGCAGAGCTACATCGCAAGTTGGGCGGGCCGTTCGGGGATTCTCTCGTAGCCATCGCATACTGAGGCGGGTATTGTTATGTGAATAGAACGCCTGTTCTTTCTGCTTTTCCGCATAAACGCGGTGCGTATAGATCGTCCCGCATATACAATCACCCTACAAACTGGGGTTCGCGGAAACACTAGCCGGACACAGCCTGCGCGAGCGGTTGCGAAAGCGAGGTATCGACCTGATCGCACGGCAAGGGGGAGGAATTCCATGTTCGGTCGTCTTTTTCCCAAAGAGTTCGATAACGCTTATCGCGGGCATTGGCTGGCGTTGGTGATTCTCGGTTTGCTGTTGTTTCTCCGCCTAGCGCAGATGGGAATGGGCCTAGTCGATCCTGTTCTTGTCATTCGCGGGCCTGACGGCATTCTGTTCGACACGTTCAATGCCCCGGCGCAAGCAGCGTTCACCTACGTCTTCCGCCTGCTGTGTTTTCTCAATATCCTTATCTGCCTGATCGGCGTGTTGGCACTCGTGCGCTATCGGGCGATGGTGCCGCTGATCTATCTCGTCGTCCTCCTCCTGTTCGGTGGAATGAAAGTCCTCGGACTGCTCTACCCGATACCGCGCGCTCCGGGGGCGCCGGGCGGTATGATCGTTCTCGCCATGCTGGCGGTGACGCTCTTGGGCTGCCTTCTGTCGGTGCTCGATATACCCAAGAAGCAGGCCAGCTAAACTTGCAGGAAGGGGGATCCGGATGATGGCGCCCAGGTTCGCGCGGTCTTCCCCTTGAGGCCGAACCTATTTTTGAAACACGCTCTAGAAAGCATGGCCACTGCTCGGTGGTTCGTCGGCAATAAGGAAGTTAACAAGCAACCGGCTTTTGCCGTGTGCGTCCGGGAAGTGTCCGTCCCCTGACATTCATTCTTCAAAATCCGTGACTTTTTCTACGCCGTGAATCCCTTCACGAATTCCACGAGGCTTCGCAGCGCGATTCCCGAAGGACCTTTCGCGATCCATGGCTTTTGATCTTCCATCCATGCCGTACCCGCAATGTCCAGATGAATCCACGGTGTGTCTTCGGCGAATTCTTTCAGGAACATCGCGGCCGTGACTGCGCCGCCCCAGCGGCCGCCGCTGTTCATGATGTCGGCAATCGAGCTGCGGATCTGCTCTTTGTATTCGTCGTCCAGCGGCAACCGCCACATTTTTTCGCCGGCTTTTGTGTTCGCAGCCTGAATACGTGAGTACATGTCGTCATCGTTGGTGAAGATGCCTGCGTTCGCGTAACCGAGTGCGACAACCACTGCGCCCGTGAGCGTAGCCGCATCGACCAGGTGCGTGCAACCGAGTTGCCGCGCGTAGTACAAGCCATCGGCCAGTACAAGTCGTCCCTCGGCGTCAGTGTTGATGATTTCGATCGACTTGCCCGACATCGCAATCTGCACGTCGCCGGGCTTTTGTGCTTTGCCCGACGGCATGTTTTCTGTAGCGCACACGATCCCGATTACTTTGACTTTGGGCTTGAGCAGCGCAATCGCCCGCATCGCTCCGATCATCGTCGCGCCCCCGGCCATGTCGTACTTCATCTTCTCCATGCCGTCCGCCGGCTTGATCGAGATGCCTCCGGTATCAAACGTAACTCCCTTCCCCACCAGCCCCAGCACGGGTTTCGCGGGCGCTCCTGCCGGCTCGTAGGTCATGACGATCAAGGCTGGGGGTTCGTCGGATCCCTGGGCCACACTCCAGAACGCGCCCATCTTCATTTCTTTGATTTTGTCCGCGCCGTACACCTCACACTTCAGGCCCACTTCGGCGCACATTTTTTTAGCGCGATCGGCGAGGATGGTTGGCGTCATTCGGTTTGATGGCTCGTTCACCAAGTCGCGTGTGAAGTTTTGCGACTCTCCGATGATCCGTGCTTCGTTCGCCGCCTTCTCCAAGGCAGCCTTATCTCCGCTGGCTACAATCGTGAGATCGTCAATCTTCTGATCCTTGCGATCGCTGCGATAGTAGTCAGGATCGAAGTTACCCACATGTGCGCCTTCGACCACGGCCCTCACAGCTTCGTCTGCCGGAATTCCGGAAGGCGCGACGAAAGCGAAGCTACGGATGCCGCGCGACTTGAGCGAGCGCACGGCGGCTCCGGCGATCCGTCGCAAATCGTAGCTCGAGAATTTTTTGGCCCCGCCGCCCGAAACCAGCAGCACCCGCTTCGCTTTCAGGCCGGCCGGCTTGTGGAGCAAGTTCGTCTCAAACGGCTTGCCCGTAAGTTCCCCGCCGGCGAGCAGATCAGCCGCCACCGATTGCACCGCGGAATCGGTTGTCGCCACTTTCAATGAAGGCTTCTTATCTTTTTCTTTGGACGATGGTTCAGACTGATCCAGCACAACAGCCACGAGCGCTTCGGTTTCCACTTGAGCAGGCGCAGAAAGAGATATATTCGTATTCATAATGGAAGGTCAGAAATGATCGACACGTTCAGTATCGTCGGCATCACGCCAAAAGCGCAAGCGCTTGAAATTAACTTCCCGAAATGAGAATACGCGACGCCTCAAGCCGACAGCGCACTGGGAAAGCGTTGCTGGAAGTCGAGCAGTCCCACCCACTGCGGGGTAATGATGATTCGCACCATGGATGAGATCATGCCGCGTAGCTGATTGACCCACGCCTGTCCCTGCTGCGGCCCGAAATAACGATCAGCGGCTGCGATGTATTCCTGAGCTATCCCATCACAGGTCTCCAGGCGGGCCGTCCCGCGAATCAGCAGTACCTTGTGCGGAAATGTATTGTCGTCGATGGTCAGCGAGACTCTGGGATTTGTTTTCAGCGCTTTCAGCTTCGGCGCCTTCGGTGGTGTAGCCATCACGATTTCCTTCCCGTTCCAGTGAAACCAGATGGGAACCACGCGCGGGCTGCCATCAGGCCAGACATACGCCAGACGCGCTGGAATTTTCGAGACCAACAACTCCTGCGATGCCGGATGCTGCAACAAGCTCAGATCTCCCTGCTTCACAGCTTGCATACGGATCTCCTTCCGCGCCGTTACGCACGCGCCGGACACGAACCCGACTTCCGCAAGGAATTGTACTACTGCCCTTCCACCAGATGGCTGTGGGGTGACTGTGTTCCGGCGCCTAATATATGATTCTCACCTCAACTCGATCGAGTGAGGACCTCATGCGGATTCGTTGGAAGTTGGTCGCGATTGCCGTCACCTTCGTTCTTGGTTTGATCACGCTGGTAAACCGCGAGAGCGCCTCAGCCGCGCCCCAATCCGCCGCGCCTGCCCGTGCAATCTCTGCCAGCGCGCCCAAAGTAAGCACGCTCAGCATTCCCGACACGACCCTTGCCATCAACTCGCCTGCGCCTCTGTCGCAGCGTATCGTGCACTACGAAATTGACGCCAAGTACGACGCGAGCAAGCACACTATCGACGCAACTGAAACTCTCACCTATCACAACGTCACCGGACAGGCCCTCGACAGCTTTCCGTTCCACCTTTATCAGAACGCATTTCAACCTACTTCGACCTGGGTTCGAGAAGCGAAGATTGAGGGTAGCCGCGATACCGGCTACGACCAGTGGGATTCCAAGGAATATGGGTCTGAGGAGATCAAGAGTTTCGTGGTCGTCGGACAGGGCGATCTGACCAAGGACCTGCACTATATTGCGCCGGACGACGCTAATAAAGACGATAAGACGGTTGTGGAAGTCCGCTTGCCGAAGCCCATCCCGAACAACGCCTATGTGCAATTTCAGATCGCCTTCCGCGACCAGATGCCCGAAACGCAGGCCCGTTCGGGATGGAAGCGCGACTTCCTGCTCGGTGGCCAGTGGTTCCCGAAAGTCGGCGTCTGGTGGCACGGCGCGTGGAATTGCCACCAGTACCACGCAACCACAGAGTTCTTCGCTGACTTCGGCGTGTACGACGTGAAGCTGACGGTTCCTCAGAACGAAGTCATCGGCGCAAGCGGAGTCGAAGTCAGCAGCGTCAATAACTCTGACAGTACAAAAACCGTAACTTATCACGGCGATGACATTCACGACTTTGCATGGACGGTGAGCCCGCGCTTCAAAGTTCATGAGGCCACTTACCAGTCGCAGATGGGTCCCATCAAGCTCCGCTTTCTGATGCAGCCCGCGCACTGGAGCCAGGCGGAACGCCACGAACGCATCACGCGCGAAACGCTTGATCGATTCGAGAAGTGGTACGGGCCCTATCCTTACAAGACTTTGACTGTCGTTGATCCCGAACCTGGATCAGCCGCTGGGGGCATGGAGTACCCAACCTTTATTACCGGGGACTCGAGTTGGTTCATGCCGGACGGCGTTCACCTCATTGAACTCGTAGTCGAACACGAGTTTGGTCACCAATACTGGTACGGCATGGTAGCCACCAACGAATTTGAAGATGCCTGGATGGACGAAGGAATCAACAGCTACACCGAAGTAAAGGTGCTGGATTCTATCTTTGGCGAGGACAAGTCCGGTGTTGACCTCTTCGGCGCAACCCTTGGCGACCGCGAACAACAGCGGCTTGGCTATAACAGCGTCGCAGATCGCGATGCGATGGCACAAAAAGCTTACGAGTATTACAGCTTCGGCTCCTACGGCGGCATCACCTACGGCAAGACGGCCTGCGTCCTGCTCACCCTGGAAGGCATCATCGGTGAAGACACCATGGCCAAGGCCATGCACACCTATTTCATGAAGTATCGGTTCACTCATCCGACCAAAGAAGATTTCTTGAAAACAATCGAAGAAGTCTCCGGCAAAGACCTGCGCTGGTATTTCAATCAAGCGGTCTACGGTACACAAGTGCTCGACTACGAAGTATTAAGCATCAACTCGTACCCCGTGAACTGGTACGAGGAAAAAAAAGAGAAGAAGGGCGATTCCAAATCCAAGGAACACACCGTCTACCAGTCGTATGTCTCCCTGCATCGCAAGCAGGATTTCATCATGCCCGTCGACGTGGAGATCAAATTCGCCAACGGGGAGAAAGTTCGCGAGCGCTGGGACGGACAGAACCGTTGGATCCGTTATAGCTACCAGAAGACAGCGAAGGCAATCTCGGCCGAGATCGATCCCGACCACAAGATTCAACTCGATCATAATTTTCTCAACAACAGCTTTACGGTCGAGGGCAATCCCAAACCCGCTCACAAACTTTCGAACTACTGGCTTTCCTTCACCCAGCTAATGAGCCAGGTCATGGCCTGGTGGGCTGTCTAGAAACTCAGACACATGACAAGGATCCCAAATCAATGAACGACAATCGCAGCCTGCTCGGCCATGGACTCAGCGTGGTCATGCGCAACAAGCGCTATATCGTCTGGTTCTGGTTGTTGAATCTCGCGCTCGCATGGTTTGGCACTTCGTCCTTTCGGAACAGTGCTGAGGTGGTTCTCGAACATCACCTTTACAGCGAGCGCCTTCTCCGCGGCTTCGACATTGGAACGATGGGTGAGCTTTTCGCGAACCCCGAATTCGGCCCGATGAATTCGAAAGGTGCTCCGGCGGTCGGCTTCGCTGTCGTTTTCTTTGTGGTGTCTGCGGTATTCATGCCCGGAGTGTTTGCCGGCTACGCCTCCACCTACCGCCTGCCGCGTGACGACTTCTTCCGTTCCTGCGGACGAAATCTGTGGCGCTTCATCCGTTTGATGATCATGGCTGCTGTTGTGATGGGAATCATTGCCGTGATTCTCTTCGGGATTAACGGTGCGATCACAAAGAAAGCCGGTGAAAGCACCAACGAGGTGCTCTCATTCGAAGTGCAAGCGATCGGACTAGCTGTAATCTTCCTCGTGATGACCACGCTGCGAATCTGGTTTGATCTTGCCGAAGCCGATATCGTCCTGAACGATCAGCGGGCAGTACGAAGATCGGTCCTAGCCGCGCTGCGCCACACTTTCCGCAGTCTCGCCAGGTTGCTATCGACCTATGTTGTGGTCACGATTGTTGCGGCAATTTTTCTGCTCGCCGGATTATGGATCTGGGCGCACCTTGTGCCCTCCGCCAGCGTCGCTGCCGCGTTTGTGGTCGGTCAAATCACGCTATTCCTGCTGTTGATTCCGCGATTCTGGCAGCGCGCCATCGCGGTGTCATACTGGCAGCAGAGAATGTTAGCACCTGTGTTTACGGTTGCTCCGCCGATTATTCCCGAACCAGTCCCCGCAGAGCCGGCTGTGCCTGAACCTTCGCCGGTCATCCCCGCGACGCCCCCTCCGACTTTGGAGTCATGAGCGACTGAGGTCACGCGCTGACTTACAGCACCACGATTGTGATCCCCGCATTCTTGCGCCCCAGATGCGGGTCCTCTTTCAACTCCGGTTTCTGCTGGATCAATCGCCAGCTTGCTTCGTTGGAGCGAGCCCAGTCCTCCCCGAAGATGCAGCCGCGAATCTCTCCTCTCTCTGCCGCCTCGTACAGACGTTTTTGTACAGCAATGCGGATGTCGCCTCCGACGCCGCTGGACCCGTATCCATGAATCAGCTTCACGACCGCGCGCTTCTCCTGCCGCGCCTGCATCAGCTCGTGCTCCAGCCGCTGCAGTGCCTCCGCCACAGAAGGCATATCCGATTTGAGATCGATGTGTTTGATGTATGCCTCGGATGATTTATCTTACGCCCAAACAAAAACGGCGCCGCATCCGCGGCGCCGCCGTACCGATCAACAGTTCTTCTTACTGCACCGTCACGCTGATGTCATCCAGGTACATATACGTCAAATCGCCGTATCCATCCTGGTGATCGTTGAAGTAGATACGAATGGTCTGCCCTTTATACGAGGTCAGGTCATACGTCACCTGCGTCCAGGCCTGCGTGTTCGAGCATACCTTCATGATCTGCGCCAGCATCGTGCCCGAAGTGTTCTGCACCTGGGCCTCTTGCCAGTCGTAGGTGATGGTATCGGTGGTCGATGGCCAGTACCAGAAGGTCAGCGTCGCCTTCGTGGCTGTGCTTGGAATGGTGATGGTCTGATACAGGAAGTCATCCCCATTCGGCTCGCCGCCCGAACTCGCTCCATCCAGCGCGCTGAAGGTTCCCGCATGCTTCTGCACAGTCGAGATAGTCGGCAAGGCTACGCCGCCCAGGGTCCAGTTGGTGAAGTTTCCAGTTTCGAAGCCACCATTCTGGATCAACTGGCTTGTCGGAGCCGTAACCGTTAGGTTGATAGTGGTGGTTGAGGTGAGCGAACCCGACGTGCCCGTGACGGTCACGGTACTCGTGCCCGTTGTGGCAGTGGACGAGGCCGTGAAGGTCAGCGTGGACGTCGCGCTGCCGTTCGCCGGAGGCGTCACCGGATTCGTCGAGAACGCAGCCGTCACGCCGCTGGGCAGTCCAGAGACACTCAGCGTGGTTGCTGAGTTGAATCCGTTCTGGCTGGTCACGGTGACGGTGCTGTTGACGCTGTTGCCTTGCTGCACGCTCACCGCACTCGGCGACGCCGACACAGTGAAGCCCGGAGTTCCCGCGCCCACGGCGAAGATCAGATCGTCATGGTCGTCATAACCGCTGTTGGTGCCGCAGGAGGCAGCGCTCCCCTGGTAACGGAAGACCGCTCGCACCGCCTGCAGGCTGCCACTGGGTAGCGTGTAGTTGGCCGAGAGTGTTTGTGCGCCGGCCACCGTGGGATTGATCGTCCCAATCAACGTCCAGGAAGGGGTGTTCGCGTTCGCCGTGTAGTAAAGGTCGAGATGGTCCGAGCTAAATCCACTCCACGCCCAGACCGTCGCACTCACCTTCACCGTTTTTCCTGCTGCCAGGGCGCTGCCGTCAGTCGTCGACACGACAACGCGGTCGTTCGACTCATCGGAGTGGAACGTGCCCGAAGTGCCGTCAGCGCAGGAGTTGTTGATGGTGTTGGGTTGATTTGGTTCCGCCCCGCCCGACATAGTGTCGCGACCGAGCAGCAACGATGGGCCAGAATCGCATCCGGAGCCGACGTTGACGCATTTCGGCGCCTTCAGCGTGGAGTCATACACCGCGGTCTGCAAACCGACCGAGGAGTTCACAGTGAGCGAAATCGTCGTGCTGTGACTCAACGAGCCCGACGTTCCAGTCACCGTAACGGTTGCGGTTCCGGTCGTCGCCGTCGCCGAGGCTGTCAACGTCAGGGTCGAGGTCGCGCTGCCGTTCGCAGGAGGTGTCACCGGATTGGGCGAGAATGCCGCAGTCACGCCACTGGGCAATCCGGATGCGCTCAGCGTCGTGGCCGAGTTAAAGCTGTTCTGGCTGGTAATCGTGACCGTGCTCGTACCGTTCCCACCTTGCGCGATGGTTACGGAAGTCGGCGATGCTCCGATCGTGAAATTCGGTTGCGCCGCCGTGTTCACCGTCAGCGAGATCGTCGTGCTCTGAACCAGCGACCCCGAAGTTCCAGTGATCGTCACTGTCGCCGTTCCAGTGGTTGCCGTGGACGACGCAGTCAGCGTCAATGTTGATGAAGCCGTCCCGTTCGCTGGCGGCGTCACCGGATTCGTCGAGAACGCTGCTGTCACGCCGCCAGGCAAGCCGGATGCGCTCAACGTCGTCGCCGCGTTGAATCCATTCAAGCTCGTTACAGTAATCGTGCTCGTCCCGTTCGAACCTTGATTAATGGTTAACGACGAAGGCGATGCCGACACCGAGAAGTTCGGCGGCGGATTCACCGTCAGCGTCACCGTGGTCGTATGCGTGGTCGAACCCGACGTGCCCGTGATGGTCACGGTTGCTGTCCCTGTCGTGGCCGTCGAAGACGCCGTCAATGTCAGGACCGACGTCGCCGTTCCGTTCGCCGGCGGCGTCACCGGATTCGTTCCGAACGTCGCGGTCACGCCACTGGGCAGGGCCGAAGCGCTCAGCGTCGTTGCCGAGTTGAATCCATTCAGACTCGTTACAGTAATGGTGCTGGTCCCGCTTGAACCTTGCGTCACCGTCACCGAACTAGGCGATGCCGAGAGCGAGAAGTCCGGCGATGCCGTCGTCCCGCACCCGGGGAACTTGAAATTCGCAATGTGCGTGTTCCAGTTAAAGCTTCCGGTCGTCGCCATGTACTCTTCCGTGAACCAGAACGTACAGTCGTCCACCGGATCAATCTGCATCGCACTGTAATCGCCCCAGCGTGACAGGCCGCCGGTCTGCGACCCGCTCCCGGTTGTGATGTTCACTTCCGACTCGAGTGTGCTGGCCGGGTCTGTCGGCACACGTCCCGCAAATCGGATCGACGGGGAAAGCGAACTGCTCGACACGCTATAGCCCACCGCCAGATCTCCTGCCTGGTCCATGGCCACCGATCCCATCCAGCGGTAGTTGGAGTCCGGCGCGAACGTACTCTGCTGCGCCACCGTGGGCGTGCCCGATGGATTCTGGATTTCATACCACCGGATGCCGCCTCCAGAGCCGGCCACGACCGAATGATTCGTGACCAGCGATTCGTGCGTTCCAAAATTGCGATACGCCAGTCGGTACATCAAGCGATCCGCCAGCGAATCGAGTTGTTGTGTCGTGCCCGGCTGCGGCACGCACGTGCCCCCTCCGCACAGCGGACTGAATGACGCCACATTGATAACCGTCGGCCCGGTAAATGTAGAGTTCGACGGCGTCGTGAAATCGACGTGGAACTTAAACAGGTTGAGATTGTTAGTTCCGAAATACAGCATGTAGTCCGGTGAACCGCTGGGAGGTAGTGTCGCGCCATCGAGATCGCCCGGCAGCAAACCGCCCACCGCAGTTCCCTGCTGGAAGCACACCTGCGTCGCCGTAGTACCTGCCAGCATGGCGGCACGGTTGTACGCACAGGCATCTGCTCCGACAAAGGTAGTGCCGCCCGCGAACATGTTGAAGGTCTCGTAGTAGGCGTCGGGCCACACGCTCATCTTCGGGTAATCATCGAAGTTCGTGTATTGGAACGAATAGCGGTTATAGGTTCCAGTCGCGTCCGAAGTTGTCGACACGGCGATACACTGCAAATAAGGCGTCGTCGAAACCGAGAACTGGCTGAACACCCAGCGGTTCGCGATCTTGTCGTACAGCACAATCGGATCGCCATCATTATTGGTCTGGCATCCGCCGCCGAATCCCGACCACAAGGTATTTCCCGCCGTCGGGCCGGCGACCAGTGCGCCCGTCGTCTTATTGAAGACGGCAAACGAGGTGTTGACCCACTGCACGTACTGCGTGGCACCGACGGTTCCTTCCGTATCCGGCGGTGCGCTGGTAACGCTGAACCCATATTGCCCATTGCCCAAACCTTCAAAGCTGAGCGACGCAGGAGGAGTCGCCGGAACAGCACTCACCTGGATGACTGGATCCTCCTGTGGTTGCAACAGACCGGCAGGAAGCGGTATCCGCTTCAAGGGTTCGACTGGCCTCCGAACTAGCGAAGGCGGAGGCGCGTGCTTGATCATTTCACTGAGTGGCGGAGAGACGTCGTGGTGGACATCGCGGCGAACGGTGGTGGGGCCCGTCTGAGAGACTAGGGGAATCGCAAACCACAGCATGAACAGCACCGCCAGCGCCATGCGCCGCGCGGTTCCAAAGCTTGGTGTCGACATTGTTTTGATCTCCTGGGCTTGTAAATCGGTTACATGGTGGATCTCGTTTCTACAGGGCTACGCGGCGCGCTCTTCTCCGCAAGTGACGCGCTTTGGTGGCGCTCCTTCCGCATGACTACTAGTCAAAATAGTAGGCATAATAACGGAGGACACATGTCTTGTTTCAAGAAATATTTTTCCGTTCGGGAAAACGAACTAGAAATCTGGTGCAGCAAAATTCCGGGCGGTCGGTCGGACTGATCCACGAATTGCCGCGACAGACGGGCATTTTTGACGACCTGCGCTCGCGATCGAAGAAATCCCGGTCATCACTCAAACGTTTTAATAACGACACACACTATTAGTGCAATTGTTCTCGCTTTCCCAGAATTCTCTCAGCAGCAGGTCCGAAGCCCCGAGGGCTGAGTCTGAGGTCCGAGGTCTGAGGTCCGAAGCCTGAGGTCCGAACTCTGAGGTCCGAAGTCTGAGGTCCGAGGTCCGAGGTCCGAGGTCTGAGGTCCGAGGTCTGAGGTCCGAGGTCTGAGGTCTGAGGTCCGAGGTCCGAGGTCTGAGGTCTGAGGTCCGAGGTCTGAGGTCCGAGGTCTGAGGTCTGAGGTCCGAGGTCTGAGGTCTGAGGTCCGAGGTCCGAGGTCTGAGGTCTGAGGTCCGAGGTCCGAGGTCCGAGGTCCGAGGTCAGTTCTACTTGCGATGTCTCCCGCCCCGAATCGCCTCGCGTGCTTCCTTGTCTGCGGTGCGGCGTCGTTCGGTTTCCCGCTTATCCCAGAGTTGCTTGCCTTTCGCCAGCGCCAATTCCACTTTCACGCGACCGCTCTTAAAGTACATGCGCGTCGGAATCAGCGTCAGCCCCTTCTGCTGTGTCTTCCCTGCCAGTTTGCGAATCTCCTCGGCATGCATGAGCAACTTCCGGGTCCGCAGCGGCGCATGATTAAAGATGTTGCCGTGCTCATACGGACCGATGTGCGCATTCAGGAGCCACAGTTCCCCATCCTTAATTAGGCCATACGAGTCCTTCAGGTTGGCCAACCCGCCCCGGACCGACTTTACTTCGGTCCCGGTCAGCGCCACCCCGCACTCAAATTTTTCCAGCAAGAAGTAGTTATGTGAAGCGATCCTATTAACAGCAGCATCGCGCTGCCCGGATGCGGTCGGATCCCGCCGCGGTGACTTCTCCGGGTTCGGCGTGGTTTGGTGGGTAGACTGGCGCGCCATGGCAGTAGCGTTGAACTTAAATCTTAGCAGCACACGGCTCAGACCTCCGACTTTGGACCTTGGACCTCGGCCTTGGCCGCAGATGGATAAGAGAAGTCGGAAGGTCTGCGGTCCAAAGTCCGCAGTCTTGAGGTCCGCTCCATAAGGCCTACGACCAAAGAGTGTAACCCTTTCCCCGGCAAGCACTTCGGACCTGCAAAACGCCGATGCTATAATCGCGGGAAAGCGGCATTTTTCCCGAGCAAGCGCTGTTGGCGCGCATCCTGCTCCCTGCACTGGCGCCGCAGACGCGGTTTTGCATGCCTGGCCGAATTACTGGTTTGAAAAGAGGACCATTTCGTGAGGATCATCGAATGAGCCGCCTGATGCGCCCGGCACTTTTTCTCTTGCTGGTCGCCACCTCCACACTCCCTGCCCTCGCCGACAAAGCGAAAGATTTATACAACAAGGGTCAGGATGCCGAGGCTCGCCAGAACTACGAAGACGCTTTCAACTACTTCAGGCAGGCCTACGACCTCAAGCCGAAGGACCTACGCTATCGAGCGGCGTTTCAGCGCACTCGCTTCGAGGCCGCCGCCGCCATCGTCCATCAGGGACAACTCCTGCGCGACGACGGCAAACTCGACGAAGCGGTCGCCCAGTTCCAGAAGGCGCTTCAGATCGACCCCTCGTTGTTCATCGCGAAGCAGGAACTCTTGCGCACGCAGAAGATGATCAGCGATCAGAAGAACCCCCCGCCGCAGGCCGCCGGCCCGCCCGCCAGCCTGGAGGACAAAGTTCGCCAGGCCTCCGGTCCGGTCGAACTGGCGCCGATATCTAACACGCCCATCACCGTCAAGATGCTCAACACCAAGTCTGACGTGGTCTATCGCACGGTCGGGCAACTCGCCGGCGTCAACGTACTGTTCGATCCTGATTACACCGCCCGCGCCATTAACGTCGACCTCAACGGCGTCACCATTGAAGAAGCGCTGGAGATCATCGCGCTTGAGTCAAAGACCTTCTGGCGTCCTGTCACCACCAACACCATCTTTGTCGCGCAAGACAATCCTGCGAAGCGCAAGGAATTGGAACAAAGCGTCCTCAAGACTTTTTATCTTTCGAATCTTTCTCAACCCACCGAACTGCAGGATGTCGTCAATGCCATTCGCGCCGTGCTCGATGTTCAACGCGTTCAGCAGTTGCTCTCGCAGAATGCCCTCGTGGTCCGTGGAACTCCCGACCAGATCGCGCTTGCCGAAAAGCTCGTCGAAGATCTCGACAAAGCCCGGCCTGAGGTTATCGTCGACATCGCCGTCATGCAGGTCAGCAAAGACCGCTCGCGCACTCTCGGCATCAACCCGCCCACGAGCGCGACGGTGACCTTGCAAAGCAACTTGAATTCGACCACGACCACGACTACCACCAACGGCACCACGACGACGCCGACCAGCTCGACTGGGTCAAGCAACGGCATCAACCTGAACAGTCTCGCCAACATTAACGCGACCAACTTCAACGTCACCATTCCCTCAGCGAACCTGTCGACGGTCATGAGCGCCAGCGACACCAAGCTCATCCAGAATCCCCAGATTCGCGCGCTCGACGGCCAAAAAGCCACGCTCAAGATTGGCGACCGGGTCCCCGTCGCCACCGGATCATTCCAGCCCGGCATTGGCGGCGTCGGCATCAACCCATTGGTCAATACGCAGTTCCAGTATCTCGACGTCGGCGTCAACATCGACGTCACGCCCCACGTCCACGCCAACGGCGAAGTCACGCTCAAGATTTCCATGGACGTCTCCGCCGTCACCGGCCAGCAGAACATCGGCGGCATCAGCCAGCCCGTCATCGGACAGCGCAAGATCGAACACGAAATCCGCCTCCGCGACGGCGAAGCCAACCTGCTCGGCGGCATCATGGAAGACCAGCAAACCAAGTCGCTCAGCGGGATTCCGGGACTGGCGCAGATTCCAATCCTCAAGTATCTCTTCGGCCAGACCAACCAGGATCATTCCGAGAACGAGATCATCTTCGCGATCGTTCCGCATATTATCCGCGGAACCGATATTCGCGAAATCAACCAGCGCGCCATCGAAATCGGCACGGCCACCAACGTAGAGTTGCACCGTGCCATCCACCCGGCGAGTTCGACCACGCCCGCGCCTGCGAATCAACAACCTACACAGCCGTCGATTCAGCTGAGCCCGGCTCCGGCAAACCAGCCGCCGTCGGCGAACAGCCCTCAAGGAACGGCCAGTTTCCTGTTCGATCCGCCAACCGTCCAGGCTACGAAGGGCAACACATTCGCAGTGAACCTGGTGATCTCGGGCGCGCAGAATGTGTACTCCGTCCCCGTGCAACTCGATTACGATCCGAAAATCCTGTCCCTTGTGAACGTTTCCAACGGTGGATTCCTCTCGCAGGACGGACAAGCTGTGGCCCTCGTCCATCGTGAAGATGAAACCAAGGGTGAGGTAACTGTAACTGCGACACGGCCTCCGGGATCCGGTGGTGTTTCCGGACAGGGGGCCGTCGTCACCATGACCTTCCAGGCTAAGGCAACCGGGCAGACTCCTCTGAACATCACTCGAGGGGGGGCCCGCGATCCTGGCCTGCAAGCCATTACCGTGAACGGCGCGCAAGCCGCCGTCACGGTGCAGTAGCCGATTCTGAATATGAAGAAGACGCTTCATCCCGGCCGCAAGCAAACCGCACAGCACGGTTTCACCCTCCTGGAGCTGATTGTCGCGGCCACGATCTTGTCCATTCTGACTCTCCTGGCCCTGCCCCTGGCCAGGGTCACAATACAACGGGAGAGAGAAAAAGAGCTCCGCGCCGCCCTCTGGCAGATGCGCGACGCCATCGACCGCTACAAAGATGCCGCCGACAAAAACATGTTTCGAACGAAGGTGGACTCCTATAACTATCCCCCTGACCTCGACACCCTCGTCAAAGGAGAGGAAATTGCAGGTGGCAAGAAATTGCGCTTCCTGCGTTCTATTCCTATGGACCCCATGACGAAGAGCAAAGAGTGGGGGCTGCGTTCGATGCAAGATGATCCTGACTCCGATTCCTGGGGCGGCCAGAGCGTCTTCGACGTCTACACCAAGTCGGAAGGCACCGCCCTCGATGGAACGAAGTACAAGGATTGGTAGAAACGCGCGATGCGGGAGGAATCCAACAATACGCCACACCTGGCGGGCGTGCGATCGCGCCAGGCTCGCGGCTTCACCATGATCGAGTTGATGGTGGTCTTGAGCATCATCGTGATCCTCATGGGCCTGGTGGTCCCGATGTTCAATCGATCCATCCTCCGAGCGCGCGAAGAAACTCTTCGAGCGGACTTGACCATGCTGAATAAGCAGATCGTGCAATATACGATCGACAAACAGAAAGCTCCGCAATCGCTCGAAGACTTGAAAACGGCAGGCTACATTGAAGAGGTTCCGAGTGATCCCATGACTGGCGATAGAAACTGGGAACTTGAGAACGAAGAAGTAATTCTTTGTCCGGAGCAGCAGGACCCGGGAATTACAGGCGTACATTCCGCTTCATCGACAGTTTCAACGGACGGGGACGCTTATAGCACTTGGTAAACATTGGCGCGCGGCTAACCGCGAGCGGGATTCACAAATGATTTTCAGCGTGAACAATACGCGTACTACCCTGGGAGGTCGCGCTCCAGTAGCGTCTGATCGAAACAGGGCGATTCCCGCTCTTGCACGCGACCGAGGTTTCACGCTGCTCGAACTGATGATTGTTCTGAGCGTGATGATGGTGCTTTTGGCCATCGCGATCCCCGCCTACCAGCGTCACATCATTCAAACCCGTGAGGCGGTCCTGAAGTCGAACGTAATTATGCTCGACAAGCTCATCCAGGAGTACACACTGGACAAGCGGCAGGCACCACAGTCCCTCGACGACCTGAAAACCGCCAACTACCTGCACGATATACCGAAGGATCCGATGACTGGGGCGGCCGATTGGGATACTGAGCAGGAAGATTCCACTACCGCAGCCGATCCAAACCAGCCCGGCATCGTCAAAGTCCATTCCCATTCGTCAGGAACGGCGATCGACGGCGAGCCCTACGCTAGTTGGTAGGTAGCGCCGGCTGTCGCGTGGGCGTCTCGGGCCGAAAAGGTCACTGCCTCCCTCGTTGTCTAGTGCTTTCCTGTTATTGCTCACCCATCCATTCCTGAATAAAGTTTCGGACACTCGTGGGGTAGTCTGTTTTGCGGGGTTTCGAATCGTCCACCGGCGTTCCATCCCAGATGCCTCCCGAAAAACCTCTCAGGGGTGGTCCATGCGAACACAGTTGTTGATGGCCCTGTGCACTCTGGCTCTGTCCGCAGCCTCTTTTGGCCAAAGCAACTACGCTGCAGTCTCTGGCACCGTCCGAGATGCGCAATCGCTGCCTGTCGCGCACGCCAGAGTGGAATTCAAAGTCTCCACCACCGGCGCCGTGCGCTCCGTCACGACCAACGAACGCGGATTGTTCTACGCTCCCGCCCTTCTACCCGATGACTACCAACTCACCACCACGGCTGCCGGCTTTGCCCCTGTCTCGCAGTCGCTGCACCTCGAAGTCGGACAAAACGCATCACTCGACATTGCCCTCAAAATCGGAGCCGTCCAGCAAGGTGTCGAAGTCAGCGCGCCCACCGAAACTCTACGCACCTCCGACGCCACGGTCGGCGAGGTCGTCGAACCGAAGTCAATTCAGGAACTGCCTCTCAATGGCCGCATGCTTATCGACCTCGTGCTCACGGTTCCCGGAGCTCACGTAGGCTTCGGCGCGCAGACCGGGCAGACCAACCCCCTCTACTGGCGCCCGGGGCAGCGCTCCGCCGTCGTGATCGGAGGCGCTCGGCCTAACGCCAACTTCTTCCTGCTCGACGGAGCCACCAATACCGATCCAACCTTCAACACCCAGAATCTGAGCCCCTCCCCTGATTCCGTGATGGAGTTCCAGGTTGCCACCAGCAGCTATACCGCCGATATGGGCGGCGCCGGCGGCGGGCAGATCAATATCGTCACCCGCTCCGGCACGAGCACCTATCACGGCACCGTTTACGAATTTCTCCGCAATGGCGCATTTGACGCCAGCCCCTTCGAGGCGATGGGCAACAACCATCTCGTGCAAAACAATTTCGGCGCATCCTTCGGCGGCCCGCTTCTCGGCAAGAAGAGGCAAACCTTCTTCTTCGTGAACTACGAAGGATTGCGCCTCGCCCAGGCCGACGCTCAAGTTCTCACAGTTCCCACGCAAGCTGAAATCACCGGCGACTTCAGCATGACCAAAGCGCAGATCTACGATCCAACCACCGCCGTCGCCAATCCGAACTACAATCCTTCCCTTCCCACCGGTCCATCGAACTATCCCTACACGCGAACACAATTTCAGAACAATCAGATCCCTAGCGACCGCATCAATAGCCAACTCGAAGCCTTCCTCATGAAATACGTCCCGATGCCCAACATGATGATGGCTTCGATGGGTGCGGATTCGAACAATTACCTCGACGTCCGCAATGAGACGCATTTCCAGAATCAGGGCACCGTGCGCGTCGATCACGATTTCTCCAACAACGACACGCTCATGGGCCGCTATTCCGCCAGTTCTGAAAAAGGTTTCTCCCCCAGCAATGGCAGCACCGCAACCACCGAGAATCTCCCCGGCTTCGGCGCCAATTTCGACAACATGTCGCAGCAATCAGTCATCGCCTGGACCCACGTCTTTTCCAGCAACAAGCTGAACACCTCGTCAGTAGCCCTGTCTCGCCTCTCGATGGATCACACCTCTCAGAACGACGGCGTCAACAACATTGTCGGCCAGCTTGGCATTCAAGGCGTAGGCTTCGGAGGTCCGGGCGCGTGGGGCGCTCCGTGGTTCGCGGCGCAGGGATACACCGGCATCGGCGACACCTTCGCCGCCACTCCCATGCATGCCTGGGACACGACCATCGAAGGCCGCGACACCTTCGCCTGGCAGCACGGCCGCCATGCGCTCCGCTTCGGCGGAGACATCCGCCGCTTCATCTGGCCGATGTGGGGATTCTTCCAGAACCGCGGCTACTACCAGTTCACCAACGGCTACACCACCGAGTTCGGATTCAACGACGGCAGCGGCAACGGCTTTGCCAGCCTTCTGCTCTCCTTGCCCACCGTGAAGCAACGCCAGGCTGGCGTTCCCCAGATGGATCTCCGCAACTGGGGATACGACGGTTTCGCCGAAGACAGCTGGCAGGTCACGTCCACCACCACCCTTAACTTCGGCCTGCGCTACGAGTACACCAGCCCGCTCTACGATCTGCGCGAAACCAATAGCAATCTCATCTTCAACGACGGCACGCCCTCCGTCTTCATCGGCGGAGAAAACGGTTATCCCACCGGCCTGATGTATTCCAATAAGCACAACTTCGCGCCTCGCTTTGGGATCGCCAAGAACCTTCCTCGCTTCGGTCTCGTGCTGCGCGGTGGCTACGGGATTTTCTACACGCCCGTAGACCAGAACACCTGGTGCAACCAGCGCCACAATGTGCCCTACGTCTTCCCGGAGACACAGCAGGCCGACAACTTCACTCCGCCCGCTTCCCTGTTCGCAAATACCCTGAACTTCGGCACTCCGGTCCTTGGCAAAGGAACACTCCCCGCAACTACCGTCAGCTTCACGGCATTCGATGCACATGCTCCAGCTGAGTACATCCAGCAGTGGAATTCGCAGGTCGAGAAGACATTGGGAGACAACACCACGTTGGAAGTCGGATATCTGGGCGCACGCGGATTCCATCTGCAACGCGCTCACCTTATCAACAACGCACCTCCGGGACCTGGACCTCTGGGTCCTCGTCGTCCCTTCAAGACGCTGAGTTTCGTGCCGGGAACCGTACTCACTCCGAGCAGCACCGACGCTGTCATCCAGAGCCAGACGTTCCCCGTTAGCACCATCAATCGGCTGGAAGACACCGCACAGAGTTGGTACGACGCCGGGTACGTCAACATCCGGCGTAAGTATTCTCACGGTCTCAGCTTCCTGGCGAATTACACTCTGGCCAAGAACCTGACGAACGCTCCCGACTTCCGCTCGCCGATGGACGAAAGCGCGATCCCTCAAAACGATAGCAATCTTGCCGCGGAAAGAGGCCCCGGCTGCGATGTCCGCCATCGCCTCGCCGTCAGCGCCGTCTACAACATTCCTGCGTTTAGCCGCAATCAGTGGACAAAACGCGTCACCCAAAACTGGCAATTCAGCACGGTCTATCAGATCCAGTCCGGCATGCCCTTCACCATCTCCGTCTTCGGCGACACCGCCAACGCGGGCACGGTTCTCGGCGAAAACCCCATCCGCGCCAACTACACTGGCCAGCCAATCTTCCCCTCGGGCACGCGTACGGCAAACGAATGGTTCAACCCCGCCGCATTTGCCACACCGCCTGCTTACACGTTCGGGGACGTGGGCCGCAACTCGGTTTATGGCCCTCCGCTGCGCACTCTCGATATCGCAGTAGTCCGCAGCTTCCACCTGACCGAACGTGCCGGCTTCGAATTCCGCGGCGAAGCCTTTAACGCCCTCAACATGACGAACCTGGGCACCCCGAACCGCTTCGTAAACACCGCCCAGTTCGGCACCATCACGATGCCCATGACCCCGGGCCGCGAAATCCAACTAAGCGCCCGCCTCTCATTCTGATTCGGGTTGTGTAGGGACGGACGCATTCGTCCGTCCCGCGAGGGCGGAGCCGAGCGGACTCGTAACCAGGCCGCCCCACACAGATAGAAAATCGTAAAAACCGCTCCTAAATGGACGCTTGAAAGACTCAGTGTGAGGCTCCGACGGGGCCTCACGTCAAAGGATTTCCACAGCCCCGATGTGACGCATGTCCTTGCGCCTGCCAGAAAAAAAGCAGATCATCGTCAAAGCGTGAGCGGTATACGCAAACCGCTCCGATAAACGCATAAGCTCTTTGAAATGAA